>Ga0179591_1235699_pt1 | contig 10170 bp, 10 predicted proteins | sample CZOMad2_1_08_16f_FD_182891 | JGI IMG/M metagenome (GOLD analysis project Ga0179591, IMG submission 182891) | Vadose zone soil fungal communities from Angelo Coast Range Reserve, California, USA - CZOMad2_1_08_16fungal (PacBio error correction) | ecosystem: Environmental > Terrestrial > Soil >... | reverse complement strand
TGTTTTTTCGGACTGGAGACTTGCCAGCATCCTTAATCGAACCCTTTGTTGGCTTTTCTGCAGTCTACGTGATTGCCGACCGTGGGCGTGGGCGGGTTGATTTCTGTTTTTGGTGGGGGGGGAGTTATCGGTTCTGGTTGAAGTTGGGCTCGGGCCCGTTGGGGGCCTCAACCACACTTGCTTCGGCTAGGGCCCACGTTTTTTTTACCAGGGTTATCATTTTCCAGAGAATGCCCCCGGGGCAAATTAGTTTTTATTCGTTGATTTCCGTGACTTACTTTACCATTTGGGACCCCCACTTTTTCTTGTTGGGACCTTTCTTCCAGGCAGCCTTATGGCATACTGAGGGGGGGGAGATTGATCTCTTTGGGGCAGTTCTTTCCAAACCCACGGTGTTTTTTTTTCTTCCCACGTTGGCGCCCCATGATCCCCGGAAGTTGCAAGGAGCAAGTGCCTTCGATTCTAATTTGTCACCGGAGAGCTTTCACGACTGCTTTTGCCCCGCGAACTTTCCACACGGTTTTTGTTGAATTGGACTGTGAGGGCCTGTCCCAAGAGGGTTTCATGTTGGTTTAAATTTATGGTAAGCTCCTTCTTTGTGGATTGCTTTGCCTTTCGTATTTCACATTTCTGGGAAATTTCCCCAGGTTTCTCACCCTCCCTTTATGGCCTTTGTGGATTGTCAACTCCCCTCCGGTGTTTTACCTTTGTGGGAGGAGTTTTTTTCTTTTGTTTCTTCCGAACGGGCGCCTATTTTTCGTTCCCCACCCGCCAGGTTGTGGTTCAAGTTCGATATTGTTTTTTAAAACTTCTCAGGGGATTCGGGTACTAAACAGTTTCCCTTCTTGGCCAAAAGGTTGCGTTTTTCTAAGTCCTCTTGGCACCGGATCTCCAAGCTTTTGGTTTCCAACGTGTTTCGCGCTTCCGGAAGGTGGGGGTGGTTTTACAGTTGGGCGGTCTTCCCTCAGTGGGAAGGGGGATTCTGAGTTTTTTTTTCTGTCTTATCTGCAAAAAACCATTGACGAGGTCTCCCCTTCGTCTGGTGCTTTCGAGACTGCGCCCCCTTAGGTTCTTCTCAATCCACGGCGGAACCGGTTGGGTGCAAAGGTTGGACCGTAATTAATGCTGGGATTTTTTTTTCTAGAGGGGGGGGGGGGAGGTTTCGTACAAAAACCCAAACGGTTGAGGAAGGAGCCCACTAGTGTAGCACGCACTGTTTTGCTTTTTTTGGTTCCAAGGGGTCAGCATTGAAGTTTCCCTGAGTCGCGAGGGGTTCGACTGTTTCTGCACCACCTAACGATTGTGTATTGGTGTTTTTTCTGGGTTTTTACCTTTTCTTTTGGGTCCGGCGGTGCCGGTTTTGTGTTGACCCTCGGCGGTTTAAATCCCCCGGTTGGTCCGATGGCTCCGTACCTGGGTATTCGGCTTTTCTTTCTCCCGGAAAGGCCGGCCTGCCCTTTGTTGGTCGATCGCCTCTTTTTTAATTTTTCCGGCAGGAGTCGTAAGGTAACCACCACTCCCTCGGTAGCTTTTTGAGCTACCCCCCAACCCCAACATGTTTACTCGGGATTGGCTTTCCCAGAATTTTTTGATACCCGGGCTTCCTTTTTTCTTTGTTCTCTTTTGTCCTTGGTAACCGCACACCCGGTGTGGTACACGATCCTCTTGCTCTACACAGCAGACTCCCTCGTGTAGGGGGTGGGGGGCGTTTTTCTTGATCTACGTGCTCCATTAAGCCCGAGGGTTTGTGACCGATTTTCTTCACCTCAAAGGACGGGCCCGGGGGCCAAGTCCCCCTTTGGAGTCTCCGGCGAAGGAGTTACTTTCTGATGATCTTTTCGTTTTGGGCTTCCACATTTCGGGTGGTCCAAGGTGGTGATTCTTATCACAAGGATGGTTTTGGCCGCCTTTGTCCCCCCCATTTGAATAAGGTGGCGTTGCTGTGGAAAGAGGCCACCTGGTGTTGCTTGGGGGGGCGGATTGGGGCACAAAGCGGTTGTTCCCAACCTGGCCTTTATTAGTGCCCCTTCGGTGGTTCTTTGAGGGGGGCACATGGGCCAAGGTAAAATTCCCCGGTCCTTAAGCTTTTTGTTCGGTACACCCGCACCGTTATAAAGCCAGAATGCCGGAGAGGTTGATGACCCCACGATTCCTTTCTTTGAAAGGTCTCGTTACATAGCGGTTTTCAGTTCGAACCTTTGGGGGCAGTCGTTTTCATGGAAAACAGGACGGGGTTTTTAACGACACGCTTCCTCCACCACCGTTCAGACTTTTTATTAGGGTTTTCTTTCGGCTCCCCGTGCGGGGTGTCGTTTCTTGCGCTGGGCGGGTGGGGGGAGATCCCGAGGAAGAAAACAACCTCCCTTTTCCATAAAGCCGGTGCCATTCGTAAGGACAGGTGGGTGTTCCCCTTTACCCGTTGCGAGGGCTCGGCAATTGGCGCAATTTTTCTTTTACCTCGTTTTAGGTTAATTTAGACAATTTTGGACAAATTCTTGTCCGGGTTTTTTTAGGCGGAAAAACCCTGACTAGTTTGGCGATGTGTTGGTAGTTTCCTGAACCCGGGCTTTTTTCTTTTCACTCAACGTTTCCTTCCATTTGTTTCCAGGGCCGCTATTTTCTGCCGTTCGGGCCGGCCCAGTCGGGGGGGTTTTGCCGCCGGATTTTCAGTCCAGGCCGTTTTCTTTGCGGGATCCCCGGGGAGAGAATCGTCCTTCTAAAGGTCGTTCGGGGGGACTAAACGATGGGAACGCAGTTTTTTGCAAGGGGGCGAAAAATTTTTTGAAGGGGGGTTCCCCCTCGGCTTTTCTGTTTAGAAGGGAGGGCGGCTGGCGGGGTGGTTTTTTTTTTTTGAACTTTTCTTCTGTTGATTTTATTTTGCAATCCACCTTCGTTGTTTGTTTTCTGTAAGTTTCCTTTTCCAATGGGGCTGGGCTCCACTCTATTCTTGTTTAGTCCAAGCGGAGGGATTTTTGGTTGCTGTGTGATCCTTTTTCTTCAGGGGGGGCGCGGTTGGGTTTCGTTTTGGTCGTTAACCGCCGGCGCACGTTTTTGGGGATCGCCACCTTTGGCTCGCCTTACATTGCCCTCGTTTTCATTGACTGCGGTGGAAAAGTTTTCTTTTATACACCTTGACAGAGGGGTGCCACTTTTGGGTTATCGCCCATGGTTGAAGCAGGAATGTTGAACTGGTTTTCTTCCTTCAAACAGTTGCCTTTTTTACTGTTCTTTTTTCTCTTTTCACCCTCGGTCTACTTTGCTGGTTCGGGCATTTTTCACTTGTGGGGAAGGAAACCCCCTTTGTTGTTTTTTGTTTGGTTTTCAAACGCCGTTCTCCATCGTTCCGTATAAATTTTTCAACAGTGCTAAATCTAGATGCAGCTTTTTCAGACCCTGGATTTATATGGGGTTGTTGTGTGGCCTTTCTTTGTAAACGGGCCTATTTTTTTTTTTTTTTTTTACCTTTAAGAAGGCATTTATTCTCAAATGGGCCGGTTCATTCAAGGCTCGGTTAGGTATGTTTTTCAGTCTCAAGGGCGTCGGGTTTTCCTCCTTGTTTACCTTTAACCTTTGTTTTCGGGGGGGGCTTCCACCTTTAACACTGGAAACTTGTGGACGATTATTATGCCCCTCCCTTAGGGTGGGGGACCAAGTACTCGCCTGATCTAGGACTTGCTTTTCTTTTCTTTTTCTTAAAGAGGAACCGTTGAGTGTCCGTTCGCGTAGAATTTGCGCCCCTCATGGCCCCCAGTTGGAAGTCCACTGGCGCATCCCCTTCTTTACCACAGTACTTTTGCCCGTGGTTCTTTTTTGGTAAGAGGCATTCTTTTTCTTCTTCTTTATTTCCATATTCAGAGATCTACTTTCTCGTTTCTGGAAAGTTCCCGGGGCCTTTTTTTGCTTCTTTTTCCCAACCTTGATTTTCCCCCTGTAAGGTTGCATGTTTTAAAACGTGGTCTCAGCTTTCAATTTTCCACGTCGGCGTTTCTTTGTTCACCTTGGGTTGTTTTGTCCGTCCTTCGGTTTTGGTTTTGTTGTTACGTATTTTCTGAGCCGAGCTCTTTTTAAAAAACATTTGTTGCGCACCTTATTTTGATATTGTTTTGGCACCCCTTAGGGCGGGACTTTTTCCCTCCCAATAGCGGGTTGATCTGGGCAAGGTTCTATTTAGACCGGGGTCACACGGATGGGTTTTGGTTCGCGGGACCCCTGGGTGCCAATTTTTTTTTTTACGACTCTAAGCTCGTATTCTGACTACCCGAAAAGGGTTGCGGCCGTTTCCTTTTGCTGGCCTACGGGGGTGTATTTCCTATTAACAACGGGGTGAGCAGTTTTTTTTTTCTTGTCCGCTCCCCCCGTGGCTCCAAAGAACCTCAAAGTTTTGTCTCGGACTGCTCTTTTTTCCAGCAAGAATGCAATGGGTTGGCGGCTCGCCCCGTCAGTCTTAGACCCATTAAGGAAAACCCCCCTTTATTTTTTCCCCTCCTTACTTAGGCCGGGCCCCAGTTTTTGCCGGTTTTTGTGGCACTTTTCTTCCCCTGAGAGGGCTTCCGAGAATTTTTAGGTTAGGACACGTCACCAGGTTGCAACTAATCTTGCAACTGCTTTTGTTTGCTTTTTATGTATGGAAAGTCCCTTTCCCCCTGCTCACCGTTAATAAGTTACTTCTGCGCTTTCATTTGGCGAATCCCACTTTTTTTTTTTTCTTTTCTCAACCGGTGCCCCGTGCCTCCGTTGTTCCCTTAAACTGTTTTTGATCACGTGTTCTCACCTGTTTTTCCTTGGGCCATGTTGCCCTCAAAAGTCCGCAACCGGGGCCCTCGGGTTCTTCCCTTGCACAACCTGCTTTTTTCTTTGCCTGGGCCCGTGCCACGTTGTCTTTCCTGTCCCCGGATCAAGTCTGCTCTTTTCTTTCCCCCAGCGGAATCGAGGTGCTCTTTTCTTGGTGGCCTTCGCCACTGCCCCCCCCCATTTGGTTTCCAGTGGCAGGTTTTTTTGCCCCTTTCTTCCGGCTCGCAGGGCTTTCGTCCGGGCTCCAACCCCTGGTCCTGTTTGTCGAAAGTTTTTTTTTTCTTGGGGGAGCCAACATTGGATTTTCTTTTTTTAGATCTTGAGCTGGTGGGTCCTGGGGTGCCCAAATTTTAGGTCCTGGCTGTCGGGTTCCCTTTTTTTCTCCCCTGCAAGCTCCCCCTTCGAGACCACAAGGCCGGGTTTTTGTCCCTTTCCTTTCCTGCCAAGTAGTTTTGCGGGTCCTTTGGCCACCGGCGTCTTTTTTTGAAGGTTGTTTTTTTTCCGGTGCCGAACTTTTCTGCCTTGGCCAGGGTAGGCGATTTTTTTTTCACCACCTGGCCCTGGCGGTTTTTCGTGAAAGGCCCCACCCACTAACACCCCACAAATACCAGTTTCCCTCTCTCCTGGGGCCTTTCTTTCCGAAAGGTGCCTTTTTCGCACTCGTTGGCGGATAAGGTGTCTTTTCTTCCCCCCCCTGATAAACGGGGTGTTTTTCTTCTTTTTGTCACGCGGAGGGCATTTTCTTCGGTCGGTTGGGGGGCCGGGCTCGGGGCGGGTTTCCCTTCTTGCCCGGCGAACATTCCGTGCTTCCCCTTCTTTTGGTGTGAGGGGCGAGGGAAACTGGTTTTTTTTTCCGTTTGCCCTGTTCGGACGCTGGGGGTGGGTACAATGGAACCGGAGTCACTGGCGTTTCTCCTTTTTTTGGGCGCGGCCTTTTTCTTTGCTCGAAGGCAAGTTTCGCCTTTGACCCGCCGGTGCAAACCCCAGGGGTCGGTGTGACAGACAACAGAACCAGGTGTTTTTTCTCGTGCTCATTCCCTCTCCCTTCCGTTCTTGTAGCATGACTTTTGTTTCTTCTTCCTTAGCCACCCCCAGGGGCTTGGTACTCGGGGGGGGGGTTCCTTTTTCCCCAAGGTCGAACTTTTTTTTCTCGGCGGCTCTTCGAGTTCCACTTTTAAGGTCTTCGCCACCGACGAAAGGAACCAACCTGTCTTCCTGTAGGGCCCAACCCAGGGAGGAAGATCTTTTTTTTTTTGTTGGCGAGCTGTGGGGAGACGTGGTTTTTAGTCAGTCCCGGCAGTTGGGCCCCCCCCCTGGGAAGAAAAATCCCCCCCCCCCCTGAACATCTTTGAAAGGCTGAACTTATTTATTTTTGACTCTGACGGGTCCCTTGCCCTTTATCGGTTTCCGTTTTGGTTCAGGGATCGAAAACTTTTTGCACGCATTTTCGTCGATTGTCGTGACTTCTATTTATCCCCCTTTTGAGTAGAGATTTTCCTCCCTAGTTTTCTCGACGGAGTGTCGGTTTGGGTTTTTCTTCTTCCAGGGAAAAAGTAGTATAAGTTATTTTGGATTTTACTTTCAGAGAATTTTCGTCCTTTCCTTCCTCCTGGGGTGGGTGACAAGTCCTTTTTCTTCTGCTTGTTAGTCAGAAACACGGGAACCCAACTAAAGGATAAATCGTTTGATGAATCTCTAATTAATGTGTGGCTCTTAAACCTGGATGTGGGTTGTCTTGCTCGTCGGTTGGGGGGACCTATTTGAAAAGGGGAGTCCTTCTTCGGGCTGGGCGGCCCGACCCCGGGGCGATTCAGATTTGCTTATTGGAATTTCCGTATCCAGAGATGTTTTGTTAGGGCACTCCCTATTGACTCCCTCTTCTTTCGGGTCGGGGATAGGGAAAAGTTTGGTTAGGAGTGGAGCTCCAGGTACTTTTCTGTGGGTGGCCCTTTCCTGGGGGGGTTTCTTGTTTGGTTAAGTTCTTTTCAAAAACAGGTTGGTCCCCACCTTTTCTTCTTTCTTTGGCCCGCCGAAGGGCTCTTTGCACGGTAATCCCTTTTTTGGACCGTTAGGTCCCGGAACCACCCCAATCCTTGGGTTGGCACCGGCCCGGATTTTTTTTCCTTGTTGGCCGTGCATTAATGGGGAAAGCATGGGATTTCAGGAATTCCTTTGTCTTTCGTTCCCAGGGGTCTAGACCAAGAGGGTCAACCCCTCAAAGGCCCCAATTTTCCTTCTGGCGTTTTTCCCTCCCAAAACCGTGTCCTTTGTTGTCGGTCCTAATTGAGCCTTCTTCCCCCGAGGGACAAGGAACTTGAGCCAGATGAAGGGGATTGCCCTTATTTTTTTGGGGTGGTCGGGGTTGATTCTGGTGTCTTTGCTTTAAACATTCAACCGCCGCCCCATGTGGATTGTTGGTCACAGCGACATAGGTTTTTTCCTTCAGGTCGGGCCCCGGCCTTTTTTTTCTGACCCGCCCAATTAAGAAGGTTCCTTTCTTCCAAACGATTGGGATTTTTTTGGGGACCCAAAGGATTTTGTTCGGTGTGGGGGGGGGTTTTCCTTTTTCGGGGGGGAGGGAGGGCCTTGGTGGACGTTCAAAGTTTTAGGCCCCCTTTAATGCTCGGGTCCCACTCTTCCCCCCCCAGGTCAGATTTAGGTTTTTGCGTTTACCATGGACCTAGCTCATTAAGTTTGGGCTTCCGACGACAGCTGGGACCACCCCCCATTGGGTTTGCTTTGTGGCTTTCTAGTTCTGTTTTCTCTTGTTTCGCTGGAAAAAAGATTTCTTTTCCTTTGCCCGAGGGGCTTTTTAAACGTAAATGTTTCTTTGAGTGGGGGGCTCCCTGGGATTTTGTGGCAGCGGACCCTTTCGAAGGATTTTTCATGGTTGTGAGGTCCCACGTTTTTTTTGTGGGGGCGCTGCGCTGTGTCACCTGAGGCAACCGTGGCTGACAAGGAGCCATGGGGATCCCGGTTTTTTTTTTTTTAAGGAGGCTTGGTCTTTTTTTTTGGTTCGTGGGTTTTTTTCTTTTTTGAGGGGCAATGGCGGGGCGGAGTTTTTCCTCTCCCCGATTTTTCATCTGATTCACAACATTGTGCAGGCAGTTTGCCCCCCCACGGGCGGGGTTGGTGGCGGGGTGTTTTTTTTTGGTTTCGGTTTTTTTGAAAGCCAACCCTCACTGTCCCTGGTCGTTCTTCAACCCCCAGACCTTTTGAAAGTTTTTTTTTTTCATTTTGAACGGTGACTGGGGGAGTGGGGGGGGGGAAGGGTTTTTGCCTGGAGCCTCATTTTTGGCCCTTTCACCGGGGGGTCATTTTTCTATGACTCTTTTGGCCGCTTCTGGGGGAGCAAGTTTTTAGGGTGTCCCGTTTCTTTTTCCTTTTTTTGTTGGCGGATCTTCTACGTTGGGCTGATTCTTCTTCAAGTTAGTGTAAGGCCTGGTACTCGTTGGGACGTGGTTTTGTCTTTTTTCCCTGGGGGGGGGGGGGGGGTACTTGGCCTGCTTGAACCTTTCGCGGTTTCCCCTTGTCTCCTTTTAGGGCAGAGTGTACCGACGGGACGACTAACCTGTTGGCCCGTCCTTTTTTTTATTCCCCTGGCTTTTCCCCTGGGATGGGAGGTACCAATGGCTTCTGTCCCCGGGCCGCGGAATCTGAACACTTCGGTGGGGCTCCCCTTATGCGGGGCGAGGGGTGCGGACTGTTAACCCCTTATTCCTGCCCGGGGCTGTTTTTCCCCTTTGAAGGCAGTTTCGTTCTGAACAGACTTTCTCTCCTTTGATTCGCGTGCACTTAGTACCCTTGGCCAGGCGGGATGAAACCTTTCCGTGCTCCCGGATTTTTCCGATGAGGGGCTTTTTCCCTTACGGGATTACTTTTTTTCTTTTTTTTTTTTGGGGTTGTTGGAACGAGGCCACGGCCCTGCGGCAGGTTGCCTCTGAGTTTTTGGGAAGGAACCCTGCGTTTCACTCCCCACCGGAGGTGTCCGCGTTTAGCGTCACCACACCCCTGGGTTTTTTTGGTTTGTTTCCCATCTTTTTTTCTGCTCGCCCCTCCCTTGTGGGTTTCAGGTTGGTCCCCTCACTTTGGTCTGGGTTGGCGGCGGGGGGTTGCCGGGGTTCCCCCGCCCCACCTGCCAGGGGCCTTTTTCTGAGGGGGAAGGGGAGTTTCGTGATTTTACCTCTGAAAGTTTCACTTTTTCCGGGTTTCTTCTTTGACCTGTTGGTCTCAAGACTTTTGTTTTGGGCCGTCGTTTTTTCTGGAACATTTTACACCACAAGAACGGTTTTCCCCTGACAAGGATATTTTGTTCTTAAGTTGAGTTTTGTCTTTCCAGTTTGATATTCCTCGGGGGGGGTTGTGGGCTTGCCTGGGACCCCGTTTCGGTTTCGGGGGGGGGAGTTTTTTCGGTTCGGGAAACTTGGCCAGGGCGATCAAAAGACTGGGCCCCAACGTTGTTCAACTCCGTGGGCTCTCCTCCCGCCTGGGTTTTCCGTCTGTTGTACAAAGGGTGGGTTTTCCCCACCCGTTTGGGAGTGGGGGGACGTCTGAGCATCTTTTTTTTGCCAAAGCGTCATTTTGGGAAGTGGCGGGCCGCCCGTTTTTTTCTGTGGAAACCTGCCAGGCAACCTTGGGGGACGCGAGGGGTTTTTTCTTCTTGGTAACTTTGCTTTCAGAGTGAACCACCCTTCTTTGGATTGGTAGTTTTTTCTCCAGTTTTTTCAGGGTTTTGTAACCCTCGTGGGGCAAAAGTAGGTCGGGTTAAGGCGGGCATTTTACTTGGGCCCGTTGAGGAAACCCTCTCAGTTTGCGAGTTTGGTCCGGGTCGGTCCTCGTGCGGGCCGTTATCCACCGAAGGCGTTGGGAATTGCCGAAGGGATGAAAAGGAGAAAAAAAAACGTGGGGTTGGCCAAGTTTTTTTTTCTCCCCCCGAACGAAAAGGAGGTTTTTTTTTAAATTGTTTTCCGGGTGCTCGGGGACCGCCCCGAGCGTTGACGGAAACATTTGGACCCGAGGCCCCGCGACCCATCCTTTCCCCACAAAAAGGACTGGTTGATGGGGTTCCCTTTTCTAGTGGTTTGAAAGGAGGGTTTTGGGTTTTTGACTGGTTCAACGGCTGTTTCCGGATTTGCCACTGCCCCTTCCCCCCGGGGCCACGTGATAAACAGATTTCGTTTCTTTTTTTTTCCTTTTGGTCTTTGGGAGGGGCTAGTTCCTGTCAGCCCCGACTTTTCCGGTTGAGTTTTCTCTATTACCCTTTCAGGTAAGTGGCGTTCCACTTTTTTTTTTTTTTTTTTGCAAACCCAACGGGGGGCACTTTTTGGTTCGTTGAAAAGGCCGACGGGAGGGCTATTGGCGTCCCCTGGGTTGCGAAGG
>Ga0179591_1353444_pt1 | contig 10171 bp, 13 predicted proteins | sample CZOMad2_1_08_16f_FD_182891 | JGI IMG/M metagenome (GOLD analysis project Ga0179591, IMG submission 182891) | Vadose zone soil fungal communities from Angelo Coast Range Reserve, California, USA - CZOMad2_1_08_16fungal (PacBio error correction) | ecosystem: Environmental > Terrestrial > Soil >... | reverse complement strand
TTACGAGACTTGTTGGAACTTCCTGGGCCCGAAACCGCTTCTTCCCCCTCCCCCCCGGAGCGTCCCTCTCGGCTTCTTGGTACTTGGAAGAACACCCTGGCCGCTCGATCGTCTGCCGAAGGAAGTGACTCGGCACACCTCTTCCCTTTTTTTTGCGCTCTGAAGCCCTATCCTCCCACTCTGCGGGTCCCAATTATTGTTTTCATACGCCGCGATGGAAGCCGTTTTTTCCGGCAAGAATCCCCCCCCCCCCCCCCCCCCCCCCCCCCCCCCCCCCCCCCCCCCCCCCCCCCCCCCCCCCCCCCCCCCCCCCCCCCCCCCCCCCCCCCCCCCCCCCCCCCCCCCCCCCCCCCCCCCCCCCCCCCCCCCCCCCCCCCCCCCCCCCCCCCCCCCCCCCCCACCCCCCCCCCGTCTCCCCCTCCTCCCGCTTGCCCATGAGAGGTTTTTCTGATCACGTTTGCCATGGAAGGCCCTTTCTGGGATAACTGCGACATGACCTGCATTCCCTACCCCCCCCCCTTACTGGCTTGCATCGTCCCTGTGACCCGTTCCTTTTCGGGTTAGAAAACTGTTTTCCCACGACCCCCACCCCAGCATTTGTTTTGACCGACGCCGTTGTCTCCACACGCGCAGGACGTAACGGCGCGTTTCCTATTCGCTCTCGAAAATCCCCCTTCTTCTCTTTGCGCGCGGGGTATCGAGGCGCTACCTGTTGTTCCTTTCCTGATTCTTTTCCGCGAACACGAGAGCTCTTATTGTCAAGGTCAATTGTCATTGCCTCAACTGCGTTCTTGGATTGTCAAACATGGCTTCCACATAGAATTTTTTTTTCCCCACCCGGGCGTTGCCTGAGAAACTGCATCCATCTCAAGATGGTGCCTTAGACCCGAGCCTTCGTGCGATTCGCACAACCGACTTTTTTTTTCCTGCGTGCACCACCGTCTCACCTTCGTGAGCTTTCTGCCAATCGGAAGTTCCCCCGCTCTATCCTCCGCATCCTGGCGTTCACGCGGGTTAACAATTGAGGGTTCGTGTGGCGCGCCTGGCTCGTTCGCTAAGGCCCCCACACGCCTTGTTCGTGGGGTTTTCCCATGGGCCTAAGCCCCTCACGTTTTTGGCACTTTTTGGCCAAACAGGTCAACTTTCAGCTGTTAAGTTTGTCGGCTAGCCTGCGTGGCATACCCCTGGACCCCTGAAAGAAGTCCTGGCCCTTTTTAGTGAATATTACGAGGCAATTTTACGGGAGTGCCCAGGGGGGGAGTTACCTGAGGTCTGTGCTCTTGGTGAAGGCACCCTGTCGATATTGCCGCCCGCAGTACTTTGTTTCCCCTCGTTTTCGGCCGGGGGCGTATTTTTTCATTTCACGATTGCCCAAGCCGCGAAAGGCTGTGCCCGAAGCCGGAGTACTGCTCTTACGCCCTGCCCCCCCTGGGGAACCGTCACGACTGTTCTTTTACTAGTACTTCGGCAACCTTTTTCTTCCCTCTCCGCTGCACCATACACCTCCCGCTTTTTCCTCCATGTGCGCATCCTCGTGACCCGAGAACCTTTCAAGCTTCGAATTTTCATTTTTCCGGGACAATCGTAACTAATCCTTCAATGCTGGCTTTACCCCCACCCAGGTCACCCCCTTGGTTCGACGTGCTGTTCTTTTGTGAAGGGCTGGACTTTGCTTTCGCTAATGAATTCAGAAGGGTAGTGCACTGTAAACCCTAACACCCGAGAACCGCCCCCCCCCGTCATCATTCCCTCTTCCCCTCCCTTCCCCCGTCCCCCTCCCGTCGTCGGGTCGGTCTTTTTCATCAAGAATTTTTTGTGTTCTTCGTCCCTCTTTTTCGGGCGCGTACCTGTAACGATTTGTTCCCCAAAACATCCGTCTGACAAAAGGTCCGCCGGGCCATCTAGAGAACTGGAATTCCCCCTGTTCCAGTTGCCGCCTTCCCTATGCGGTTATCGCTGGGGGACCGCCTTAACAGGTGTCAGGTCTACCCAGGTCCATTCTGGTTGCCTGTACGGACGCTATCCTTGGGCCTCACTGGTACCTGATTTGCGAGCCGGATTGTGGAACCCCGGCTCGGCATTGTTTTGCTGTCGTGGTTAAACCCGTCTGACCATTTCAAGACTTTCTCAAACCAATGTAGATCCTTTTCACAACTCCTTTCTTTGGTTTGGCTACTGATGGCTCCGGTTATTTGATTTTTTTTTTCTAGAATCTTACTGCGGTTAACCGTCGGTTTTTGCGGCTCCCAAACGTTCCGCAACAACAAGGATCCAGGCATCCAGTTCTCGTACCGTTTCGCAACTTGTCCGTCCCTTACCTCTTTAGAGAGTACTTCCCCCCCCGCCCCCAACGCAACTTGTTTCTCAACCTTATGATCCTAGTCTCTATTGAAGGGCCACATTTCATAGGGAGGTCGGTAAAAGGGTTCGCTGGGCCATACCGTCCTCCGAATGGAACCTTGCGTATTCTCCCCCGGATGTAGTTGGCCCTCTTCGGAACCGACGGCGCCATCTCCCTCTGACCTTAACACCCACCTGCCCTTATAACCCCGACAGAACGGGCCGGAGCCTTCATTTTCGGGCAGTTCATCTTGATGGCCCAGGCGCTCTTGTTATTTTTTTTAAGGTGCCTCCCACCTTTTCTGGATTGCTTTTTCTCCACGTCCTTAAGTAGTAGCCTTCCTAATCAGCAACCCCGACCCCCCCCCCACCCCCCCAACCCACCGGTCACTGTATCGGAGCACTTGTGGGAATTGAATGTCTCGTCGCGTTCTGATTGACTGCGTGTGCTTCGGGGGTCCCGTGCTTTGTTGCCCCACCCCACTCCACTGTCCTCTTCCCTACTACCTCCGCTGCTCTTGCCAGCAACCCGCTCGTCCAACCCTCCCCTCACCCACTCACTCTCTCTCCACGAAGTCAACGCACCCCGTTCTTTAATACCCCCACAGTGGACTCAGACCCATATATTCCACCTCCCCCACCGCATCGCACCCCATCTGCTCCCCTCACTTCTGACCACTCCACCCCTCATCCTGCCCACCCGGGGCCTTCCCTCCCTCTCCCACTCCCCCCCTGAGCATCCACGCCCCCTTACATGCTTAACCCACCCCCCCTCAAACATTCCCCCAGCCGCCCAATCCCCCGTTCTCTTGACGTACCTCCGATCCACCACCGACCCAAACCGAGCCCTCCATCCAATCGGTCTCTCCCTCTGCTTACCCTCCCTCCAGACTAACTCCCCACGTTGTTTCGCTCCAATGCCTCTCTAACCACCGCGCTCGTCTCCCCCTCTCCCGCGTGCTCCTACTGGCTTCAGCCCGAGGGGGTCAATACTCTCCAATTTCCCCCACTTTCCACCCCTCTCCGCGTGACCTTAATCCTTTCTCCTTACGTACAGTTGGAGTCATCCTCTCGAGCTGCAAGCCCCCCTCTGAGAGAGTTGCGGGGCTGGGGGCGAGGGGAGTTTGCAGTTCGCCTGCTTTTTCCTGGCACCCCTTCTTTTTTCTCGCCCCGAGCTAGAACAACATTGCCGCCCAACACAGTTTTTGATTCCAGACAAACGTCTAGGACCGTCAGGGCCCTCCGTGTGAAGTGATCGTATTTTTCCTATCCGGCGTTGTACCCCCTCCGGTTTCGCGGTCTGACAATCGCGGAATTCCACAGAACTGGTTGCCTTGTTCCGGAAAAACCGCGGCGGTCACGCGGTGTTCCCCAATCCCTCATCGAAATGTCTTCCCTCAGGCCCCCAGGTCCGCCGCCTCACGGTCAGTGAAACCTTTGGAAGTCGGCGGACGTTGGACGAGTTATTATTGGCTTCGGGGTCGGTCCCACGACCTCGTCGTTGAGGTGGGCTGGCTGTGGAAGGAACTTACCCCCAGCGCCCCCTATTGACTGGTTTTTTTTCAAAGCCGTGCACCTCTTTCTTGCCTTCATTTGCACCATTGCCCCCCCACACGACACCGGCTTTGTTTTCTTTTTATCGACCGAGGGCCTTAGACGAGAACACTTGCCTCCACTCCTGTCCCCTCTTTTGTTGCTCCAGCCGCGTCGGACGTTTGAGTGTGGTCCACCACTGATGACCAGTCTAAGGACTTGCACGAGGTTTGCCCCTCGAATACCCGTAGTCACAAGTCGGGACGGTGTGCTTCGGCGCCACTGAAGGCCAGCTCATCCCATTGTTTTTTCTCGATCCTTTCGCGCCCAGGCACCCTCAGGGTAGTGTTTTTTTTTTAAGGCGATTGGTCGTACTTGTGCACAGTCTGAACCCCCCCGTGATCGGCCCCCTTTGCCGTGCCGAAGGGATCCGTCGTCTCTTTCAGCGTATTTCGCCGGACTTCAGTTAGCGCTCGAGGAACCCTGCCTTTTTCGATAAATGGGATTTACGACGCTGATGTGGCGAGAAGTTATTCCCTTCGATTCGGGAAGTTTTTTATACTTCGTCTTCCCCCCCCCGTCCCCCGGTGGTTGTTTATTTTCTGGTAATGGTCCCCCACCGCAAGAGCCACTTTTACGGTCCGGTTGCACTGGCAGTATGTTTTTAGGTCTGGTCCCCCTCCGATGAGCCCTCTCCTCGTGTGTGGTTTCTTCAATGGGCGCCTTCTTCAACGCGGCATTTGGGCACCCGGTCCTTGCGAGTGTCGACGGGTATTCGTTTTTCCCCAGGTTTAACACCCCCAATTGTGTATGACACCGCGCTCTGGTCACCCTTGTCCCCGGCGTCACATAGTTAACCTCAAGTTTGCCCTTTTTGCGTTGAAGAGTTTCTTGGGATTTTGATTACATGGAGGGGGGATTTTTGAGTTTGATAGAAGGCGTACCGTCCGCACGTCTCGGTTTTGTGGCTGCGCCACCATTCTTTCCGCTCTAGGCGGTTTCCCAGTTTGTGGCGTCCACCCGAGTTTGTTGATCTTCTCCCCCTGACGCCTGGCGATGCATTCGGTTTCTGGAAAAGTTTCAAATCCTCGCTTAACGGCCTCATGAGATTTTGTCCTACGGCCAGGTGGCCCAACGTACGTGGAGGTCCTGGCGAGGATCCCCCTCAGCAGGCTCCACTGTGTTCTTTGAATTCCTGGGGTTTCGAGTGCCACTCCCCCCCCCCTGTTCAGAGATTTGTCCCCTTATCTTGGCCCTTCCCCTGTAAGAAGTCCGTTTTGGACCGCCCCTTTGACTGTCGCGTCAGCCACTTTTCCTTGCAAAGACCGTCCGTCGTGCCTTGAAAAAGACACCCCAACCCCCCACGTTCCCCCGCTGATCCGCCAATTTTCTTTCCCCCCTCTCTTTGTTTTTCGACCACCCAGAGGTTCGTTGGCATGCCTTCAGTATGCCTTTTTCGAAGGTCGCCCCCATCTTTTCTCGTTTCAAAAACTTCTACTGCTCGCCCCCCCCGTTTTTAATTTTTTCACCACGGCCCCTTTGCGGTCTCGACCCACCCCCGCTTTTGCTGTTTCTGTTCACCTTGACTTTTCTCTATGCGAATCTCCGTTTGACCAATGCGTTTTTTCTTTTCCTGACGTCTGTTTTTCGAGTTTCTTTTCCTTTTTTTCACCAGACCTGGAGCCCTTGGTTGAACCGTCCGGGTTGCAAAAAACGTGCCTTTGCCTCAAGCTTCTTTTCGACTTTTCCTTTGGACCATCCCCGCGGTATCTCCCCCCAGGCCAGGTCCTCTGGGCACTTTTTTTTTCCAGAAGATTTGTTACCCCTTTTTTTCCCTATCGGTCAAAAACGACAAAGGGCCAGTCCTGTAACTGTTTAGCCCCCGTCGGGCCAACCTGGTTGCCGGCCTTTCTGCCAGGTGTCCCCCTCATCAAACAAGCCGGTCGGTGTGGGCGGTCCTGTGCTTCTCCTTGGAGTTGCCAAAGGCGCCAATTCTGGGGTGAGGTTCCGGTGGGTATTGATTTACCCCCTCGGGTCGGGGTTGCAAGACCCAAGATTTTCGTAGGAGCCCCAACCGCGGCATCCAATCGCTCGAAAGTCGTCGTTTTGGTTTTCATAATTGAACTGCAACACGCTTTAGGGCACTCCCGTGGCGTGTTCCCCCGGCGTTTGAGTTTCCCCCTCCCCCGCTAGCCGGGTCCTTCCCACTTGTTTTTCTGGTGGGGTGTAAACGGTCCAAAAAGTTTTATATTTTTTAGGACATGTCGCAGGTTGTACGTCCCAATAATTTTTTTTTCTCTTTTTTTGTTTCCCGGGCGCTCCTGACTCGAGTCACCGACCCCCAGGCGCCCCCCTCCCAGGAACCCTTTCCTTCCAAGGTTAAAAAACCCCGGGGGGTTGACGGATTTTTTGGCGGTCTTTGCCATTTTTTCCTTCACCCCCCCCCCCCAAAGGTTTCAGAGTCCTCTTTGAGTAGTCACCCCTTACTCAATCGTGGGAGTTCCTTACGCCTACAGGCAACGTGTTGCATGCCTTTCTCTCCCCACGGTTGGGGTCCCCTCTTGCGGTGGGTCTTTGGGTCCCCAAAAGATTTGGCCGCAGCGTGGCTTTAATTTTGTGGTTGGTCCCAACGACCCTAGCTTTGTTCAACTTTAGTTTCGGGTACGACTGGAGTTTTGCAACCCCCCCTCCATGCCCTGCTTCAGCCGGTTCTTTGGCGTGCAGCCGCGACATTTCCGCTCTTCTCGTCGTGCTGCTTTTGCTGATTCCCCCCCCTTCCTCTCCCTTTTTCCTCTCCCTCGTGTCTTTTGGTTTTCTGAGTGTCCTTCCTTTGTGGCGCAGCCGCAGAACCGACCCTCAGGGCACGCGCGGTCTTGTAGGGCGGCGGGAGTGAACTGTTCCCTCTTCTGACTGCGAGTGGATGGTTTCCCCTCCATTATCCCCCCCTCCCTTCTCCCCCCCCGTCTTTCAAATGGGTAGCAGAAGCTCTCCTTTTCCAACCACCAAATTCAGGCCCCCTCTGCTGTCTGGATGGGCCATGCCCGCGTTTTGTTCCGGCGGTGACCGCGTGAGCCGGCGCGCAGCGGTCAAAGTTCCTTCTCCTACTCCCCCGTATTGAAAATTCTTTGTGGGACCGAAACAGGTCCCCCGTCTACCTTCCGGACCCCTTTTTTCCCTCCGAAGATGGACCTTTTACTGGAACTCTGCCCCGCACCAAACGTTCACGTAAAGTGCCGTTCTTTTCGCTTGAGGCATAGAGAACTGATGGCGGCCGCGGTTCCCCAGAGTACCATGGTGTCCCTGGCCAGGTAAGAATACTTCAAAGTGGTGCCGTACACCCACCCAGACACCGTCTTCCCCCCCTCCGTCATCAGCGAGACCACCTCTGCCCCGCTTCTTTGCCCATGGCGGGTTGTTCCAGGTAATGATGTTACCCCCCCCTGGGACTTCGATTCGCGGGCCGTGGTTGCTTTCTTTCCAGATTTTCTTTCCCAACCCGCGCGACGGAAGGTCCACCCCCTTTCCCAGGCCGCGGTAGGTGTGCTCCCCGTCGCAACCACCCCGAATCCCCTCCAACTACTGCACGCGCCGCCGAGGTTTTATTGCTGCCCCCGGTGCCGGATTTTGGACTTTCTGGTGCCAGTTGGCTCGGAGCGTACTTCTTTTGTTCGTTACCCCCTTCACTCAAACCTCTTCTGTCGTGCCGATGATGCCTGTTGTGGACGATTCACAGTTGCTTTCCGTTCTCTCCATAGTCTTTCCCCGTTGCAATGGTTTTTCCCCCCCTCTTCAAACCAGATGGTTCTGTTTTCTGGAAATATCCCTCGAACTCGTCAAGGCCTAGCCACCTCCTTTCCTCGGGTGTTGTTTTGGACGTTTTTCCCTGCTAGGGTCTTTCCCCCCCCTTTCCACACCTCAACATGCAAAGAAATCTGTTGACCCGGACGGGTTCCGTGAGAAGTTTCTTGGTTTTTTTTTTTCCACTTGCGCCTTTTTTCCTGAATAGTTTGACGTAAGAAGCCGCAATCACTACCCTCCTCTTTTGCGTCATATCTCGTGGAGAAATCGTTTTCAGCTGCACTTGGCGTGTGCGATTCTGAACTCAGGCTCTTTTTTTTTTCTGACGGTATGCCAGCGCTAGGCACGGTACCCTTGCCTGTTCGGGACTGTTTGGACTTTTTTTTTTTTTTTTCCGACTTCCATGAATCTGCATGGTCGTTTCTCGAATTGCTTTTCCATGGGCCCCCCCCATACCAACCACCACTGCCTGCCGGCGCTTTTTGTTTGATAATCTTACCCCCTCTACACGGGACGTTTCCCCCAGCTGGCGTCTTTGTCCATTTCTGGCAAGGCGGTTCCCTGCGGGTCCGGTTTGGGCCGGCCTTTGCCTGAACCAAGATGATCCTCTTGCCGGTCTCGGCGGAGCTGGTTCCTGTTTCGCCACATGGACTCACTCAGATCCCGACGGGCATTTTTCCGAAGAAGTGCGTTTTTGAAGCCAAACCGTCATGGGTACTCCTCCCCGCCTTCTAATCTACATCCCGAGGCACTTTTTCCCCCAACGGAGGTGTACTATCCGCGCAGGAAGGCCCCCCTCCTCCCTCCTTTCTCGGCACGAACTCCCCCCGTACCTACAACTCCCCCGCCGTGCCTGGGCCCCCTGCGTCTCCCCCTGTCGTGGCCACAGGTGCCACATCGGATCTTTTGCTCATCGAACCTGTTTTCCTACACGAATGGCTGCCCTCCGGTTTTCTTATTCTTTTGTCTATTCGGGTTTTTGTCCCGTACAAGAAACAAAACGCCCTTGTTGGACGTTCCGACGTTCTTCTCCCATCCCGCTTTGAACGGTTGAGACCAGTGCGTTTTCAAGATATGTCTCTTTAAACTTAACCCGTTAGCGTTTTGCCTGTTCTCGAGCGTCTACTGGATTCGCGATTAGCGAACTGCGTTTTTTGCGCTATTCGGCCCCCTCCCTTGCGATCCACCAAGGTTTCCTCCTCAACGTTCCCCCGGCTTACCTCTGTCCTGTTCAACCGGCGTTGATGCGGCGCACTTTGATCGATTCCCAAATGCTTTTTCTTTTCTCCGAGGGCCTTCCGTTTTTGCGTCGCCGCACTTGTTTTTTTTTACGAGGATTGGCGGCGGGTTGTCGTTTTTTCGATTAGTCCTTTCGTTGTGGGGATTTTTGGTTAAAGAGCTTTCCGCCTTCATACATCGTGATCAACGGCTGTTTACACCCTGGTTGGTAGGCGTTGAGCGTCCTGGCCCTCGATAAGCCCCAACCGCCCCTTTTGTTTTCATTTTTTTTGGTTCCAACCTTCCTGTTTGAAGTCACCCGTTTTCAAACGGCTTGGGGAAAAAAGTACCCCCCCCCCGGCGCTGGTGAATCCCTTGGGTCCTCGCCAAAGTGCGTGGCCTCCGGACGAAAGATCTGCTTCCCCTTGCAGATTTAAGCTTATCCCTTTAAGGTTTTCCAATTTGTCGGCGCGAGTTGTTCCTCCCGTTTGCTCACCCTCCATGAATGTCCGCCGCGTGGGGATCTTTTTTCCCTCACGCGTCTTCTGGTAAATTCCCGATGCCCCCTGCCGCTGAACTGCTGGAAGACGCCCTTGTATGAGATGGGATCGATCAAAGCCCCTCCGTCCTGTATGGAGTCTGGATATGCTCTGGAATATAACTGCGTTTCATTTTCTCGGAGGAAAGGGCCCGACCAGACCCTCTCGCGCCCCGGAGATCCTGCCGCGGCTGTATCCCTCCCATTTAATACAGTTGACATCGTTCCTCTCTTCCCGTACACTGGATGGCGAAGTCACGGTCGGACTGTGTGATTCTGGGAATTGTCGCTTGTCTTTAGCCTCCCCGGTGGGCGGCCCAGTGAAAAACCCTTTTCCCCCTCGCGGCAGGCATCATCTTTCGCCCGTCAATGAAAGGTCTCCCAGCGTCGGGTTCGGCGTTTTGAAATCCGACTGTTTTGTTTGTTTTCGGCGAGTCGCTGGCGCGGTCTCTTCCCCTTTAACTTCTTGTCCCCCCAAACTACATCCGTACCCTCAAAAGTCTCCGTTGACCTCGCCTCTTCTATTGCCATTCGAGTTTCCTCCCTCTATGCCCGGTATTCGAGACTTGAATGCAGGCACATTGCGGGGACAGGTGTGACAGTGGGGTTTCTGGTTTCTTGGTTCCGCTCCCTCCTACAACCTGGTCCGAGTTTTGCGACGCCGTATGTTCCGGGCTCCTTTTTGCGGCTTTTTTTTTCGCCACCCGAGGGAAAGAAGACTCTTTCCAACAAACCGATATCTTT
>Ga0179591_1340286_pt1 | contig 10171 bp, 16 predicted proteins | sample CZOMad2_1_08_16f_FD_182891 | JGI IMG/M metagenome (GOLD analysis project Ga0179591, IMG submission 182891) | Vadose zone soil fungal communities from Angelo Coast Range Reserve, California, USA - CZOMad2_1_08_16fungal (PacBio error correction) | ecosystem: Environmental > Terrestrial > Soil >... | reverse complement strand
GATTTTTCCTTTCGATCTCAGATTCGGAGTGCCCCCCCCTTTGAATGGGGGGGTATCACCGCCTTTTTGCCCCCCCCCAACTTGTAGATCTTCAAGTTATTGGGAGAAGGCCCTCAAACAAACATCTGTCCCTTTCTTCTTCCCCTCCCCCCGGCCCCGGAAAACACGCGTGAGGCATCTCCTCTTTGAACGTGCCACCTTTTTCCGGCATCACTTTGTCAAAGGTTTTTTCCTCTTTTTTTTATGCAAAACCCTAAAAAAGGTCCACTCCCTTTTTTTTTCTTCCCTTTCCTGGCGCAAAGCTCCTCTCCACCCCCTTTTTTTCCTCACCCATGTTCCCCCCCATCAATCGTAAGGAGTCTAATATTTCCCCCTTCCCGCACCAGACAGGAACCTTTTCCCCTTTTTCTCCCCTTCCTCCAGTTTCCCCTGGCTAAATCGTCTTGGTTTAGCTTTCCCTCCCTTTCCTCCCTTTGGAGGGATCACTCCCATACTACCAGTAGGATCTTCTTCCCTAGACCCCAAGTCATTCCATTGGGGGATTTTTTCCTTTGGCTAGGGTCCTCCCCCCTTTTTTGAAGCTATAGACAAAAACCTTTCCTTCCCTCCGGGTAAATAGGGCCCCCTTTCCTCACACGAGATTTTTCCCCCCCCCCCACTTCTATGGAATCGGTCACCTCCCCCTTCCACCAACATCAACGCTCGAAGACCAAGTATGGAATTCCCCCCCTTCCCCCTACGCATCAAGTTCCACTTACATTCTTTCTTTCCCTTAACCCGCCCTTGAACCGGATTCACCCCCCCCACACGCCGAGGTCCCCTCTTTCAATGAATTTTTTTCAACTTTCCGACACTTTTAGCATGCATACTAGCCCCTCTTCCTTAGTACCCCACGCAGGAAAAATTTTTTTCTGTTAGTGTCTACGTTCCTCCTTTCGACGTCACGAGTTTTTTCCTGGTTCAGAAAGCTTTCTTTCTTCCCCCCCCCCGACTGTATAAGGGAAGGAGAACCTTTATTTACCTGTTGGAGAATCCTATACCTTCCCAGTATCCCTCAGGGAGGAGGCCTTCCTCCACCCATTCTTGCACAGCTTCCCTTTCCTTCTCAACGCGAAGAGGTCTGCCTTCCCCCCCCTATCTCGGACACCGCTCTCCTTTTCGGGCACTGTCGCATCGATGAAGCTCCTCTTAAGGTAAAATTCGATTCCGGTCCCTTTCTTTCCTTTCCCCCCCGCTCGTTGAAATCCCTCCCTTACTACTTTTTTTTTTTTCGTGGATATGAGCCCCTCTCCCCAGATTATTTGGCAGCTGACAGTTTTTCCCTTTTTTGCTTGGACTTCCCTTCCCTGCTCTTGTTTGGCAGTCGTTTTATGCACCGGTTGCGTATAGCGAGAGACAATCCCCCCCTTTTTCCCCCCCTTTTAACTATGAAGACCCCTGATCCCTTCTTTTTTTCAGAACATCCAACGAAGGATGCAAAGTCCCCTTCTTTTTCCCCCTCTCCGACACCAGGACATAAGAGCTCTTTCCCCCCCCTCCTTTTCGGAGAAAATGAAGTGCTCGTCCTCGGTCTTTTTTTTTTCCCCCCGCATCTGGGTAGCCTTTGGAGATTGTGCTTCCTCCCTTTCTCCCAAGGCATTATCGAAGGCCATCACTCTCCCCCCCCTCCTCCTGCCCCGCAAATAGAGAGTCTTTTCTCCTCCCTTCGATCGACCTTCTCTGAGTGAGAGTCTGTTCCGTTCGGAATGCCCCTTTGCTCTTTCCAACGGATTCCTCCCACCCTTGAGAAATTACCTCGGGAAGCCACGAACCTCTCGATGACTTAATGGTATCTAAGCCGGGTTCCTTCTGTCTGGTGTATTGGAAGCGAGGCCCTTCTTGACCTTCCCCACGTTGGGGAATTGCCCCCCTCCCCGGTGGTTACCTTTCCGCCTCTTTTTTTGCTTCATAGGTCACCATTTTTTTCCTTATTTGGGCCTTTTTCCATCAACCTTTTCCCCAAGATTTCCCCCTTCTACGAAGACCATGATAGGAAAGTCCAGTCCACCCCTTACCCATTAACCTTAAGATGGGGTATTTCTTTCTAGGATAACACGGACGCCCTGTTTTAGTCCTTTTTTTTTTCCTTCTGTTAGGCGTTCCCCCCCTCCCCGGATTCGGAGATTCTCCTTTCCCTTTTAAATGAAGTGCTTCGCTTTCCTTTTCCTCTCCCCTTAGGCTCAGATCCTGTGGTGTCTGTTCCCTAGAGTCCCATTTTTGACGAGAGATGTCCCCCTTCTCCTTTCGGTGAGAATCGTCCTCCCTTTTTCCGGCACGCCAATAAATTCTTCCATTTTCCGATCTCTTCTTTTACCCGCTGTGGGATAAAGCTCTCTTCCCGTGGTCACTACAATTTTCCCCTCCCCCGTCTCCTTCCCTACGAAAGATTTCTCTCTCCACCGTTCTCCTAGGGCTTTCTACACATAGTAACCTTCGTTCCCATTGGAATGCCCCCGTCCGAGGGAAGAAGAGTCTTCCCTTTCCCCCTGTTTTTTTTGGCGTCGGCGTTTCCCCCTTTTCTTTTTATGATATGGGAAAAACATCCGCCCTTTCTTTTTTAGGTTTTCCCGGGTCACTTCAGATCTCCTTTCGCCTTCCCTTATGGAAAATTTATTTCCTTTTTAATTCAATTGGTCTTACTCCCCCCCCCTTTTTTTGAGGAGGCGTTGTTTTTTCTCCATTAAGTGTGGGGTGTTTCAATTTTTTTTCTTTCCTAAATCTTGTCCCTCCTTCTTTGGGATGCCTCGGGTGGAAAGCCTTTTTCTCCCTTTCTCCTGAGGGAGTAATTTTATTGGTCGTTTTCCTCTTAGATGCCTTTCTCCCAATCCCCACCCCCGAAGGACTTGTTATCCCTCCCCCCCCCAGGAAGGTTCTGTCTTATTTCTTTCATATACGTACTTTAGTTATAAATAAAATCTTTTTTTTGATTCCCTCTTCTTTTCAACTCTAGGGAGAACCCGTCCCCCCTCTTATGATTTCTTTTCCCCTTTTGAGGCGTCAAAGTGTAGGTCCCTTTCTGTTGCGTTGAGAGATATATCGCTTAGTGTTCGTTTGTCGCCCTTTTTCTTGCGACGACAGGTTGTTTTCGAGGGCGACTTTTTTTCAGGTTTAAGGGTAGTTTTTCCTTTCCTCCCCTGCTCTACCAACCCTGTTTCCCTTGCCGCGATAGGGTGATAGTCTCCGTGCGCGTTCTCAGCGTCTTCCTTCGCGTTCAGACATGGCCCAAGGTTTTTTCTATTTTTTTTTTTTTGTTCGGAAGAAAAGACCCTGTCGGCTCTCTCTTCATGAGAATCCTATTCCCTCGGTGTACAACAAACATGTCGCCCTTTTTTTCTTTTTAAATCTTCGATCGAACATTGCGTTTCATAACCCTTCTCTCTCCCTTTTTTCCTCAGACTCCCTTTGTTTTTTTCTGACCTGGGCCCCCCGATCGAAGATTGAGGCTTAAACCCCCCCCCTTTGCCCGGCGTCCCAATGGGAAAAACCCTTTTTCTTCCTTGCTCCTTCTCCGCCAGGGAGGTGATATCCCCCTTCCAACCCCCCCACCCCACCTCCTTTCTTGACCTCGGCCCCGTTACCAACCCCCCTTCTTTTCTTTCTTGCGCGCTGTAACAAGGACTTAACCCTCTGCCCTTTTCCTTTTTTCCCCTGGTTGGTGAGAGCCTTTTCCCTCCCCACATCCAATTTTTTCCGGCATCAACTCAGGCCTCCCCTAGACAACACGTAGTCGTCAATTTGCCCCCCCCCCCCGAAAAACGTACCCTTCCACTTTAAATCAAAAAGAACGTCCCCCCTCCCCCCCCCTTCCTTCCTCCCACGTTGATGGACTTTCTCCACAATCTCCTATGCTCTTCTCTCTAGATTAAAGGCCCCCCCCCGGTCCTTTCACGCTTGAGGGATCCCTTCCCTCCTACCAGTATTCTCTTCTTTCTTTTTCCTCCTGGTCCCCACCCTTGGTGGATTTGTGTTCCTTTTTTTTTAGCTCTCGAAAAAAGGCCCATCCCTTCCTTTACGAAGGTTCCCACACCGAGAATTCCTGCGAAACTTCTTTCTTTTTCCCGGTCAAAGCCCCCACCACCGACAATACCTTCTCCCTCCTTGGGCGACGGAAACAAGTCCTTTCCAAAAAGACACTCCCTAGGCCTTAAATTAGTCCCACTTTTCTCAAGTGAACAGTCTCCCCCCGCGGATGTTTTACAAATACCCCCCCCTTTCCACTAATGGTCACGCCTCCCCCATAGCCACCACGAGGCGAGGTAGGAGTAACCCCCCCGGAAAGGGGGATGTACCTCCCTTCCCTTTCCTGGTATACGTCATTCTCCGCTTATCCCCTTTTTTCTAGACAGGCTTTCCTTTCCTAGGGATATACAACTTGTAGTGGAAATTTTCTGCATACTCTCGCTTGAACCCATCTTTCCGCGTGGCTTCCTTTTTTTCCTTTTCTTTCTTGACGCTGTTTTCCCTTTCTCCGCTTCTTCAGTGAAAAAGAGATCCCCCTTCCCCATCCGACCTGATCGAGAATAATTCTGAGCCCAGCTCCCCCCCATGCGATTCCGATTAATCCTTTTTCCTCTCGGTTTCCACCTCACGAAAACGCCGGCCCCACTTTCCTCTTCCTTCTTTATCTGGAAGCATATCCTATCCCCCCTCGGACTGTTTGAATTTATATTCATTCTTTTTTTTCTTTTTCATTCTGTTATGAAAAGGTTTAAGGTCCCCCTCCTCTTCTCAATGCCAAAGTACCATCTGGTTTTTCCCTTTACCGATACATTTTCTTCCTGCGAAGTCACAAAAGCTTTCCCCCCTCCCCCCCCCCCCACGCTGTAGCAACCTGAAGGATGCACCTCTCGACTAAAAGACACCCTTCCCTGAGATGATTTGGTCTGAGAAAGTAAGGTGATACTCTCCCCTCTTTTTTCCGTCGCTAAAAGACGATTTTTTTTCTCGAGCAAGCGGCTGTGGCTGATTTCCCCCCCTACCTTCTTCCTCTGACGCGAAAGAAATCCTTCTTCTCTTTTCCTAAGACTCCGTTGTGTTTTTTTTCTCTTTCCTCCTGGAGCTTGATTCGAGTCTTTTCGAAGGCTTTTTTTCAAACAGGAGTAAGCCACCCCTTCTCTGACCCTTCTACACAAGATGAGTTAGTTCTCCCCCTCCACTAATAGGTCTTCTATCCCCTTTCCCCTTCCAGTTTGAGGTTTGTATTTGTCTCCCCTCTCTTGGCAAGGCCTAAGGTTCTCCCCCTTCCTTTTTTTTTTTTGCTTTGCAAAGCGTTTTCCCCCCTGCCATGCCCTTTCTGGTTTTCACATATTTGTCTTGTCCCCCTCCTGATACTGGAACTTCAAACTGTGGGCCCCCTTCTATCGTCCTTACGCAAAGACATGATCGTCCTTCCCCCTCCCTGTACCCTCCGCGGCCAAAAGAAGCTGGTTTTCTTCCCTCTCTTCCCTTCACGACGCCCTAATTTCCCTCCTTCCCTTGTCTGGATGTGAAACCGAGTTTCCCCTCTTATTGGCCCTTGTTTCACTGAAGTTGCTTCGCTCTTTTTCCTCTTCCTGTCGGGGATGGACATGATATCTTTTTTCTTACTTTCCCCGCCGAAGGTCGCGTTTCGCCTTTCTGTTTTTTCATCCTTCGTTTGAGGACGGCGCCTCCTCGCTCCGTGGTTACAACGGATGTGGGCCCCTCCCTCCGTCCCCGTTTTTATACGGACATTCCTTGTTGTCATTACGAAAAGATGTTTCTTCTTTCCCCCCCTTCTTTCCCCCTCTTACTTAGAACACAGTATTCAACCCCTTCTTTTCCTATGGTTCCATATGAAGGCATTTCCTTCGGCGGAGGCTTACAGGGCGTTGCCCTTTTTCTTTTTTCAAACACATCCGATGCTGTTTTTTTTTTTAGTAGTAGAAGAACCTTTCCTCTCCTTGATGCGTCCCTCCCTTTACTTTTCCATTTACTTGGTATTTAGAACAACATTTCTTTTATGCCTCTTCTTTGTGTGTTAAAGTTTTTCCCCTTCCTTTTCAGAAGAAGTTGTAGTCTTCCCCCTTCCTTATGCCTCGTTTTGTCCCGATGATTTTACCACGCTGCTTTTTTGCAGAGAGATCACCCCCCCCCCGCGCCAAGTACCCCCCCCCCCTTAACCTGACGTGTATCCCAGCCTGTTTTCCTTCTCCCCTCATCTCCACTGGTTGTTTTGCTCCACCTTTCAACAGTGGTGTGGGACCTTTTTTCCTCTTTTTTCCGTAGAACAAGTCCCCCTTGCAGTCATCCAGTGCTCTTGTTTTTCTAACCCTCCCTTTGCTAGGTTTTCCCCCCTAGGCAATTTCTTCTTTTTTTTTTCCTCTGATATAGGAGCACCTCCTCTTTTTTTTGTGCTTGTCTGAAAGGTGGGTGTCAATTGAGAAGACTTTTTTTGTTGTAGAGTTATAGGGCTCCTCGTGATGCCGGACTCTTTCCTTTTCTTCGGGTTTGAATTCCCTGCATCTAAAAAAATGTTTTTCCCCCCTCTTAGGGTGAAGTAATTGTGTTCCCCTCCCCTCACTCCTGATCTGCCTCACGAGTTTTGTTTTCCCTCCTGTCCCCAATTCTTTTGTGTTTGAAGAGGTTGGTTTAAGGCTCTCCCCTCCTTATATTATTAGCCGGAGTATTATCCCCCTTTCCCCCTTTTGTTAACCGCTTTATACCCCCCCCCGGGGGGTTTCCCAAGCCCCCCCATTGGTTTAAGAACCCCCTTCTTTCCCCTCCTCAGTTGTGTTTTTGTCTTTCCTTTTTTCTTAACCCATGGAGATCGAAGCTCTTCTTTTTTTTCCCCCGGCTTTCCCAATTGGACACAACCATTTCGTCTCCCCTCCCCCTTCTCCTCCTTTCTTTCTATTTCCGCGAACCCCGCCTTCCCCCCCCCCCCCCCCCTCCGAGCACATTGGACAGGGCTGCCCTCGGCCCCCGTCCCCTCAGCGCTTCGTTCCCTATCGCGGCATCACGGGGCACTTTTTTTGGCCAATCCGATGCAACCTGTCCCAAGGAGTCGGCATTCCCTCCCTTTCCCTCGCCCCCACGGCGTCGCAATTCCTCTCCAACGAAAACTCCTGAGCGTATATCCTACCGGACATTGCCTTCCCCCGTCCCGTTCATGGACTGTTACGAAAAAGCTCACTGGCCTGTCCTTTCCTTTCTTCCAGGCACACATCACTGGGGCCCTCCTTATCACGCGACCTTCGGGACTTGGACATATGCGAACCCTTCCCTCAATTGGGGATTTTGGGTGAATGGGCTCTGTTCCTTCCTTCTCTCTCGCAAAAAACGGACACTCCTTTCATTCATCTGCCCCAGAGGCGATACACCCTCTTTTCTTTTCCCTCCCCCCTTTCGCTGGAGATAGGTCCCCGTCCCCACCACTATACTGCGAAACCCCTGCCTTCACAGTTGGGCAGAATACCCAGTTTCTTTTCCCCTCCAAATACATACCGACATCCCCCCGGAACCGTTCAAGTAGAAGAATCTCCCGTGCCCGGCCCCCCCAATGAAAACGCCTGCTGACCCACTCAACGAATTGGACCTCTCCGCCACAGAGTCAGCCTCATACTTTATGTAAAAAGGCGGCTGATTCGCCCGAGTCCCATCTTAGGGGATACCTTTTTTTTAGTAATTCGTAGACGTAAAGTTTTCCTTCTTCGACATCTTCTCCCCCCCCCCCCCCCTAGGACCTTTGTCCCTCCCCCAATTGTAGTGGACCCCCCCGAGATACTATCGATCGGTCTCCCCCTCTTTTTTCCCCACTTATACTAAGGGTAGTTCCTCCCAAATGCCGTATTGGATGTGAATCCCCGGTAAAGTGATCCGGTCTTTCACGCGAAGCGTATTCCTCCATCCTCGCTATCAGTCCCTCTTTAGCCTACTTCTCTTCTCCTTCCTATGCAGCGACCTAGTTCTATCTCAGCATCCTTTGCCAAGAGTCGCGTTTCCCCCTCCTCCCGGCAAACAAGTGACGATGCGCCTTGTTCCCTGACGCAGGATTTGGCGCTGTTAAGTTTTTTCCCAACACCAAATTGGTTTCCCCCTTTCATAGAATGTCTTTCGTCCTTCAGGCTTTCTGGTCATTGTGACGTTCCCTTCACTGCCAAAGACAAATATGGTTCCCCCCTTTTGAACGATGACCGGTCCCCCTTCCACCCACCGCTTTGCAAGCACACCCCCCCCTTTTGCAGGCGAAAGGAAGGCTTCCCCCCCTGGCTCGCTCCAAAGACCCAGGCCCTTCCCTTGAACCCCTCCTTTAAAGTAGGTGCCCCCCTCCCCCCCCTTTTTCTTCTCTACCCCTCTTTTTAGATTTTCTCGAGACCCGTTATGAAGACTTTTCCACCCCCAAGTCCTTCTCGAAGAAAGGACCCAAGCGCCTTGCTCCATCAATCTTTTTTTTGTTCTAGAAGGATCTTTTCTTTCTGGCTCTTCCTTCCCTTGTGATAGGTGCAACGTTTTCACGCATCTCTTTCAATTCTAAAAAATTTTTTTCTCTGCACGCACGAATAGGATCTTCTCCCTTTTTTCCTTCTCCCTTGCGGTCACTTTTTCTGGAATTTGACCCTCCCCCTTCTTCTTGAAACGGGGGTTTTCTTTTCCTGGGTTGTTTTCCTTCAGGGTGTTCATTCTGGTGTTAACTAATTGGATTTTCCTTTCTCTTTGAACTTTCAACAGGCTGCCCTCCCTTATGAAAAAGATAGTCAGTACGCGGTCTCCTTCCAAGCAAACCATTCGTTCCAAACCTTCAGCGGACAAAGTCCTTCCCAAACCCCCTCTTGGTTGCTCCCAAGCCCCCCCCCCTCTTCTTCACTGTTTACGGAGTTAGTTCTCTCCCCCCTTCCCACTTCAGGATGCTGAGATGATCCTTCCTCCTCCCTGTAAGTTGAGGAGATCATCTCTGTTCAGATCCTCGGTTCCGTTTTTCCCTCCCCCCCCTGCATACGAGTAGAGTTTTTCTTCTTTTCATCAAGGGACCGCTCCCCATAATAAGTCCGGAGACAGCCTCTCGGGCTCCGTGGAAAAGATGTGGGTACCTCCCTCCTTCTCAGGCCCTATTCCGTAAATTATTCCCTTTTGGGTAATACGGACTCTTTCTCCTCCTTTTCTGTTGCCGTCTACAGATACGTTCTCCACCGTCCCCTCCCTTCCACGACCCCCCCATACTCATCGACGAGTGTCTAGCTGCCAGGATGACGAGGTGGCTCCTCGTTCCAAGGCGTTGCCCTTCGTTGACCCTGGTGTTCTTCTTTCTCCGGGTCACAATGGAAGATTTCTTTTCTTTTCCCCCTTTTCATGTATGGAAACGGGATGCGTATGATTTTGGGTTTTTTTCCTTTTCCCCCCCCTTGTCTTCGCAAAAAATGTAGGTCCTCTCTTGTCGGCAGTAGAGTGTGTTGAAGTTGTCAGAGAGGGAAAGCTTTTCTCCCGCCTTTTCCCGCAGTCGTCTCTCTTTAGGAATCGTAAGCTGTCCTTTCCGTCTTCCTTTTTTTCTTTCCGTTTTTTGAGGAGAGATCCAAAACCCTTTTTTTCTCCCCCCCCCCCCCCCAGTAAGGAACACAACCTCCCAATTGTCTATTTTTTTTTCAAGGCCCTGATAGAAGCCTTTTCTTCTTGTCTTCCCCCATCAAGAGGGAGTTTCCCCCAGTTTTCTTTTTTTCTCGGAGACCAACGGACCTCAGGCATTCCATTAGGAACTACCTTTTCCTTCCCCTTTGTGTAGGGAAGGTCGTGTTCTTTCTTTTCCTCTCTATATTAGACTCTTCCTTCTCTTCGGGTTAGTTGCCTCCTTTTTTTTCCTGTTGTTGTACGATTCTCCTTGTTCTTCTTTTGAAAGGCCGGACGTCTTTTTTAGTGGTCCCCTCTTCCACATTGGCTTACAAAAATGTTGACCCACCTTTCTTCTTTTTCTAGTACTGGTGGACAGTTCTCCCTCCTCTCTCCCTAAAGCGGGTTGACGGGGACGAGTTCCTTTTCCTTCGGAGTTTTCTTGTTTTTTTCGTTTCGTGGATTTATCCCCTCTCTTTATATTATTAGCAGGAAGATACTACGACTCCTCCCATTTTTTCAACCGCAATTCCCAAATTCTTTTCCTTCCTTCGATCGCCTTGGGTTCATAAAA
>Ga0179591_1303625_pt1 | contig 10171 bp, 15 predicted proteins | sample CZOMad2_1_08_16f_FD_182891 | JGI IMG/M metagenome (GOLD analysis project Ga0179591, IMG submission 182891) | Vadose zone soil fungal communities from Angelo Coast Range Reserve, California, USA - CZOMad2_1_08_16fungal (PacBio error correction) | ecosystem: Environmental > Terrestrial > Soil >... | reverse complement strand
CTTGAGAGCCACGATTTTTACGGGTTTTAAAACCTAGAGTCGAGGCGAAGATAATCTTGAGATCGGAATTTTACTCTTTTAAACCCGTTATCCCCTGCCCCCCAGCGGTCCGGGTTTTATTTTTTTTTTTTCCCCCTTTTCTTGGCATTCGGTGGGTTTAAATCCCAGTGGATTTCCCATTTTCTTTTCCCCCTCTTGTGTTCCTAAACCCCACCTTTGGTGTGAATTTTTTTATTGATAGCCGTAACTACCACTATTAGGTAGACCTCCCACTTCTTCGCAGAACCGATGGTTCTCTTGGTGTTATTTGGCTCCCCACTCCTCTGCCCTTTTGGATTTGGTCCAAGTGAAATTTGCCGGTTTTGGTTTTACGAAACACCCCCATCTTTTACCTTGAAAACTTTTGATTTGGACCACCCCCCCACACCTTCCTTCTTTTTTCCTTTTTTGGATCCTGGACCCTTTACCGCGCACATTCTCCCTTCCCCCCTGAACCCCCAAATTTTAGGTTTGGAACAATTTTCTCAACGCCATACCGGCTCCGGATGTGGATGTCTATTTTTTTTTCCATTGGTTCTTTCTGATTCTTCCCTGGAACACTTAGCTCCAATGATGCCCCATGCCCGAGTTTTCCCTTTGAAAAAGACCAACCCCTTTTGCTCATCCACCTCCCAATGCGCCCCCATGCACGACCTTCGCGCCCCCCCCCCCCCCCTTTTAAACCCCCCGCGGTCCATCGCAAGCCGTCTTCAAGTCTTTCCTTTTTTTTACAATTTCTCTTGATGCCATTTTCTGTTTTGTTCCCGTTACCACTTTTTTAGGCCCCAGGAATCGTCCTTTAAACATCTTTTCTAACTTTTGGCAATGTGGAAGACTTTTTCTGCGGCCCATTCCGTTTTTATGTGGCCGGCCCCCCCCCAATGTGCCCCCTCCCCCCATACATCTTTCCAGCCCCTCAAATCCGCGTTTGATTCTCTACCCCTATATTTTTTCCCCACCTAATAACTCTTATTTGTTTGCACCACAGCATGGGGCTTTGTTTCTTAAAGGTTCATCAAAGCACGGGGTACCATTTGGCTTCGTCAGCTTACCTTTACCCGTCCCTTTTTGTTTCCAACTGACAATAATCCCCTTTATCGTCCCCCCACTTTCCACCCTTTATTCACCATTCAAAGGTTGACCTCCCTGGAACTTTTTTTTTTTTTTTTTTTTTATGCTTTTTTGATTACACCCCCTGATCGTCAACGGCCCTTCTGACAACCCGCTGGTTCATCCGTTCTAACACCCCCCACCCTTTTGAACCATCCTTGCACTTACAAGGCATCCTTTCTTTGTCCCCCGGGACGGCCCCCCCTCAATTTTTCCCCCCAAACCCAAGTTGCAACCCCCGATTTCTTTTAAGTTCGATCCCGAATTTGGTGTTTTTTCCCCCTTTTTGTGGTTTTCTCGCCTCTTTCTTTTTTTTTGGTCATTGCTAGGTTCATTTTTTTTCCACTTCCCCCCCCATTTCCGGCTTGATAGGCGATCCCGAAAGAACGCTTCCCATGTTGTTCGATCCCAACCACCTCCGATTGGAGTTTTCCTCAAATTGGTTCGGGGCGGTATCAGCCCTTCACTTTCTCCCCACCTTCAACCTTTTCCATCCCCTGTTTGTTTCTGGCGAGGAGCTTTGTGTACTTCGGCCTCCTTGGATTTCCGGCTTACACCTTTCTTTTTTATCTTTTAAGAATTACTTCTCTTTTTCTCTGACTTCGGTAGTTCTTTTTTTTTTTCCCCCTAAAGCCAGTCTTTCAAAAACTTTGCAATTTTCGGGCGGCTCTAGTACTTCCAGTTAGTTTCTGTTCCCCGGTCCACATCTGTAGTTTTTCAGTCGTAAAACATAACCTTTTTCGGCATTTTTTACTCCCTGCACGTAAATTGATTTCCCGGGCGGTTTAGATGTGCCCGGTGGTTTTTTGACTTTTGATTGGTTTGTGAGGCGGGTTGTTTTTCTGTCTATTTTACCTCGGTGTTATGGTTTTCTTAGAAATTTTTCTTTTTGCCTCTTTCTCCCCTTATAATAAAATAGGCTGTACCCGTGATTTCCACTTTTTAGGATGGCGGGGAGGGTGTCTTTGCCCCCCTCACTGTATTTAGTTCTCTGTTCTCTACTTTTTTTGATCAAGGACCCCCAAACTAATTGTCTCCAGGGATCCTTTCCACGAAGTTTTGAACCTGAAAAAAAAACCCCCCCCCCCCACCCTTGCTTTTCCAAAGGGTTCTTATTCACTACGGAATCGGCCTTTTGCGCCTGAGGATCTCCAAAAAGCTTGTTTGGAGTTATTCGTATTTGTCGTTGTCATTTTTTGGACCCATGGAAAGCCAACTTTTTGTCCTCCCCCGTAAGTTTAATTTCCCAGTCCTTTTCTCTTTTTTCTTTCGGTCAGTGGAACAAATGGAACATTTCTCGTTACCGCTTGCCGTGATCCTCCACAAGGTCATCGATTTCCCCCTTCCCCCCTTATAGTGTTTGCTTCCGGACCCCTTGGTTTTTTGAGGCCCCTTGTTCCCTTTTGATGGCCGTTCCGTGGTCCCTTCCCTGCCTTTTTCTTCACACCCATTTTTGTCTTCCCTTGCTTTTTTTTTTTTTCAGCTGTTCTTGATCTTTCCTCTTAATCCCGTTGTTTGAGCTCCCTTCTCTACCTTCCGTCGCCACGGTCCCTTCCTTCTCTCCCTTTAGCTTTTTTTTTCACTGTTTAACGGTTTTTTTAATGGTAGTGGCCAGCGCACCCCAGGCCCCCCCCAGGTCACACAATCGTTCTGATCATGTGAGGGCGGGACACAAGCCCAATTGTGGGTCCTTTCCCCCAACAGCCATGCCGTGCTTTTTTCCACGCTGGCTTTTTTTTTTTTTGGAGAACCTGATCTCTCTCCTTGTCGAGCGACAACATTTTCCATTTTTTCTCTTCCTGGATTAACCCTGCCTGACCCATCGACTCCTCTTTTCTTTTTTTTTTTCGTCTGTTTTCTGCGTGTTTCATTTCCTACGTTGTTGGTGGGGCATCCCAACATGTTGGGTCTTCTTCCTTTGACTCCCCTGTCATATTGTGGGCGCCTGGACGTTGACCCCCCCCCCTTGGAAATTTTTTCCTCGAGGACTCAGCTTCACCAATTTCCCGGGGCGTTGTGTTCCCCGCGCCCCGCCCTTATGAAAATTGCTTCCCCTCCCTGTTTACCTTTTTTTTTATTTTGACTTTTTATTTGAGCATCAACCCATTTTTTTCTACCCGACTATTCGCCGCAACCGGTGCAGATACTCTATAGGGCCCCCCCTTTTTAACCTTCCAGACGTACAACAGTTTCGTGGAGGGTCCCCGCTTTCGGATTAGCAGTTGCTGCATTCCCTTTCGTTTTGGCGGTTAAAACAGCAAACCCGTTTCTTTTTTTCCCATCTTTTTTCCCCTTGGAAGTTTTTTCTTTTTCTTCCCGCCCGATCTTTTGCTTTACACTTCCCCCCTTGCGTACTGGCTCTCGACCAGATCTTCACCGTCTTTTTTTGATTTTTTTCGTCGCAAAGCCGTCTTTCAACCGCCCGAGCTCGGAACGTTTTCCCCTTCAAGCAAATAAGTCCTTGCTATCGACCCTCCCACTTTTCTTACTTTTTGAGGCTTTCGGTTTGAGTTTTTCCTGATAGCCCAAGAACCCCCCCCCAATATGTTCCTTTTTTCCCAAATGGCATTGGTTTTTTTTCTTTTTCCTCGGCTCTTTTTTTATTTAGTGCTTTTTTCTTTGGGCGGTACATAGTCCCTCGTAAATTTTTTCGCCGTTTGTACTTCCACTGCCTTATCGGGAGCGAACCCCTTCCCCGGGATTCCCACCATTCTCGTCACTCCACCCCCCTTATTTTTTTTTCGTTCTTTGTGAGTCTTGATTTTTTTTTTCAAACCAACCAAGTTCCCTTTCCGAATTTCCCCGTGTTTTTTTTTCTGTACTTTTTTCAACCAGTTTTTCGTGAAAAATGATCCTTTTTTTCCCTCGGTTTTTCTTTTTTTCTTAAGGTCTCATTCCTTTTTCTGTACCCCTTTTCCTTTTAGGGCACTATTCTTTGGCTTGATGCGATTCTCCGCTTCTTGGTTTCCGGTTTAACAAAAAACTTTCTTCCCTTTGACCCCCCCCTGAAAACTCCCCGGACTCTCTTCAAAGGTCCCCGACGGCCATGGCGGGTTTTCATGGCAAGAGCTTTGTTTCTTTCTTTTTCAGGTGTTTTTATGAGAAAAGTAATCCTCTTTTTTGTCCCTTTCTTTATTTGGGGATGGTCGTTTCACGTTTGTTGCCTGGGTCCCCCCCATCCACGGATGTCCGGATACATTTTACCCCCCATCCATTTGAGAAAGTTTTTTTTGCAGCGGCCTGTTTGCCTGGCCGGTCACCCCCCGGCAGAAGGCTTTCTTTTCCCCCCTTATTAACCATTTGTTGGGACCGCGCCCTCGCGGCGGCCATTGTGACATTCTTTTCTGAGGTTTTCCCCCCAGGGTGAGGGCGTGGTTTTCCCAACCTCCCCCTTTTTTGGTTTGGGCCTTTTGTCTTGATACGGGTAGCAAGCCCCGGGCCTTCCCCACGCAACCGCCAGGAAATCCTTTTTCCCCTTGAAACAAAAAGTGGGTAGGGGTCCGGGCTGATTTGTCGTGTTTCTGTAACAATCGTTTTTTTCTTCCCCCCCAAGACCTCGGGTTTTCCCGCCCCCCTCGGTGTAACCAGAGGATGGGGGGTTGTGCGGCCCACCGGCAAATCCCTTTCCCAACCCCAGCCCCACTTGTCATCCTTCCCCCCCACGACCTATTTCCCATTCACTGTTACTTATCCTTAATCGTCCCACTCCCCACCCCCTTTTTCGTTTTTTTTTCCAGTGATTAACAAAGACTTACTCTTCTTAACATTTATTCCAACACCTAGGGAAGGGGGTCATACAGATTCTAGCTAATTTCCCCCCCCCGTTTTTTAGTCAGACATCCTTCAAGACGTTTTTTCCCCACCTCTTTTCGTGAAATGTGTGTCGTCTCTTATCCTTTCTTCCTTTCCTCTTTTTTTTGTTGATCTTTTTATCCCCCCCTCGACTTCCGCACACCAATTTTTGAAACCCCCCTCCCGGTTTTTTCCATTTCTGCTTCGGTGCCCCCGCGTTTCATCCCTTGACATTAAACTAGGCCAGCGTGTCAGTTTCTTTCCTTCGTCTGCGCACTTTGTTAATTCCGGCCAACAGTGCACACCATCTTGTGCCCCCCTAAACTTTCATCCCACCACCCCCTTTTTTTGGTGGCCGATTTAGTTAGACAGTAACCTATGAGGCATGAATGTCTTTGCTCGTGTGGGACAAATTTGGGATTTATTTTTGTGATTTTCTGTTGCCCCCCTTTTGGACCACCTTTGTGTACTGCCCTTCACTCCACTCCGCTGTTTTTTCCCTGGACCACCTCTTTTTAGTTTTTTCTTTTCCACCAAAACCGCTAGTTCCTTTGGCTCCCTCTAGATTTAGCTACCAATTTTTCCATGCCTTTTTTTTTTTTCAAAACCCCCACCCCCCCCCCCCCCGCCCGATGTAATAACTCTGTTATTTCTTGGACCGTCATCTCCACCTGAAAAAAAACCAGTATCAGAACGTTCCCACCCTTCCTTGTCTCCTTGTGAAAAAACCCCGCCTCCACCCCTCACTCAACCATGGCCCCTCCCCGCGACTTTGTGGTTTTTTCTTTCCCAAACTCTCCCGCCGCTCAACCCAATTGCAACCTGGCTGCCTTTCTGTTCTCCCTCTGTTGTGCAAATGAACAGGGGGTCTGTCTTTTAGCTTTTCCCAACAGCTTCGTCACCCTCTTGGCCAAAGTGAGGCCATCCAGTGTTCCCCCCCACTTGTCCCCAAAACTGGCGTGTCAAACCCATTTCTCACCACCTCAAAAGGCTTTTCCATTTCTTCTCCCCCAAAATGCTGGAAAATAACTCCCGCTCTTTTCCCCCCCGCCCCATGCGTCTGCTGTTCATTCCCAGGAAACCCTTTGACTTTTGTTTTTTTTTTTACAAGTATTTCCTTCCGCCCCACTTTTTTTCCCCTTTTAACCCTCACTCGTTCCGATAAATTTCTCCCCCACATGTCCCTTTTGCAATTCCCATCACCCGGTATCCCACACTGCCGGACCCAACGATGATTTTCCACCCTCCCCCCCTCCCCCCTTTTTTCGCTTTTCCAACCAAGGTGAAAACTTGCCGTTTTTTCCGGTCTTCTGGTTCCTTTTTCCCGTTCCTTTCCCCCCAACTTCCTTAGGCACAACTCTGAAAACGTAAGGGCCTTCATTTTAGGTTTTTCGCCGTCTCAATTCTTTGCACAAAACCCCGGCAACAATTCTGTGTTGATTGTCTCCTTGGTTCATTGTTTTCTGATGTTTGGTTTCCTATCCCTTTTCCGTTGGTATCCACCCACCGCGGGTGTTTTTTATCGTGGCTTTTCCCCCATCCCCCACCAGCCAGGACCCAGCATCAGGCCTTTATCACCCCCACCCCAGTTTTTGCGATCAAATATTGGGTGTCTCTTTTTCTGCCCTTCCAAATTCCACTTAGACCCCTTTTAAACAGCCCCCCCTCATTGGGTGTGTCTCCTTCCCATTTTTTGAACTTGCAGTTTTGAGTTTTGACCGTTGATAAAATGACTTCGTGTTTTCCCATCCTTCGGTACAATGATTCTTCATTCTTTGTTCTACCGTTTCAGTTTCTTCCCCCTTTCTTTTCAAAATGCCGTCCTCTGGCTGGCTCAATTCAGTTCGCGCTTGTTATGCTTGTACCCCCCCATGTTCGTGGATGTTTTTTTTTCCATTGAGAACCCCCCCCTTTTTTCCCGTGGATTGGGGGCTTCATCCTTCCTGGCAATTCCCCTGGACCCGTTTTCCTCCCACGTTTTCTGAGGCGGGGTTGAGGGTATTTTTCCGTCTATTCTTTTCTTGGCCGTTTCTTTATTCGGTATGGGCTCCGACCCCCCTTTCTTTGTGCTCTGATTCCATTCCACGGCTCCTCCCTCGCCGTTCAGTTCCTCGGGGCGGGGCCGTCCCGTATGTTATTTCTTTTCCCTCCCACGCTTTTTCGGGAAAAAACCTTCCTTTTAGCGTTGCCACCCATTGACCCTCCTTACCTTTCCCGCGTTGCAACCTGGTTTTTGCCACACCCCCCCATCTTAGTTTCCTCTCTTTTTTTTTGGCATTTTATTTTTTCTGCGAGCCACACGTCTTTTTTCTACGTCTCTTGTGGCAGGATTACTTGTTTTGGACCCAGATTTCTTGCAGTTCCCAATTACAGTTTCCGTTCGGGGGGGTTTGACTTTTTTTTCCCCCCCCGTTACGTGTCGGTGACAACCGTCCTCTTTTTTTTTTCCTTTCCTTGCGTTCCTCCATCAGGTCATTTCTCTTGGCTTTTTTTTCTTGATCTTTTTAGTTTTCACGCTTCTGAAGCCCTGTGTTGCCGGGCAACGACCCTCTCTTTTTGACCATTTTCTTTCCTTGGCGCGCGGTCGTTTTTCTTGACCAAGTCCTGGATCTCTCCCCTCCCTCACTTTTTTGTTGGAGTTTCGGGGAGACATCTAATCCATCCCTTTCCGGCTTTTCCCAAATCGTCTTTGGTATCTGGCAAGGTCCAACGGTCTTGTTGGGCCCGGGGGCTCATTTTCCTGACCCCCCTCCCCTATCAAGCCGCTCAAAGCTTTTCCCTGATCGATTTCCCCCTTCTTTTTCTTTTTTTTGCTCTGTGCTCCCAAGGCGGTCCTACCAACCCATCGTTCTGGTAACTTAAGGCTGTACCCCCGCGTGAAATGACGTCTTTCTGCGCCCCTTGAAATATTTTTGCCTTTGTATTTTTTTCCCTTAGCACGAGACCCCAAGGCGGGTGGAGATCCTCCGAGATGCCCCCCCCCCTTCCTCGTACGTGAGTGTTTGGTAAATTTTCCTGGTGATTGGTCCTTTTTTTCCGGGGTCCCAACTGGTGGCGTCTCTTTTTCATTTTTCCCCCCCTGTCGTGTTTATTTTTTCACGACTCCCAGGAAGTCTTTCATTCCCCGGTTCCTTTCCGCCCGCCCGGCTCTGACTTTCTCGTATCTGATTTTTTTTCAGCGAGCCCCACCCCTCCTCCATTTCCTCCCCCTCGTAAGTTTTCCCACAGGCATAGCTCACACGTAAAACTTTCACGCGTTTTGCCCGCGTTCCACCCGTTTTCTCTGGTTGGTTGGCAGGATTTGAGCAGTTCAGTTTTTTCACTGTCCTTTTTGCGCTCCCCCACTGAATGGATTGTGCCGAGTTCCATCCGCCGACTTTTCTTCCGTTTTTCCAGTTTTTTTTTACGCCGAGTTCCCTTTTGTCATTTTTTCCCAAACCTTTTTTCTGACTCGGGAACAGGATTAAATTCAGGCGCAGCTGTTGACGGTGTGGCAAGGCCGTTACCCCTTCTTCGTTTTTTCCTTTTTTTTTATAAAGGCCAATCCGCCCTTCGTTCATTTTTCCTACTTGGTAAGAATGACATCCCCCCCCCACTAGACGTGAGGCTTGACTTTTTTGCTTTAGTGACTTTTTTTTTTTTGTTTTTTTTGTTTCAGTAGCCAGCCGCCCCAGAATCGCCCCCCCCCCAAAAATGGCACATAGTATTTTTTTCCTTCTTTTTGAGATTTTTTTATGTTTTTGGGCTTCGCCCCCACGCCGGATCCGGTCCTGAGCCCGGGAACGTTTTTTCTGGTTTTTTCCCCCCCCCCCGACTTTGACGAGGAAACCACGAGGAAGGCCAACCTACTCACTTCAGTTAGGTTGCACGGTTGGTTCCGCTTGGCTTGGGTTGGTTTTGATTTTCCCTACACCCCCCTTTTTAGTTCAGATTTTCGATGTGCGGTTTTTGCCCGTCTTTGCACCTTCGTTTTTTTTCCCACCTTTTTTTTGCTTTTTCCATTTGTGGGTCCTCATCGTTTGGCCCTTTTTTTCTCTTTGTGAATGGTAATTGGTTTGAGCTGCTTGTACGAGGTCTATTGTGTCCCTTCTTTACCCACCACTTTCTTTTTTCACCCGTCAAAAGGCCCACTGACTGACCGATCCCCTTCCCGGCTTGAGCACCCCAATTTTCCGGCCAATTTTTTCATGAGAGCTGGTTTTGATTTCCCTCTTTTTTCTTTTTCAATGGCCCTTCCATTTTTCTCGATTTGGGGGGTGGTGTTTTGCTTTGTTATGAATTGTAGCTTCGTGCTGCCACCCCCTACCGGGTTCTTATTCTCCTACGCTTTTTTCTGTACTTTGAGGCCTGAGTTTCCTATTTTTTTTTTTTTTTCACATTTCTTTCCCCGTCAGGAAGGTCCAGTCAGGCACCCAGGCGTTTTTTGGGCTTTGGCGAGGTCCAACCCCACTGTGCGAACATGAATGTTTATGAGTTACTGTTGGGGGGTAGTTGTTTTTTCCCAACCGTACACGGGCTTTTTTTTTTTTTTGGGCTGCTGTAGGGTGGAGGGTCTCCCTTGTTTCTGGCTCAATCCAAGGCCCCCACCTTTTGTGCTTGTGTTTTTTTCCACAGTGTCCCCCCGGGGGTGTCTTGCCGGGTTTCTTGGTGACGTCCAAATTAGATTTTGATCGCCTCCCGCTGGTTTCTAAATGCCCCGGTTCCTTGTTGGGGGTGTTTCGGACCCCCCCCACCCTTTGCCCTTAAACCCCCCAGAACCAAACTTTTATCTTCATTGTCCCCCACCCTTGAACCCAAGGATGACCCCCTCCCCCCCGTATTCTTTTCCAAATTCCCCAAAATTGTGTAGTTGAAAAACTTTATTTCCCCCCCCACAAGAAATAACTTTATCTTTTCCGGATGCCCCCACCGATTCTAGAAGGAAAGGTGCCCTCAATCCCTCCCCTTGAGTTTTTCTTAATGTATAACACGGTTTTAAGTTCCTTTTTTTTTGACCCCTTTCGAAGCATTTCGTTTTTTTTACCCTTTTTTTTTTTAAAAAATTCGGATGGTTTGGAGTAGACCTCTTGCCCCGTGGGGTTCGGTTTGTTTATTGCAGACGCAAAAAGGGTCTACTTACTTAACACCCAACCCCCAACAAAACAACCACCCCCCAAAAAACCACCCCAACAAAATTGCGTGAAATTTCTCTTCGGGCCTGAATGTTCACCTTCCCAATCCGGAAAAGAGG
>Ga0179591_1235285_pt1 | contig 10171 bp, 12 predicted proteins | sample CZOMad2_1_08_16f_FD_182891 | JGI IMG/M metagenome (GOLD analysis project Ga0179591, IMG submission 182891) | Vadose zone soil fungal communities from Angelo Coast Range Reserve, California, USA - CZOMad2_1_08_16fungal (PacBio error correction) | ecosystem: Environmental > Terrestrial > Soil >... | reverse complement strand
CAACGGAGCCGGCCCCGAGACGGCGCATTTTCCTTCTCCAGTATGGGACAATTTTACCCATCCGGCAGAATTGTTCCCTGGATGAATCCCTCCCGCCGTTCCTGCTTTGCGTGTCTCCTCTTTTAGTTCGGTCCGTCTTTTGGGGGTCTCACCCAAATCCTTCCTTTTCGGTCCTCTTTTCGTTTTTCCCGGCGAGGCGCCACTCCAGGCTCTACCGCTCTTTTTTTTGGTCCTTTCCTGCACAAGGGGTGTCTTGATCGTTGATCTGCTCCGCCTTTCACCCTCGCCTCCCCCCCTCCCTCAAAAATTTATTGTTGTTTTGATGTCTTGTTCTCCCGTTTATGTCACCCACTGTACTGCTGGGCCCTGTCTTGTCCCAGTGCACCTCCGACAGCGATTAAAATCGTTCTGCCCTCACTTGACTTGCCTCCATGACTTTTATGGGTATGACTTTACGTACCGTTTGACTCCATATTTGGCTTCGTACCTGGAGCGATTCCCTTTGATGCGCGAAATTTCGCAGTTTTACCCATTCACGCCTCCCGTCCCCCTTCCTCCCCATTTACGTTCCTTCATCCGTCCCCTTTCTTCCCTGCTCTTACTTTGTCTAACTGATGATCGTCATATGCCCTCGTCGGCCCGATCGACTTGACACCAATGATCGCTAAGGCCGGGCCCTGATTGCTTGCCTTTGTTGACGGCCCTCGGCCCTTTTCCTTGCTGCTCAAACGCCAAGTTTTGCCCTGTTCTCCGTTGCGGTGAGTCTCCACTCTTTGTGTGTAGCTTATGGCCACGTCCCCCTGGCTCCCCGGTAGTGTGGACGCTTATTGGTCTCCTGACTCAGCGTTTGCCGTTGTACCGCTGTCCCTCCTCCGGTCTTATCTCAACGCGTTTATGACCTACTGGATTGGTGCTGTTCTTCACTCTTCAGCCTCAGCTTTCTCCGCGTTCTGCTGGCAATATACTAAGTCTTTTTCCCGTTTTTTTCCAGCGGACGATTCTTTGCCCCGTTCTTCGTCCACCCCTCTAATAAACGTCCCAGGCCAGTGTCTTCTAGGTCCTCCACCCCTATTCGCAGGCGATATGCTCCGCTTACGAACTGGGTCGGACCGACTTTGGCATGAACACACACGGACCCATTCCCCTCCCTTCATCCGTCCCCCCCCCTACGTGCTATGCTGAGAGCTGTTTCTCGCTCCATGTCTTATTTGTTGCAGACAGGTAGTTTCTGTGCTTGTGGCTCCGTGTGTTGTGTAGTGTTTTATTTCTTTGTAGTGTAGTGTCTGCGCCCTTTTTCGACCCCGTTTTTTTCGCCCGCCCACGTACATGACGGTCGAGTATATCCTGTTACCGCATCCCTTTATCGGAGAGACATCCTTCGTTTTTCGCACGTGTCCTTCTTCTTTTTTGTCGCATGTTGAGACCACACCCCTGCTGTTGTTTCCGATCATTTCCACTCCTCCCGGCCGCATTATCCGATTGGTCGTTTTTTTCAGAAAATGTTACCGTAACGACACAGTCCCCGGCCTACAGCTTGCGTTCCCCTCCTGGTTTTTTCCCCCCCCACCCGCCCAGCTTACTTTCTTTCCTGGTTCCTGCTCAGCACCAGACCTTGTTCGAGCTATCTTTGCCCCAGTTCCTGGTACTTTTGTGCACCTTTTTTATAGGTCCACGTGCAGTGTTAGAACCGCCAGCGTGTTTGTGAACTCGGAGGCAGCATTCGGTTGCATTCTACCCCCCCCCAGACAGTCTCATCCCCTAGCGCTTATGCTCTGCGTCGTGCTTCTTTTGCATCCGTCCCTTGTGTCTTTTTTCCCCACCCCTGCTCTGGTTATTTTCACGCAATTTTCTGTGTCCCGGCAAGTCCCCACTCGGTGCACCGTATCTGTTCCTGCTTTCCTATCAATTTGCGACCAGCTGTGTGCATCCGTCACCTGTGTGGACCCATAGTCTCCTCATTGTTCGTGCCACTTGTTTTTTTTATGGTCGCGTCTTCTTCGTCCGCATCTCCCTCCATCCTCTGGCTGCCAAGTCGTCTACTTTTTGCGCTTTGGACTTTTGGCGCCCCCACCCCCCCTTCAAGAGCCGTTTTCTCCCCCAGGCATACGCTGCGTTTGATCGCCTCTCCCCCTTCTCTGGTTGCACGTTTTTGTTCCCGCTCGGTTCCATCGTGTTTGTCCGGTGCCGCACGTTCGAATTCGAAGTGGCACTTTGTTTGTCTCACTTCTTTCTCTGCACCCAATCCGCAAGCGATTTCCTTTTATTCTTGGCACCATGCTGGCAGACAACCCTGCCTCATCCTGGACCTTCCGACCTTCCCCCTTACCTATTCCGGTTTCCCTCAACTTTTTTTTTTTACTGCATTCCTGCTCGGACACGCGCGCCTGCATCCCTTACTCTCAAGTCCCCACCTTTGGCCGTTTTCCGGCCCTTGGGCGATATTGTTTCGTTGTTGTTTGATTCCGGCCTTGGTTTACACCTGTTGTCCCTTCACCGGTGAATTGCAGGTGTACGTTCACGCACTACCGGTTCTCTCTTTGCCGCTCCTCTCGTCGCCACATCTTCTTTCCCCGCGAGCACACCCGGGTGCTTTACCGATTGACCAGAGAGGTTGTTTATGACGTAGCTACCTTTCCGTGCACGCAGCATCGTTATGCCCGGGCACTGCCGTAGCCGCCTCTCTTCCCTCCCCTTCTCCTTTTTACATCGTTTGTTTCCCCTAGCCTACGGCATTTGACTCTGGTGGTATGCTTGAAGGACTCCATGGACTGCCACCCATCGCTCTCAATCATAAGCGATTCAGTAATCAGTTCCCCCCCAACGCGTGGGTCCTGTGTTTTTTGCTTCTTCTGGTCCTGTTCCTTTTTCTTTGGTGGACTTCCACATTCTCCCCTCCAATCGTCCAGACTGAGACCTTTTTTCCCGTCCAACCTGCATTCTTGGATTTTCCGACCCCCCCCAGTACGGAATTGCACCCTCCACCACCTCTTTTCCGCACCGCACTGCGCCCACACACCAACGACGACGCCCACATTTTTGCCCCCATCCCCCCATTCCCACCCGACCGCCTTTTCCTTACCTAAACAAATAGGACCATTCACACCGAGCTTTTTTTTATAGTTTGTCTTCTCCTCCCCCTCAGGGTGCTTAAACCTGTAGAGAGAACAGTAGAAACCCCCAATCGACTCCGGTGGACGCCCCGACCCCATAACAAGCCTACCTTCCAGGGCGCGATCCCTGTCCCCCTCCTCCCGACCCAGGACACTTCCCGTCTCAACCCCCCGTCTGTGAACCGATCATTGAAAGAAACCTGGGCCAGGTCACCTTCGTCTTGCGTCTTGATGCCCTCGCACATACAAATCACCCCCCCCTCTCTTCCCCGCCGCCGCTTTCACCCCCCCCCCTCCTGTCCCAAGGCCGTTACGGTTATCTTCCTTCCTGTGCCTTACTCTTCCTTCCCCTCCCGTGCACATCGGCCATTGAATACTCAGACACCCCAAGAAAAAAACCGACCCACCCTCCACCCCAACACCGCTTACCACCACACGACACACCCCCACACGGGTGCCCCGTACGAAGCCCCTCCTCTCCGTTATCCACCGCAAGTGGGAAAATTGCTCAACACCAAATTTATAAATCTGCTTCCCCGGACTGATGACAGACAACAAACTTTTGCACTTCCTCCTTTTTCTTTCGCTCACTCGCTCACCCTTTCGAAAGAGAAAAACAGCCCTTTCACCCACTGAGGTCCCACGCTCCCCCTACCCCCTCGAATTTTCGAAACCGGTTACCGACCGAGAACGCACAGCAGTTTTCGCGCTCTAGACCCCTGTCACCCGAGATTCTCCCCCCCTTTTCCCGTCCCCCCGTCCCGGTCCACACTCCCCCGCGCCCTCCCACTGATCCCATACCCTACCCAAAATCAAGTCACGCACCCTTCCCCCTTTAGCGGTCCTGCAGACCCCGGGCCGTGCGCGACCCCTACAGTTAAGACCTCCCTTCAACCTCCATCTGCTGTCCGAAGCCCCCCCCAAAACAAGTGCACTATCGCGCACAGGCACACCGAGTACTTATGCCACCTCCCCTGCAGACTTACAGCCCCATTCTTTTTTTAACACTAGTCCCCAGGTGGACACTGCACCCCTCGACTGTTTAGTGAATCGTCGACTTCTTCTTCACCCACCCCCGTCTCCCCTTTCCCTAGCACCCAAGCACTACCTTTTTCCGCACTCACTCTCGCCATTTTTTTTTTTTTTATTCAACATCTCGCCTTTTCCCGTACAAAATAATTATGTTTTCGACTGACATTTACTTCAGACCTAGCGCCTGCCCACAACTTTAGTCCGGCTTGTTCATGAGACACCCCAGTGCTCCTGACACACCCACTGCAGCCCGGACCCCCTCACGTCCACCCAAGGGGATCCGGATTCCTGTTTCCACCTTCCCTCAGCCTCTTTTACCCCGAGCGCTTCGGGGACATTTTCAACTATCTATACGAGTGATTACACCGCCAACCTCTGCCCGTCTCCCGTTTATATAAATTTTTGGGACTTAGAGTATATCCCGTTTATTCCCTTCTGTCGTGTCATCATAGCCAAGCCACCCCCGAACCTTTTTACTATCCTGTTCCCCCACCTGCTGAAAGCACTTGTCCCCCGCGAAACACACCCGGACCTACCTCACGAGCCTTGCCCTGACCGTGCAGTGCATGCCATCCATTCTCATTTTACTAGCCCTCCATGCCGAAAGTACAAACCCATTCCCTTTTCTTCGCCGTGTCTACTCCTTCCATTCCGCATGCTGGTGGACGATTCTGGGGCCAATTCTTCCTACTGGGGGCCCTTGGCCGTTTCCGGTTTGGCTACTGGTCACGTCCTCCCAAACACTGCACGTCCGATTTTGTGTCTCGAGTCTGTGCCCTCGATACTGTGCTCGTCCCCTTTTCGACCAAGCACTCCGCAGGCGCTCGCTTTCGTTCCTGTCCCTTGACATGTTCATTTTGGCCCCCCTATTGCTTTCCCGCGTAGTCCATGTCAGGTGTAAAGTCCGTATTTCCGTGCGCGCCCCCCCCCCCGCCTATTCTCTCCCATCCTCCGCTGTTCTGACACCGCCTGTTTGTCTTAACCGGACCGTTCATTGCTGGACTCTCTTCCTCCCCTCCGTTTTTGGGCCTTTTGTGTGATTTTCTTCCGGCATAATGTAGTACTTAGTAGCCAATCCCATTGTCTTGTTCGTTCCACACCAGCCCGGTCCACGCGCGTGAAATAGCTGGCACAGTGTGGCGCGCGTAACAAGACCCTTTTATGCTCTTTCGTGCCGTCGGCCGTCCTCGAGAAATTAGGCGAGCATGTCGCTACCTCCCATTTTCATCGGGAGTGGAGGCCATTTCTTGGTGTGAACGTGTCCTAAGTACCCCCCTTTCTGTCTGCCCCTCCTGAGCCGCTTTTTCCCCCCCCCCCCACACCCCCTCCCCCCTCCCCCCGTCAAACCTTGGCCCGGTAGGCCCACTACCGTCAGACTACCAGACTGTGAACCTGTAACCCCTGGAGTTTGCGATTGACGGTTTTGTAGAAATGTGTGGTCACATCTCTCTCTCTTTCCCTTGATCTGTAGGTTCCCCCCCTTTTAAAGTATAGTTCGTCATGCCGGTGCGGCCTTTTTTCCCTTGTCCTCCCACTGGCTCCTGCCGGAACCCCATTCTAGACTTTCGGCACGCGCTCCCTTTTTTCTGCCCTCCCTTTACCCCAGCGAGCATTCCTTGTAGTCTGTTTACCTGGCTCCGTTTCCCCTTTCTTCTTTGCAGCATTTTTGGCCACCCCAGCGGTGTGTTTTGCAGCGCTCAGTTGTATCCCATTTATGCCACAGGTTCACCGGCCCAGCGTGTATCGTACATTGAGCCCCCCCTCAACCCTTCTAGCCGACTCACCCATGCCGGGCATTGCGCTCCTTCCCGGCCTTTCCCTGTGACGTGATTTGGTCTTTGTCCCAAGTCCGTCGCTGACCAGATCCCCCCTAGCCACGCCCCCGACAGCTATCTCCGCCGCGCCTGTTTAGTTGTGTGTTTGAGCACCTTGTGTGCTCCCCGAGATCTTCTTCCCTAGTCACCTCTGCTGTCTACCTACACCCCCAGATATAGACCTCTCACGTCCACGATGTTTACGGTTATTCTTGTATCTTGTTGTAGCACTGTTTCCCCCTCACGCACACCCTTTCCTTTGGGACTGCGTAGACCAAGACGTTATCCTCAAGAGTACTACGTGCCCCGTTGGCTCCTTCTAGTACCCCATCCCGATCTGAATCCCTTGTTTTCGGCTTCGCCCCCCCTTGTTCTTTTTTTCCTGCCGTGAATGACTCCGTCCTTATCCAATTCCCTCTGCGTTGCGCGTCCGGAGCGCACATTTTGTCTCCCTTATCCCTAAGCCCTTGGATGCACTAGAACCCTGAATACCCAGGTTTACCTCCACATTTCTCCAGTTTGGGATAAGTCGTCACCGGTTGTTTCCCATATCTGACTTTTTTCCATACCTCCTCCCGCTGCCTCCCGCACGCAGCTCGGTCCGTGCCGCGGACACGGGGGCAACGAAGCTACCTGACCCGGCCCTCTGTCTCACGCGAGGCCAGGTGACGACGGCCATTTGGACTTTCCCTCTGTATTTTTGCTTGCGTGAGAGAGGACGTATGTAGACATTTTGAAACATGCATCCCGAAGGAGCGCTTACCCCCCCCCCTTTTGTGCCGTGGTCTTTCCCCCCTTCCCCTCCCGGCCTGAGGGGGTGTGTCCTCAGGTCCCCCAGTCTTGTGCGCTAAAAGCCACCCGCTACACAAGTCAGCTTACCTGCGGAGGACCCCCTGCGCTGTTGATTTCCTTGCCAGTAAACTCACTTTGCCTTACCTTCCCTTGAAGGCAGTGCCCGGCGTGTCATTCTTTACCTGTGCGGTTCCCTTGCGCTATCCCCCCCGCCCACCCGCGCAAGTGCCCGCTCCCCTTCAGCTGCTTTACAGACACCGTCACGGATGGGACATTGGCAGTTGGCTTAGAAATTATACCAACGTGCACATCAGTCGTGATATTACGCGCCTAACGCTTTTCCGCCCACAGATAGTATGAATGATGGATGGGTATCTGTCACCTCCCTTTTTCCCTTTTCTCCTGTACCACATCCCTTCTTTGCCAAACCCCCTGTTGTCCCCTGAGCCTTTTCTCATTCCAGCACCTGTTGTACCCTCACACTTACGTTGCCGCATGATGTAGAAATCAAAATTCGCAGCGAGCCCCCCCTCGTTCCTCTCTCTTTTGTCCTTGTCGTTGCGCGTCTGTGGGGGCTGCTGTTTTTCTTGTGGCTTGTCCAATTAACCGGACTATTGTCGATTTGTCCTTCACTCGTGAGGCCCTTAGATGGACTGTTGGTCCTCGGCAGGCCTTCTTTTGCCTTCTGCCCACCTTTCTTTTCCCCCTCCCCGTCTTTGACAATACCACCACCGCCCCTTTTGCCCTCAGCGACCCCTCACGCTGATTCCTGCTCCTGCCCTCTTCATGCGCGTTTGTGAGTCGACCGAGGTCGTTTTACCCGAATCGGTTACCTAGCTTCAGGCTTGCTTACCAGTCCAAAACCCTCTCTGTCCTAGTTGCTGTCTTACGTCCTGCCCCCCCCCAGGTCAGACTGCTTGCCGTCCCGCACGAGCGTTTCGATAGTCATACTCCCAGTTTGTCCACTCGTGCGCTCCACCCCTGCTCGAATTTGCATTCCGTAATTGACGCACTTGCCAGGGTTATGTGTACGTAGCATTCGAGTGAATCCCCTTTCTGTTTTTTGTTTCACGCCTACAGGCCACCCTCTGCACCTCCGCGCCTTACTGTAAGAACGTGATTTTCGTGTCCTCGAACCGCCGGGCGTGCGTGGCCTGCTGATTGACCCCGGGCAGATTCCAACTGACTTTATTATCCCTCAAGATGTTAATGCTTTCGCCACCCCAATGAGCCCCGGTCCTGTCCCCTCTTTTTCCATGCTAGCACTACACTTGCAGCGCTATCGTTGTCGAACCCCCCTCATAGAGAAACCAGCTCCGGTACTGCCGCCCGCAGCCCCTGTTTGCTAAACACGTGGTCCTGAACTTCTCTCTGTTGTCGGAATGCAACGGTACCTTCGCTAGTGCCTTCTCTGCGCATAACACCCTTTTCGCAACGGTAGTGATATCCGTGTCACACGGCTTGCGCAATGAGTCGGTCCCCCGCTCCCTTTTGACTCCTCTGTATTCCCTGGCTACCTAATAACTGATATCGTGCCCAGGAAGTGCTGCGTTTCCGACTCCCCAGTTGCTGCTTTCATTTCGCCTACGGATCAGCGACGATACTTCTCCCTGAATCGAGGGTACGTGTCATTTCCTACCTTTTCCATTTTAGCTGGGCTGGTTTCATCAGTGCACTTTTTAGTCCTCATGAGTGTCTTACTGCGGCTGTTTACCCGTGACTTGTATCACCTCTCTTGTCTCCCTAGTTTCACGATCTTTTTCCCCTGAGCCCGTTCCTCCTATCCTAGCATCGGCTTTCACCCCCCGCGACTACTTTGCTCCCGATTTCGCGGGGCCTAGACGGACTCCTGGGACAACTATTATAGGATACGCCCCCCTTCCTCGTCGAGTCTCAGTCCCTGTGCCGGTCTTCACCGACCCCTGCGCACAGTTTCACGTGTTCGTGGCCTTCCTCTCCGCCTGCCCAATGTTCCATTATGCAGGCTCGCAGTAGACGCATATTTGCCGCACACTGATCGTAATTCGACGCACTATTTTCTGATCCTTCAATCCAGTGTTGTGTTTTTTGTCGCCGGACTTTTTTTTTCTTTTCCCCCCTCTCGAGATTGTTCGCACCCCCGACGGGGTGTTCTTTGCTCATGGACATTTGCGCTGACATGCAGACGTCCCTGTGTGGGCTATGCCACGTCCCCCTGCTGCTTCACCCCGTACTTTTTTGGTGTTGCGTCGAGGAGGGCTTTCTGCCTAGATATTGAAAGGTTTACACCGCCAAGCGTTTCCTTTCTCCCCCTTTGCCATCCCTCGTCCCCCTTTCTCCTCGGAGCGCCTGTGTGCTTTGTAGCGATTACTTTTGTCCTCACCCCCGCCGATTACTGGACTCTCCTGTTCTGTCCCACCTAATTTACGACCTTGATCGCTAGACACTGATTGTTTTTCAGTGAGACCTTGATTGCTCTAAGATGTCTTCTTCGCGTACTTCACAAAGAGTCTCTTTCGGGCTTTTTTGTGTCGTGAATTCTTGTGGTTTCTTCATGTCCCCCCCCCCCCCCCCCCCGCGTTTACCTTCGCGTGTCATCGTCCGACACACACGTCCTAGTTCCTGGGAATTGTCTCGGAGGGATTCCACGAACCATATCAGACTTTGAGTTGAGGTCTTGATCTCCGTGTTGCTTTACCGCCGTCACTGTAGCCTCCGAGGACGGCCAAGTCGGTTCTCGGACCTGTCAGTGCACATCGCGAAGGGCTCTGTGCTCTAGTTTCCAATCAGTCCGTACTGTAACTCTGCTGCAGAGTGAGGTTTTTCGCGCCCTTGGCCTGCTCCCCTCGCCCAGGTCCCCCTCAGACTCGCCTCTGTTCATCCAGAATTCGCCGTGTTTGTTGATTGTGTATCAGCGTACTGTCACGATTGAGTCTTCTTTTAACCCGCTTGCAAGTGTCATGCTAGTATTTGATGATTTCCGCCTTCCTTTGCACTCTCGGCCGTAGCCCATGTACTTCCCAGTCTGATGCACTGCCAAGACTAATATCTGCTGAAACTCCACTCGAGCTAATCCTTGCGCGGAAGAGTAGATATTTTTCGGATTGCTGTCTCGTCGATCTGGCGCCCGTTACTTTATCTAACATCCACACCACGTTCCGCCCTGCGCCGAGCGTGTGGTACACTGTCACTGACCCCACTATCGTTATCATTGCCTGTGACACCGCCATCGTGCACCCGCGATGTTCCGGTCCCATCGACCCTCTAGCGACGGACGTGCTCTTTCCGATCAGTATCCCCTTTTTCTTCCGATGCTTCTGTGACTTTCAACTTTTGTGTCCTGGACAATCACTCCCCACCGTTGAGAGTGTCTGGATCCCCCGATCGGTTTTCTCCGACCCTTTCGCCGCACCTCACCCCCACGCGGTGATGAGCGACAGTGTT
>Ga0179591_1323501_pt1 | contig 10172 bp, 12 predicted proteins | sample CZOMad2_1_08_16f_FD_182891 | JGI IMG/M metagenome (GOLD analysis project Ga0179591, IMG submission 182891) | Vadose zone soil fungal communities from Angelo Coast Range Reserve, California, USA - CZOMad2_1_08_16fungal (PacBio error correction) | ecosystem: Environmental > Terrestrial > Soil >... | reverse complement strand
GAACCCCTCGAGTACTGAGGATGTCTTGGGAAGACTGAGGGACCAGGGCGAAAGTAGTTACCCTTCTTCGCGTGGCTTTCTTCCATCCCTCTGTCCAAGGGCCATTATTGTATTCCCCCACGGGAATCAGGTCTTATCGTTTTGAGCGATCAGCTTATCCAATCGATTTTCAACCCCTGGTTTTTGACTCCAAAGTTGCTTTTTGAAATGCGGCTTTGCAAAGGGTTTGAAGGGATCTGGTCGGCTCCGGAGGGGTTTGGGGGAGGTCCTCCCGGTCAGGCGGCGGAGCGGACTCCAATTTTGAGGTGTGGAGATGGAAAGTCCGTTTCACTTGGATGTCGGCTCACACGTTTTTTTCCGCGCTCGTTTTGAGGGCGCGGTCGTCTGCTTCATCGTTGCTTTCCACCTTTTGAAGGACGCCTTGAGACGAGTTTCGGCGGTCCGGAGGTTCGACCAGGGGGTCCCCCCCCCCTCTGGAGTTTTCCTCGTTGACGCCTTTCTTGCTGTCTTTTTCCCCGTACCCCCGTCGACAGAAGTGACGGAGGATTGACAGTATTTCCCTTCCCTCCCGCATTCCCCCGCGCTCGATTTCGCCATTCGCGACCCCGGCTCGTTTTCAAGAGCCGCATGCGCCCGTACACCTCCGCTTTTTGTGGCGAGCATTTCACAAACCCTTAAGCAAAAGCACGAAAAGTTCCTCCCACGAGATTTCTTCCCCCCCCCGTCCCCGGCCTTTTCGTTTTTCGCCCCTTCAAGGTAAGCAACAATGTTCCCTTGTTTTTGCACTTGGGGTAGCTACCTTTCCGTGATCCTGCGATCGGAGGAAACGACATCTCCCCCCTTTTTGAGTGACCGGAACGGCTTTCCGTATGCGAACTCCTTGGCCGCTGTTCGGAAGTCCTCCCCCCCCGAGCCTGGGCCCACCGCGAGCCCCAAGTATTTGAAGAGTCATCGGTCCTCGGGCCTGAGTTACCCCGGATACCTCGCGCCCCCCCGCTTTTGTCCAGACGGTCTTGTAGTCTTTCCCGCCGTTTTGTTTCCCCCTCAAGGCATTGCTCTCCTTTGCCCTTTCTTTTCCCCGATTCATCGACGTTCTGTCCGACCCCTCTGCACCCCTGGTCCCGGGTCGTGTTTTTTGACGCGCCTGACACCTGTGGCTTTCAGGGCCTCCGAATCCCCCCTCTTCGGAAGTACAAGTCGAGGGGGAGGCCGCCCTGACCCTAAGTTTTGCCTACGTTCTCGTCATTTCAGGGGCCCTCTTTTCCTGAGACTCCCCACGCGATTCGGGACGTCGAGACTATGCACCGGCGAGCCAAGAGCCGCACGACTTAGAGCCCCATTTCCTTTTAAGAACATTCTTGGGCCCCGGGGAATGCGACCCGCGCAAGTGCCCAGCGGCACCTGAGTTTCCGACAACCCGGTTCCATCCCTCTTCCGGATCTCTTGTGACAGTCGACCGCAACTCTCCACAATTTTTCGCACCAGTCTTTTCCAGTGCAAGTAGTTCCGGTTTCTTTTTTACGCCTTATTCTGATTGACGGTCGAGACGATGTCCCCCGGCTTGTTTGCCTCCTTGTACGGCTGCTTCCGTACCGCTAGGTTTGAGGGTGCTCCACCGGCTGGACGTCCTCTGGTTCTCCCGGGGATCAAATCTTCTTTTTTTTCTACCGTGCCGCTTTCGATCACCCCGAGCTGTTTGTGCCCTGAGTTTTCGCACTTCCTTTCCCCCCGAAGCTTTCTCCATTTGGCTGCTCTTCCGTCTTCCCCCCCCCACCACCGCTTCATACGCCTCGCTTCGGCTCTATCCGGGGTTTTTTACGCGAGGACCTCCGGAAAGGACCTCCCGTGCAACACAAGGTCTTGGTAACACCCCGAGTGGTTCTTGGCGTCTTCGCTTCGTTTTCCGGAGATGATTCTTTCTTTTTCCCACAAATTTGTTGAATTCCCTCGGATTACGATGGACATGAGTCATTCTGTGATTTGGGCACATACCCCTGCCGTGCGAGATGAACCTCTTTTTTGTGCGGCGTGCGGTTAGGCGGATATCCTCAGATTTTCTGTGCCCTAGTTTTTCCGAACAAGCCGTTTGCCAGTTCGGGTTGGATACGAGCGAAATGCTTGGCCTGGCGTTTCCCTTGGAGCAAACCCCTCAGTCTTTGATTGTTTGCGGCGCTTCCATTTGTTTCGAGTCCTTCCGATCCCCGATTGAGGACTGGTTGGCTAGGCGCATACTGGAGGACGGCTCTTTTGGTTGTCCCCCTCCAATGATCCGATTCTCTTAGTTTTTTGCCCCGCGCCCCGGACCGCGGATGTACGATACTCAACCCATCTCAGGACGCCGAACCCACTCTTCGAGATGCAACTACCCGCCTCACCGTCGGTTCACGCTTTAGCCGCATCCTCTTCGTTTTTTCGTTCGACATTATTTCCACCTCTCCCGAATTTCTTACCTACCCTTCCTGCGAGCAATTTTGCGGTGGCCCTCCCCTTTGGCCAGTGTTGGCTCCGACACTTGTATTGAGCGGCATTCCTGAGGATTGTTATTGAGGGGCGGTGCTTTTTGATCTCTTTTTTCCCCCTTTTGTTTTACACTCTTGATTTTCCTCCCCCCACCCTCTGACCTTTTGGGCCCCTTAGACCACATTCCCCCGACGTCGGTTTGGACTTTCGGAGCGACTCCTCCCGAACCCACACACTGGCTGATTCCGCGCGGTCGATGAGAGCCTCTCTCTAGTTTAAGGCACGTTCTCTCCAGCCCCTCCTTTTCGAACTACGTAAAGCTGTCTTTATGATGATTTTTGATTAAGGCAATGCCCCCCCCCCCCCCTTGCGGGCGAGTGTTTCCCCTGATCGACTCCCCGCCCGTGAGTTTAGTCCAGCCATCCGGTGGAGATTGGTCGTAGGTTTTGACCTGCTATCTTCTGCGTTTTTCCTTCGTCAGCTGATGGAAGCTTGGTCCTGGACCTTGCGCGCTTTCCTCTGCCCCGTCGGGGGCTAGTTCCATCCCGCTTTTCCTTTTGTATGATAGGCGGACCGGCCTCGGCGGCCCCCCGCGCCCTTCTCTTTGAATCTTTCGGACACCCGGTCTTGCGGGTGCGTTGCCCCCTTCCAGAACCACCCATTTGATTGACGTCCCCCCACGCGCTCGGTTCACCCTCCGTTGGAAGCGCTTAGCAGTCCGTCCGGTTTTAAGATTTCCCCCCCCCCTTATTTTGTACTTCGTCGATCCATCCCTCCAAGCTCGGCCTGAACGTTTCTCTCGTGACGGTTTTCTTTCTTGGATGAACACAACCATTCTCTGCAACTCTGTTTTCCCGAGGCTGTTGGGGACTCGGGCGCTCGCTCACCCCATGTGCGCATCCTCGATAAGTGATTCGTTTTACATGTTTTTTTCAAGTTTTGGCGCGCTTCAGGTCTGCCCCTGTTTTCGGCCGACAAGGTTTTTCGCACCTAGACCAAAATTTTTTTGACGCTGGGAGATTCGCGATGCCCCCCAGGCTTTTAAAGGCTTTTCTGATCCGGTTTCTCTTTCCTAGTAAGGACCACATGAAAGGATTTTTGGAGTGATGTTTCCTGCTTCTCGGATTTGCTCCATCTACCCAGAGCCGTCTGATTTGGTTCCAACCCGCCCTTTGTGATTCAGACTTTGTTGCGCTTCCTGAGAACCTCCTCTGTTTTCCTTGGTCGATACGCCCTTCGGTACTGGAGGAACCTCCCTGATTTCTATATTCCCTTGTTGTTTTTTTGGATGAGATGGGATAGCTTCGGGGTCGGTTACGCACAGTATATCACAATTGTTGCTAGTTTCGACAGCAAACTGCTCATTTTCCTCCTCCCCTTTCGCCCGTCCCCCATTGTATACGGGTAAGACTCCCCACTCCATAACGGTGTGGAGGATGTCGGACTTGTGGGTTTGGTTTGTACTGCTTTCTTTTTTGAGATTCCCCCCTCTGACCTGCATGATCACTCTCCGGCACGCTTCTTTGGGACCCCCCCCATCCCCCGCTTTTTCCGCGAGCCGTTCGCTGCTCTTTTTTTTTTTTTTTTTTTGATTCCCCCGTTGCTTTCGACATTTTTGCTTTCGGGATTGGTTCCCTTTTCGATGTCCTCACGTTTGGTTGACCCGCCTTTTTTTCGTCGTGGCTTGATTCAGTTCCTCGTGTTTTCTTTTTTCTCCTTCTCCAGGATTGCGCATTCGCCTCCCCCTGCTTCCCCTGCGCTCTCCTCTCCTCATAAGTTCAGACTTTTTCCTCCAGTGCCAATGTTAAAAACGTACGCCGCCTCCGCGCATTTTGCATCGATGATTTTTTTGATCCGGTCAGGTACAACTTTTTGACGTTCTATTTCTCCTTGTTGAGAGCTTTTCGGGCCCGAGCGGCTTTTCTTTTAAGGTTTTGTTGGATTTTTTTCCTTATTCTGCCTAATCTCGGCCGTCCTCACTTCTGTTGATAACACAGCGGTTCCTGATCGATCAAAGTCAGATCTTTCCGGGGTGCGTAAGACCTCTTTTTTCTCGCCGAGCGTGCTTTCGTTTCTCGGCCCCAGTATAGGTCCCACGCTATCCACACCCAAGCGTACGTTATAGCTTCGTGTGTGAATCCAAGTCCTATCTTACTTTATTTTGTGCGAACCCCCTCCTGACCAGTTGCCCCGCTTCTGGTCCTTTCCCCCCCCATGTTCGGGGCTTCGGTGTCTGCTTTCGACCTTTTCGCAGTCCTTGGGAGTCTTGGGAGTGGTTCTGTGCAACACTCTTTTTTTGACAATTTAACCCGTAGCTCTTCGTTGGCCCTTTTTTTAGGTTCTCGAGGAGCGAAATATTACGGGGTGCTTTCTTCTTTGGGGGGATATTAACTGCTTCCCTCTCGTCTACCCGCCAAGTGGCCTCCTTCCTCGGCAAAAGATACCCTCGTTGTTCCGATTTTTGTTTTTGAGCTGGACCCCGACCGCTATCCTGCGCTTACCCCCGAACGCCCCCGGTTCCAGCGTGTTTTGGGTGGACACCCAAAGGTTTCTTTCCGGTGTTCCGGAGTTGTCCCGTTCTGTTGCCCCAGTGTTTCAGTCCCTTTTTGATTCAGGAAGTTTTCAGCTCCCGAATTCCTTCCTTTCTCCCGGAACCATCCCCCCCTCGAATGTTTTCGTGACGAGAACAGAGGGAAGATTTTCCAGTGAACAAGAGTTATAGAACCGGGGTAGTTGGATTCTTGCGAGGAGTGCGTTTTTTCCAGAGGTGAGAAAAGCCCTTTGTCTTGTCGGGACTTTTTTCATTGACAACTAAGCCCCAAGACCTCTTAGGGGTAGGCCTCTCTCGGGTAACTCCAATTACAGGTACGGGGCCGTGGTTTGTCTTGGTCCGTCTGGTTATGGGTTTGATTTGTCGGGCTGATTCCGTTTTGATTTGTGCTGATTTATTACGTTCGTCGACTGATGCTCGACTCGGGTTTTTTTAACGGATGGCCCCCCCCACAACTTCTGGCAGCTTGATTCTCCCCATCCCCCCCCCATATGTACGACTATCCTAGATAGATGTCCCATAATAACCGACTTTGGGATATAAATGGGTCCCCTAACGACCTCCTCCGATTTATTTCACCATTCCCGCTCGCTTTTGTCCCGCTTCACCAGCCCTCCGGCCTATGGTCGCCGATTGCTGTCCTGAGTGCCCCGCTTTTTAAACACCTCATTTGTTAGTATTTCCCCCGAGCACACCGCAATTTTGCGCAGCTCGGATAGCGCGTTTTTTCGATTTGGACCCTTTTGCTATTTTACCCGTGCGATGTTTTTGTTCCCATTGATCGTCGAAAGATCAGAGGGGAAATGCCTTTGAGTAGATATCCCCGGAGGTCTTCTTCGCTTCGCCTTTCCCCCACGTCGTTTGTCCATCGCCCAATTTTTGGCTGTCGATTTTTCCGGCCTCCGGCTTTTTTTCGCTTCCTGCCCGACACAGTGCGGTATCTTGCGAGTGTCGACGGGCGGCGGTCTCCGAAGTTCCGTGAGGCATTTTTTCGACAGCTTTCTTGCTTTGCCTTGTAGTGCATTGTTCAACGCCAAACCTCTCTGGGTAGTCTTTTTCCCCTGTGTCGGACCCCCCCCAGCTTTGATCGCTGGCAGCCTAGTTTCTGCGTTTTTGGATTTCTCCGCCCCTATTCATTTCTCCCGTCCTCCGCGGGGGAACGGCGTCGTCGCCCCTCTTGATTTCGGGCCCTTTTCCTGTCCCCGCCAGTGGTTATCATGGCCGGTCCGACCTTTCTCGTCAAGGAACCGTGAGACAGGTTTTTTTTGTTCAACCGGCTCGATGGCCCCGAACTTCTTGCGTGGGCTCTGCTTTTTTTCCGTTTGAAAGCTTTGTTCGATTGTCCCAATTGTTTGTCCGACCTATGCGTTCGTTCTGCCTCCTGTCTCTCTCCTTTCGGGGCCCTGACTTTAAAGGTTTGCTGACTTCCCTTGTCTCTTCCCTGCTTGTCTTTGTCTTGCGGAATTTTTTTTTTGAGACACGGGATTCCTCGTGCGGGGACATCCGTTCTCTTTGTTCGCCAAATTTGACACCCTCCGTCCGTCCAACGTCCTCTTGCGGTGCCTCCGCTGTTTCTTTTCCGCTCTGAATGGAACACAAAACGCCCCCCCCAACCAATCCTGCCCGGTCTTCCCCCCTCCAGTCTCCTGCAGCGAGGTTTTTCTCTTCCTGCGGTCCTTCGATTATGCCACTCGGATATTGTTGTGTTGATGGTAAAAAGGCTCATAGAAGAACCTGTGGTTTTATTCCCTTTTGTGAGCCTGCCCTTCCCCAATTTTTTTTTTTTTTCTTTTTTTTTTTTTTTTTTTTTTTTTGTTTTTTTTTTTTTGGTTTTTTTTTTTTTTTTTTTTTTTTTTTTTTTTTTTTTTTTTTTTTTTTTTTTTTTTTTTTTTTTTTACCTTTTGGTAACAATGCTTGATAATCTGACCCATCGTGGGACACGGGAATTTCGTTCCAGGTCTAATAGCGGACACCCACTCCTACGAGGACCACCCGATTTCCGTTCCCTTGCAAATTTCTAATTTTGTGCTCTTGTGGGCCGTTGTATTTTGATGGTTATTCGTTCTTCTGTGCGGGAGGTAGATGTTCCCGTAATAGGCGAGGATGGCTAAACCAGGGGGCAAGGGGGGGTCTCGAGGGCGGGCAGACTTTCGTCCCCCCCAACACACCCCAACGCAACCACACCCCCCCCCCCCCCCCCCCAAGTCTGTTATATTTTTTTAGCACCACCTTTGTAAAGTGAAACTCACTCCCCCTATTGGCTCTCCCCCTTGAGGATACCTAACTTTCCGGTGGCTTGGGGCTGGAGCTGTTTTCCTCGCGAGGGTGTGGTCGGATGTCATGGGTGTCCTTTCCTCCCACGTTTTCAAGGGGTACTTTGGCAAAGGGTCCCCCCGCGATGGCCCACGTTTCTGTGGAACTGCCGGGTTAGTCGTTTCTGTCTCCTTCCCGATGTGGGTCTCTCCCGCGCGATTTATCTGGCTCTGGAGCCTTCTGAAACCCCCCCCCTAGATCCTCTTTTTTGTTTCATTTTGACCTCACTTCCTCTCTGTTGAATCTTTAGCCCCTTGGTTCTTCCACTGTGGGATTTTTAGTCCCCCCCTTTTCTGTGCTTTTGTTAATCCCGTTTTCCTAGCCTTCCCGATCCCGGCTCTCGTCCGTCCGCCCTTTCCAATATTTTCGCGTTTTGCGGTGAGACTCATAATTTTTTGACCTCTGTGGAACAACGGTCATACCCTCCCCCCTTTCCTCGTGCCCCCCGACCGATACTCCACCCCCCGCCGTTGCGACACGTCGTTTCGGAGTCGTTTCTCCCCAAGCCTTTCGAGTTCTGCAGGAACTAGTTCAGGGTCCCCCCCCCCAACTTCGATGGAGAGTTAGTTTCCGCCCTTCCACGATTGCTTTTTTCAGCTTGGTTGATAATGTTTCCGATCTCCAGTCCGTCCAGCCCACCCAATCCCCCCCTTTCTTTTTTCCCTTTCCTCTCTTCTCTTATTAATCGGCCCTTCTTGGGTCATCTATCTACTTCTCCAGTTTTCTCTTGAGGGACCGAGAGTGGCGTCGGCGCTTTTGGCTTTTCCTCTTTCATCCAGGCTATGGCAGAATTTTCCGGCGCGTGTTTATGGAAGATTCGCTCGCCCCCTCCCCCGTCTGGGTTCCAGATTCACGTTTTGTCATTTATTTTTTTCTGCCGGTTCTTAGGAGATCTCCCTCTCATTGGGTGTTCCAACTGCTTTTCCTTTCCCTTCGCCCCTGGTTTTTCAAGGGCACTTTTTTGAGAAACATGAGTCCCTGTCTTTTCTTTTCCACGGGGGTTTTGTGTGGGAGTATATTTTTTTTATTTCGGTCCTTTTGATTCTCCGCGCTGCGGTGGCGGTTGCAGTCCCCCGTCCCCTCCTGTTCTTTCTTGCGATGTGATTCCCCCTGGCCGCCTGAGCGAGTGGCCCTATTTTTCTGGATGTCTTCCCAGGGCCTTAGGAAGATGACCAGCACTTCAGCGAACTGTTTTGACTTTTTTTGTCGCCTCCCCCAAGATCTTGTTCGTGCTTTGAATGGTTCTGACGTTCCTAGGCGTCGGTCTTTTTTGGTATATCGGTTTCAATGTTCCCGTCCCCCAGCTTTGTTCTCGCGTGTTCCCTCGTTCGCATTTTCGACTCTCCGCGCTTCGGGCACGCGTTTTTTTTTGTGTCCCCGTACACCTCTTTCCCCCGTGTTGTGTATTAGATTTTCCCTTGGGCCATTCATCACCATTGGGCTTCGCATGCCACGAAGCTTTCGACTCCCTTCTGCCCACGTCCACGGGCCTTTCGTCCCTTCTCTTTTTTTGTCTTGCAACAAGAGGTTTGCCTTGGTGCACTTTGGACTTGGTTTCCTATCTTGCTTCTTTCATTCCGGCCAGCCAACTCGTGTGTTCCTTCCCCCGGCGGGCCTTTTTTGCTCCATTGTCCGAAATCCTTCCCCGCGGGAACCGTTCCTTTTTTTCTGCTACCCTTTTTTTTTTTTTTCCCCGAGCACAACCCGGGGGCACCCCCCTGCTCCTTTGAGTGGAATTTCGAAGGCGGTGTCAATTTTCTGTGTAAAGGAGGTGTGCCCCTCGACAGAATTCCTTTTTTCCCCCCCTCTTATCCCCCCTCGCCTTGGGTTCGTTAGGGTCCTTAGGCTCTGCCGAAAGATAATGAGACTTTTCTCCAGACGTTCGCTTCCCGAGGAGTCGTCCTTTTTTCTCCAGTTCTTCCCCCCCGAGGAACCCATTCCCGGGCGTGATGAGCTCTTTTTCACCGTCAGGGCTCGGTTTTTTCTTTTCCTCTCTTCCCTCGGCTGCTCCAGTTCCCCCTTAGATTTTTCTGCCGCGATGACCCCCCCCCCCGTTTCGTTTTCTTCCGACCTTAGTAACAGATGTGTTTTGCTCTACCTGAGCGACTTTTTCCCGCTTTAGACGCTTCTTTTTTCCTTTATGCTTCATTCCCTCCTCGCCCCAAGTCTTTTGAAGATTTCGCGGCACGTGAAGCCCCCTCCGCTTTGAACCCCTATTCCCCCTCTTGGAGGCAGCGAACTCGCCCTTTTTTTTTTTTCTTTGGGTGGAGCCCAACCCTCCCCTTTCTTGAAAAAGGTTAACACTTCACTTCCTGCTTCTGTTTACAAGTTTTCTCCCAAACGATCATTTCCCCCCCTCAGTCAGGTCCCCTTCGACGGTATACCGTTTTCTCCCTTTTTCCTCCGACCGTCGGCCGTCTAGCTCGTCACCCTTTTTTTTTTTTTCCATTAAGGTCTCCATCCCCTTTTTTTTCGGCTAAGATGTCCTTTTTGATTCTTCGGGTTTTTGCGGCTGGATGATCTTTGACGAACCTTCTTTCCCTGGGGACCGCCCCCTTCCTTTAACCCGTCACTTGATCTTGACCCATTTTGAATACCCCGAGGGGGGGCCCCCGGTTATTTCCAGAGGTTCTTACTTCCCCCAAGCCAGCATTTTTAGCCCAACTCTTCCCTGCGGCTAGCGCGCCAGCATTTTTTTTGGTTGCTTAGTTCGCCCTTTTTTTTCGGGGCCTGAGCGACGGCGAGGGTTCACCCCTTTTCCCCTTAAGATCGTCCTTCCGGTCCACACTGGTTCCTTGGGCCATTCTTTTTTCGGGCTTTTGAACGCGGGTCTTCTCAAAAGAGAAGG
>Ga0179591_1283427_pt1 | contig 10172 bp, 7 predicted proteins | sample CZOMad2_1_08_16f_FD_182891 | JGI IMG/M metagenome (GOLD analysis project Ga0179591, IMG submission 182891) | Vadose zone soil fungal communities from Angelo Coast Range Reserve, California, USA - CZOMad2_1_08_16fungal (PacBio error correction) | ecosystem: Environmental > Terrestrial > Soil >... | reverse complement strand
GCGCCCGCCCTTGCATTTCTTTTGTGGACCACCTCACGTGACCGCTTAAGCGGGTATGCCCCCAACTACCACATTTTCACTATCACCGCTCCGCCTGGTCATGGGAGATTTTTAAACCGACCTCATGCTAGATATGATCGCGGTATCGATCGCGGGGCCCAAAGCACCCTGCCTTAGATAAGTTTTTTCCCATTCCCGTGTGATTGTTGATAATTCCCTGCTTTCCTGAACTTAGCAATATGCATGACCCCTCAGTTCTTTCACTAGCTGAAAGTGTAGCCCAGTTCTCCTGGCGCTTTTCTCATCTGTTTCGAAGACTTGTTTGTTTCTGAAGAAGGACTCCAGTAGAAGTCTCGCAGCAATAGCTATTTTTTCCTTTGTCCAGGCCCCTTACCCACTCCCCGGGCGGCTTCGTTGCATGAGCCCTCTTCCTCCCGCTATGGCCTGTTTCGTCCCTTTCAAAGCCTGTAGCCCTCCCGCGCTCCCGACAGGGTTCTGTTTCATTCGTAGCGGTACCACAAGTCTTCCCTTCTCCTGGTTGCATACTCTTGCATATGCCTGCACTCGACTCCCGGAGCCGCTCCACCTACATTTTTGGTCGCTCCTTCTAGAGCCAGGTTATTAGCAAGTTGGTGGACCGGCGCTCGCGTTTCTTGTTGGCTGGTTGTCGCCCTAAAGGGCTCGTAATGGTGGGTGGTTCAAGCGCCTCCCCAGCACCCGGGCTTTTCGCGGAATTCGACAATTTCACGGCTCCATGATCCAGGAAGTCCCACGCCTCAACCGTGTATCCGCCAAACGCGGGTTTCACGAGATCCCACCCTGCTTTTCCCTTATTTTCCCTCCCCCTGAGGATCTTAGCTCAAAATCTTAGAGTGGCATTTCCTCTTTCCTCCACGAATACCAACTTCTTCCTTTTTTCCCAACAGGAGTACGGTTTCCCGCCCGACTCACTGTATTCGATGACGCTATGTCTTCGCTTGAGATATCCATACGTTCACAGACGCACCCTAGTACCCAAATCTGATTCCCCTTTATCACAGAGGATTCCAGCGTTTTTCTCCGTCCGGAACGAAGTCTAACGATCGGGAAAATTAGGCACCCTCTGGTTGTTTTGGCTTCCCTTCGAGGCGCTGACATGGCTCGTCCCCACGGAATGATCATGGTGTCCCCTGTTCCAACCTCGCTTCAGAAATGTTCCCCCCTTTTTCCTGTTCCCTTCCCTTTCCACAAATACTCATGCCCTCTTGGTTCTTGTTGAGGCCGACACAGCTTTAATTTCCCCTCGCACAGTCGGAACTGATCGTTCCCATACACAAAATCGGGCCAAGCCGTCCGCAAGATCAACACACAAGTGGCTCGTTTCCCCTTTCCGTCGAATTAGTCGTAAACACGAGTCCTTTCCCAGATGTCGGTTTATGCACTCATTTTCCAACATTGCCTTCCTGCCCACCCCCATCTGTCCAGAAAGCATGGTGCCTCCCTCAAGTCACAAATCGATTTAATGATTTATTCATTAGGAGCAGGAGCTTGATCCCTCTTGAGTCTTTTCGTGAGTATATGACTACCTCATTTAAGGGCCGAGTTTAAACGTCCCTTCGACGGTTGCGCCGTATGCTGTTCCTCCCAGTCCGCCTTACAGGATATAGGGAGGAGTTCCATTTCATCGATACGTATGATCAGAAGTCAATCCCGTCCAAGTCCCTTACAAAGACTGCCTCCCTCAGCCGCCCATCCCGCGCCGGCTACTATGCGATTGCCCAAAACCCGCTGGTTGCTTGGTCATGTCCGAAACAAGTGTCGATCCGAAATGACGGCCCGAGGAAATGGGGCCTTTCGGCTTGACTTTGAAGTATAAGTTCTCCCTCCATTTTCGCTGTTTTTAAACGCTTCGGATTATTTGTCTTGAAATCTCCATTGGCCCGCCTCACCTCGGTAGCGTTTTGAGAGCCTTCCTTAAATCAGCCCCCCCAAGGCATGGTGCTTCTGGGCCTTCCCAGATTTCTACTTTCAGGCCCGTTCCTTAGTTTGTCGGAGTTATCTTATCCTTTTTCATACTTCCTTTGTTTTAGGCGATCCGATAAACTCCGACATGAGACGCCATGCCCTTTATAAGTCCTGGAACGCCGCCAATCCCCCCCCGTTCTGCCTGTCCGGTTTAGTTAGGATTCCCTTGGTAGCAAAGTCCGAATTTGCCGTTTGCCATCTTCCCTACAAATTTCGATCCCCCAAGCGTTCCCGCGCCTTCGGAGTGGGTCCTTTTATACCACGTCCCCCCCCAGTCCCCAGGCCCAAAATGTGCAGCCCCAGGGCGCGTCTTCCGCCACTTGTCCCTTCGCATCATGCCGCTCCCCTTCTGTTGCTTCCAAGGTGCGCAATTCCATAGTCATCTTTGCGGCGCTGGATTTAAGCTCGGCGTTTCTCTTTTTTGTGCTGACGCCTTCTGGCGGACTCCTAGTATCTCTTACTCTCAAATTCTAACAAAGAAGAAACTTCGTAGGCAGTAGGACAAACGAGGATAATGGGATTAAGGACACTTTGGTTTCTCCCCCCACGACTTCGAAGGGTAAGGGGGTACCGTGAGGTCATCCTGACCCTGGAACGCGCCCTCTTGTCGCGAATACCCCTTCTTCTCAGGCCCGCGTTTGGAAATCACTTCCTCGCTCCATCGTAATTCAATCAGGAAACGTTTTGATTCCTTCTACTCCACTTTCTCCGGGCCCATGGTGTACCAGGTTGGGAGGGCCTTGTGTTGAAAAGATCTTTGCCGGAACCGACCGCCCCCGTCCAATGCTTTCAGCAGCCTGGCCCCCTGCTAACTGACCCGTTGACCGTAGCCACTATGTGATTTTTGCCCCCGGTTGATGAGGTTTGTCATCTTTTTCCTGACTCTCTTTCTCTGTCGTGTATTATACTGTGCTTCACGCGGCCCCAATTACCCCCTTCGCTTTTCTTTTATAAACAGTGGAGGGGGATCAAGTGTCTTCCTCCCGTTAGCAGGTTGCCCCCCTTCGTTTTCGATGCCCCCCTAGTAAGGCGCCTCGTATTGCCGCCAATCCGTCGTTCTAATTTGTTACCATTCCTGCTGACCGGTCGGACAGAGAACTTGTTTATTAGTAGCAGGATTTGTGGACCTTCTTTACCTCTGTTTTTTTCCAGTACGTGGCTTCCCCTAATTATTGAAATCCAGATAAAGTTTCATCTTTATCACTCCCTTTGCTATAGCGCATTGCTTAGTTTTTTCCTACGCTGACACTTACGATTTTCTTTGTCCGAATCATGTGTGTTTAGACGCTTCCCCATCCAATCCTGTGTACTTGACCCAGGTGGAGACCTAACCCTCTCTTCTTCTACTCATTTGATTACGTGAACATCTTAATCCGTTTGGCCGAGCTGGTGGAAAAGACAACTGATATATCCGCTTTCTTCACGCATCTCTCCTGCCCCCTGAATACGCGAGAACGCCACCAACTTTTAGGTCCCTGCTGTCTGCGCAATTTTAGCAAATCCAACTTGCTGGAATTCGCGCTTCGCCTGCGAGGCAAAAGCCCAATTTCCAAGGGTATTCAATACCGCCTGAAAATCCCTATCTAGTTTGCTCCTGTAAGGCCCAGGACCCACGTTTGTTTGCGGGGGCGAACGAATGCATCGCTTAGCCTTCGTAACCTCTTCTATTTCCAATTGACGTAGCTCCGCTGGCCCAATTCTTGGCGCACCCGGACAAAGGGAAAATCCCCTATTTTCAACCTGTTCAGGCGACGTCCCGAAGCGCTATCAGAAACCGCCCCACCCGGCGGCGTCACATCTTTAGACACAAACGAGTCGCGCACCTTCGCCCCTTGCCTCCCCCAGTCAAGTCGCCGAACTGAGTAGATGGCCACCCCGTCTTCGGAATATGCGAGAAAATCTGCCACTGCCACTGCCCCTTCGAAAGACGTCGTAAAAAGGCTTACTGCTTTTTTGCGGCACTCTTTTGACGATATCCGCCGTTTACCGTAATATTTTTCCGACTCCTCCCCCCCCCTTTTTGGTCCTCAGTTCTGTTGCAAATCAGCTGGTACCATTTTTAGCATACCTAGCCTTGCAGTGAGGGGTGGTCCAACCGCTTTTGCCAGGCGCGCCATTATCTCCCTATTCCTTACTTGTTGTGTTGCTCGCGATCTTAGCGCCGCTGCCCACAGAGTTTTGACCTCCCCCCAATGCACCGGAGAGGAAGGGCTCTTCTCTACAAATCTTACCACTCTTACTCTCACCTCGTACAATTAATGGGTGACTGAACAACAGAAATTTACCGCGGATGTCTTGATCACAGCGTAAAGCAGTCCACTTTTTATGACTGATCTTTCCGCTCCTTTCAACAATGGTACAGATTTTCCTCTCCTGCTTCCGTTCCCACATCTCAATATGATGCTCTCAGTTCGTGTTTTTTGTCTCCCGGAAGTCTCCCTGTGATTACAGGTCTTAACTCTTTCTCCATCTGTGCGCGCCTCTTACGGTTTCTGTGAAGTTCTAATTCAGTCCATTGTCATAGAGGATTCCTTGCTGCCGATAGCGGAGGTAGTCTTATTTTGATCCAAGATTCGTAAAGGTCTTCCGCGCTTTTTTTAGAGCGCAACTCGCCGGGGGGGCTGGCAATCGTATTCAGGTCGCATCTCTTCCCGGGAGGTGTACCTTCCCCCTATTTGGTGTTCATACTTTGCACATGACCCATGCGCGCGCCATTCCAGCTTGCTTTTCGATCATGGTTCGGCAGCCCCCGGACCGTTTCTTCGTCAAAGTTGCCCCGGCTCGACTGTGCCCTCTAGCAGTTTGAGCGAAAGCGTCAGTTAAATCGGGGTGGTTTATTTTCCACCCAGAGAGAATCACATGCCGGAATTCTACAATGTTTCCAGGTATTTTCCTCGCATCCCATACGTGTAGGGCCAACCGAACGCGGGTTTGTGAGATCTTTTTTAGTATGGCTCGTCCAAACCACATGTGTTCTGCCCACCCCTGATCTTAGAGTTGGCCTCTCAGATTTGCCGACCCCCCCGAAATACCACGGCGCGGCGGAAAGGTCGGTACGTTTTCTTCGCCCGTTTCCTGTCCTCACTATGATCGAAGAATTCTTTACTTTCCACTACGTCACAGACGTCAAACGAAGGGCTTCAAAATGAATGAATCCCCCCAATATGCTGATGTTTCCCTCCGAAGTCATTGACGATCCACCTCTTTGAAACCCCCCTATCCGCCGCTGTTTGTTGTGGCTGAATAGGTCCATGAATAATGTGTCGCGTCTCGCCCCCTGGCCCCGGTTGAACGACATTTCCTCCCCGGTTACCCCCTCACTGTTTTATAATCCAGTTACCTCACATATTAAGATGGTGGCGCGCGAGGATCCACATTCACTAATGGCTGAAAGTCGAACCTGTAACCCGGGAGAGCCACCAGTTACGACAAGACCCAACGATTTCGGCATTTCAAGTGCGGTCCCTTCAGTTGTTCTCATGGACCCCCACTGCCTGCGCAGCCTTCACGTGGGACGTTCCGGTTTCGTCTCTTTACGAAACATGCCGACCAAACCTCCCCCTAAGTCCAGCAAGCCTTTCACTTGCTCCGGTTGGAAGAATGAACATTTCCTGAGCTAGTTGAGCGGCGAACAGACGGCATCCCGATGTTCGTAATACCATTAACTTTCATGCTCCCTGAAATTTTTCCTTTACCGCTTACTACGTTTGTGCGACGGCCTGACTCCTCTGCGCTTTTTAAGTCCATGTCTCTATGTCTTCCGTTTGGGATAATTGATCGGATTCTCCCGGCTAGTCAGGAATGCGCTGTTCCCCTGAATCCCTTCCCTCGCCGAGCTCCCCCCCCGATGACAGCGCCGGCTTCCCTATGACGGACACTTCCCACCAGGGACCCCGTAATGGGGAGAGCATGTATGCGGAACCTTTGGACCCCTTTTAGACTTGCCCAAGCCGCGGCCCTGGGCTGCTTTGCCCCCTTTGGTGACGTGGAGACTATTACGAACTCCCCCCATTGCTTGAGGAAAACGATTTATGGTATGGAATATATTATTGGCCGGACGTAATTTTCGGTCCCAAGCGGATTTTAAGACACCTCGCAGCAGCCTCATGGGTGCTCGTCAGCGCCGGGCGCGTTTACAGGAATTCTACTCGTGAATTTTTCTTTTTATCGCCTCTCTTGTCCCTTCCGTTTTTTAGAGAGCCCGATAAACTACCTTGCGCCTGCCCGGGCTGGAAGTCGAAGCATGGAAACGCGCGAAGTCCCCCCCCCTGCTCCTTAATGAGGAGAGTTAGTTGTCCTTCTTAAGCCTAAATTCCCGCTTTCCTTGGAAAATGTGCTATCCATAACTACAGCGTTTCCAGACCTTTTTTGTAACCCTCCCCAAAACGTCACTTTACCCCATGCAGTAGGGCCGCGCTTGTCAACAATGGATCCCTTTTCCCTTCATGTCTCCCCATTACGGGTAATATTGGAACAGGTGGCAACTTTATCTTCTTTTTTTTTATTTTCTCGAGTCTTTCTTCTTTTTTCACCCCTTTGCCCCCATCTTTGTTACTCAGCATTTCTCTGCCGAGCAAGTCTTCTTTGACCCAGAGAATTTTCAACAGCTTCAGTTTTCTTCCTGTAGACCTTTCGCCAACAGATGTCTTTAATGTGTGGTACAAACTTTGATGTCCCGGAGGCCGAGCCGTTTTTAGTCAATTCGCAACGAGCTACCGCGCATTTCCCTTTTTCCTTCCGCCGTATCAGAGTTTCCGCCCCCGGAATCTTCTTTTTTCCTTTCTTTCCGTAGCCCTTTAGCCATGCTTGCTTCCCGTTTGTACCCCGGGGGTCCACGTCCTCCTTTCCCCAAGCTTCTTGGACCCTCCTCCGCTGGCCATGCTGCGCAGCAGCACTTGGCAGATGCGAACCGATCCCTATTCATCACTGTGATGAACTTCGTTGACTTTTTTCCCCCCTTTCCCCGTGAGTCTTTTTTATGAAATCCGAGTTTACTTTACCAGACTATCTTTTCTTACCCGCCCCCCCAATAAACAAACCTTAGTAACCTTTATTACTAAAACCAGTGAGTGGGACATGTAGGAAGCTTGTCTGTTTTCCACGTTCTCCCGGTGATTTGGATGCCCAACACCCTCTTCGCTCGTTTCCTTGCCCACAAAACACCCAAGAGGAGTGCACCTTTCGTTTGTTTTTTCTCTCTTTCTCCTCCCTAACCTCTGGATTTGCTATCCAGTTTTGATCCCTTTCTTGGACGCCCCTGTTGCACGTATGTGACATATTCTTCCACGATGAGTATACGAGTAATATTACCCCCCAAGTTTCCGCCCCGTACTATCCCTTTGCCTAACCCCCCTGATCTGGTATTTCTGTTCTGACCGAGCTGCCACTCTTCTTTTTCCCATGTCTTTAAGATAAATACGTGTGTTTTTTGTCTCCCCATCTTTTCTCTATCTCTGTCGACCACCATGTCGTTTCGACACCCCCTTTCTCGCTCTCTCGACGACCCCTTTAAATTTCCCCGTTTCCTGTCTCACTGCCGACCCCTTTTATTTTTTCCCCGATTTTTCCCCCGACACACCCAGGATTACTATTATGTCTTTCCACGATTTCCCCCCCCCTAAGAATACTTCCCGAGAAGAGTCACCTTTGTTCCTCGTCGCGTTCTTTTCTCACACCTGCGCCCACCTACTGAATTGTTTTTTTTTCGCCGATGGTCAGTTTTCCAAAGTCCCCCCATCTTGAAATCGGTATTCAAATAAACTGCTCCTTTCCTCATTATGTTTCTTCCTGATACAGAGGGAACTCCCAAAGGAGATTTTATTTTCTCATTGGTCATCGGATTTTCTGGATTTAGCACTTTCGCGTTATGAAGTTTCCCGAGTATCCTCCTCTGGCACCCCCTCTTGGCCTCAGGACAGTTCCCCACAATTAATCCTCCCCCCCATGCTCTCTCGACCGTCGAGCTTTTCTATGAACCAAGCACCTTCCCTTCTTTTTCATTTTTTCTATGAACTCTGCCTATTGACTCCCAGTTTGGCGACACTGCTTTTCTTCCTTTTCATTCTGGCAGTGCAGCTTCATGGATGCCTTCTTATAGCCCTCCCCTTGACCCATTTGATTCCCCTGTGATCGGAAAAGATTCAAAACTTTTTGCCTTTAACGGGTCTTTTATCTTCTATTCCCATCCTTTTCCTATTTAGTTTTTTTTCATCCTAACTTCGATCCTGTGTGATCTTTTTTTGAAAAGTTACCTCTTTCCTCTCCCCCCATATTCCCCCCTCTTTCCCGTGAGGCGTTTCAAAAACTCCTCTGTGGTCCACTTTTTTTGACTTTCTTCCCTCCTCCGTTGGGTTGTTGTTTCTTCTCTTGAAGAGCATTTCCCAGAGGCTTTTTGGAACAACCTCCCCCTCCCCTTTCCGTGTTTCCCCTCTTTTCCGCTTACAACCCCCCCGTCACTTTCTACACTGATCAGAAACTAGTTTTCCTTGTCTCTCTGTCAAACACCTTTGATGTAATTTAAGAGGCGTCCGTCTTCCCCCCCCGTCAAGCCGCAGGCCCCTCATCTTATCGATGTATCAGTGTGATCGTGCACCATTTTTTACTCTCTCTTTCTCGAAATGATTCGTTTTCTCGCCCCCCCTCCCTAGTTTTGACCCTTCCGACTTTTCCCTTGTTGCAACCTGTTGCTTCCTGGCTTTCTTCCCTTCTATGTTCCCCGAAGGGATGGCTTTTTTATGAAGAAGGCTCACAGCTTCTCTCCCCTGATTTGCGGTTAGCTTTCCCTTCTCCCCTTACACTGGCACTGGAAATCGTTTTGCCCCTCTCTTTCCTTTAGATTCTTCTCCAGATAAGAGACTATTCCCCCCTTCCTTCCCCCCCCCCCCTATTCTTCCTTGAAATTACCAGCTCAACACCCCTCTTTTTGGTTGGTTGGCCATCCTTAGCAGGAGCACAAACCCTATTTTCTTATCCAGGTAAATTTGACCCTCTTATGGTTCATCACTTGCACAATCGCTTTCTCCCCTCCGCCTTCAAGAAAGTTGTTGTAGAATAAGTTCTTCTCATCTCCCCTCCCTTTATCAGTCATTTTTTTCCCGTTCTTCTCGATTCTTTTCGTTTGTCTAAGTAGTTTGAGAGTAACTTTGATCTTAATTCTTTTTTTTGATCAACCTCGAGCCCCTCACCCTTCCCTCCTTCAGGAAACTCCGGTAAAATTTAACAGCGTCGCATTCTGCGCTTTGCAACGTGGGTTCGACAGGCTCCCCACACTTTCCTTTGGCCACACATTGATCTTAATACCTGTCAACCTTTCTCTTTCCTTGCAGTCAGATTACCCACGGAATCGGTTAGCACCGGAGCCGTTTTGTAGTCCTGCTGACTTTACTGTGATTTTTATGTTCTGCAAGAATGGGGAATCTACAACTTTCTAATTTCCCCCCTTTCCCAAAGACTTTTTTTCAAAAAACCACCTGCTGAATAAAATGCTCCGGTTTTCCCTTCAGACCTCCTTATGACGATCACGCGTAACCCGCCGCCTGGTTTTGGACGGAAAGACAATGCTGCGCCCTAATATTCTTTGCCGCGCCCTCCTACCGATCAATTCCCGCAAAGATTTTTTTTTGATCCCCCTCATGTTCCTAAAGAGGTCCACACTACTAAGCTCACTTGTGTAATTTGGACGCCTCTGACGAAACCAGGCCTTAATCATGTCTCAACTCTTATTCAGGAAAAAAGCGCGCACGCCTCACCCGACGATCCCCCCCCCTCCTTCAGTAAAGTGGCTATTTCAAACTTCGGTTCCCCCCCTTGGCCAACCCACAAGTGCTGATGCCCCCATATTTCGCTGTTCCGGCAAGACTCCATCAGAACACGCCCGAGCCAATTGGGCATATAAGGCCCCTAAGAGGTACATTTGCTTCGGAAGAAGGACCTACCTACCTCGTAAAGATCATTGCGCATAAGCTTGATGTCCCTTTTTTTCAACTGCGTCTTTATATGACTCCCACGAGAAATGACTTCGGCTCCCTCCTTCCCTCCCTGTTTTACGTCCCTCTCCAAGCTGGTCGGCTTATCTTAAAGACTCCTTTAAGATCTCGTGTATTTTCGTGTCCTGCATTATATGGCTGAGTCTAAAAAGGCGGTACCCTTTTCTCCTCCTTCAGAAGATG
>Ga0179591_1381744_pt1 | contig 10173 bp, 9 predicted proteins | sample CZOMad2_1_08_16f_FD_182891 | JGI IMG/M metagenome (GOLD analysis project Ga0179591, IMG submission 182891) | Vadose zone soil fungal communities from Angelo Coast Range Reserve, California, USA - CZOMad2_1_08_16fungal (PacBio error correction) | ecosystem: Environmental > Terrestrial > Soil >... | reverse complement strand
AAGAACTTACGGCCCCACCTGCCCAGGTTTCCCGTCGCGCCGAGCTTTTTCTGGCGTTCCCCCTTGGCAATCAGTTACAACGCGATTTTTTTCCCGACCAATGGAGAATTTGGGAAGCTAATTTGACTCGTAAATAAGGACCCGTCCCACCCCTCAGGCGGATTGTGTTCCCACTGGGCCAGCAGTGAATGTGATCAGAGGACGGGAGCTTGTCCCCCTTTTCCCCTATACTATTGGGAGTTCTGATATTTTCCTTTGTGCCAACACAGATTCAGCTTCCCTCATATGTCACCCACTGACTTGTTCCCAGTTTTCTCACCAAACCTTAGATTTCACCCCTTTCACTTGCTGCCACGCGCAGTAGTGCCACCCCTTTTTCTGTCCTTCACGTAGGATTTGCTCTATTTCGTTTATTTTTTGAGAGGACAGAGATGGAGAATAGACTCTGATTATACTGACATCCGTCTTTGTCTCCAAAGTCGTCTGGCCCTCTCCATCTATGTTCCCACCCAGCGAATACCCACTTACGTGTTTTCCCAAAATGAGCACCTTTTCCTTCGTGACTTAGACAGCCGGCTCCCCACGGCTGAGCCCGTTTGTTTGAGCGTAACTTTGTCAACAAGGTCCGTATCGCACTTTGCTTGTCATACTGTTTCCTCTCCGTCCTGCACATTTGCCGTGGGGTGACAACTTCCTCGGACTTCGGTCGTAGAGTGATTTTTTTTCTAGAGGGTGGCCAGGCCCGGAAGTCTACTCCCTGCATGAATATTCCTGCCCCAAGCCGACCCATTTTGTACCTGCAAGCTTTTGCGCGATGCTTTTTATATTCATTTGGTTTTTTTTCCTTTGTACTTATCAACCTTTTTCCTATTTCCGGTTACTTTGCCTTTATTAGTCGCTTTACACATGGAAATTCGGCTTTTTCTCCGACGGGCGTGGCTTCCTGTTCTTGCCCGGTTACTCGGGGGTCTGTGCCTAGCTCCCACCGGTCGGTTTCCCCCGCCGTACGATTTTTTTTTTTGCGCTTGGGCGGCTAAAACGCATCGAGGTTGCCGAAGCTTTCCTGATCTTATTAGGACCATGCTTGAAGCATAGAAGGGGTGCGAGAGGAGAGTTTTCAGCAATGTGAGGAAGCCCGGATCGGAGTTTACGGCTTCTGGGCCCTCCTGCAATGCAAGAAGTGCGATTTTTCTCGCTCTCGAGACGAGATTTAGACCTGAGGGACCGTCCGATACTCTAGCAATCCCCCAGACACTCGCCGCGTCCGGCCGTTTGAGGATCAGGATCGTTGTTTTGACTGATTTGACTTCGACACGTCAGAAGGCCTTTTTTCAAGAGGATCGTACTTGATCTTTTTCGTGTGCGTTTTGCAATTTTTCTGGGCGGCTTTTCATTGCCTGTGCCCCCCGTTCACAATAATGTACATAGTCCCAAAATACGATTCGGTCAGCGCCTTCTCACACAGTCGCAGATTTCTATCTATCTTGCTGTGCCAAAGACCTGTGTTTTCATTCTTAGGGAGGTAGCGCCCTTCTCCTTTTCCTACCCGATGGTGGGGGTGTGTGTGGTAGTGATTGGATTGAAGGTGCCCGGGACATAAGATGCTTAAACGATTATAATCTTATTGGAGGGACTTTTATCAATAAATAGTCAGAGGGACAGGTAGGCCTGGGCAGTAGAGATGTTTGTACTCCTTCCACTTACCTCTTCGATCTTCCTTTAAGCTTGTGTCATGGATTTGGGGACGTCTCATTTCTTTCGAACACTTCGAATGAGATTCGGCGTTTTGTGATTTGGAACGTGAGAGGTTAAGGCTTGTGGGGACACCCCCCCCCCCAAAGATCAGGAATGTGGACCGGTGATTCTTACCCTTTATTATGTCAACAGTACATTTACCCCTTAATATATCGATGATTTTTTTGTCGCATCCCCCCCCCTTCGACTTTGTTTTTGCATGATTTTTTCAACCCGTTTGTACCCAGCACCCCTGAGGCAAATTTCGGAAATACATTGTTTTTGTTGAGTGGCGATTTCGATCTACTTACTACGAATTGGTCGTGTATTGGGGGAGCACAATGTGGTTTAGACGCGCTTCGTTTCAGCGGGGTATTTTTTTGACGGTCGTCGCGCTCCTCCCCCCGCATATCCCATTCCCCCTTCCCTCGGTATGTAAAAACCAGGATTTGTTTCTCTTCTAGCACCCCCGGTTTGTGATCCTTCTTATTTCCCTTTTCCTACTCTTCGTGTTGTTGTGGGACCAACTTGTGACCTCTGGTCCCTGACCTCGTAAACGAAAAATGAGTTTTATCTTTCTCGAATGGTGATGAGACACCGCTCGGTCAGTTACGATTGGCAAAGAAACACACCCACCTTTTGAAAGCCCCCCCGTAACCGTGTATCACAAACCCAGGGGACCAACACCCCCACATACCACCGCATGCCTAACAGCAACGCACCCTCGCTCCTTTGGCTTAGTACAGAATATACATAGCCGACCACAGGCAACTCCCTGTACCCTTTCCCCTCGAGGAAACTTCTCGAGGTCTATCTCTGAGCGGTTAAGTCGTTGAGGTGAGACCTGGCTCGCCCGACGTATCTGCTAACCTGTTGTTCCAATGGTAGGATCGTGAGGAGAGACTCCCCTCCCCCATGTTCCCCAACCCCCTTGCCCACCTGGACCTTCCCCGACTTCTGAGACAGGTTGATGAGAGGGATTCAGATCCCACCCTAGAATTGCATCCGTATGTGAGTCGTGGACAATTTTTTCAAATTTTGATCAAGAACTGCTTGGCCACCCACGGGGAACAGAATCTCTTTGCCTGTTTTCTTTTCCCCCCAACTGCGTTTTCAGGCGAAGTCACACTGTACCCCCCCCCCCAACAAAAACGTCAATTAGGCCTATCGTGGCTAGTGGTGATAGAATTCTACACCTACTTTCTGCTCGACATTTATCCAGTTATGACGTTCTCCCCTGATAATACTGGAATTTTCGCTCCACGTTTACTGTGGCATAACAGCTTCGGCAGGACACCGTACCCGGTCATTCCCCAACACCGGACAATTTATTGAGCTTGTTAATCCAGGGTCACCCAGTAAATCCCCATCCCCCCTCCCACACCACACACCCCCCCTCCCGTTTCGAGCTATGGAGCTGTGTGCCCCCCCTCCTTCCTTCCCGTGAACAAAGTTTATCCAAGCCCAAGGTGATCCTGTCGATTGCACCCCAACGAGCGGTCTTACGCACCTCCCTGCTTCCTGTCAGAGATTTGTGCCGGCTCCCCAAGTGTATTGCTTGTGGCGGACTCCCTCCGGCCAACAATGATGAGGCTCGACCCCAAAACTCCAGCATTTGCAATAGTTTATCTCCCTTCCACATCGGTAGGTTTCAAACCCCCTTCCCCTGTCCACCCAAGACTTATACTAATGCACTTTCCCTCCTGCGAATAGAATCCCTGTGGTACCCCGGTTTTGCGCCATACTGAATGGAACCTTTTCACTCGCGTAGAGAACCGGCTGTTCCTCGACCGAAGTCCCCCGATCAAGCATGTCATCCCTGCTTTGTTTTCCGAACTTTGGTTGAAAGGAATCAAATGTGCAGTCCCCATATGTGCCTAATCACCCCCTTTTCCCTTGGACCAGACAGAGGCCATCCCCCCGCATCTTCTCCACATACCCCACTGTTATGGCGTAACTGCCCCCTGTGCCTACACCTGGGTATTTACGCTCACCCCCATAAGTTTGGGTTAAGGTTTAAATAAACTCCCGAAGAAAAGAAGGACCCGCGGGCCGCCGGAGGTTCGGGGTGGGGAAAACTTGGCAAGATCGTAAAAAGACCCTCATTCAAGGGTCAAAAGGAATTTGGAGAAAGTACATGCCGTGAACTCGGAAGAGTACCTCTTGATGACCTACTGTATTTCTCCTTTCCGTCAGGGATGTGATGTTTCATCTTTCGTGTCCCCGGTAGCCTTTCTTGCAACCCTTTAACCCCTCTACGCTGTCCCCCCGAGTTCTCCTTCTTGCACGGCCACACCCCCTCTTTTTCCCCCCTTTGCAGGTCCGTAAGGGAACAGTTCCTCCTAGCAACATTTGTTCCACTTCTTTACCCATTTACTTTCGACTTGCAGCTGATCGACCCCCGCTATTCACCGAGAAGGATTGCGCCGTTTTTTTTCGTTTTTTCTACGTATCGTTTTTATAAGTAGAGCGATTTTTAAGCCTACTGTTCCTCTTTTTCCCGACAGACGGGGTGTCTTGTTCTATCGCTCCTTGCTTTGTCCTTCCTCTACCTTATGAAACAACATTTTTTACCTGCTCCTCACCCCTCTCCCTCCTTGTGAATTGAGACCTCCCTTGCTTCTTCCGTTGCTGATCTCCGGGGCATTTTACCGAAATCTCCAGTTGAAAAAGTGCCTTGATATGACGGACTGTATATTAAAGTTTTTGCCTTCTCCCTTAAGTTTCCTCTTTACGTGGGTGTCGATGAAGCTACAGTGCAGTTTTCATCTTTGGTTTACCCCCCCTTTGCCCTTGAACCTTCGAACCACACTTCTGATTCAATACTCCATTTCCGACCCCACTCTAATGCTGCTTGCTTGGCGTTCATTTCCGCTTTTCCCGTGATTCACCTTTGTCGAATGCTATAAATTTTTTGGCTACCCCTTTTCCTCCTTAGCTTGAATGTTTGAAAACCCCAATCTGCTTTCTTCCGAAGTTTGTGGTTGCTGTCCTTGCCCCCCTTATCTTGGGGCCACACCCCCGGTCTGTTTCTTTGCAAAGGTTGTTTTATTGCGTGGCCCGGTTACCCCCCCCGACATTGGGGCCTTTTGACCATGAGGTCGCTGTGTCACCACCTGCCTCTTGTTATCAAGATTTTCTGGGTGTGTATGCACCAGCGAAAATCGGTTTTTTTTCTACTTGTTTCCCCGCTTACTCCACGGCTTTTCGACTAGTGATGAGAACCGCCTTGCTACAACTCTGGGAGATGCGAGACGAGGAGCGTTCGTCGGATCGAGGATTCCTCCCCCCCCGGGTTCCTCAGCTCCCCAGGCGAGTATTTCCATGTCTTTATTGTCTACGGTCATGGAGTTTGCTTGTTCAATCATGAGTCCGCGTTTTCCGAGCTAATCCCCCCCATGCTGGACTTGGTTGCCGCTCTATTCGTTCCTGTTAATGTCTGCCCGGCACCAGCTTTGCAGGTATGCAAATCTCTGATGCTCCCTTCTCCTTCATCGCATTTTTCACGATAATACGACAGATATGAGCGAAAAATGCAACAGTTTGTTCTACTTGATTCCGCATCTCCGTTCCCCTTGCGAACCGTAGAAAACCTGCGGGTGGGGGGTTTGTTGTAGTGTATCCTTATTTAAAAGAGAGGGATTCACGGCGATATAACCATGGTCTTTCTCCCCACGGTTGAAATTTCCGCTCCACTTTCATTGCAGGGAACACGCTTGCACGGGCTGCTATTAACGGGATAGGGTGTCTGTTAGGGAGAAGCTTCTTGATGGGGCGCTACCTATAGGGCGACTGTTTTTCAGGGAGATTAGGGTGGCTGGAGCATCGGGTAATGTCCACCAGAAGTGGGACCAAAAAAAAATAAGATGTGGATAAGTGATTTCCGAAGGATACGCAATACGCAGTTCAAGCCTTTAGAAGCTACACCTACTCCTTTTGCCTAGATAATGACTCTTGTAATCTATCCTCCAATTGAAGTTATCGCTCCCCCCCGAATTGGCCAGCCAGGGCACTCCCGTGTCCGAGTTTATTTTTTAGGACGTTTGTCTCATCAGCTCTGTGTGATTTGTTTGGTTGGAACAAGGAGGTTGACGCACAAGCTCCGAGTGGCAGCCATGAGAGGTTGGGCCCTCCACCATTTACGAGCCCCCTTCTTAGAATCCCCAGAACTTTCTCCGGTTGACCACCTTCTTGTTTCCAGCTTTTTTCCCCTCCTTTTTCACCGGGTGGCGATACTCTTGTTCCCTACCTCTGCTTGTTTGTTTGTTTTTTTCTTAGAGGCCCCCCGACCAAAACCGCGGTGCCACTTCTACCTCTCCCCCGAAACATTCCCGTCCGGGTAATGCATGTCCCCGCCCAATATGCTACGAAATCCGCAGCGGGGGTCGATGATCCTTCTTCCTCAGAGGGGTCAGGATTCTTGGATCAAACAAGAAACCAGAACGTAGTTAATTCAGGTTCCACTGTTTCTGCAAAAGCTTCCAAACCCCCCACATCCCCCCCAAGCATCCATAAGACAGACACTTCCTACCCTTCTCCGTCTACGCCTGCGGCCGGTACGGCGTTTTTTCTCGTTAACGCAGTGGGGTGAGTAGAGAGTTGCCCCCCTCCACGCCGTCCGTTGGCGCCCCCTATCGGGACATAGTAGTTAGAACAGCAAAGTAATCCAGAAGGGACTTCGCAGCCTTCTTTTCAGTTGCCTAGTGCGCCACCGGGGAGATATCAGGCATGAAGCAGACCCGTTTCCACTTCACCCAAGGAAGAGAGGGGTGGCCGCAGGGCACAAATTTTTGCGGGAACGCGGCCACAATCGAATACCAGACGAGTTTTTGTGAACGAGTGAGAGACGAGAACCCAAGTACTCAGGGCCTTTGAAGATGAATCTCCCTTACCCCGTATTCACGTACGGTGGTCCCCCCCCATCTGCGTTTTCTGCTTGCCCGCCAGGTGGAAAGTTTCGCCATAGCCGCCCAGATTTTCTTTTGTTTTCCGGTTATTTTCGCTGTTTTTCCCCCCAAGAGTAGTTTGTACTCACCTATACAGCAACCACACTAGTTTTAGGACGCATAAGATCCCGATTCCCGTAATATAACGTGTCTTTTTCCCATCAGAATGGGCTTCATGGACTCTTGACAATCCTGACTCCTAAGGAACTCCATCTTATGGTGCTAGTCCCGCCTGAGGAAGTGTGGGCCTTTCCATGTTGACGCCCCAATTTATAGCGACAAACCCCCTGCCATTTTCCGCCATTTTGCTCTGATGTTTCCAAGCCATTATGTTTTTTTTGGACATTTTCCAGCAACCCTCTCCCCCCTACAGCTGGCAAATGGCGATTGCATGCACGCATTGCGATGTCTGCGTCCCTTTCTGCTATGAACAGGCACCATTATCGAGCGCTAGGCGAGAGCTAAAGGTAGTATCGGTCCCAAATATTTTTTTTACCTTTCTGCCCGCGCCCCGCCCTAAAAAGCCCGGTGTCGTACCCCTACCGTAACCCAGTCCCTCGTGCATTTTTTTTTCATGGAATCCAATCACCGTCTCCCCTTTCTCCCTGCCGCTTAGAAGTCGCACAAGCCCCACAGATCGTTTCACGTTGGTCGTTTGAACCCGATGGCGACTCACCTTTATGCAGAATCCCCCCACGCGCTTTGTGTCCCCACACGCTTAAAGAGCCAAAGCCCAGAACAAGTTTCTTTGACGCAAGAACGTCCTGCTTTCGGTTCACTGGGAAAGTTACCCCGTATATGACGGTAGAGAATCAGACCCGGACAATAGGTTCTCCCTTTTTGAGAGTTTTCGATACCAAGGTAGATGACGTCCCCTCAGCATCGAGCCTTGCTTGACTACTATGCAATTGTAAGATGTCTTTCGGAGAGTATTGAATTTCCCCCTCTAAACTTGTGCCCGTTAAGCGAAACCCCCCGCCTTTATTGTTAAATTTTCCCTTCATGCACCACGTGTTGTGAAAGTAGTAGATCCATGCAGACAACAGTTAGTTTTTTTCCCTCTACCTTTCGAGGCTCAGCCGGCATATTTTGCGTCCCTTGATTTCTTTAACCTGTTGCCTTGTCCTTTTTTTCGTGTGGGGTAGAGTGTTTTTCACCTCTCCGGCAGCACATGCAGAAGCCTTGGTCCTCCTGTGTTTTGAATTTTTATTAGTGAGTTCTTTCCTTTCCTGCACACCACGTTAAAAGATACAAAAATGTTAACCCTTCTCTTGCCTTTAATACGTTTACTCCGTATGGTCGTCTGTGCCTTTACCATGTGGTAATCATGTAAAATTCGGCTCGACTTATTTGTCCCAGTGTTGCCTTTTAATTTCTGATGTGGTTTCCCCCCTCAGCCTAACGTGCGTGTCCATGGTGATGTAACTGTAAAGTGCGCGACTCCGAATTCCAAGTTTGAACCTTGACTATTCATGGCCTGGGCCATTTTCAACGTTTTTGACCGATAATCGAGCCTCTCCAGGTGACGACACCTGAGGCGACGGTGCATAGTAGCCACAAAACGTCTCCGACGACAGGGTAGCTTAAATACCCCATCATTCTTAGGGGTGACCGAGGAGAGTGGAGTAGTGGTGGAACCAACCTGCGCGAAACCAGATCCATCCCTGCCCCCAACCCGCCCTCCCCCCCCTCCATGCTCAGCCTTGCAGTGATGGTCAGCAAGTGGGACTGGGAAGTTGGTGGCCACTGCGTTGGTGTATCGATGCGAGTCCACAGCGTTACTACGTACGCGATGCCAGGAGGCTAAACATTAGCCGACCACCCATGCTACTAGGACTCCACAGTCAAACAAAACCATATCCCTGCCTGTAGACGGAGCCCCTATGCCATCACCAGCGAGACCACCCCTCCGAACTCAGTGTCCACAAAACGCACCCCCGAGACATTTCAGAGTCAGGCGGAGTTCTTGGGGCAAAGACCGGATCGGCCCCCCTTTCCGATTCACAACTTGGTGACCCCCATCCCCCCCCCATAACGGGAAGGGGCTTAGGAATACCCTATAGATACATCTCTAGGCGGGGCTCCACGTTTACTCCAGTTGGAGATTTGAAAGTGTTGGGGTGAATTACTTTAGGGCAAACCTTTAATTAGTGCACCAATGGCTGGTATTTGACCGGTCCCGCCTTTTCACCTAAGGAGCCAATGAAGGCTTCTCCTTTATCTGAAGATTGATCGAGAGTTGTCAGATTTCCGGACTTTTGATGTTGCCCGACACCTTAAGTGACCCCCAACCCCCCCCTTATGCTCGTGGCAGGAGCAATCGTGACGCGAGCGCGCCGATCAGCTGTCATTTCGTCGGGTCCGGAAGCCGACCTTGATTGTTACCTGGTTCTGACTCACCTATAAAAGAAGATAACCCTGAAGCTAACCCCCCGTTCTCTGACCAACGACCGACTCCCCTCGGAGCCCGTTCTAAAGAGGGTCTACCCCGGGGCCTCACACCCCGTTTAACGCAGGGGTCGTGGGTGAGTAGCATAATCATTTGCCTTCTTTACAGGGGAAGCTGACACCCCACAGGACAAAGAGGCACCCTGTAGCCTCGACCCATTGACTGTTTAATCATGGGGATTGGTCTACTTCCTTTTTGCGTAATGTCACCTATGAGGCTGCCAAGATTTTCTAGGGGACGGTTTGGATGCGTAAACTCTTCCTCTGAAAGCATGGGTGGATGCGCGCGGGGTGGTCTAGGTTCTCGGGCCTGAGGAATTATTTGGTCAACACCGGGATTTAGTCTCCATACGTTTAGACGTTCTCCCCAACCCCCCCAGTGGGAGGTCCTGATAGTGCGAAATCAACGAACGCGGTCTGTATCACCATCCGGTAATAGGCGGGTACCCCCAGCAGGGAAGGGAGATGCAACAGACCTTGTCGACTGCAACAGGGATAGGACTTGGGAGAATAGGGATTACTGGCTGGCAGGCGGTCATCGGGGAGAGAGCTTCACTTATTTTACTTTCACCCGTGATCGGCCCTGCGGGGAGTCCCAGAGGCAGCAGCGACGACCCCCCGGCTAGTGAAAAATGGTACCAACAAACAAGACCCGAGATGTGTTTTCTACTTTTAGTGTGAAGTTTCCGTACATCCAGGTACATTTCACAGACTCAGCGCGACTTGAACTCATTCTTTCTGGCGGCAATACTTGCCGGCGGTGTCCCCAGTCTCGACGTTTTCCCCAAGTTTTGCGAGTATGACCCAAGGCACGGTTAACATGGCCGGTGGTAAGGTTTTGGAGTAGCACGTTTTGGGACGGATTTGTTAGTTTAACTTCGTTCTTCGGTGGTTGGACCCCTTTTGGTACAGCTGGGACGGGGTCATTGCATTCATTGTTGGTGACTTTTTGATAGTCTTCAGAGACGGTGAATCAAGCTGACCATTTCCCCCCTAACCAATTTTGGCTTTTTCGTTGTCTTTTCTCGACTTGTAACCCTTTTTG
>Ga0179591_1348594_pt1 | contig 10173 bp, 11 predicted proteins | sample CZOMad2_1_08_16f_FD_182891 | JGI IMG/M metagenome (GOLD analysis project Ga0179591, IMG submission 182891) | Vadose zone soil fungal communities from Angelo Coast Range Reserve, California, USA - CZOMad2_1_08_16fungal (PacBio error correction) | ecosystem: Environmental > Terrestrial > Soil >... | reverse complement strand
CCCAGACTTTCCGTTTTCCGAAGAGTCCCTTCCCCCCCCCCCCTCGTAATGAGCTAAGTGTGGAAAGCTCTGAATTGAGGCCCCACTTGCAAGGAGAATTCTGTTGAAAGCATTATTTTTTCTAAAAGCCACAGGCACCTCCCCCTGCGAAAGGTAAAAAACCCCAAAATAATAAACAAAAAATACAAAACAACCCCCAAATACCCCCAAAACCAACAAAAAACCTAAAAAAACCCAAAGAACCACAAATTAACAACCACCTACAAAAAAAAAAACAAAAACACTCCACACCCCCAACACAAAAAACCCCAACCCCCCAAATACAAAAAACAAATAAAACGCAAAACAACAAAATCCCCCTCCCCCACACCACCACACCCCCCAACAAAAAATCAAAAATAACTACAAAAAAAAAAAAAAATCTAAAAAAAAACAAAACCCCCACAAACCAAAAAAAACGCACCACAACCAAAAAACCCTACCACTCAAAAAAACCAAACACCCAAAAAAAAAAAACACAAAACCACCAATCCAACCAACCAAATAAAAAAAAAAAAAACCCAACACCCCCCAACCAAAAACAACAACACAACAAACACCCAACCAAACACCAAAAAACCAACAAACAACCCCAACACACCCCCCACCACCTCTCTTCCACCACGGATTGTACACGCTGAACCGACACTTCGAGGCCGAAGGACTTCTTCCTCTTCTTCCCTTTTTTTTTTTTTTTCGGATCCTTAGCCTGCCCCGACGCCGCTGGGCCTTTGCTCGGACACATGGCGGCCATGCCATGGATGATTGCACGTTGGGTATTCATGCCCGTCCAATTTCCTGCGCTCCCCCCCACAGCGCCCCAAGTAGAGCTGTGATGAAGCCGGCACCTGGATCGCCCCATCATCCGTGAAGCCAACCCGCGCGCCGTTCACCGCTTTTCCGCAGACCTTTCTTTCTTGGTCCGACCCCTGCTCCCTGGGCTTTTCGGTGTGCATCTACCGAACGATATAGGACGTCCTTTTCGCACGACGAGCACGTTTTTGAATTATCCGCCTTCAGGTCCGCACAGAGCCTCCTAAGATCGTACCCCCGGATTCCTCTGCCCTTCAGGGGCGGAAAGAACACACGAATACAGGGTTTTTGGGCATTATCCGAGAATTCCGCGCCAAACTCCTCCGATCATGTCTTACTATCGATTTGAACATGCCAGCTTTTGCTCCCTATGTCGGCGGCCGCTCAGAATCGAGATCGAAGATGTCTTTCTTCAAAAAAACTTCCCCCTCTACCCCCCCTTTGTTTGTTTCTCGAGACCTTCGACACTTTGCGTCTTGAGATACTCCTTTCTATGTACTCCTCTTTACCGATTGGAGTCTCGACCCCAAATCTTTCGGACTTTTCCTCTCACGCGAATATAGTGAGCGATTCAACCTCCACGTACCCTTCCCAGTCACAACCCCCTTCACTAAAGTAGCAGCTCCCCTTTTGCCTCAGCTCCTCGGTATCGAAATCGCCTCCACCACAATAGTTCGATTCAGGTGACATCCACAGCACGGTGCGTCGGAATTGAATTTTTTTTTGCTCAACTCCCTGGGCATTCCCCGAGCACCTTGGTTCTCGCGTCTCCGAAGATTGTCCCTTGCTGTGGATTCCCCCTGCGTTGCACACCCCGTGTGGCATGCGGCCGTTTTCTTAATTTCTCCACAATACAACTGACACAAGCATTCCGCCGCAACCGGGAATGGTTCGCCTATCGGCGAAGTTGGTGTGCCTTTTCTCCTGTACCCATTCTCAGGCAATCCTGTCATCGCCCCTCCGAGATATGTTTCCTAAATACCGTATTTTGGGACTCCCCCCCCACCGGTGTTTTTTTCCCGGTCAGCTGAGTGGACCCGAAAAAGATTTCTCTTTCAGACTTCCCCCCCAGACATGAAGGTCCAAACGATCTTTCTTTTTGATATAAGAATTCCCCTCGGATAGTCTTCTCTTCATGTATTCGCCCCGATTGGTGCCCCTTTTCTGGTCGTTTTTCTGGGGCCGTCTAGACCCGGTGTGGTCCCTTCCCGTCAAGATTCTTTTTTTTTTTGATTGCGAGCTACCTCGGCGCCATTCTCCACCCCGTCGTCACAATGTCTGTTTGCCACTGACCGGCGCGCGCGCAATGGTCCCCTCTGAGGAACCCCCTCTCCCAAAAGACGGTCTTATAACTTTTTCTGAAAAATCCCGAGGGGTTTGCCACGGTGCTCGTACGGCGCTGGGACTAGACCTTTGGAGAAGCCCGGTTTTGGAACGCCAGTCTTTCCGTTTTTACAACCTCTTCCCCCCCCTCCTAATGGGTGGGATCGGTACGAACCGACTCGCCCCCGAGAAGGGCTGGGTATGACGATAGAGTGACGACCCAAACACTTTTTCCTTATGATTGCGGATGTTCTTTTTTTTGTGGGCCGATTCTTCGGTGCCCATAATAATTGAGGTAGTAGCCTCTTGAAAAGTATTCTGGCTGTTCTTTGAAATTACCTTCTCCTAGTTCTGTTGGGATTGGCTGGAGAAGAATCCGTCGTCGCGTTCCCCTTTTCCTGCACATCGGGACCAGGACCCCCCCCACTTACTTGATTTGGTAATCGCTTCCGGAAACGACGGCCTTACGAACACTGCCAAGCTTCCGTCGGATCTCCCTTAGACGATCCCTCTTGGACGTTTCTCCCCTTCAACGGTATTAAAGTACCAAGAAGCAATACCCCAAGCTGATTCGCGATGGAGTGTTCTGCCTTCTCTTGAGTTTCGTCAGCTAGCGTTGACGCGGCAACGCCCTCCCCGCCCCCCAGGAAACCTCATAGGCTTCCCTCGACGAGTTCGGTCCCCCCCAGTAACCGCGCGGGATCACGCGAACGAGCCGTGGTCCCCCTTTCTCCCAAGGTCTTCATCCAGAAGGGCGCCCAGGTTAGGGTTTTTTCCCTGTAAATTTTTCCGCTCCGACATCTGCACACTTAACTGGAATCCCTTGAGATGCAGATATTATTTGCCCAACCCCCTCTTCAGTGGTGACCCTCTACGGGTTCATTAGTTTAGCCTGCTCCTTCCAGACTACGTGCCTTTAAGAAGGCCCGCTTAGAAAATAAGCTGAGTTTGGAGCTACCCCTCCTTTTGTGACCCCCCCCCCCCCACCGTCGGCGTGCGGTAAATTTCCACAAATAACCTTCCCATCTTTTCCGAGATTTCGGGCGGAAAACCCCCCCCGAAGAGTTCCGACTTCCAAGGAGAACCCCCCTACGAAAACCTCTGGAGACCCCCGGTCGACTTCCTCCAGTCAAGCGCGCTGGTACTTCTTCTGCGCGACGAAAATTTTTCCCCCCCCTGGTCCAACTTAATTCGGCGGCTCCCGCCTTATCCGTCGACTCCTTTTAGAGCCTTCCCTGCGATGAGCACGACACCCCTGATCCTGAAGATCTTCTTTTGAGGAGGCACCGACGGGGGGGGGGGGTGGGGGGGGAAGACTTTTTCTATCTGGACCTTTTTTTGTTTTTTTTTTTTTTTTTTTTGTTTTTCCAAGCGCTGAGGTCTCGAAAAGGGCTTCATGGGCAAATTGCCTTTAATACCGTTTCTGCCGAGCAGTCTCTTCTTTCCACCCCAGGATATTTCCTTTTCATCCCCTACTCCCCTGTTTGTTTTGAGTCTCTGCTGGGGTGCGGCCAGAATGTTTCCAACTGCGCCCGTCTCGGTGAAGAAGTATCGGTAGTCCTTAAAATGCCATGCTATCCCCTTCCATCAATGCAGCCAACGGAAACTTAGAAACTTATAAGCGCCTTGCTTTCGTATGTGACCCCCCCCGACCATATGAGAGGTCGGAAGTCTGCGCGCTGTCTTTTCATCCAAGACGGATCCCCGAGTGATCCCCGTAGTGAAGGACCTTCTGTACGCCCGCCGAACCCCTGAAGTGTTGTGTCTTTTGTTGCACAACTTCGTTCGAAGTAAATACTCTTTCCCCTAGAGCTTGTACTTTTCTTTTTCCTCCCCCCTTCGCAGAGCCACTGAAGTGCTTGTCTTTTCAGGAACTGGTATCCTGAGTTCGGAGAAGGTTCCCTCGGGAAATCTAGAGTCTCTCTACGAAACTTTTCCCTTCCTGGGGAATTTTTTTTTCTTTTTTCCAAGAGACGATGAGTAAGGTCACCACAACTTTGATGCTACTTCGCACCCACTCCCCCGAGGTTCCTGCCGGCAGTAGTCGCAACGTTTTGAACCGTCTAAAATCCCCCCCATTGTCTATTTGTACCACTTCCGCTAGTTTTGGGCAAAATCCTGCGGAATCCCCCAAGGCTTTAAGTTTTTTTTCAGACAAGATCAGGCTCCTCTTTCCACCATTGAACCCTGTTCCAAACCTCAACTTCCCTTCTTGTTCCCCTTGACCGTTGTACCCCGCGACCACGGGGGGCGATTCTCCGGTTTTTCCAATTTTTTTCCCCCTTCAACTCGCTCTGGAGCTCATGTGCCCTCCTTTCCTGTCTTGTCGAGAGGTCACGTAGTCGATTGAGCCACCGAACTAGAAAAGACCAAGCCCCCCTCTCATCTCTTCGAAAGACTTTTGCGGGTCTCGGCTGGCATGGGGAAAGTCTTTTTTCCCGGGGACCCTTTTGGTCGGCACGTCAGCTGTAGATCGTCTTCCTGTAATTTCGCAGATCATCTTGTGGCAGTTTCGTCGATTCCGTCGGTTAAAGGAATTCCTCACAGGATTTCGGCAGGGTTGTAGATGCAGGGGAAGGGTAATGTACAGGAGGATTTTTCTGAACTTTCTCCGACCCCCCCCCCCCCGCAAAGCAAACTAGAGTCCTTGCCCAGATTTCTTTCCAACCAATCAGGGGGCGGGGGGGAACCACAAAGAGAAACGGGCCGCATGCCCATTCTTACGGAAGGACCTAGATCGCATGATTTTTTTACCGCAATATTCCCCCCCCCCAACAGCATGAAGATTGTCGGACCGGTTTGTATAACAGAGTGGATGTCCCCCTTTTTCAGCAAGTCTTTTCCGAGTCGGGGACCAAGCACCCACTTACGGAGCGGTGGGTTTCCTTTAGTTCAATCTTTCACCGGGGGATCTTCCCCCCCATGGACGGTCAGTCCACCATTTCCCTGAGAACACTTTGCCAACCTTTCCGGTGAGTTCCCTCGCAATGGATATCCACGTCTCCCTTTTTTCTTTTCATCAGCGAACCCCCTTGTCACATCTCCTGGCTGGCCGCCTCCAATTTTTTTGGACGCTTTTGTGCGATGTGCCCCCCCTCCTAGTTTTTTAACCCGGCGCGAGCCATAAAGCCCCTGGTTAGGGACTTCCTTCTTCGCCCCAACCTCTGAAAGGTCCCGCCATAACAGACAATCCTGTTTTTTACACCAAATAGGGGCCCGTAGACAAAAACCCCCCAACCAATCCCCAGAAATTGTTAGGCTTCCGGTTAGGATGGAGGAGCTTCCCCCGTCGAAGTTTTATCGTTTCGGCAGGTTCCCCCTCAGTAGGGCTGGGTCTGGTTTTTGCCCTCCCAACAACCGTTGTGTCGTCCCACGTTTTCTGTAGTACAGCCCCGATCTCGGCCGGTTCTGATTGTAAGGATTTTTTAACGAGGGCGGGAGCAAAACCCCCTCCCCCAGCCACAAGAATCGACGAAGCATCTCGGATGAAACCCTACCGCGGTGGTTTAGACATGCTGGTCTCTTGCGGTTATTGTTTTTTCCTGGGTCGTTTCGAAGTCCCCACCCAAGGTTAGGCCCCCCCCTGGGAATACAACGACGCACGCGTGCTGCAAGCTGCACCTTCTCAGCGGCACTTCTTTCCCCCAGATACCTTTGTTGTTTCCACTTTCCCATTCGCGTCGTTATACAATGATTTTCCCATTCCGACGAACCTCTCTTTAGGTATGTTTAATATCCAATATTGTGTTTTTTTTTTTCGTTCTTTCCCCCCCTCTTCGGCGGCGTAGATTGCATGAGGCGGCCTCTTTTGCTTTTAGTTTGTCCTTGTGATTCGGTGAAGAGACTCCTCTTCCAGTTCCGGCGAATGAAGGTTCTGAAGTATTTGTACTTTATAACGCCCCCCATCGTTAAGTGAGTATCCCCTCCAGATAAATTTCTCTTTCCTCCTTCTTGTTCGATGTTATGCAACAAGTAGGTTCGAATTCCGTGGTTCTCCGGTCGTCGATCAATATGTATGAGCTCTCTTCCCCCTTCGGCGGTCCCCTCCTCACCCCATATTAGAGGCTTTTAAGGGGTGGAAATTTACCCTTGATATCACATGGAAGTGTCTTCGGCGGTTTCTTTTTAAGTATAGATGTATTCACCGTCTTCCTCCCTGCCTGACGGTCCCTGTTTGACTTCTTGTGGTTACGGTCTTTGTCGTATTAGACCTCGGTCGTCACGCGCCCTGATACATTCAGCCTTTCTCTTCGGTTCCAGGCCGTTCGACCGTGCGTGTTCCCACACAGAGCAGCCGAGCAGGGTCCGGCACCTCCAAAAAGCTTCCCCGGCGTAAAGTTGGAACGAGGTTTCTGGAGACGGATCGTTTGGCTATCTCCGGCGGGGTCATAACCACTCGTAGACTTGGCCTTCTTTCTGTACTTCAGGCAAGTTGATTCCTTCATGAATCTACCACCACGTGCATCATACCCTTCCCTTTGTACGACCCTTTTTTTTTCCTTCCAAATGCAAGTTGGTCTCTTCTCCCGGAGATCGATCGTAGTCCACCCAGGCCCAGGTCTGGCGGGACCTAGGCCAGTGTCTGGTGAGAAGATAGTCTTTACCCCCCCTTTTTCGAGACTCTTTTTTTTAGTGGTTTAGTCTCCTTGATAGGGACCTTTTTGAGTTTTTTCGAAGAAGTCCGTCTTTTCAACAGAAACTTTCTGGGCAGAGTTCTGCATCCAGGCTTCGTCAGGTCACCCTCCCTCGCTTACCGAGTTGGACAACCTAGTCCCCCGACCGCTTCCGAGAAGTGGTCTTCTTTTCCCTTTGTTGTTTTTTGAGATCATATCATCTCCGGTGCGCCTCGGGTTCTACCGACGTGTCCCACTAGTACACTTTCTGTACGTGGTGGACATGTGTTCCTACCTGCCCGGCTGCAGAATCTTTGTCGAAGGTCTTTGACCGGGGCTTATTCTCCCTCACCTTCCCTATCCCCTGACCTTACCCCCTGAGCTCCCCAAGTGTCGAGGTCCCCTGACTCTCCCCTGACAATGCCGAGTTCTCCCAGGACATGGCTTTATTATCGATTCCTTCGTCACGACTTCTAGGACTTTTTGACATAGACAAACTGCCCCTTCCTGGATGACGCTGCACGTGGGTTATCATTACAGAACCTTCTGCGATACCTCCCAAGTACCCTCCTCCCGGCCCCGGGCTATCACATCGGCAGCCACTGAACAGCGACATTCCCCCGTTTACGCCTTCTATTACAGCGAATTTTTTCCCCTGTGACCCTGCTTGGGCTTTTATAGGTGGTTGATAACGAACGTCCGACGGCATTAGCACTCCTTCCCTTGCTGAATATCCCCCCGCAGGTCAAGAAACGTGGTACCCCCCCCTCCCCCACGAAGATAAAACCTGATTACTTGACCCTCGCAGATCCGAACAAAGTAAAATCCCCCCTCTATATTCTTTTCTTACGTCCCGACTGCCCCCCCCTCTCTGCCTGGGATATTGAAGTGCCCCTTCCCACGCCGGTCGCTTTTCACCCCCCCAACTATTGGGCGGTTCGCCTTTATCGCGCCGATCCCTGACTTCCCCCCCCGTACGTCCACCACCGAATGCTCCCATTGGTGGCGTCGGACAATCGAGTCTATCGCCAGGATCTGTCGATGCTGTCACTTGGCGTGCGGAAGACCAACGACGTCATTCGTCGGAATTCGCCTCCTGAATATCTCTCCTTCTTCCACAGAAAGAAGCACCACATTCACAAACCCACCCCAGTCGCCGCTCGGCACTCTGCCTCTTGCGCGACGGTCTCATCCTCTCCAAAAATAGTTATATCCCAGCGTGAACATAACCCGGCCGCCATGTCTTTCTGAATTTATTGCAGTTAGGCCGCGCATGGCTTCCCTCCAACGCATATCGTAAGGTAAGGCAGCCGAGGCAGAACCCCCCTTCTCGTATGTTTTTCCTTTGTCGTTTGGCCACGGTGTTCCCCCAGGAATTCTCAAATCTCATGTAGCCTGAAAACGGGAATGGTTCGCTCTATAGTCTTCCCCAGACGTTTTTTTTGCTGTCCCGAACAAATCGTCACGTTTGACAAGCCTCATCTACAACAGTTCAGAGATAGCGGCCATTCCGCCAGGTGGCTCAATCCCCAAGGCTTGTCAAGCTTTTCCCCATGACCCCCCCCGATTCATGCGCGAGAAAAGGACCCCGCCACCGGTTCCGGCGACTCCTTTGCTATCCTCTTCCCCGCGTACCTCACGACCTTTTCCTGTATACCGTCACCGATTTTTGCCCCCATCAGTGTACGTTCTGGTTTCTGCAGAACCCGGGGTGGCTTGCCGTCCCGAAAGGTGGGTTTCTTCTCATCTCCTCCTCCCCTTTCTTGCCGGAAACCCGTGTAATCTTCATGACCGAAGGAGTTTCTCGTGCCTGGTTAGAATGAGGAACCCCCCCTCCCCCCCCATTTTTTTTTTTTTTTTTTTTTTTTTTTCTTCTTTTTTTTTTTTTTTTTTTTTTTTTGTTCCCCCCAGGACGTGTCTCCTTCTTTTTGCAGAAACCCTCCTCTGGTGGTGTGCACGGTTTATGGGGGACTCTTCCCGCCGTTTTTTTTTTGCGCAGCCACCTTTTCCCGACAGTGGCCCAACAAAGCCCCTTTTCCTCCTTTGTGGAGAGGTACGCCCCCCGACGAGGACCCTTAAGGGATGACTTTATGCCCTCTTACGAACCATTCGATGAAGCGTTTTCTCTAGGAGGTGCACATCCCCCCATTGACGAGGTCGTAGCCATTGCCAGCGGTTTCTTTCTTTGTTATACGTTTCCCCTTACTAGATCCATTCGGGTGGCGGAGAAGCATCCGGCAGGTCTTCCTTAAACACTTCACCGTCACCTCGACAACATTCACAATTATTCGTGTCACCCCTTCCGGGAACTGACGAACACCTTTCCAAATCTTATCTTTTTCGTACGTCTCAGAGGAGACAGATCCTATCTTTCCGTCTGCCACACCGGAACCACAGTACTTCCCGACCCGCCCATGGACGCGCTGCCTTCTCCTATTCGTTGCTTTGCGGCTTCGATGCGGACGATTCCTTGCAAGCGACCCGTCCACGCATCCCTGATTTGGCCTATTCTTTTTCAATTGGGACCACCTCCCTAACAACCGACATTTCGCTGTACCCCCCCCCCCCCGGTAGTCATCAAGACTCGCGAACCCAGTGAGTTTTCCCGTGATTTTTCCTTTGTTGAACGCCTGGCCCATATGCGTACACAAATGTCAATCACTTTATCTGTCCCGACGTTCTCCCTTTGAAACACCAGAGCTTTTCACTCTTTTGATTCTGTTACGGCTTATCAGAATAACCCTACGGCACCTCTTAAATCTCGGTCCCCGTGTCTCCCCCTTCAAGTGGGTGAACCATGAAACCCTTCGATGTGACTCTCAAATGCCAATAACCCCCGGCCATACTAAGTATTAGGCGCTCCACCTTCTCCAGACCCTCTTGATTTTGAGCAGGGCTACCCTTACACAATGCAGTGGCGGATGATACTAACTTCCAGGCGTTTCAACTTCTTAGTACTGCAGGACACTTGTAAACTTTACAAATTTTCCCTTCGCGAACCCTTTCCCATTAGACCTCTTCTAGCACACTATTATGAGGGCTGATGAACCTAGAACTTCCCTTTCCATCATGGAGGCGGCCCCCCTCCCTGTCAGAAGCGACTTCTATGGATATTTTGGCTGTTTCCCTACCGGGGAGAAGGGCCCCCCCTATGGACGTGGCCTACACGCTTCTATACAATTCTCCAGTCTGGAAAGTTAACTTTTGCCCCAACTGATCTCCCCCCTATAAGTTTTTTTCGCTGATCCGGGTCTTATTCAAAGAAGTAACTCTGCTGTATAGCCCCCTCAAAGAGGCATCGTGAGGACTTGAAAAGCCTTCTTTAAACAATGACCCCCCTAGACAAGACTGATTCTTTTTTTACCTCTTTCAAGTCTTCTGATCA
>Ga0179591_1263432_pt1 | contig 10173 bp, 17 predicted proteins | sample CZOMad2_1_08_16f_FD_182891 | JGI IMG/M metagenome (GOLD analysis project Ga0179591, IMG submission 182891) | Vadose zone soil fungal communities from Angelo Coast Range Reserve, California, USA - CZOMad2_1_08_16fungal (PacBio error correction) | ecosystem: Environmental > Terrestrial > Soil >... | reverse complement strand
CCGCCGTTCTGGCAAAAGACCAAGTTTCTCCTTTTGTCCTTTCCTCAGTCGGTCCCTTCTTTCATGACTGGGCGAACGTTCGTTTCTTTTTTTTTCGTTTCAGATCGACCGAACCTTTCCAGCTTAAGGCGCGTTTAGTTCGTCTTCTTCTCTGCTCAGAAAACGTCCTGCTCATTCCTGATACACAGTTGATCTTCCTAACCTTTTGCTTGGAGCGTCCTTAATTTCCTTCCGCCAACACGCCCTCCCATCCTTGTTGGTTCACGTCCGTCGTTGACCCACTCCCCCGCCGTTTCAAGCGGTGTATGCACGAGTTTCCAGTCTTCTTTTCACGTAGTGCTGCGGTGCCCCCATTTTACGGCGATCCCCCAATACTTGAAAATCTTTCCTTGCATGAACAGAGGACTTCCCCCAAATAAATCCAAAACCCTCCCACACAAGGTTGCAGGACAAATCATTTCCCCTAACTTCTTTTCTTTTAGTGTAGGCCTCCCCTCATTTTTTGAAAGCCGAAAACTCTTTTTTTTGCGGGCAGCGGTAGCTTTCGCCCTTTACCACCTTCACTCTCTATTTCAATGAGCATCGCTACCTCTGCCCTTCCCAGAGGCTGTCCGCCCTTCCCGCCTCCGTGAACCTACGTCCTTTTTTTGGACTACTCCTTGATCTCCTTAGGCTCGTTTTCAGAAACAAACACCCTCTCACCTTTCCTTCGGAGTTGATGATTTTCGGTTTTTTCCCCTTATCTATGTTCACCTGTTCCGTCCGCCTTCTCCCTCCTCCGTGATCGTCCCCTGACCCCCTATGCGCCTTTCTACAATTTTTTTTGCCGCCAGTGCGTTGTTTTTGCTTTTTTAAAAACTTACCTTCCCCTTTGAATTCGTTTCTCCTTCCCGCCCCCCCCCCCCATTCCTCCGGACGTTCCCCCTTTGATTTTAAGGCTAGCGTCTTTTCCACCAGTGACCTTCCCCCCCCCTAACGAACCTTACCGTGACGACGGTCACCCTCCCTCTTGTTCTTGGCGAAAAATCTTCCTGACCTCCCCTGCAAATCGCAGTATTTTCTTCCCGACTCTTTTCCTTTGGCCTCATTTCTCAGGATTCCCTCCCCTCTCCCTACCAGGTCACGTTAAGAGCATTCTTGCGCTTGATTCTCCTTCCGTTATACTCGTGTTTTCAATCCTTTGAAACGGTGTCTTCCTGCTCATTTCTTGCTGTCCGCCCGAGGTCCTCGTTCGTGAGTGGATAAGGTTCTGTTGGTCCCCAAAACACATGATTGCGCCTCCTGCACAGGAGATTAGAGACGCTAGTTGATCCATTCCTGTCCTGCCCCATTCCGCTTGTGCAGTACAATCTGTTTTTCCCGAGTGGCACTTGATCTTCCCAAGCTTCTTCTTCCGTCTAGTCTGTGAAAGTTGCCTAATCTCCAGCATATCTTTTTTCCAGTTCTTTTGAATCGATGCGTTTTCAACTTGTTCCTCCTTACACACTTACTCTTACTTTCCCGCCTTCCAAACCATAGATGTGCTTTCTTGGGTACAGTTTTTACCGTATGAGACAGGTTTTTTACCCTTTTTTGTCTTTTTTGTTTGTTTTATTCGTTGCCTTCTAGATGGTCACTCCCCGTCGAGGCTGCCTCCACTTTTTTCCCCCTGATAGACGCCATAACTCCTTTTCTATCCTCCTCCCCCCTCCCACTACAGAAGGAAATATGTGGTGTTTTTTACCCCCCACAATATTGAACCCTGACTTCCCTTTGATTGAAAAAACTTTTTTTTCTTCTTTACTTCCTCTTTAATTTTAGCGCACTTCGACGTAAGCCCCCCCCTGCTGCAGACGTCATTTTTTCTCTCGGAATTTAACCCCGTAGCCCTGCTGTTCAAAACCAGGTCTGCTTATAAGCAGTGCAAATTCCCTTTCTCACACCCACTCTGTTTAAATAAAATCAAGTTTTCTTTTGTGTATTGAGCGATGGTGCTTTTCCCTTTGCCTTTCCCCATCGACCTTTGCGGCTTCCTCTGATCGAATGTTAAAGAAGCTCCTTTTGGTGAACCCCCGACACTCTCTACGTTCCTGTCCTCCAGTTCCCCGTCAGCCGGTCTTGACAGATCTTTCACCTACCAGGCGGGGAAATCTCCCCCCAGCCAATTTTGTTGAAGGACTGGTCCGCCTTGTAGTTCCCCTTTAAGGATTTGATCCGCACCCCCTAAGCTCTTTTCTCGTTGCTGCGATCTAACTGACTTTCTACCAGAGTGGTCGGCACTTCACTTGTATCACCCAGCCGCGGTGCCCTTTATTGGTCTGTTTTCCTCATCCAAACCGACGTGTCTTACCTCCTCCCCTCCTAACAACTCTTCCGAACCCGAAATGGCGTCGCCCCCCCTCCTTCCTCGCGACTGCTTTCTTTGTGGGCTGGATTCAATACAGTAACGGTTCTGAGACCCCCTTAACCACCCCCTCCCCCAATTAGGCTTCTACAAAGCCCTTCTATTCCACCTCAGCATGATGAAGTGTTGCCAGCTAGCCTCCCCCTCTCTGGACGGTTGTCCTCTTTTTCCAGTGTGCTCAGTTCCTTCATCAATCTTGCAGGGAAGTAATTTGGCGGCCGTTTTCAAGACTTTCTTTTCCTTTCCAAGACATTTGGTTTTTGAAAACGTAAAATTTCTTCCCAATCTTTCTTCCCCCTGGAGGTCTCGCTGCTTTCCCAAAACTATTAGTAAGACAACCTATTTAGGCGATTATACCCCGAAAGCTGTACTACCCCCACGATTACCCTCTCCACGTCTCCTGCCGTTTCCTTCCTTATGGTCCTCCTGTCTTCTTCACAAAAAGGTTATCTTTAGGAGCTCTTGCCCCTGAAAGATTTTGACAAGAGACCACAGGACTTGTTGTTCCCTCTCCTGGCGCTTAGGGTAGTTTGTTCCTTAGACACTCTCCCGATAGGGTTTTTTACCCTCCAGGACGATTCTATTGACTCTATTTGGGCGGCCCCGACGGGAGCAAACGCCCCGGCCTTTCTTCCTTTCCGCACCCCCTTGTCGTTTTTTCTCCCCAACATCACCTTGCTCTCGCGTCCATTCTTCTTCCTTTCCGATCGGGTCCTTTCCGGTTCTTTCCGGTTCCCCAATGACCAGGGAAACCTCTCGGTAATAAATATCCCCCTCTCCCTTCACCGTGATTTGTCTTCAGGTTTTATGACCCTACGCTCCGAGTTTGATTCGTTCTTTTCTTCATTTTCGCAACTTCTGCCTTTATGTTTGTCGTCCCTTCATTTTGTGGACAGCGTCTTTCTTGGGAATAGTTCCCTGTTTAAGATTTAGGCGTTTTGTACCCTTCCCCCATAAATGTGTTTAGTGGTTAACCCTCCTACCTCCTCATTATCTGTAGGTCCCATTAGGTAATACACAAACCATGTTACCTGGCGTCTCGGAACTTCTGGAATTTTGGTTTTGTTTTTTGTCACTTTTGCTTTTTTGTACTCTTTTCCGGCACCTCTCTGAAAGATCTCAAAGTTCATGGTGTGATCTCGGTAGTTTGCCCCGGTCACAGGCCCAATGAATGACTTATTCCCCTTTCCTCCCCCGAGGATTTTTTCCGTTTCACCTCTAGGCCGATCCTCCTCCCCTTTCCTTTTTTCGTGCTGTAGCCAACATTTTTCTCTCGCCGTTTCACCAACTCCCCCCCCAAGTTTTCCCTAATTGACTTCCCCGTTGTTGGTCTATAAAGAGAGGAACGGGTGTTTATATTAGAGGATGAACCCCCCCGCTTAATGTACTGGAAGAGTTTTTTTTTGAACCTTTCGACCCTTTCCTTAGTGAACTTAAGTCTTCTCCACAGCCTCCTTCTCTTTAGTTCCAGGCCCAGAGCCCTCTTCCTCCTGCCGTGCAGACCCCTGTTTCTCTAGGGTGTCCTCCGTTTATGTCGTCCCCTCGTAGTGTCTTGTCTTATCTTTTTTTTTCCCTCGGTGCTCCCACACGGAAGTTTCTTTGCGCTTTGCTTTTCCCCTTCGTTTATGGAAACGCCCTTCTTTCCAGTATGGATGAGCGCTTCTTCGGCCTCTCGATCCAGTTTTTCCCCCCTCGCGCTGCTAAAGGAGCTTAAGTTGTACGAAACCTTTTCTTGTTGACGCTCTTCTTCTTCTTTTGCCGCCTTTGCCAGCACCTCATACTGGTGGGGTAACGCTATGGACCCCTTTCCACCCCAGTTTTTTGTCTCTTTATGCCTCGCTAAGCCCCTTCTTTTCCCTGTGTCTTTCCCGTGGTTCCCCTTTTTACGCCTTCCCACTTCCCTTGTCCTTTTCTTGTCCGCTTTGCAACTTCCCCCTTCACCCTCCCCCCTTTTTTCCTGACAACAAAATTCACCCCACTTTCTTTGACTTCTCCCTTCCTTTCCCCTCCCTTCTTTCTTTTTCGACCCCCGGGCATGCCTTGCCAGTCCGCACAGTCCAATTGCTTATTATTCCTGGACAGGTCAAAGGACACCCTTTTCTTCTTCGTCGTACCGTATTCCTTCTGTCTTTGATCTCGCGTCCGCCCTCTTGTCTTGCCGGCCTCGACGTCCTACTTTTCCCTTCCTGGACTTATTCCTGATCACTGTCTATTGTTCTCTCCACCCCGATAGCCTAACCTTCCCTTTTCTTTTTTATTTTTTTTACGCCACTTTTCCTGATCTCCACTTTTTTTGCCCACGCGCCTCCGTGTCACGCCAATCTGGCCTTTAATTATTTCACCTTCCCTTTGTACCGGGTATTCGTTGCGCCCCCACCTCTCTTTCAAGTCGCTGTAATTAACTCTTACTCAGCGAAAGTCCCCTGTCGCCCCCTCGTAACGAGAGAGCTCTCCCCGTTGTATTAGGTCTACTCTACACTGTAAAAACGCTGATCCACGTAGACCCTTTCCCCAACCCCCGATCTTCCCCCGATTTCGTCTTTTACAACTTAAGATCCATGGGGTATCGTCTTTGCTTCTTCATTGAACTTCTTCCATTACATGACCCCTTCTTACACATCCCTTTTTGACGACATGATTTCCATTTTCTGATCCAGCACCAATTCCCGTGCTCTTCTGCCGTCAGCCGCAAGGCTCCCCTTGGATTTACCGGTTCCCTTCCCTGGTGGTTTTACCTGAAATTTGCCTCGTGTTTTCTTCTCTTCTATCTTATTTTGTCCTTTCGTTTCGAAGCTCAAGAGTCCCTCCCCTGTCGCCGGGCTTCCCTTGCCTGTGTGACAACCCCACAACCATCTTTTTCTGTACCTTGATCTCCTTCAATTTGTCGTTTTCTTCCCAAGCGTCCCCCTTTCGTTCCCCATTCGGACATGAATTCCACGCTTACTATTACTGTCATAATGGACCTTTTTTTGGCATCTGGTAACAAGTACTTAACCAATTGAGAGTCATGTTTTCTACTTCTCCTCTCCTCCAGCTCCTATCCTTTCTTTGTCTTTTTTTAACTTCCAGCTCTATGGTTCCCCATTCTTTGCTTTAGCACCATTTAAGCAGTCTTGCACTCCCCTTCCCCACAAAAGCTTTTCCTGACTTCCTGTGTGTCGACTTTACATCATTTCCCAGGGCTCCCCTGGAACTCCCTACTGTATTTTTGTGTTTTTTCCCTACTTTTTTCCCGTCTTCCTGGATCACTTCGTTTTTTTTTGTCTTCGTCAATCCAAATTTTTATGTTGGTAAAGACGTATTTTCACCTGCCCTCTTGCGATACACTTTCCTTTGCTGCAAGTTTTGAGCCGGCCGCAAACGATATACCCCCCCGTCAGGACTTTTTAGTGTTTTATACAAACAAGTATTCCTAACTGAAGTCCTGGTCTTCCACCAAATTTGTTGTTCTTACTCAAACCGATGAATGTTGACCTGACATTCATGTGCTTCTTTTGCTAGTATTTAGTAGCCATTTCTAGCCCTTCCCGTGAACCCAGACGCTCTCTCTCTTCGCCTTCCCCCCACCCTTTTGTCCTCCAACTATTGATTTACTTTGTGTGCTAGGTCACGAGACTATCTCTATCTCCTTTTTGGATATAAACGTAGTTTTAAGCATCAAAACCGAGGAAATTGTCATAGATGTAGAAGTGTGTTAAATATATACGACCTGTATGATAGCTTTAACGGAATTTTCTTTTACCTTAGAGCCCTGGAACCTATAGTCTGGTTTCTACCTTTCCTCTTTCTTGCTCATGTCATGCATCTTGTTTTGCTAGTTGCTTGTTTAGACTTTTCAATTTATTGTTACTTAACTGCTTCTCTATTCGCGTAGTGCGGCACGATATTATTAATACTTCATCTATGTTTGTTTGGATTCGAGTCTCTAACTGAATTCATCGTCGAGTTACCGTCACTTCTACTTTCTTCGTTACCCATAATATGGTTCCCGCCACAATACTATAGCTGCATGTGTCGGTCGAAGAGAACTCTATAAACTTTCGTGCAATTACATCTTTCAAATACGCCACCCTCGGAGTTAGGATGGGTTAAGGTGTCACCTTGCCCGTCTCTCTCAATCTCTAATCTCGAGTTTCAGAACGTCGGTCCAGGTACACCTATGCTGAGTATAACCTGTAATTATTTAGATAGTCAGACAGATGATAACTAAGTTCTATCTATCAGCAGTATACAAGCTTCCTACTTCCTGTATCGTCTTGAGGTGTCTGGTTGAACTGTATTTATAGTGGAAACCACATTTGTCCAGAGCTTCCCGCTTTCCTCCTTTCAGGACTTTCGCCTCCTCACGTTCTCCGCACCCCTCTATATACTCTTCATCCGACCGTGCTCTTTTCCTTCGCTTTTTCTTTCCTTTTTTTGCTACCGTTCTTGCTCCCATATCCTCTTTAATCTGTACGTTGTTAGCATATCCAACATGTCATTGGTCCACTTGTGGCCACATTGTATCCCATTTATGTGTCAATAAGTAGAGGCGTATTCCTCTTCTTTATTCTGTTAGGCCTGCTTCCGGTGTCCAGACAGCACAATTCGATGCAATACAAATGGTTCTATGTGTCTGACTAAAAGTAAAATTATTAAGTTATAATGTAGGTGGATCTAGGCCAGTTTTATTTACAGAGATCTGAAAATCTAGTGCTAGAAGCATTGGCCTCTTGGCGCAAACTTTTCGGTGTTATTGCTAGAACAACTGGAAAAACTGCCTTAGTACAGAGAGGTTCTTGAACTCTCAGCGAAGAATTTCTGAAATCTCCTTCTACCTCCCTTCCCCATTCTCCTCTTATCCCCCCCTCTCTCCCCCCCCCTTACCCCTATCCCCCCTCCTCTCCTTTCTTCTTCTCCCTCTCTCCCCTTCTCCCCCCCTCCCTTCCTCCACTCTCTTCTCCTTTCCTCCTCCCCCCCCAATCTTTCCTCCTCCCCTCACTCCTCACCCCTTCTTCTCCCTCCAATCCCCTCTCCCTTCCTTCCTTCCCCCCTCCCTCCCCTTCCCTCCTTACCTCCCTCTCCCCCTTCCCCCCCTTCTCCCTACTCCCCATTCTCTCCTCCTCCCCCTCTCTTTCCTCCCCCTCTTCTTTCTTCACCTTCCCTCCTCCCCTTCCCCTTCTCCTTTCTTTCTCTCCCTCCCTTCCCCTCCCCCCCCTTCTCCTTCCTCCCTCTCCCCCCCTTCTTCTCCCCCCTCCACTCCCTCCTTCACCTCCTTCCCTTTCCCCTTCTCCTCTCCCCCCCCCTCCCCTTCTCCTGCTCCTCCCCTTCTCTTTCTTTTTCTCCCTCCCTTTTTTCCTCCCTTCCCCCTCTCCTCTTTTCTTTTTCTCTTCCCTCCTCTCCCTCTTTTCCTTCTTCTCTCCCCCCCCGCCCTCTCCCCCCTCTCCTTTCTCCCTTTCTTTTCCCCCCCTCCCGGGTCAAACCACCCCCTTCCTTTTGTTTTGTGTGCGAGAGGAGAGATTTGGTGGTTTTCCCTTCTTCCCAAGCTTCAGGTGACTTCTCGACCTCCATTTGGGGTCACCTTTTTTCTTCCCACTACCCGCACCCTACGTATTTCTACCGTTCGAAGTCCCCTCCGGGACGTCTGTTTCACAAATTGACTGATTTCCTTTTTTACCCCACCTCTCCCGCCACCCTTTTTTGTTTTTCCCTTGTAGTTAGCCCTTTAAGCGACGTTTTGCCGCCCGCCCCTACGCTTCCTTCACGGTTATCTTTTTTCTTCTACCCCTTTCTCCCTTCCGCGGCTTCCCCCCCCCTTTCTTTCGTCTCACGACTCCAACGCGTGAAGTCCAATCTTCTGGTCTCCGTATCTTTTGCCCCCGCGTTCTTTTCCCTTTTTCCCCAACGTTTACTGTAACAACCCTTTGCCACCTTTTCCCTTGTATCACCCATATACGTCCCAGGAGGTAGCTCCTTGGACTACTCAACCCCCCCATACCTGTCCAGGTGCTGGTTCTTTCTCCCTTCCCAATTTTTTCAGTACGCTCCTTCTCCCTATCCTATTCCCCCATTTTCTGTCGTCTCCCACTGGCTCTCGTCACCTCCTGCCCCTGCTCGCATGCCCATTCACGCCTTTTGTACCTTTTTCCGCCACACTCCACCTTTGCGTGGTTTTGGCAGCACTCTCTTTGCCTGGGACTGTTCCTTTCCTAAGGTTTCCTGGCTTTGTCCGTCCTGATTCGGGAGAAAGCGTTCCGTCTCTCCAGCGCCGCCCTCATCTCTTTTTTCCCCACATGTCCCCATTTTACCTTCCCTCTCGAATCTGCTCGGAGCTTTTGCCGTTGCCTGCCCCAACACCCATATTATATTCCGTCTCCCTTGCCGCTTCCTTGGTCGCTACCTTTCTTTTCTCCTAACGCTTCCCGCGGTTCCCTCCCCTTTTGTCTTTCCGCTTGATGCCATGGCCCCGGCCCAAGCCCTTTTTCTTCTCTTGGTTACTTCTTGTCAAAAAGGAATCGATCCGTGTATAAGTTACATTACTTTCATCTGCCGTCTATCGCGTATCTTAAGAGAACGCGGCATGGTAAACTGTACCTTTCTTTCATCCGGGACCCTTGTTTGGTTTAGATCCAATGCTACCCGTCCCTCTTCGCTCTCTCTGTCCGTCAAATTTTTCCTCTTTCCGCTCTTCTCGCAGTTTGGCCGGTCATCACGTTTGAGATACATTCGTCGAGTTCCTTCTTTTTTTTTCACGCCAAAAGTTAGACTTCCTATCGTGTTCCTCCCCACTACATCTTTTTTTTTTGACCACCCTCCGTTTTGTCCTTTCAAGCACGCATAGTTTGTGTAGAGCCCCGTTTTTTATTGTTTTACTTACTTTTAAACTTGATCTCACTGAACACAACCCCTCCACCTTCCCTGTATAAAAAGCCCGATACTTCCCCATGTTGACGCCTCGTGCCATTTTTTTTTTTTTTGCTCCCAATACGATCGATTGGTGCTGTCTCTGCTTCTTCCGCAGGTTCTCCCCCGGTCTACTTATGGCCGAGTGGCCGGTTTGTTCCGCTGCGCTGTTTTTTTTTAGCTGCTTTCTCCCATTCTCAATTTTTCCTACCGTGTAGCGGGAAAAGATCCCAGCTTTTCTTTTTACCTTTCCCTTCTCTAACCCCTTCACTCTAGCAACCCTCTTGGGCCTGCGCTTTTTTCCTTTATGCAAAGCCTCTTGTCCCAAAATTAACTCTATTTAGGTTGTGATTACAACTATCCCGGTGCGCACCTGTTGACTGTTGTTACACTGTCGTTGCCCTTTTTGACTTGGTTGTTTGCACTTTTTTTTAATCCCGGACCTATTGACAAGATGCACTGGTTCGCACCTATGCCTTTCACGGGTTGGCAAGCTACCGACCTAATACTGATCCCGCCCTTCTGCAGGGACTATCACCCCATCCTGTTGCCTAGATTTGCCGGTCTTCCGTTACAGTTTTTCTTTCTTCGTCCCTTTCCTTTCACCCCTTACTCGTCCCCCCCCAGCCACTTTCTTCTTGTTTTTTGATCGCCCGACTGCAGTCAAACAAGTCCCAATCGTCATTGTCGCATTCCCTATTGTTTTCTTCAGGGTAAAGGAGGTTGACTCTTTTTTTCTTCTAACCTTCTTTTTTCGACCACTCACCCACTTTCCGTTTTTCATGTACTCTTAGCAAAAGTAAGAGACCCGTTTTGACATCAGGAACCGACATCTTAATTTCTTGCTTCCTATGACTCGTAACCATGGAAACCCAATACCTCTCTCCCCGCCGATGGCCCCCACTGGC
>Ga0179591_1255767_pt1 | contig 10173 bp, 13 predicted proteins | sample CZOMad2_1_08_16f_FD_182891 | JGI IMG/M metagenome (GOLD analysis project Ga0179591, IMG submission 182891) | Vadose zone soil fungal communities from Angelo Coast Range Reserve, California, USA - CZOMad2_1_08_16fungal (PacBio error correction) | ecosystem: Environmental > Terrestrial > Soil >... | reverse complement strand
TGTCGTCCACTGGTGTCCCCCGCTTTTTCTTCGTCAATCCTTCTCAAAAACGGTCCCCCCCTCGGGTGGAGGGTTGAGTTTTTTTGTTCCCACTCGAGTTCGTTTGGAGTCCCCATCTTTTTTCCTTTTTCGGGTGGTACTTTTTTCTTTTTTCCTTTTTTCCGAATCGACCCGTGGAAGGCAGGGTCCCCCACAGTGGGTTTTTTTGTAACTTGTGGGCTTTCCTTTGGCTCAGTTTTTATGTGGAGGTGATGATACAGGTCCACTGGGTCTTATTCTCTCTTTCTGCGTCATCCCTTTTTCTTTGCCCTATCCCCGTCCCCCCCCCCCGGTCATTTTTCCCTGTTGACGTCTCTTGATTTGTGTGGCTACCTCCATCCTACAGATAACAACCCCCCGGCTGTTTGTTTTGAAGGCTTGACAAAGTTTTTTTCTTAGAATCCGTTGGGTCTTCCTGAGTGACTTTTTTGCAACACCTTGCTTCTTTCAGTGCCCCCTTTTTTTGACCCCCTTTTTCCCTAGGTCCCCCATTTGGTCCTTCGCCTCCCCTTTCCGAACTTACCCTTTTTTTTCCCTTCCCTGAGATGACACCCTTTCCCCTTGTCGAATTTTTTGCCTTTGGTTCCCGATTATCAGCAATGTCGGTCAAGAAGTTATTTTTTGCCCCCTAATGATTCAGTCAGTGTGAACCCGTTTTCAATTCCTTCCTGTCTTCCGTTTTTTTTCTTTTTGCTGGGCTACTTCTTGGACCTTTCCCGCTGGTTGCCCTTCCCACTTTTGAATTTGTGACGCCTCGTACAGTCTCTAATGCTCGTAGTACCGTTCACTCCCCTTTCCTCCCTGTTTTTTCTTGTAGTCTATTCGACGCCGCACCCTTTCCCCCTCAATGTTGAGTGTTAATGGTTACTGTTGGAAGAGAGGCCTGTCTCACTTAATTCGCATTTTTCGTCCCTCCTTCGTTCCCATTTTTTGCTTTTGCCTTTTCTCGCGTCATTGTCTGGAGGTTGTCCGTGGGAATCCCTCCCAATACCCTGTCTGCCACGTTGCGTTCCCTTTTCAGGCTTTTGCCCTATTCCATACCCCGCCGACCGCATTTTCCTCCATTCTCTTTTCGCGTGCCATTTTCCTCTGACGTCGTGGCCAGGAACAGGGTGCTTTTCATTCCTTACGTTGTTGTTGATACGCTCTCCCAAACCCCAGCGTGTGTCTTGTTAATTCTTTTTTTTTCGCCATCCCTTCAAACGATCGTTCCCCCCACACGGCGGGGCTGCAAAAATTCGCCCTTGGCTACCTCCTCCCTCCTTGTTTTCCGCTCAGTCCCCCCCGCCGTTCCCCCCTCCCCCCACAGCTTTCTACCGTACCCCTTCCTTCTTCCCAGGTCAGCTTGGACCCTACGTACCCGGGTCTTTCTTCCCTTTGACTTTCACGTTGTGGCTGACCTTAGTCCTGCCCTGTGGTGTACTTATTATCCTTTGTCCGCCAACTTTTTTTTAACTTTTTTCCGAATCAATCCTGCCGTTTTGCCTGGTCTCTCTCTGCAAGTAGCTCCCCCTCCTCATCTGTTTATTCTCTCTCCCGAAGTTGTTCGTTTGGTTTCCGGTTGTGAGGGAAGGTTCTGGGGGTTTCTGTCCCCTTCTCTCCCGGTTCATCCCGGTTGGTTGTATGTCCCGTTCAGTATTTTTTCTCCGGTCGTCTGGCAGAGTTTTTTCTGACACTTCTTGTTCCTCCCCCTTTCCGTCTTTGTTCGACGTTTTCCCGTCTTTTGATTGCTTGATGTTCTTTACCCCTCGTCCGTAAGCAGTCCCTTTTGTATTTGGACTGATGGGGACCTTTCTTTTTTTTCCCTTTTCTTTGAGTTCCTTTCTCTTTTTGGCGTGTCCCTGTTTCAGTCCCTCGGTTTTTCCCTTTTGACCGAGACCCCCCCTCACAGGATTTGCCTCTATATTTAATCTAGTGTGTTTTCTCTCTATTCAATGTTTTTGCCCTCTTCCCTCTACCCCTCTTTCCCCTTTCCCAGACGCCTCTTTTTCCTACACCTGTTACCTTTTTTTCCCCCCTCCTTTCCCCCTCCATGGTTCTGTTCCCCCCTGCTCCCCTTTGCCATTCGAAAGGAGGCCCGGCAGTCTGGCTCACTAGAGGAGGTTACCACCGCTTGTCTTTGTCTCCCCATTCATCTCCCCCTACCGTTGCTTTTTATCACCTTTTTTTCCGGCGAGCCTCCCCTTTTGAGTGTTTTCGAGACTGGTTATAAAGACATACTTCTTCGTCAAAGTGTCCAGCTTTAAACCTGATCCCCCTTTCCTTCCCGCATACTGCCCCTCTCCGCCCTTTAACTGGCCCATTCATCGTTTTCGTTTTTCCTGTTCCCCCAACTTTCCCCCCCGTCCCTGAATTAATCTCCCCCCCCCTTCTTCCTTTTTCAAGGCCACTCAACCTTGTCCGGCCCCTTCCAGGTCATCCAACCACAAGTTGGTCCGGTTGTCCCGTCTGTATGATTAGGACGTCCCTTCTTCTTAGGTGGTGGGTTTCGGCTCTTTCCCCCCCCCCACACCTTTTTTTTCCCATCCGGTTTCCCTGGAGTCCCCCTTGCTTGGAGGTTTTTCCTGCTGACCCCCGATGCCACGGGTTGGCTCTTTCCATTCGTCAACTTTTCGGTTTTTTTTTCCCCCCCCACGATGTGATCACATACCCCTTTATTCTTGAATGCAACCACTTGTGCCTGGCCCTGGCGCCTGCGTCGATCCAATGAGACATCTTTTTATAGATTTTTGCGCTCTTCTCTTTTTTACTCATGTCCTTCCTGCCCGTTTGAGCGCCCCCCGACCATTTGAAGAAAAGGTGATTTTAGGGTTTTTCCCCTTAATTCCAATGATTGAAAGATGCGACCGATTTTCTTTTTTTTTTTTTTCACTTCCGGCGTGACCTCCCTGATTGTCAGACCCGTAGTATACCCCCCCGTTTTGATACCCTCCCCCCCCCCCCCCCCCCCCCAAACCCCCCCCCCACCCCCCCCAACACATGGGTCTTGGTTCTTCTTCTTCTTTTCGCTCTCCAGAAGGATTTCCAACCTGTCTTTCCTACCATATTTTCCCCCCCTTTCCTGGGAGCCCTGGTCTCCCGTGTTTTCCAAACAGATCCTTCGGGTCGCGATTCGCCTTCCTTCCAGGGACGGACCACTACACTTGGAGACATTCCCTTACTCTTGTCCATTCTCTTCCTTTTGAGTTATTTCTAATCCCCCCTTGCATTAGCATTTTAAGCCCCTCCCCCAGTTCTGGGATGGGGGGGGCAGCTCGCTTCCTGGTGCACAAATGTAGGTTTACGAGGTCTCTTTCAGTACATTTCCGGCCCCCCCAGGTGTCCTTAACCTGTTCTTCTTAGGACCGTTCGTGGCCAGGGTGACCCCCCCACGTTCATGCTTTTCCCGTCCCCTCCCTCTTTTAACTTGGTCTTTAATTATTCAGGGGTCTTGTCTGCATATATTGGTATCCCAGTCCCTCCCGTGGTTAAACCACACGGAAGAATTTCCCTTTATTTGGTCTGAAAACTGCTCCTCGAGGCCGTTCTTCCTGCCTCTGATTTTTTTTCCCATTCTGATGTCTTTTTCCTGCTTTTCCCACCACGTTCGTCCAGGATGAAGCCACCGTATATCCCACCAAAGGAAACCCTTTTTTAACTTAACAGTCCCTTTTTTTATTCGATTAGATTCCCCTGGTTCCCTGCCCCCTTCTCAGTCTGTCAACGTCCCTTTCTCCTGACACCCACCTCTGTTAGCGGGTAGCCCCCACCCATTACACCTCCCGGCTATATTTCTTTGTGATTTTTTCTTCTAATGATATCTTTTTACACCTCAACTAGCCGTTTTCCCAACTTGTCACTTTTTGCTCCCACCTGTTTTCAGGTCCTTTGTCCATACCCTTCCCCTCCTGATGCCCTGAGGTCTTTTATCCTCTTTATTGTCATGTGTACGGACTTTCACACTTTTCATCGACTCAGATACCAGTTAATCCCCCTTTTGTTTTCTTTTTTCACACCCAGTCCCTTTCCGCTCCCCTTCCCGGTTGGCTGGGTTTTTTAATTAGAAAATGAACCCAGTCCGCCCCTGGCCCCGTGATTTTGAGGAAATTTTCTTTGTTGGTCATGGACCCCCTCCTTTTCCTTCCCACTCCCTTGTAGACCACTTTGATTTTTCCCCCACCTCCGTTTTTCGGTGTCTTTTCTTTTATTTTTGCCTGTATTACCTCCCTTTCGGCCAGATAACCGACCTTGATCCGCCTGAGTTCCTTTTTATTTTTCTTCCTCTTTCTTTCGTGTCTTAATTCATCGTTTTCCAGGCCACCTCTCAGGTGCAAAAAATGGACGTGCCCCCTTTAATTGGCAGGTCTGGCCAAGTGCTGTTAATCGGTTTTCTTCGTTCCTGTTAATAGGCTCCAACGGTTTTTCTTTTTTTTTGTCTTCTTGCCCGCATTCCCTTCATTTTCCCTGATGATATTTTCCCCCCCTTGAAGGTTTTCCCGCACTGCACGTCCTCTCCGTTTTTGCACCACATTCTTTCCCCGCCTTTTTTGACCTCCCACTTTTCCGTTCAGTAGTTTTTGCTCCGGAATTCTTCCCCCCCCGCTGCCACGTCGCCGTAGGTGACCCTTTCCCCTTAAGATGTGTGGAACCCCCACTTTTTAAGTCCGTCGTGTTTTTCTCACTGGGATTCCTATTGTCACGATTGGTTCGGTCCGAAAGAAGTTTTTTCCCTTTTTTGAGGGTCCATAGGGGACAGGATTGCCGTTTTCCGTGCGAATTTCTTTTCCCCCCTGCATGCTCGTTTTTTTTCCCACGGCCCCAATTTAGAGATAACCCCTTTCGTGACCCCCCCACAGCCGGGGGGAATTTGTGATACCCTTTTTGCCTTTCCTTCGTTTTTTTTTTTCCAGTAGCGAATCCACTGTTCTTGTGACAAGACTTCCCAACCCCTTCCCCATGTAGCCGCCTCACCCTTCCCCCCCCGCCCAACCCCCCCCCCCCCCCCCCCCCCCCCCCCCCCCCCCCCCCCCCCCCCCCCCCCCCCCCCCCCCCCCCCCCCCCCCCCCCCCCCACCACCCCCCCCCCCCCCCCCCACCCCCCCCCCCCCCCCCCCCCCCCCCCCCCCCGTCTGGTTTTCTTTGCAACGCCAGAAAGTTTCTTTACATTTTTTCTCTCTTTGTAGTCAATTCTTTGTTTTTCTCTTCTTCCTGAGTGTGACGCCAAAATCCCTTGAATTGACTGAGATCCTTCCTCCTCATAGTTTGTAAATGTTTTCTCTCCTTTTTCTATCCGCTTCACAGCCTTTCTTTTTCCTTTTCCGCAGTCCCCTTTGAGATTCAAGTCCGTCCAGCTTTCGCCGGAGCCTCCGTTCTTTTTTGAGTCCGGCGTTACCTTTTTTTTTTTGTAGAAAGATTCTTCATCCCGAAGGGTGGTTATTTTCAAGTTCGACCATTTTGTATGGAGTATTATCCGCCCTTTTCCTCTACTTCCTTTGTTTTTCCTGTTCCCCCAGGAAGTGTTCTCGTTGCTTTTTTAGTAGTACAACAATTTATTTTCCCTTCTTCTTGCTTTCATTCGGACCGCTATCCTTTTTTTTTTTTGACTGAACCTTTTTTTTTTGGGTCCTGAGGGTTCCCCCCATCTGCGGTTGCCTTTTTACCCAATGCTTTGCTCTCCCAAGCCCAGTTTTTTCCTGTTTTTTTTGGGCGGTGTTTTGCCTGGGTTTCCTATGGTGACCCCCTCTGATGCTTTTCATGCGGTCGTGTTCTTTGTTCTGCCGTCAACGTTTTCGCCTCGTTTTGTCCGGGTTTTGATGTTCGCCTTTTTTCATATTTCCAGTTGTAATCGTCTTTTGGTCGATCGTCCCCTGAACCTCCCTCGACACCCTGACTATCTCTTTCTTTTTTCCCCACCCTCTTTGTTGTTTTTTTTCTCATCTTTCTCTGATCGTTAGTTGGTTTTCTTTTTGATTTCACATCCCTTCGGCCCCTTCCTTTTTGATTCGGGAATCACGTTCTAAACCCCCCTGTCTGGCCTGAGTTTTTGCAACTTTTTACCCCCCCTTCACCCCCACGTTCCGCCTTGGGTACTTTCGCATAAAACCCCGACGGGACCCCCTGCCTCTATTTGTCCCCTTTTTTCTCTAGTTCACCATTCCAAACCAGTCCCCCGAGACAACTCCTGGTAAGTGCTCGGCTCTAACTGTTGCCCATCACCCCAACCAGCCTTTGCCTTTGGACTTCCCCCCATGAGAGGGTTTTTTTGTCGGTTTTCTTTATCTTTCGTTTAAGTGCGTCCCCCTTAATCCTTTGTGGCAAAGCCGTGTGGCGACCCCTGTTTTGTTTCACTAATACGTAGAACAAGATGCCCCTTTCCTTTTGAATGAAGGACTTTCCTTTTAGGAATGTCGCCGTCTTGCTGGATTGTCCTTCACCTCACTCCCCAACTTTTTTTTGGCCGTCTGAAATTCCCGGCCCCCAAGGTCTAATTTTTAATCTATTTTACACCCGTGGCTAACCCTCCCCCGCAGGGGCTCGGTTTTCTTTTTTTTATCCTGGAGAATATTGAGTGCCCTCCGTTCGTTCCGGTCTTACTTTCTTCGGTCAAGGATCGTTATACTCCCCCGTCTTGGTTCAGTTATTCCTTGATTCCGTGCGATATCTTCACACTTTACCAACCTGCGTTCCCGGATATTCTCGCATGCCCCCCTTTCGTTTGGCCTTGGAAATCCTTCCTATCTTTTGATTCGTACCCCTTCCAGCTTTCCGTCCCTTCCTTTCTCTTTTAGTGTGGTGTTCCTCTTTCTGCCGTTCCCCCCGGCCGTTTAATACATTTTTGGTGAACAGGGTTCCAGTTCCCGTTTTCCCCTCACATGCACTCCCCCCTTCACTTCCGACCTTTTTCGTCCCCCCCCCCCACCTTTACCCTGTTCCGGGTCCTTGGTGGTGTTTTAAGGAAAATGTTTTGATAGCTCTTCTTCACCCGCTTGTTTTTGGTCACTTTTTGCCCGTGACCGTTTTCCCCCTTCATCTTCCCCCTTTAAGAAAGTTTTTTTTTTCCTCCTTTGGCCCCCCTGGTCTTTAGGGGCAGAACCCTCGTGTACCCTTGCCCCCCCTTGGACTTCTCTTGCGTTAGTCTCCCATTTTGCCCCGAACCTGTTTTCAATTTCCCTTTCCGTTGCCTTTCCCTACAACCTTCTCGACCTGGCCTTTCCCCCTCTTTTTTTTTTTTCTGGGCCATTGTGGAATGTCCGTTATCCCCACAATCAATGACTGTGAAAGTATTCGATTCCGCCCGTTGTTTTGCCTTTCTTGTTTTTCCTTTTTTTTTCTTTTTTTCTTGGTCGGGGCGAGGGCGTATTTTTGCTGTGGCCCAATCTAACCCCTCTCCTGTCGTCTAAGGTTGTCGAAAACGGTTTAAGTCCTTCCCCCCCTTTTTTTTACTACAGTCCCCGACACAAACCCGCTTGACCCCCCGCCTGGACTCCCTGGCCCCCCCCCCGGGAGGGGTGTTTCCTTTTCTTTGGTGTTCCTTACACTCAGCGGTCCCCCCGCCCCAGAGACGTAGCCCCAAATGCTCCCTTCATCGTCTGGTCTGTCTCTCTATTTTTCGCTCGTTTTCGAGTGTAATCCGAGGGTAAGGGGGGTCCCCACTACCCACCCCGATTTGTTACCCCCCCCGTTCTGAAAAACGGGGTCGTGTTTAATTCATCTTTTATCCGCAATTGGCCGTTTTTTGTCGCTGTTTGACTTCAGGTACCACACCCGGACTTTTTTGCCAAGGTCCCTAAAAGTCGTGCCTTTGATTTGTGATGCGTGTCCCCGCCTCCCCTTTCCCGGAACCCCCGCTTTCTTTTTTCAGGTTTTTGGTGAGCTTAAGGATTCGCGGTCCACCCCCCCATTGTGGACCTAACAATGAGGTCTTCTATGTTTTTGACTCTTTCTTCTTCTGGTCAGTGATCTCCCCCTTCCCCCCAGGTTTGGAGACGGCCGTGACCCTTTAGATTTTGAACTTCCCTCTCCCTCCGTCCCACTTTCCTTTTGGTGTCCGTTAACTTGCCCTTGTTACGGGACTTTTGGAAGTGTTACCTGGGGTCCCCCCCCAGCTATCAATTTCCCTTCCCATTTTCCTCTCACACTCAAACCGATCGCCGCGTTGGGTAGGTTTCGGTTGACTTTGCCGTTGTTGGTTCTACAAGGGAGTTTCGGGAGAACCCTGTCCTTTTCCTTCTTTTGGCTGGACTTTTTCCCCATTTTACCTCGAATCACATTTGAAACATTCCCCCAACCAACGGGGCAAACGGTGTTTTTCCTTTTATTTGGCCCTAGGTTGGTCTTCCTCTGGCCGCCTTTTTGATGCCCACTCTTTCTTTTTCCCTTGAACTGTCGTTTTTTTTCGATCTGGCTTCCCCGCTTTTTGCTCGGGGTTCTGCGTACGTTTTAAGCTACCCCTTTAATTATTCCTTTTTTTTTCCGTCCGTTGTGCTGAGACTCCCCTTTTCCCCCTCTTCCCCTTCTCACCCCCCCCGGTTTAGTGACTGTGATGGCGTACCTTTCCAATCCCAGTTTAATTCCCTCCCTTTCTGTGTCATTGACGTTTTTGGTCCCAAACCCCCTTTTCGACTTCAGAGAATACGGTCACCCCCTGGCAGAATTTGGATTTTTTTTCGCTTCCCCTTTTCTGTGAACCGACCATGAAAGTGTTTCTTGTTCCGTATTTTACCCCCTGGCCACCTTAACAACCATGGCACGGCCTGTCTTTGGGGAAGCCGGAGACTGTTCCCCCCCCTAGTGTACCCATGCCCTGTTTTACCTATTTCCCTTCATCCTTACTTTTTGGATGGGCTCCGTTGTCTTTTGGCGCTTTTTTTTTTCCTGCCTTCCCCTTCCTGGACACTTTTTTTCCCAGACGACCTCCAAGATCTTTGTATGTCCTGTTATTCACGCTTGCCTTTTAAAGAGGGTGCCTTTTCTGCGTGTCCTTAATTATTTGAGCCGTTTTTCCTGATTTCTGGAAACCGTCTCCTCCCCTTCCCTACAATGTTTCTTTTTTATCCCACGTGGCCGACTCCTTTTGGACCGTTTTCTCTCACCTTTTGCCCCTGCCATATTCCCCCACCAGTCGGTTAGTTTAGGCCCGACTTTCCACCTTTCTACGCATATTCAGTCTGTTGGTCAAGGTGGAAACAAAGTTTCCGCAAATGACCCAAGTGGTCGGCCACCTCGGGTGATTGCTTTTTCCCCTTTTCCCTTGTTCTTGGACCCCCTATTCCTCTTTTTTTCTCCCCGCAGTATTCAGAGCGCCCTATCTCGCACCACAGTCGAAATGCCCCCCGTGCGTGACGGTTTTTCTTTTTTTTTTCCATCCCGTTTTCCTATTCTCTATACCACAGCGTTTTTGATTGTTTTTTTTTTGAGCCCTTCCAACACTCTGATTCGCCAACGTGTGAGGGAGGTTTTCTCTGAAAATTCGGCGTTCGTACCTCCCCTTTCCCTTCTCTTGTTCCACTTGTTCCCCCCTGATCCTTTCGGCCCCCCGGTTCTCCCCTTTCCCCTGGGGTCCGACTCCCGATCCGGTCCCCTCGTGACACCGTGACTTTTTTTTCTCCCTTTCCATTCACTGCCTCCCCCTGTTTTGGTTTTTGGTGTCTCCCTGTCCCATCTCCGGTGTTGATTGGATCTGCGTTGCCCCCAGGTGTGGTTCCACTTAAGCTCTTTCACGTTCTGGTTTGTCCCTTGTCGATTGCTTGTGCAGTATGTGATCTGTCTCCTTTTTTTCTCGTTTGTAAGTTCGGGGGCGGTTTCCACTTTCTAGACCGCAAAGTTAGGGGTTTTCTCTTTTCTCTTCTCTCCTGTCCCTTTCGTTTTTTTTGATTAGCTCGACCCTTTCTTACCCTGTGATCGGCGCTGACGTAGGTTGTCGTCCCAATTGGATTTGAAGGACTATTTTGGTTTTTATGCTGTACGGCTTCCCTTTTTTTGGTTGCTGCTGGCGGGGCCTCTCCCCCCTTTAATTAAGCTGCCTTTTTTTTCAGTTTTTTTTTGAACAGGTAGTCAGGTTGAATGAGTTCTTATCTTTGGCTATTCTTTTTGGCCCCGTCCCTGGTTTTCCCTTCCTTTCTTTTGTTGAGGAACTGGACTCACATCTCCACGGGAC
>Ga0179591_1379311_pt1 | contig 10174 bp, 15 predicted proteins | sample CZOMad2_1_08_16f_FD_182891 | JGI IMG/M metagenome (GOLD analysis project Ga0179591, IMG submission 182891) | Vadose zone soil fungal communities from Angelo Coast Range Reserve, California, USA - CZOMad2_1_08_16fungal (PacBio error correction) | ecosystem: Environmental > Terrestrial > Soil >... | reverse complement strand
GAGGTTTTTTCCACAGTTTATTGAACCTTTTTTACTAGTACGCGCAACTTTCCCATTTGATTTCATCCCCGTCCCCTGTCCTCTCTTTGTTCTTTTCCAGTTTTCTCCCCTTGCTATTTTTTTCCTATGCTCCCCTCCCTCCAGAATCAGGCACATCCAGAGAATCTCCTCCTCTGATATTTGGCCATTTTCTCCTCCCCTCTGTCTTGGTCCCCCCCCTGCGATTCCTGCCCCCTCCAACGACTTCATTTCAGTAATTCTTTTTTTCCGCGTTCAGTCCTCCCGGGATTTCTCTTTCCGTTCCATCTCGTCATAGACGTCTCTTTTTTTGGGTTTTTTTCTTCCCCCGTTCCACCTTCTCCTGATTTCCCACCTACATGTTCCAACAGACTTCGCCTTCTCTTGTTCTCTGCTATTTCCCCTTCTTCATCGTGCTGTAGCAAAAAGGGAGCTCCGGCACTCCCTTGACTTTTCTCCTTATGGATTTTTTTCGAACTCATTAATTCCCAGGAACACTCGCGGTCCCGAACGCCTTTCCTCTTCTTCCCCTTTTTGCCAAGTACTTTCTTCTTTTTGTGATGCTTTAAGAGCCTTCCGGAAGATTCTCCCCCCTTCCCGCCTATCGAATTCCCTTCTGCCCTCTTCTCCTCTTTGTACCCTCTTGGTTTCGACTGTGATTTTTTTTTACGATCCTTCCAAGTCCCTCCCCTAAGTTCCACTCTTCAAACAGCCCGCTGAAACTTATGTCGCATCGGCCATTCTTTCTTTTCCTTTCTCTTCCCTTTTCTTTCCTTACGTGTTTTTTTTTTTTTCTATCTTTTAATTTTTTTCATTTCACGGGTTTTTTAAATGCTCTTTCTTCCTTTGGGACTTCTCTTGTCTCCCCCGATAACCCGTAAGTTCTCAAAGATCACATCCCCTTTTTTCCAACCTCTTTCCCCTGACCTGGATCTTGCCTTTTCTACTCCCTGAGATCCTCTTTTTTCCGTTCTTCAAACGTTTCCCTCTCCGTGAACTTAAACGGGAAGCCACTTCCTCATCTCGTTCGGCCTTCATTTTCATGCTCTTATTTTCTTCCGGATCCTTTCCTCCCCCTGTTTTTGGCTGGCTTTTCCCTTTTTCCTATGATCCTGTTGTCACTGAGGACCCGAGTGTCATCTACGCGATCTTGTGCCTTTTCCTGCATCGTGATCCCTGATTTTCCTTGTTACCATTCTGCGTTTTCCCCCGGGCCTCCCCGATACTCCAGCGAAAAGAAAGTTCAAGCATTTCCTTTGGACCACGTCTTGGGCTTCTGTCCCCCAATTGACTCCGTCCCCTTGCGAATTTTTTTTTTCAATTTCTTTTCTCACTCGGAGTTTCTTTTCTAGATTTCTTGTTTCGCTTGTTCTTGAGCTCTCTTTTCGACGACATTTCTAACTTTCGCGGAACCCTGTTTTCTTTTTCTGAAACTCCTGGTCTTTTTGACCTTGGGACTATCCCCACTACCCTTTCTCCCTTTTTTTTACGAATCCTTCCTTCAATAGGTCCTTTCCAGGTGGTGAGTGTGAACCGGGTTCACCCCCCCGATAATCCCTTTTAAGTTCCTTTTCAATGTTTTCACTGGACTCCCTTACCAATTCTTCCCTCAGACGACTACCAATAGCTCTCTTCCCGTGGAAAGGTCTTTTTTTCTCTTGAAGAGTCGGTCTTCTTTGATTTTTTCTCCCTACTTAAAATTTCTTTCCAATTTCCCCAGAGCCTCCTTTTTCCCCCGCAGCGGACTTTTTTTTAATGACCAAATGAATTATAATTAGGCTTCAAAATTCTCCCCATTCTGAGCTTTCAATCATGTTCCCCCCTTCCTTCCGGTTCCTGAGATCCTAGCTTGCTTTTTACATTGGGATTATTATCGTGATTAATGGCTTAGTGAATCGACCGCCGTTTGGTCACTTAGTTCCTTCTTCTTTCCGGCTTGAAATTCCACCCTTTTCTTTTTAGATTCGGGGATGGGGCTTGCTTTCGGGCTGGCCACCGCCCCCTTCTTTACAAGATTTATTCGAACGTCTTGATCTTTTCTTTGCATTTTCTTTTCCCTCCGAATTGCCTTCCTTATCGTGATCACAGAGATGCTGAACAGAACTTGGCCTCCCTTGCTGTTTCTTTCCCCTTCAGTTTTTTTGAGAGAGGTTTTTCCCTTCTTTTTTAGTCCTTGATGATCCCCCCGGTTTTCCCCGTCCATAGGAGAAACTGCTTTTCCCCCGCCTTTTCGCGTGTCCTTTTTAAGTTCTTCTCCCCCCCCCCCCCCTTGATTGCTAATTAGAGGCTAAGCCTTTTGCGAGATTTCTTTTTATTTTTAGAACTAGCCGGAACATGAATGGTCGAAGACCTCTTCCAACTTCCCCCTCTTCCCGTTTTTAGCCTTTCGTTCTAAATTTTTTTCCGGAACGTCGCCGTCAACTGGGACTACCAAATCCCTCTCTCATCTCCTCTCCCTCCACTTCCCCCTTCCTGGCTTCCCCCCGTCACTTTCTGATGGTCCCCCATAGTCCCGAAGGCACAAAGTAGGTCCCCTTTCAAGCAACGGGCAAATTTAACTCTTTTTTTTTCATCCCTAACTTCCTCCGAATCCGCGGTGTTCTTCGAAATCCAAAACCGTCAGCGGACTGGGCCATGCCTTTGTCTTTCCGGTCTTGGTTTCCTGCCTCGCTCCCTTTCAGTGCTTTCCCGTACCTTTCCCCCTCCCATCTTTCCTCCCTCCAGAGAAGAAATATTGTCCCTAACCGCTGAATTCCAGCAATGATATTACTTCCTTTTCTTGCCCTTTTTTGTTTTCTTAACCTTTAAACGTCCTTTTGAAGCGAACGCTCTTCAGTTTTTTTTCTTTCCGCCCACCTTTCCTCCGCGGTTTTTTTGCTCGTCCTTGCTCGTTTTCAAAAGGAACCACTTTTCTCTTTCGCGTCACAACCCCAACTCCCCCTACCTCCTTCCCCCTTTTCCTTTTTCATAAGCGTTTCCTTATATTGATCTTTTCTCCTCCTCAGTGTGGGAGGTTCAACTCCTGTCCAGGAGGCATTCTCTTTTCGTAACCTTTCCCTTTTACCCCCTTCTTGAGGTGTTATTTCCTCACCCGTTTTCCACCCCCCTCCCTTTTTGATTCTCCTTTCCGGGGTTTTTGAGGTCCCTTCGTTCAACTCTTTTTCGTTCTTTCATTGATGCCCTTTCCACTAAGGCTATTCTTTTTCTTCCTTCGCCCAAGACCTGCAATTTTCCCAGTTGGCGCAGATTAAGAGCTCCCCCTTCGGTCCCACTTCTTTCACTCTCAGTTCATCTCCCCGCCCCCTTTTTCTCTATGGGAATTGACGCCCGACCCTCGTTTTCATTTGCTTTTTTCCTGGCACACCTACTCCCAAAGCTTTCATAGTGTTCAGTCGGGGGACTTCTCGTCCGTCTTTTTGGAGCTCTTGTCACATTTCTGTATTTTTCGTCCACATGAACAGGAATTCTTCACGATGCCCCCATGACATTCCCCTCTCTCGTAGATGTTCCCCCTTCCTTCCAACAGTCTGATCTCATTTTCCCGGCACTCCTTCTTGGAAGGTGATGGTACGAAGTTTCTCCCTGTGAGATGAATCATATAATTTCCATTTTTTCATTCCTCCTCTCTAACCGCAGTTTTTTCCTGCCCCCTCCAGAGTCTCTTGACGAGCCTTTTGCCTGATTAATATCATTTAGTCGATCGAATACATACTGGCCGAGCGCTTCTCCCCCGATTTCTTGCTTTTTACTTTTTTCGCCTTTTTTCGTCCCTACGAATTCACTCCCCTTCCAGCCCCCCCCCCCCCCCCCCTCCCTTTCCCGGGATGAGGAGTCACATCTCAGGTTTAATTCGATATCTCTCTTCCTCCGTTTTTTTTTTATCGATCTCCCCTTTCCATTTTTCTTCTTTACCGTCCATTCCTTTCTTTTTCTGGAATTTTCCTTACATTCTTCCTCTTTTCCCCCAAGTTTTCAAAATAGGTTTCCCCTTTTGACAAAAGGCTATGTGGTGTCTCTCTGAGTCCTTCAGTCTACTTAAGTTCCTCCTGTCTTTTCTCTGATTGTTCCCGTCTCACTATATAGGTCTGCTCTTATGTTATGCATATTTTTGCGGCTCCCCTTGCCAACTTCCCATACGTTCTTCTTTCGGTTTTTGATACCGTTTCTTAATAACTCTGTCCCTGTTGACGAGTCACCCTCCAGCGATTTCTTTCATTTTTTCCTGCTTTTATTTTCCCTTATTGCATTCTTCATACACTCTCCCCGCTCTCCTTTAATTTAAAGAGCTCCCTATCCCAGGCTGACCCCCCTCACCGGCTTCCCTTTGCCCCTCTGATTGTCTTTTCGATTCTCCCTTCCCTAGCAATAACTTTTCAGGTTTAGTCCCTTCCCTGATCCTTAATTCGGCTCGATTCCTTCTCTTTTTCTCTGTCTTTCTTTTCGTTTTTTAGATTCTCCACTTTCGCACCTGCAAGTATGGCGGCTCGACCCCCCTCGCCCCTTGGGATTTCATTCTCTTCCCAACTCTTTCCTCCCATTTGGTTTTACGATCGGAACCATAAACCGGACTTCGGCAACCCCTATACCATCGGATGGGATAGGGCCGTTTAGTTTTTCCTTTCCCCCCCGATGCCCTTTTTGTTTTCATTAGAATGCCCATTTTTTCCTCATTCCCTTTATTCCTTCCCTTTCCTAAGACTCACAAAGAGATTCCGAGTGCACGCGGATGACCCCCCTTTCTTGACTTCTATTTTCTTTCCGAGTAGGTTTTTCCCTTTTTTCTTTTTTTGGCGACTTTTTCAACTTGGTTTCCCTCCTAGGCTCCCCTAGCACAGATCAGGCGCAGACGTTTTGGAGTACCCTCCCCTGCCTTCGAGACGTTTTACCCACTCCCCCCTTATGTTTTTTAAGTCCCCATTAAGTTTTTTGAATGATTCTACCGAATGTCTTCCCTGTCTCAAGAGCAGCGGTTTTTCAAAAGTTTATTTCTCTTTCCTACCTTCTGTTCTTCGCAGGTTTTTCCCTGAGCTGGATTGAAAACCTCCCTCCTAAATTTCCTCAAGATGAGGCAGTTCTTCCCTCTGAAGGGTCTTTGTTCTGGAGTTTTCTTTTCGCAAATTAGCCCTTTCGAGTTCCTTTTCGTATACTTCCCGACTCATAGGGTCTTAACTAGTGTTTCCCCTAACTTTTCACTTCCTGGCGCGGTCTTGCGCCCACTTCTTCTTCTGTCGAGCCCTCCATAGATCTTTTTTTTTTCCCCCCCCAAGTGATGCCTGCCTTTGTGCCGTAAAGCGAGAGCTATGCCTTCGCCTCACCCTTTTTTTTTTCTTTTTTTCTGCAGACTTTTTTCCATTTTTTCTCCAAAATCGGCCATCTATCTTATTTTAACTCCTATAAGTTGTTGTTGAGCTCTTTCTCTATTTTTTTTACTCCTCTCCATATTTTGTTTTTCTAATCCGGACCCCACCGACCCCCGTCCCCATTTTCGGAATTAGTTATCCCGAGCTTTCCCCATCCCCCCCTCGTAATCCAAGAATTCATCTTTCTGACCGCCTATAGCAAGGAAACTTGAACTAATTGTGGCGCACTCCTCGAACCCTTTCTGCAAGGTCTCTTCAACGACTTCTGCAAAGTCCCCCCTCCCAGTCAACTTTTTTTTTCTACGATTCACTAATTCACTCAATCTGGAAAGCGGGAACTTCCGCGAACGATTCCACCCTTAGACCCTCCTTTTTCTTGATTTCTTTCTTGGTGAAGCCTCCGACGACGGACTAAGTGCCACCGGCTTCCGTCTTCTTTGCCCCGACCCCCTACTTTTTTCTCCATACCCTTTTTGCACTCTTTTTTTCTGACGACTTCGTTATCCCCTTTTTTTTTCCCCCCGTTGAATTTGGTAATGCATTTAATAGGAATTTTTTGCACGGCGACCCCCTTCCGAACGTATCTCCCATTTTTCCTTCATCCGTCGCTTTGCTATCGTCTTCTTCTCAAGAATGGTCTGCATAAAACCCCTTCCCCCAAGTTGGACTTCTTTTTATCCACAAAACTCCTACAGTCCCTCTACATCCCTCCTCTCCCGTCGACATCCTCCTTTTGAATTTTCTAGAGGAGCCTCTAGTGGGATTTCAGTAAGTGAGCTCTTCATTTGGTATTTTCCCGGTAGCCGAGAGCTTTCTCTGGTTCCCAGGTCACCCCCTTCCCCCCTTTCCTTCTTTCCCTACGACTTTGGTGGATCTTGGGAGGGTTCCCAAAATATTCTTTCCTTGTGCCGACCCCTGTTTCCCATTGGAAGACTGTACTACCTTCCTTTATTAGTTTCCCTTTCATTCCTCTTTCCCCCCGTCAGTCGATGAAAGTAACGGATTGTAAACCGCAGCTCCCTACAACCTCCTCTCTGCCCGATGCTTTTCTAACCTTCAGGTTTTTTTTCCGTCTGAGGGCATTGCCACATCGACGCCACAGCACTTCGTTGTCATTCTGGCAGTATCTCTTCTCGCCTTTAGGTCTCCTCCTTCTCGTTCCCCCCAGAGTTTTTCTATTTGTTGTAGTAAAGAAACCAATGCCATTCTTCCCCCCCCTTGATTACGTCCCCCTCAACCTTCCCCTTTTTTTGATAGTCCTAGTGCTTCTCCCCCGGGACTGTGTCCCAGCATCATCCTTTGACTGTGACACCTTAGAGGCCTTCATACCAGACCCCCTGAGGTGAAGCTATTTCGTTCTTTTCCCTTTTTTCCTTCCTCCGAACTCCCCTGTGCCCTCCCTCAGCCCACGTTCCTACCCTTTTCGATCTCCTATATACAAGGAATCCTCTTGGTCCTTTTTTGCAACCGATGGTTCTCTTTCAGTTTTCCGCGCTCGAGTTTCGTTAGCTTCCACGGCCTTTCCGGTCCTTCCACGCCTCCCCAACCCACCCGTCCCGGGTCTCTCTTCACATCTTCCCCCCTTCTTCATGCCTTTTTTTTCCCTCTTCTCCTTTTTTGTATTTCCCTTTTTAATCATCTTTCCCGCTGCTCTTTCCACGGGCTTGTTTTTTTCCCTCTTGGAATGAGTGAAGTTCTGGGACCGTGGACCCGCCCAGATGACTCTGCTCCCTAACTCCCTCTCCCTGGGTTACTTTTTCCCCCGCTCGTTTTTTCTGCGGATGCTTCTCTTCTGCATTGTTTCCTTTTTCTCCGGGCTGCTTCCTTCTAGTCCACATCACCGGGCTTTTTTTCAACGACCGTCCTCTCCGTCCCCTCCATTCATAGTCTCTAGCAGGTCTTCTTCTTTCTCCGCAAGTTCTTCCCTGCGAATCCCGCCTTCTTCTCGGTCCCCTGTCTCTTTGACTTGTTGAACCCCTTTTTCAATCTTTTCCTGTTCATGATTTCTTTCGGAAACTCCTTGCCTTTTGAAGGATCCCCCCAATACCCGAGGCAGCTCCTCCGTTACCTTTTTTTAAGCCCCCTTCCTCATCTAAAGCCTGAATCCTAACTGCACCAACGAGGCAACGATGATGTTCTTTTCTTCCCTGTCCCCAATGACTCTCCGGCTTTTTTTAGTAACTTCCCTTAATTGCTTGCATATTGTTCTCTTTTCTTGAGCCATAGTGTGATGGTTCATTGTCTCTAATTTTCGACCATGCCTTTTTGGAGTCCTTCCTCAGAGGCCGTAGTTGGGACGGGCTTCCCCCACTGTCCACTTCGTCGGACTTCCTCCCATACCCTTCCTGAACGACCTGACCCCCCTTATCACCCCTCTTCTTTGTCTGAGGGAATTTTTTTGTTGTTTTGGGGTCTTTTGTTGTAGGGGTTGTCCCCTAACTAATTTTTTAATTCCCCCCGATGCCTTCATTTCCTCCCGGAAGGTTCCGAATGTCCAATATTGCTTTCCCGACTCCCTCGATCCCATTTTGAGCCCCAGGTCTTTTGAGATTTTTTTTGAAGAGTAGAGTTTCTTCTTAGTTTGTTAGGACAACTCTTTCCACTTGGCTAGCACCGAGGCAGCGTTCCCTGACCTCTCCTCCATTTTTCCCCCCTACCGTCGTCTTCCCCTGCAAAAAAAATGACGAACTTCGGCTTCCCCTCTAAGTGCCATGCGTTCCCTCATTCCCCCTTTCTTTTTTTTCCCTAAGCCCAGGTTTCCCATAGGGCAACCATGCTCTTTCTTTATTCCCCCCTGATTTTTTCGGTTGCCTCTATTTTTTTCCACTTTTTTGGGCAACTTCTCTCTACCCGAATTCTCTTGCTTCTGCTGGGGCTGAGTTGTATGTTCAACCCCTCCAATTAAAGATTTTTCCCCATTGTATTGAGATTTTTCTTCTACCTTGCACCTTGTCCTTTCGAATTCGTTCGACAACTTTTGAAAAGCCCTTGTCCTTGCCTTGGCGCAAACCCCCCAGGGTAAAGGCTCTCGCGCAGTCATCCACCTCTTTTTATTCCTCTTCCTTCCGATCTTTGTCCTTGGCGTGTCCCGGCCCTTATGCCTCCAACTTTTTTTTTTGGCCTTTTGCGCTAATTGGAGTTAACGTGTAAGATTCTTCGATGTTACCCCTCTCCTGGACCTCCCTCAGGCGGGCGGGGGGAGCGTTTGAAGCTGAGGAAAAAATAGAATACCCTCTACCCCTTTGTATTTGATAACCTCAGTACAAATTCCCCATCTCCCCCGTTTTTTCTTTGCATTTTCCCAGCCCTTTTCAACCCGTCTTTTCCAATTTTCCGACAACGACATTCGATTTCTTCGTCTTCTCCACCTCCCTAATTGCTTTCAGTCCAGACTCCAAATGGACCCCGGTCTGGTCCACCCCCCCATCCTTCTTTATGCTTCCTTTCCCCCCTTTAGTCCTTTTTCCTCATCTCTCCCCCCTCCCCCTTCCCGATAATCTGTTTGAGGTTGGACAGCCTTCACTCCCCCCCATTTGCGAAAAGGACTTTTTTATGTCTTTTTTTTTCCTCCCTTACCTGACTTTTTTTTCCCCCCCTCCACAGTCTGATGGCTTTCTTCTGTGCCCCTCCCCTTTCCGAGTTTCCACCTCGTGGACGCCTCTTTATTTAAACCTGAATTTGTGTCCTGATTTCCCCTCTTCCCGCACTGTGCCGGCGCCTTTTACTCCTCCTTCTCGAAGGCTTGGCAGTTTTTGCTCTTTCTTTTTAACGTCTATTGTGCTAGTTCCTCTTTCCCCCCCCCGATGAGTGCTCAACACCTTGCCACTTTTCCTTTCCCCTCCTCCCAGCCCTCCCCCCTCCTTTCCATAGGCACGCGACGAAAAGAACCTTGTCATGTCCGGCACGATGCCTTTTTTTTTTTATTACTTCTGATCTCTTTTTGGCTTCCATCGCCCTTATGATCCAGTCTTACACCCGATAGAGGATTGATCCTTTTCCCCCTTAACTCACCCCCTCCATCTTCCCCACTTTCCGCTGGTGACTTCTTTGTTTTTATTGTTTCTTTTTCCCTTCCCCCCCCTTTTTGGAGTCCCGGAGTTGGTTTAGTGAGCACTGGACATGAACTCCCCCTGTCCCCCCGCTTGCTTCCGCCCTAAGACAATTCATGTCCAAGTCGTCGTCTTGAATCTCTCCACCTGTCTTCTTTTCGCAAGAAAGCGCCAGTCCTCTTCCTGATCTTGCACATTGCCTCCTCCACAGGAGCAGGGCCCTTGTTCCTCCCTGGTCCCCCTCCACCTGCCCCTTCTTTTTCTATCTCGGTTGACGAGTTTTTTCTGCTGGAAGTATCCCTCAGCTTTTCTTTCTTGCCGCTCTTCTTTTTTTCATTTTATTTGTAGTCCACCTTTCAAATGCCTTTTCCTAACCCTCCCCAGGCCCAAGATCGATCGATGTAAGAGCTTCCAAAGTAATTTTCTGACTCTTCCCGGTTTCGACATCGGCTACTCAGAATTTTCGCGCTTTAAGCAAGAATTCCCTTTCCCTAATCGCCCCTAGGACGAGAGGCTCTTTCTTTTGTCCACCTGTTTCCTTCCAATTTGAAACTCCCCTTTCCGAGATTTCACGTCTGAAGATTATAATTAGACCTCGATGAGCATATCACCACGGTCAGAAGAGGATCCTTGCCCTTTTTCACTTTGGTATCTTTTTCTTTCCAGCTATTTTCTTTTCCCCCCAGGTCATCTCCAGTTGAAACCCCGCCGGGAAATTTTCGCATGCGTCACAGAATACATTCTGAG
>Ga0179591_1351182_pt1 | contig 10174 bp, 12 predicted proteins | sample CZOMad2_1_08_16f_FD_182891 | JGI IMG/M metagenome (GOLD analysis project Ga0179591, IMG submission 182891) | Vadose zone soil fungal communities from Angelo Coast Range Reserve, California, USA - CZOMad2_1_08_16fungal (PacBio error correction) | ecosystem: Environmental > Terrestrial > Soil >... | reverse complement strand
CCAACCCCCCCTATACTCTTTTTGCCAAATTCGCTGCAAACAGATAATCTCGATTCCTGGATTATAGCCCCTCCACAGTTAACACAATGATCGCCCCGTCCCCCTTTTCTCCCCTGTCACCATCGGTCTCCCAATTCCCTTCCTTCTACCAGCCAACCTGCGGGTTCGTGTCTAGGCAGATTTTCTATTTTTTTATCGGCATTTAAAAACTTGTTTCTCCCGCCATCTCCCGAAAAATTTTCCTCTCCTTTGACTGTCCCTTTCACTCCATCGCCTATACCCCTTTTTTTTGCCCCTCGAACGGAAAACGCGCCGATGGGGATGATCTTATTTCGGTACCACCGTGTTCAGAGATGTTTTCTCCCTTTCTATAGCAACCTGCGTCACGCTATCTCCTTTCCCCAACTACTCTTAGCCTTGAAATCAGTTTTTTATTTCTTGTGCGGCGAACCCCCTTCTCAACGGGGAAATTTCATTTGGGGAGTTCCCCACGTCATCCCCATTCGTACGTTGACCACAATTGACCGGAATACCGTTTTTCTCCGTCCCCTTCCCAAGTTTGACAGAATCCCCGTTTCTCATACCACTTGAACCCTTGTTTCTTTTGCAAAGAACGTCTTCGCACTTAACTCCTAGACTCTTTCCCCCCCCGGCATGGAGGGCACGACCCAAGCCCTTTGTTTCAACCCGGGAATCGCACTCCCCACCGGAATACCCCCCCTTATTTCTATTTCCCCGATCCCCGGCCCTCTGCCGTTTATGGCGTTACCCGAGAAACGCGTCATCACCCTTCTGAATGTCCTCCAAAGTGTTCGTTTTACTCATTTCTTTCCGCCTTCATCCCGGAACCGCGAGTGCTTACCGACGAAACTCCTTCCTTCGCCCCAATATGATCCCTCCCGAGGTTACCTTTACGTCGTATGCTGCCCAGGCAAGTCTTTGGACAATCATTTGTTTCCCAACTTGCTGAAACTCCACACCTTCCTTCTCCAGTATCATTGCTTGTTTTTCTTTTTCATGTGAGCGAACCAAATGGTGTTCCTTCTTCCCAATGACTCTGAATATATATTTTTTTCCTCACTTTGGTTAGCGGAGATTTTCATCGGACTTCTGCCCCTTACCTCCCCCCCTCTCCCCCCGAAAGATTACCCTTAAGGCCTTTCTTCCTTTAAGTTGTGAACATGTTTTTCTTTTTTACCAGTCACTTTCTCCGACCACTTCTGCTAGATCCTTTTCCCACATTCAGGACGCTTCCCCCTGAGCACTCGTTTATTGATTAATAGTGTTTCGCGTGATTTTTAGGAGCGAGCCTCCGAGTTTTTCCCGGTGACGTCCGCCCGCACCGTCAATTACACGCCCCTGCTCGCCCCCTTTTTTCGGAAATTAAAGATTTGACCCCCGCTGTGATCTTTCTCTTTTTTTTAGCTCCTCCTTTCTTTCCGTGCGGTTCTCAAGTTTGTGGAGGGCGGCTTCTCCCTTTTAAAATTCTTGCCGTTAATTGATTAACCTCTCTGCGCTTGCCGACCGACCCAAGCTCGGTTCTGGCGTCCCTCACATTAGTCAAGGATGGTGTCTTTTCGTACTGGGTCTTTGCTTTACGAAGGCGATAACTAGGGGGTTGACCGATGGCCTTTTTTATCCTCTAGACTTATTGTGACCGTTTGTCCACGGCTACCCCAGGTAGATAGTTTCCGTTCCGTAGCTTCTTGTTAGCTGAAAGAGTACGCTTTGTGGATCTCATTCTTCTGCTGAATTCTTCTTTCAAGCGCCAGGTATTGCCTTTCCCGCTTTTCAGTCCCGTCCCTTTAAGAAACCACAATCGTGTAATTCTCGCTGCCAATACGGTACCGTCAAGGCCTCCAGGGCCCTGTGCTCCCACTCTTCCTCCGAATTGTTCAGAACACGTCCAGTTCTTCGTCCCTTGTATTTTGCTTCTGTTTTTCTAAAGGAATCTGCCTTCCTAGTCATAGTCTGCCTCGTTGAACCAGTCCCAGACCTCTCCCCGGGGCCTGTTTCTCCCGCCTAACACTTCCCGCATTAGGAGGGGTCTCCCAGGACCAAAATGTGATTGCCTCCCCCCGCTCTGTTATTGTTGAATGATCTCTGAAACTCTCTCGTGCTTGAGGTTTCAATGTCCCGAGGATTGTTAAGGTTTTGGTCCCTTTCTCCCTTAAGGGTTTTTTTTTTTCTATCTCAAAACCCAAGAAAACTCTTCCTAGGAAGCTTCCTCCCTATCCTCCCTATTTTTTCTCTCTATTCAAGTCCCACCCCCGGAGATATGAATTAAAGTGGGGTTTTTCTACCCAACGATTCCTCCACAGTGAGACTACCCTGCCACAGAACCCCCCAAACGTTTTTGGCTTTTTTTTTGTTTGATGTGGTTTGCTTATTTATATGCCATTCTCTTTTCCTTCCTTAAACTCCAACTGCCCCATGCCCTTCCTCTTGCTCTGAAGGTTCATCAATCCAGATCTTAGACCGTCACCTCCGAAGTTAAGGCTGTATTTCTTGCTCATGTTTCCCCCCCAAACCCTTCGGTGTCGATGACCCCTTAGCCATAGAAATGTGTCAAACTGATTTAACGTATAGAAGAAATCACTCTGGAGAGAAAAGGACTCCTTTTATCGGGCTATTTAGACCCGTTTCACCTTTAAGATCTGGTGAGAAGTTCACCCTAAGCAATACTTACCCCCATTTAACGGTGCTCATTCCCCCTCTTATTTACTCCTTTCCTCTGGACCGTAAACCACCCTGCAAGTTATAAAGGAACCCTTCCTCCCATTCCGGAGAGCTGTTCCTTTTCTTCCAGCGTACTAAATGAATTCTTCCCCCGCAGACTGGTTGGTTACAAACCCAGGGGCCTTCCGGCAAACATCTCATCCACTTATCTCACCTCCCGCTGTCCAAGATTAGTTTTCTCTCTCCCCTTACTGCTGTTCCTCCAGGTTAAGTTCTTTAACCCCCCATCTTTTGGCGTGTGAACTTTTCAATGTGAAGCCTCCTCCTACTCCCCTACCGCCTCTTCTCGTGACGAAACACTGGGAATGAAACCCTGACCCCCCCCGCCTACACAGGCATCTCCAGGGGACCTCGTTCTTCCCCTCCCTCTCTGCCCCCAAGCAAGTCTTGTTCCTCCCCCCCATTTTTGCCCCTCCACAACCGTCTTAGAAAGTATCCCCCTCCCTTCTCCTCTGTCGAATGGCTAACATGGTGAGCGCTCCTTTCACGCGGACATATTCTTTTACCCACTTACGTGGGTTTGTATTTCTAGAGATGCTGCTACTTTTTATCCGCCTATTCTCTCCCCACTTCGCCCCAAGAATATTACCCGATCTTAGTCCTTTTTTCTTTTGAAACTGTGGATAGTCTGATCACTTTTTTGTTAGAGGCGCCTTCCCCAAGCCTGGCTTGTCCACTTTTGATTTATGTTTCCATTCAGACTCTTTCCCCGAGCCCTCCCGGGAGAGGGATCCTCTTGGTAAGAGCTTTTAATGCTTCTTATACGTTCGCCGCACGCCCTTTTCCCGGCAGGTCGGTCGACAATCCCAAAACTCCCCCCCTGGCTCATGATAAATTAAAGATTTCCCCCATTTTCAAGCCCCCGATGTGCCGGTATTCAGGAATAGATCTCTCTCCGTCCTTCGATCAGAATGAATACGCGTTTCTTTAGGGTAAAGTGTTGACTCTACCACCCGGTTTTTGCAAAATTCTTTGCTGAACCTTCCTGTCCCTCTATGTTCTGTGCCGCCGGCCAGCGCCTGGTAGTCGCCAGTCCCCGATGGTGTCAGTGAGGCTTCAGCACCCCTTTGGTTTGTAACACCACTTGTGCTTCTCTGGACGCATTCCGAATAAAATACTCATCTTCCTGTTCCCCTTCACCCACTTCTCATTCTTACCTTTGTCACCGGTGCTTCCCAAGCGAGTCACACCGGGGTTTCGAGGCCGTGGTTTCCGCCTCCGATTACGGCTGCTTTGCTCCATTTTTTGATTTTTCTTGATAACTGGTGAAAGCTCTTTCAGTTATCCATAGGGCATTAAGGCCACCGTATTCCCCTAAGAAGATTGACCGAGAAAGCCGAAATCAGTTTCCACGGCCTTTCCGTTGCATTCCGACCTTTTCTAGCCATTTCTTGAAAGCCCTCAGTACCTTTTCGTGGACTTCCTTTTCTTTGATGGTGGACTTAACGAGTAGACTAATTTTATCTGAAGCCTGTCCTCTCCCAGTAAACTCCAAAATTTTCGCGTTGTCGCTTGCCGTAACTTTTCGCCTGGAAGTTTGTCGAAACCGCAAGGGCTCTTTTTTTTTGAATGTGCTAACACGCGGCCAGATTCCTTTTCCTTTTCCCTTTTGTACAGGTTCTTTTGGTTCTCATATTCCCCTAACAGGTTGTTGTTTATTCTTTCCCCCCACTACACTACGTGCTTTTTCATTACGATGACACACCTCTCCCCCTTCCGCGGCTGAGTGTTATTCCTTCAGTAAAAATTAAAAACTTCCCCTCGAAGTATCAACTTTTGTCTTTTGTTTTTACGAGGTCTGTCTCGACGTCAAAATCCACATTTCTTCTTCTTTTAGGAGGCCCCGCTTCGTGGATAGCGAGATAGGCCTTTTCGACCCCCAATCCCGTCCCAATTTCGGCCAATTGCTTTCTTTCCACCATCTACTATCATTTTCTCCCAGCACCCTGTTCTAACTGAACTTGCTTCTCATGATGGTGCTTTACAATAGAAGTTACCATCTTTTTAGGGCCGACGTTTCCTAAATTCCGGCCCTCGATCCCCTTTCCCTTGGCCGCTAACGCCATCTCTCCCCGGTGAGCCACCCCCCTTTGCACATTTGACGCTGGCGTTCCAAACTTATTAAGGGGACGATCTCCTTTGTCTCCTTTTCCAAAGGTCCTCACTCCTTTTTTCTATTTGAACAAAGGGGAAGCCCCCTCTTCCCAGATATCCGAACGCTCCCAACATAGGAAGTCATCACGGCACTTTTTCTAATTTTTCTTTCGTCCTGTGACCCTATTCTCTTGCTCTCAAGAATACAGAGGTAACGGTCAGCACCAATGGTGTTCCCGGGCAATCCTTCCAACGTAAAATACCCTTTCTTCCTAACTCACCTCTTCTCTAGTCACTCTTTCGAGATATAATAACACTTGGGCCCGATACTTTTCCTTTCTACCTATAACCCCTATGGCATGTTCCCGGTCTTCCTCGCATCATACCTGGCACTTATAAGGCTCCCCCTACCCCCGTACCAACGAATTCCACAGCTCTCCAAACACTATGACGTACAGCTCCAAGAACTCATTCGAGTCTCGTAACCTTCAAGCCCCTTGTTCCCAAGAAAGTAGGCCTCCCTTGATGCCCAGAGCCAACACCTAACTATAAAGTATCATTCCTTTTTAGTTTAGGCTTGTTCTCATGTAGACCTTTTTTCGCCTTTCCTGGAAAGCGGACCAGAGCTTTTCAAGACTTTGTTGTGTTGTAGGAGTTAAGACTTTTCCTAAGGAGCACCTTTGCTAACAATCCCCCAAGACCCTTAACGGATGACATGTCTAATTTATCGTTTTCCTACACGGGTTGTTTCATTGCCTGGTTCTAATCCCAGACCTTATCATTGTACCCAACACTACTTTACCCCCGGTCTCCATCAGACGTTTCCAGAGAATGACTTGTCTTCTCTATTTGGTAGAGATGTAATATTTATTCCTCTGAGAAGAGCATCTTCTATTTAAGGGTGAGAGGCCAGAACCTTGAACCTCCTCAACTGTTAGCCTTGCAGGAGACATTCCAGTATCGTGCCTTAGCTATCTCCCTGTACTCCCCGCACTTGATTTCCTCTAGTATGGAGTCCTTCCTCTCGAGCTCACGCAAATTTCTTTTTGTAAGGGTTGCCTTCACTTTGTTCCCCCCAACCTGTCCTTTAGTTACTGCCCTGCCCTCCTTCTTGGGTATTTGCTCCCTAAACTCCTGCGAAAGAGACCCTTTCGCCTCCGATGCTTTTCGCCCTTTTGTTATTCTTCCGGATACGGCGATCAACATAGCGTTTATTATCTCTCTTTTCATAAAATGAGTAGAAGGTAATCTCTGCCGTTTCCTTCCACCCCGCTCGGCCCCTTTCTCATAGTCGTACTTTTAGCCTTCCCCTTAACCCTGGCAGGTGTCTCACCCTCTCTTTTAGGAGTCCACAGCCTCCCGTATTGTTTCCTAGGGAATTACTTTCCTTTCCATCGCCACCGACTGAAATCCTTTCTGTACCCCCATCCTCTTAGTCATCAATCCTTACACGGCAAGAACGGGGCTTGCTCCCCCTGTTAGTATTGTGTTTTTTCCCCCCTCCCGCCAGCGCTTCCCCGTCCCTTTCCGGTCGATTTTAGACATGTGCAAGGCAATACTCAAATCGATAGCTTCGTCCTAACTGCGTAAATTAAAGCTACGTTTGGATGTTTATACCCCGCGCATTGGGAACCCGCTTTGTTAGTTTTCCCCCCCCCGCTGCCAATCCCCGGGGCGATCTCTCTTTTACTTTTTTTCCTTCGGATAGAATCCCCTCTCGCTGCTTCTTATCGGTCATTTCAAGAGTAGTTTGACGTTTTTCTAGATCTTTACCTCGTTGTTTGTTTATATGTCTTCCCCCACAACGTCACTCACCCGATCAAAATTCTCATTCGCGCCCCCTCTCTTGCGCTATCCTCCTCCACCTGCCCCTTCCCTTCTCGCCGGACACTGGGCGCCGGTTAAAATCTTCGGCCCCACTTCCCTTCCTCTAACACGCCACAAATGTGCTTCTTTTAGGCCGCTCTCTGCGATTGCCCGGACTTTCCACCATTTGCCAAATTGGCCCTGACAATCCGCCCTGCTGCGGTGATTTTTCCCTGACCTGCATTTTCGTCACTAATTAGAAAGTCCCTGCATGTCCGGATTTCTCGCTGATATTCCCCCCCCCTCCACTCCTTCTTTTTGTCTGAAGTGTCTCTACTCCTATGTCGATACCTGAAGAGATTTTCCGCTCTCAAAGAAACTATTTTAGCCCCCGCACTGCTTTTCATTCATTCCTCACCCTGTCCCGACGGGTTATCCTGGGGTGATGCGGTTTGACCAACTGTCTTAAATAAGACTCCCTTTTTGCAGGATGTCTTTCCTCCCCGTTTTTTTTTATCGCTTCCCGTGACCTGCCTAAACCCCCCCGTCAAGACATAAAGGCCGTTTTTCCCCCTTTTTCTTCGACTGTCTTTTTTGCCAGAGAGCGTTTTTTTCGTGCAATGAAGTCGGTTCCCGTGAGGCACCTCCCGATGTTGCCCAACGGGAATTTTAAGGACCGGCCCCTCCAATACCACATTTCTTTATACTACTTACGGTCTCCTGCCCTCGTTAGTATTTTCTCTACGATTAAGAGTATTTAACCATTTAACCCATTATGTCATCTGATAATAGCCCAGTGTGGGCGTGGAACAATTTGTCCTCCCTCCCCCCTTCCCCCTGTGTCCCCGTCCCCCTACCAAATGCTCCATCGAACCCCCCTGATCCCGAGTAACTATGAATAAGGGATTCACTGTCCCCCCTGATTTTACAAGCCCATTTTTGTTCTCTCTTCCCAATTGCAACCCAACTTTAATTGAGAAACCCTTCCTTACCCCCTTCGTCATAGTCTTTGGTCGAATGGGATAAGTTTGCTCTTTTCTTCAAGAGCTCTCTTCTCTTTTCCTCCTGGTGTTGTGCGCTCTCATTTTCAATACTTAAGCTGCAAGCCACATGTAAAATGTCGCCAAGCCCCATACCAGACGAGAGGACTCTACTTCTTACACTGTTTTTTCTTTCTTTCAGCAGAGTCTATCTCCCAAGACTGTCCCTTGTTGGATTTCCTGAAAACCCCTCCTTTTTTCTTCCATTGGCCTCGGTCTCGTCGGATTCAGGATGGTTTTGAGAGTAGCTCCCCGCTCTTGGTCGTTAGTTCTTCTTCGGGACGGCCAGACACTTTGCCCCCCCCTCCCTGGTCGACGTTCAGGCTACCTTCATACTTCCTGCCAGCCGCTGTGTCTTAGAGTCCCTCGGCTGTTGACCTAGAGCCGCGGCGTCTGCGTCGATTTAATTAAGGGATGCTCCGTTTATTGAATCCTGTAACCTAGTGGGTGTGCTCCTTCCTGTCCCACCTCTTTTGGTTTGCGAACTAGCGCCCCTTTTCGTTTGAATATAGCCCTCGGGACTTTTAGCTTGCATTTGATTCTTCGAAGTCGATAAATCCAGCTTTGATGAGCACCGCTGCCCGTTTTATCACACCTTAGTGTAGGGATCCCTTTGTAAAAGGCTCCCCCACAAAAGAATTGTAGGCTAGGAACGTGTCCTCGCCGCCTTTTTACCTGTCCGCGTCCCCCCTTTATGTTTTGTATATTTTTTTTAGCGATTTCTCTCTGGCTTACTCTTTCCTGTAGAATAACTTTAAGTGGCTTAACCTCTTCCCTGCCCTTCACTCTTGTACGATCGCTATGAAGAACCTCCTTACCAGGCAATTCGCCCTTAAAGGTGCTTCCGACCAATTGCCCGTCTCTTAGTTGCTTTTTTTAAAGCCCTTCCTCATTTAAATGTACGGTGGCCCGATCATGGTTAGTCCGCTCCCCCCCCCTCCTAGCCGCAGAAGTAAACAGTTCCACTCCTAGAACCTTTGCGGTGTCGCTAAGTCTTGTCGACGCCTCCTCTGGTTTACCTCCCCCTTGACACTTTGAATTCTCTGTTATATGTTGACTTTCCTTCTAACCTTCTTCTCGGAATGAGTTGTCATCGTTCGTCCTCTCTTTCAGGTTTACTCTCTTTCCTCCCTTTCAGGTTTTTTTTTATCCTCTAGTTTTTCCTTTTCCTCCACCACCCATTAACTCCCCTCCTTTCCACGCTGAATGATCATTCGAGTGGCTCGGTTTATTTCTCTCCCCTCATTCACAACCAAACCCCAAATCAGCCCCTCCTCCCCCCGTAAGAGGTTTCTACCCAAAGAAGAGGGTCCAAGTCCGGTCTCTACAACCCATAGGTTATTGGTACTTGTCTTCTTCCCTCCCTTTGGCTTTCGGACTCTTTCCTCTCACCATGACCACATCGCCTAATTCCTCCACTCTTCGGATTTAAACGAACCTACGATTTTTTCCCCTTCCAAGCAAATTTCCCTTCCACTGATCGTTTCCGATGGGAGATCTCTATCTTGTGTTACACAAATTCTTCCTTTTTCGCCTTTTCCGCCGTAAGCCCGCTGCAAATACCTGCAAGAGATTTCCCCCCCTCCTTATCCAGAATCCTGATTTTATCCCCTCATGATTTTCCTATTTCTTCTCACGTACCCCCTCCTCTCAAACTGTAACGCCTCTTACTGTGGTGAGTCCCGTGTTGCCAAAAATGCCCCCCCCCGACTCCCTTCTCCTTTGCCTGAGTCTTTCATAACATTCTTCTTTTTGCCGAACTTCCAACCCCCCCCTTCTCAAATCAAGGTCCCCCCTTTGGCAATGTTTTCCCCCGCCCTCTTCGATGAATTGGCCTCCGACTTTACACGGCAGGCGTTTTCACGCCCGCCCCTTTTTTCACACATTCCTAACGCCCCTTCCCCTCCCCATTCCCTTCTCTCGCCTACGAGCGGTCTCTCAGGAAAGATCTATAGTCCCTCGCACCGCGTCACCCCCTTTTCACGATATGGCTCTCTTCCGGTTTTTTCCTTGGAAGTTTGAAGCAAACATCATCCCTTCCCTAGAGCTCGTGATTCGAAACTCACTCCCTTCAGCGACACCTCTCCCATACCTTTTTTCACCTGCTCTGGGACGCGTTTATTTTACACAGAAAGCCCTTCTTCCCCGCCCCATTTGGTGAGATGATAACCCCCCCCCCCCCACAAAAGTTTGCTGCCCCCGCCCAACCTTTTCATCTGACTGCAAGCCCTTAATTCGCTTGTTTTGTCCTCTGTCGGTCGAATGTTGCTGAACACTAGTTGAGAAGACTCCTTGCGACCTCGGCCCCCTAGAGTCTCTCTCCGTTTGTTTCTAAGAGATTCAGTTTCCATTCTCGCCCATTTTTTCTCCATGACCAGCGATTCCTCCGAAGCTGACTACCTTCTCCTTTGCACGGTGTAGTGCCGAAAGGGGGATGAGTCGCCCCTGCCAGCTGGTCCAATTTTCTTGCAAGCGACGCGTCCCCCTGAGCATGC
>Ga0179591_1326243_pt1 | contig 10174 bp, 14 predicted proteins | sample CZOMad2_1_08_16f_FD_182891 | JGI IMG/M metagenome (GOLD analysis project Ga0179591, IMG submission 182891) | Vadose zone soil fungal communities from Angelo Coast Range Reserve, California, USA - CZOMad2_1_08_16fungal (PacBio error correction) | ecosystem: Environmental > Terrestrial > Soil >... | reverse complement strand
TCGCGTCACGACTTTTCGATCCTTCAAGGACTTAGAGGAACCTTGTCTTTGTAACCTGATTTCCAGATACTTCCCGAAGAATTTCCACCTCTATTCTTTTGGTATACCGACCCCTCAAAAAGGCCGCTCGAAGAATCGAAGGCGATAATTGAGTTGTCGTTGCTTGTTCCATATCCCTACTGCCCAGGTAGCTCCCTCCCTAACCCGTTGAAGGTTTCCTGGTAGTTCCCCCCTGGTCCTGATGGGCTCACGGAATGACATTGAAGATTTTATTGTAGGCCCCCCCTTCCGCTTCCTTATTTGCTATTTTTCAGTTTTTTTTCATTTGACCCCTTCCTTGCCTTGATCTGAATTGTCTCTTTGGCCCCATCTGCGATGATGCGATTTTGGGAAATTCGTCAAGGTAGTGTCATAAAGCGAGGAATGCGCGCCGTTTGCGTTGCATTTTTTCCGGTATGGTGAATACGTCCCCGCTTTTTTACCCTCCATTAGTTGGTTACTATTGATGTATGGACCCCATTTTAATGAAAAACTTAGGAGGGCTTTTTAAACACCCTTTTAAAGTTCCACCAAACAGCCTGCGTCGGACTCTTATAGGGCCCTTCATTAGTGCTTTCTTTTTGCCGCTTGCCTCCCCCCCCCCCCCGATCGGGCGCCGGCAGAACGTTGTAGTTTTCGCCAAGTCTCGCTCAGTGCCTTTCGCGAGCACAGGAGTGCTCATACTCAATAAGTCCGACGTTTTACCGATCGTCCACAGGACGTTCTAAAGGTTTCGACGGTTTAGTTGTTCTGCTCTTTTTTTTTTTTTTTTTCTTTGGATATTTGCGCTGAGACCTTACGGACACCCTAAACTCGATTCTCTTCCCCCGGGTGAGGCGAACGAACCCAACCGTCTTGAACATGCTAACTTTAACCTGTGCCAGTTTTGACGCTCACACCCTATGTTCCTTTACCTCCAGTGAACTTCTCGTCTCCGGAATTCAAGGAAGGCGATTTTTATTACCCGCGCATATGTCGAGATTCAGGCTATAATCTTTTCTAGAGGCTGATATCTGTCCCACGTGTTTTTTCATCCCCATTCATTGCGATGTGTTTCCTTTCTCTTTCCTCCTTGGCCTGCTTGTACTTTCCCTACCTTCTTCTTTCAACATATTGGAGTCTTTGTTCGAATGTTCCAAGCCTGGAATTAAGCGGGCCCTGGTGATCTCATCTGCCCCTCAACCACCCCGACCTTTTTTTTCCAAATTCACCTGCCCCCCCCCCAATTCGAATTGCAAGTAATTAGATTTTCTTTCCCATCATCTTTATTGGGATTCCCCCCTCTTGACCATTTCGCTTTTGCTCCTCAGCAATGTCTTTTAATAGACCCTCGATAGGAAGATTTTTCCCGGATTGATCTCTCCAATGGCTCCTCTATCCCGGACTTTGGTCTATCCCTCCCGGTTCACCCCGCGTTGAACAGGCGCCGCTCCTCCTTTCCTCCTCTTCAAAATTGATTGGAACACACATCCCCTGGAAGAAAGTGGTCCTGGAGTTCGCCGAAGTCTTTGTTTTGCCAGTAATCTGGCCACCTGGACCCTCCCAGCTGGCCCAACGCTATTTCCAACTCGTCAGTCATGGTTTCGTTTTTCCCCTGCTGCTTTTTCTAAGAGGCTGGGTTTGAAATGTCAGATGACTCTGAATCTCGCCGGAATTGCTAACCGTTCGTTTCTCCTTTCCCCTTTTTTCAGCCATTAATTTTGCACGAGACAAGTGAAACCAACCATCTTCATCTCGTTTCAACTGTCGCTCTGTCATTCTCTTCTTCCTCCTCTCCACAACCCCCCTTCGTTTTTTTCCTCCCTCTGCTCTCCATCCAACCACTTCCATCAACCTTGGATATTTTCCCTGAGATCCTTTAACAGACCGTCTTCATCGTTTCAAATAGGAAACTGTCCATTGAGTTTTCAGGATCCTTTTTACGTTTCCTCTTTCCCTTCCGCCTTTTTATCCCGTTCCCAGACTCCCCCAAGAAAGAGCTTTTTCAAGGTATGGCGGCATGAAACGTTTATTTATACTGTGCGTCTTTTCCCCCTGCTTCCTTTTTGCTCCATTATCGGAAAAAGGTCGACCCTTCCCCTTGCCTTCATGTCAAACTGAGTACGTGCGATTTATGGTGTTCCTTTTGATTTTGTCGTTCGGAGCGAGGATAAGGTCTGAAAAGAATGAATTCCACTGAACTGCACCTCTTCAACCCTCCGCCCCTTGTCTCCGCTCCCGCGCGCCGATCCTCCTTTACCTTTCCTCCCCCCTCGGCCCCGTCTCCTTTTTACCCCTGCTTCTAACGAGGTGTCATTAATTCTCTTGAGGAAAATCCCGATCTCTCTTAATTTTTAGTTTGACACTACCTCTTTCCCACTGTTTTCGAGGGAAAGCGTGCTTGCTACTTTCCTCTTACTCCTCCCCCCCCCCAGCTCTTTCTCTTCTTTTAGTTCAGCTACCGGATGCTTCCTCTCTATATTTTCATCAGCCTCGTTTTTGTGGATCGCCACGGCACGTCAAAGAAGACCCATTTTCTGGTTGCTTTTTCCCCTCACACCAACCCCCTGCAAGTTCCCCCCCCCCAGCAAGATTGTAGTTCCCCCTCATTTCTTTCCCCCTCGCCCCGACATGTAGTGTCACACTACCCCGTCCCTGTGCTCCCCTCTGAGGTTCTACTATCTTTTTTTTTTTTTTATGACACCACGATCCGATTTTCCTCGTCTTGAATTTTTTCTTCATATCCCCTTCGCTCTCTTCCTCCGCGCTCTCCCCTGGTTCTGTTTATTTCCGGATTGACCCTGAGAAGGGACTCTTCGTTTTCTATATGCCCCTCAACTTTAAAATATCCCTCCCCCGGCGCCTACCGTTTTATTCCCTCCCGTCCAGGTTCCGCTCCACTATGTCCGTGATAACTGGGAGGTCCCCCGCGTCTTTTTCTTCCCTTTCGCCCCCCCCCAACGATTGGCACATATAACACCCAAGGTTTGGTTTTTCAGGGACCGTGATATTTCAGCGCGGCTTCACTGATACACCCGTTTTCGGCCTGAATTACGTTCCTCCTCTCCTCCGGTCACCCTAGCATGTCCTTTGTTCCCACGAGCTGTGTTTTTTTTTATATCATTTGAATATACAAGTTCTTGGCCGTTTTTCTTTCTGATTCCTAGTTGTTTTTTCCTCATTTGCTTGTTGGTCGCGATCGATCATCTCCAAAAGGGCCAGGGAACCCCTGACGCGCCGTCTTCCGCAGGCCAAGTCAAGCTTCAAATTGTTTCCTGAGGCAAAATCCATTGCAGGTACTCCACTTCTAGTCCGACCCAATCCCTCCTGATTCCTCACGGCTTCCTTTTCTTCCCAACCCCCTTTCCCTCCCCGCAATATGGTTCGGCAAAACCCGCTCGTGTTAAGTACCCATTCTGCCGCTTTTTGTGCGTTTTTTCACGGTTGTGACAGGGTGGATCTTCTTCCCTTTCCCCCACACCTCAAATTCAAACTTCGGTGCATCAAACTTGACAAGGCTGTTTCCCCCCCCCTCCCTCTGTGAATCTGTAACCCCACCTTCAACTTTCCTTGCTTCCCTTTTTCCCCTGCTTTTCCCGGGCGTCTCCTTCCCCACAGTCGGGCCGTAAAGAACCATTGGAGCGTCTTCCTCCTAAGTGCCCCCTTAACTAGAATACCCTCACCCCTTGCGTCTGAACCCCTTTTTTATCATCCAGGCCTCAGTTCCCTCACGATCCGATGGGCAAGGCGACCTTGTTTATCTTTTTTTTCTTGTTTTCTTTATGTTCCATTCGCTCTTGCATTTTTCGGTTTCCTTTTTTGTCCCCACCCTAAGGTTAGGGGGTTGATTTTGAAATAATCAAAACTAAAGTCTTCCTTAAATCATTAGCTCTTTCCCCGCCCCACACTTCCACGATTCGGCTTGGAATACCCTTTCCGATTCTCACTAGAACCTCTCCACACGTCTCTCCATGAATGGTTCTTGCCTCTCAAAGGTCCTTGTAGTTCTAGCGATCGGATTTTTTACGACATCTGTGTTGCGCTTCATCTTTCGTTCTTAAGGGCCGGCGCTTTCCCTGGGTAGGCCCCAAAATTAGTTGCGATATACCAAAAACATTCTCCTTTGAAATTATCAGTTGTCTTTGTTCTCTCCCCCTTTGGTCAAGGGAAGAGTCATAGTCTGTCTTTTCGGCTTCAGGAGTCCATAGATACTGCTCAAACACCTCCCCAACCCCCCCCCAGGTCTAAACCTCGTCTGTTTCCCCGATCTGAGCAACCACCTCCGCACTCAGTTTCACTCTCGAATTGACTAGTGCTTTTTTCTGCCCCCAGGACTTTTTTAAGAGCGTATTACCCTGTAGCCGCCCCTTGAGCCGGCAAGCTGCCCCCACCTCCCTCATGCCCAACTTCCGACCCTCTAGTTAATCTCGAAGAATTCACACGTTGTCTTAGATTTGACAGCTGTTCCCGTTTGCCTTAAACTGTATTTCCCACCTATCAGCCCCCCATGAGTTTAAATGTGAGCGTCTGATTCCCCCTTTTTCTCCCAAGTGATCTTTCCCGCTTCTCTCCATGCCTGAAGATAAAATCCCGACCTTCTCGCGTACATCAGGACGGAAGAAGTCGACCGAATCTTGGCTCACTTCTCGATTATTTTTTCTTTTCCTCCCACGCACCAACTGAGCCTCCCCCTGAACTCTTTTCCCCCTTCCTCCAAATCCGTTTTGTTTCTTCCAGCTTTTATAATTCACTTACATGGTCCGAAAAACAAGATTAAGAACATCCAGGTTCGGGCTTCCTTCGTGTCTTCTTCTTCGGCAACACCTTTCTCCAGATTCACTCACTTTTCGCCGGAATATCCTGGCCCTGTAAGATATTTCTTCTGCAGTTTGTTGATTGCGTTGCCCCAAAAGTTCAGAATGTAGGGCCTCTTCGTCCATGTCTCTTCTCTTCCTTTCCCCCCTGGACCCTTTCCGGCCTCTTTTTTTATTTCCCCCTCTTTCCGTCCTGTGGAGGATCTAAATGGCGGATCCTTTTACCCTCTCTACTCCTCGTTTTTTTTTGTTGCGATGATCTTTCGGCACCCCCCTCCCCCCCGTTTTCTCCCCCCCCCTTCCTCCCACTCGTCTGCCTCCTCACGCCGAATGCCGGCCATTTCCTGTGACAGATACCTACGAAGATATCCTCTTGCGATATGCCGTTTTCATCTTCAATCCCCAAACCCCCTTGCGGCTCGCCAGAATTCCCCCAACGTGCCAGATATGAAGTGAGTTTATCTCTTTTCCACTGGTAGCCTCCTCTCCCCCCTTCTCAGCTCCCTCACCGGGGAATTTTTTTCTTTTTTTCTCTGTCTTGCTCTTCTTTTTTTTCTGGCCCATGGCGATTGATTGGTGATTATCCAGGATGGAATCCCCCAACAACTTCTTTGTGAAGGTTTTTTTCTTCGTGATCAGTTTTTGTGCCTGCCGAGTTGAATAATCGGCCTGATTCTCTTGCCCCCCCCTCCTTCTCTGTCCTCTCGATTCTGCTGCGCTGTGATTGACATGAGTAGCCTTTTTGCCTCTGAAATGCTGTCGAGTCTTGGGGTGTCCTCCTTTTTCTTTTTTGAACTCTCCCGGCTCACTGATTTTACACTTTTTCTTTGTTCCTTCTTTCTTTTAACTCACATTTCCTTTCCACTTGTTTCTGGATTGACCCTTTCATCTCAGGAAGCACACTGAACTGTTCGACGCGTCGTCTCTGCTTCCGGGTCAAGTTCCTGCTTTCTTTTTTGGCAAGCGTTGCCTTTCTACGGTTTCTGCGACTTCTGTCGACGGCTCAAAGAGGCTGTGTCCCTTTTTGCCACTTCCCTTGACGCCTCCTATCAATTCGACGGTTTTCTCCCTTTTGTGGCGTCGTTGGCTTCCTGCTTCGGACGCAGGGAAAATTTTCGGTGTTATGTGGGTGTCGGGCGGTTTTGCGCGAGATTCCCCCCCCCCCCCTCCCCAATCGATTCTCTTACCTTCCACGGTGATGGAGAGGCTCCCAACAAAACGCCCAGGTACAATGATAAGTGTTTTGACCCTTGCTACTGTTTTCAGCTTTGTGTTCGACGTCACTCCTTTTCCTTTCTCTCTTCAAAGTGCTCTGCTTTCCTTACAGCCTTATTGTATTTCTCCGGCAGATTCGATGTGATCTCGGCTTTTTCCTTGAATCTTTGAAAAGCTTTGAGTCTTTCCGCCCCCCTTGGATGCCCCGGGTTCCCCCTTTCTTTCTCCGCTTGCCTGCTTTTTTACTTCCCTACCTGATCTTTTCCCCTAGTTTTTTTTCTTTTTTTATCCCTCCATGAATGGCTGTTAAGGTAAGTCCTAATCTTTCCTGGAGTTCGGATATTGAACCTTTTCCACCCCCGCCCTTCCAATTCACTAAACATTGTTCCCCTGTCGAATGTTTCGATTTCTCTCTTTCCCCCCCCTTCTTCTTCCCCCTTCGGCCTGGATAGATTAAAAATGGGATATTTTGCCCCGCGGTTGTAGGAATGGTTTTCTCCCACCATTTTGATCGTTCTTTTCAGACCACCCAAATTTTTCCCTTCTCCTTCCCCTGACTTTGTGTTCTTAATCTCCCCGTTTGCAAACCTTTTGACATTGCACGAATCCCGTGAATTACGATTTCCCACCGTGTCACACCCCACAAACAGTTTTTTTTTCCCCCCCCCCCCCCCTTCTCGTGGGCCCTTTTTTCGACCGCGAAGTTGGATGAGTTGGGTCAAGTTTATCTTAAATCCAGGTTGTGAACAAAGCCAGCCGCCTGACTGGTTTTCTCTTTCCGACTCTTTTGATTGTTCTTCCTTTCCTGCTTTCGACCCCTGTTTTCGATTCCTCCGTGTGGTTTGACTTCCTGCAGCAATTTTTGAATTCTACCCTCACGTTTGCTACTTTGCGCGAATGTCCCCCCTTTCCCACCCACTTTTTCGAACTAGTCCATTTGCCTTCTCCAGGATTTCTTAAGTTTCATCCATTTAGAGTCTTCGAACAACCGAAAAGGTAACTCCCATTGACCCTGATTTTCCCACGTCCCGCCCTTTTTTCCTGAGCTTCCTCCCCGCACGCTGAGAGTAATTTCCCCAACTCGACGTTATGTTTTTAGGATTCAGACGATGTCTTTCTTATTTCCCGACCACTTGGTTCCCTTTTTCCATCCTCCCGCCCCCTCCCTTTCACCGAGTCCCTTCCGCGTCCTTCCCCCCGGGCGGCAATTTGTTCCCTTTCATCGTATGGGCGAAACCCGGGACATTCCGATTTTTTTGCCCCTGGTATCAAGGAAATCCGCGTCCTCCCGTGACTCTTGATTTCATCCCCTGAGTACCCTTTCGCCTCTTTTCTTTCCGATCTTGGAGGCCTCTCCCTGAGAGATCCTTCTGACAAGACACTGATCTCCCGCCCTTCCTTACCACCATACTGACCCTTGTATTCGCGCGCGCTTCCTCGCCTCCCCCTCCTGATATTCCGAAACTCATTCGCAACTCGACAAGTCTCCTTCTCCTGCGATACAGGATTTTCTTCGAATAGAGCTTGAACCCAATATTAACTCTCTTGACCCTCCCTTTCTTCCTTCCCATCAAGTTCTTTCCGGGAGCCCGACCTTCGTGTCTCGCCGAGTAAAGTCGCCACAAGGTCTTGATATTATTAGTTAAGACTACCGATGTTCCTTTTAGGAAGTGTTTTTTTAGCGACTCGGTGTCCTCCCCCTACCCTCTTTTTGGGATTTGAGCAGTATCATCTTCTTGTTTTTCCCCCTACGCGTGGCCCGCTCTCCGAGGTAGTGTCCCACTAAAGTATAAGCTTTATTATAAGATTGCGTTTTGGTGAACTTTCGGACCTTTCGGGACCTGTTCCCCACTGTCTTTTCTTTGTTCCCCCTCCCCCTTTGTAATATCGGCTTCCGCTTCCTCTTTTCCCTTCGTCTTCGTGTTTCCATTTCCTGCTTGCCCCGGATGTCAGTTTAAGATCAGGCTATCTGCGCACTTCCGGCTTCAAGAAAGCGGCGCCCAGCTACTTTCCCCCCCACCCTCGGTTGTTGATTCCCATTTAGTGTCTCCTGGTCTTCCCCCCGCGTCGTGCCCGCGTGCACCTCGACAACGTTTATCCAGTTTTAAAAAACACGAAACACCGCAGGCTTACGTTTTTTGTAGTCGGAACGTGCTCCCCCCCGTTTCCCCTGCTGATAATGAAGTCATTTTTTTCATTCCCGCTAACTCATTCCTTTGGAGCTTTTCACACTGAATGACCGGATTATCCCCTTTCCCCGATACCACCGTTCTTGTGACCCCGGTTTTTTGATTTTCTTCCTCTTAGTCCTAATTTTCTGGTTGAGAGACCTCGAAATAAGAAACGGTTAATTTCCCTTATTCTCCCTCCCCCCTTTTTTCAGTTTCTTAAATTTTTTTTTTCTTTTCGCGGCACCCCCAATTCCTGTCTTGAACTTTTGAGTCCGAAAAATCGTGGCGACTCCCATGCTCCGGAAACCAGTCTATAAACAGGTCCCCGCAGAACTTTGAGCCCTTTCAAGTCTCTGTTACTTTCAAATCTTCGCTTTGTGTTTTCCCTTTGCTACTCTGTCCGTTAAACCCACCTCCCCCCTCAACTCTTGCTTCCCAAATGCCCACTTCTGCCTGGGCTGTTTCCAATAACTCCTTGGGAATAGCATCTTGAGGTTTCCTGTTCCAGCGTTGGTGGAGAGCCTCCCCACAGTCTCTAGATCTCTCTTTCTTCCCGCGATCCCAGAATGTGTCAGATTTTTTCCACCCCCTCCATTCTCCCCGCCTATCTCACCTGCGAAATAGAGCTCCCAATTTTTAACAGATTCCCCAGGCCGCAGGTTACGATCGATGGGCCAGAGCGAAGCGAAGGAGACCTGTTTGCATTTCGGGTGAATTTGCCCCCCCGCAGGTTTGTTTGATTTTGCCTAACTTTTTCATTTTCCTCGCCTTAATTCCGGACTGCAAAAGAATATTCTGCTCAACGAACCCACTATTTTCAAAGTCTTAGGGACCCCAATTTTGAGCAAGCTCCACCCCGTCCTCCAACGTCCCCCTCATGTTGCTCCCTCTCCCCAGCGTGTCATACGATTTTCCGTCCTTTTTTCCTCGCGATCCAAATCGTCTATTCTGCGGACTTTACAAGCGCGGAATTTGCGTTTAATCTTTTGCGGTCCCGCTTTCCGCTTCTTGCCATACTTAGTTCGTGGCACTTCCTCCGATGACCAAACATTCGTCAGTTCTACCTTTTCTGCTGTGTTCAGCTCTCGTTTTTTTCCAGGAATCGAGGTTGAGGGTCAGTAGCACCTATCCTCCCTCCCCCCCCAAAAAAACACTACCAAAACACATCTTTAGTGTTCAACCCTGTTTTTTGACTCTCTGGCCATACCAACTGCAGCCACGCGCCCTCTCGCCTGCTAGATGCTCGTCCTTTGCTTTCGAGGTTTAAAGGGTTGGGTTAGTCTTTTGTATGGCCTCGCAAGGGCGCTGATCCCTCCTGCCTTTTTCCCTTTGTCCCCCTAGAAGTGCATCTCCGACGCATTCCCGTTCGTTTTTTTTTCTGAGATGCCCCAGCTGTTCCCGTCCTATTTGGACTAATCCTTCACTAATCCCCCCCCAACCATTCACCCAGCGTGTGTGAAGTTTCTTCCACAATTCCAGACAAGATTTTCACGGCCGTGTCGCCTTTCCTCCTCTTCCTTTTCCGAAATTCAATACTTTTGGCAGGGTCACACCCTCCCTCATTCGCTCTTCCTTTCTATAAATCTTCCACTTTGCTGATCCCTTCCTCCGCAGTCCCATTAGAATAACCGTTTCCAAACTGAGCAAACGGTACGTAGGCCCCCCCCCCCGAAGTTTTCTTTGTCCATCCGTATGACCCCATTCTATCCTCCCTTTGGTCCCCACAAAAAAACGATCCAACATTCACCGGGTTCGCGACAGTGTTAGTATGCTTCTACCCCCCCACCCAGGATCATACCCTTATATCAAGTATATTTTTCTTTACGATTATGTCTCGATTCCCTTCTGCCCCACGGCCCAGTCGGGACTTTCGCTCCTTACATCTCCCGATTCAAGACAAGTTCCGGAATCTTTATTTAAAAGATTTTTGACTGAATGCTCAGTTAGTTTCCCAAG
>Ga0179591_1374130_pt1 | contig 10176 bp, 13 predicted proteins | sample CZOMad2_1_08_16f_FD_182891 | JGI IMG/M metagenome (GOLD analysis project Ga0179591, IMG submission 182891) | Vadose zone soil fungal communities from Angelo Coast Range Reserve, California, USA - CZOMad2_1_08_16fungal (PacBio error correction) | ecosystem: Environmental > Terrestrial > Soil >... | reverse complement strand
CGGAAACGACTTCCCCGACCCTATTTTTCCCGGCCGCCACCCCCCAATTATCCACGTGGTTGGTCCCCCCCCCAACAAACCTGTCCCTCATTTGGCAAGGAACCTTACCCTTCTTTAATTCTATTATTTTTAATCTTTTGACTATTTAATTTCCTTTTTCGTTCTTTGCTTCCCTTCCATGTTGGATCTTCATTAGCCGATAACTTGGCTTATGGCGTTCCATCCTTCTATCTTTTCCCCCCCCTTGGTGCTTGCTACCCATTTCCCCTTGCCCTCTTTAACCTTTCCCTTCTTCCTTTTCCCTGTTTTTTGGTTTTGATTCGCCTGCAATTGGCCCCTTCCCCTTCGCGATGATGATTTTCCTGCTCTCCCGATTGTTTGAGACAGAGCCCTCCCCACAATCCATCCCTCGAACCCTCAGCAGACGTATTGTTTACTACTTTTTCACGTCTTTCCCTCCCCCAGTCCTCTCAAATCCCCCTCGATCTTCGCCTGCTCTTTTGCTCACTTTCAACCTTTTTTTTGTCGTTTTCTACTCTCCGAAACAGGTCCCTCTCTCGTCCATTTGCTCTTTTGGCTGCCACGTAATCCCTCTTCTTTCCCCCCACTCTCTTCATGGCACTTCACCGTTTTTCTCTCTTACGAAGGCTTCACTGTCTTGGACCTCAATGAGGGACCTCTTTTTTTTACGGCCCCTCTTCCCAACCCTTTTTCCCTTCTTTCTTTCGTAATCTTGCGTTCTTTCTCCAAAATTATACGATCTTCTTTCGAGCCATTGCTCAGCCCTCCCCCCTATCGAGGCGGGCTCCTGCCATCTTGAACCCTAGTTCCCGACTCCTTCTTTTCTTTCTTGGCAACGATGTTGGTCACATTAGAACAGCCGACTTTCCTTCCTCTCCCTTACTCTGTCCCTTTCCCAGAAAATCCTCCCCGTTTTTGTGAGAGGATCCTTTTTGACCGTGCGCAGATAAGACTGAGACTTACTATGTTTTCTGTCTAAAGTGTTTATCTTTTCCATCCCCCTTGTCCCCAATTGAGAGGCACCTCTTGATTCTTTCTTTCGTGTCCCCCTTGCTCAAGCTTGCACTTCTCCCTGATAGCTTTCAGTCTGATTCAAGTTAGCGGTTCCCCGATTATCGACCTGATCCCTTCGAAAGTGGTAGTAAGTCTCATTCTTCATAAATCACTTTTTGCCCTGTCTTTCCTGCCCCCAGAGTCACTCTGACGTTTCCCACTTTTCCCCCCCTTTCTCTTGGTTACTCTAAATCCATTTTTCCACCCCAGCAATGATACTCTGATTTGGATCGGGGGCCTTTTTTCCCCCAGCAGATATATTACGAGATGCTGTTTGTTCTCCTTCCGTGCGAAACCGGACCAAAACAGTCCTTTTCTCCCCTTTTTTCTGCAATGAACTTCCTTGACGCTAGCTATCTTATTTTTTCTAGGAGAGGCCCTTTCCTATCCATATAACCCTACCTCTACTATTGTTTGCGAGTATCTGGCTTGCTCTGCGTGCTGACCTTACTACCTAGTCATCATGCATTCCCCTCCTCCTTCCTTTGCCAATGAAGACGTGTTGCCTCAATAATGGCCTCCCTGAACCCCATCAGGATTGGACAATTTTCCCAAATGTCCACATCCCCCAGCTCGGGTTCCTAGAGGGGCCCTCCCTTTCAGCCCCTCTGGCCCCCTAGACCCGCTCAACCAGGCCGATGGTCAGAAACTACCGACTCCATCCACTAGCGGCAAGACAACGCTAAGATACCCCATTCTCCTTTTCCCTTCCTTTAGTTGCCCCTAGATTGGCCCGCCCATTCTTTCCCATGTTCCTTTTTTATTTTGGTCGAGTGTTCTCTTTCCCGGAGGCCGTTTTCGTTCCGAGATTTATTCGACCCTGAAGAAAAACCCGTCCCCTCTCCGATTCCGTAGCTCCCCTTCTTTCTCCCCCTTTCTAATCTCGTGGTTTCTTCTTTTCGCCCCCGGAACACACCTTCAGCATCATGACTTTACCGCCAACTCGATGTCCCTTTCCCCCAGAGCGGAGGAATAAGTTCGTTTTGCTTTTTGTAGGCCCCTGTCGCCTTTATATCGAAGAGAAGCGTCCCTCAGATGGACGGATCGACCCAGCACAATATGATTTCCTCCCCTCCTCGGGAGTTTAGAAACTCTGAGAACCATCACCATTTGCCCCAACATCGCTCCCTATCCCCCGTAGATTTTTCCCCGATGTCTCGTCAATACTGCTAGTCCCCGACCCTCCTCCCCTTCTCTTTGGTCCCCCTCTTTTTCACCCTTTGCCCAAAATTTGTTACGGTTCATTTCCGATACGATGACACCCTCCCACCTCCCTGCGCTAGTCCATCCTCAAAGGTTTTTTCCCCCCCACTTCCCTGGACCTTCCTTCCTTCTAAAAGAATACCCCTTCCCGTAGACTATCAGAGATCCTCCCCCAAGACGCGAATCACATTCGAGCATTTTCGCAGCGAGTCAATACCTTCTAGTCTTGAACCTCTGAGATTCACACACCCTTTGCTTTCGGTTTTTTCTCCTCAGCAAAATCTCGACCCTCATTTTCCTCCTACGCTCAGACTTCCCCCCGCGACAGTCTGCTCACATTTGCCCCAATTCCCTCCCACTCCTAATCCTTCCAAGACCCACGTTCGCCCCCATACCCTGCGTGAGCATCAGCTCCTTCTTCATTCATGATGTAAGCTCCAAATTCCCTTTTATGCCCGATACCTTCTCCTTACGGTCCGTGAACCGAAGAGGATCCATTTGTTTTACCCAACGCGCTTCTTGCCGCCCACTTCGCGATTTCATTCCCTTTCAACTAGACCTTCAGGAACGCTTCGCTTTCCCCCCCCCCCCCCCCCTCTTTTTTAGGCCCCTCCCAAACTTTTTTTCCCTTCTGAAAGACCCTGATTTCTGTTTTTGGTCCCTCTGTTTTCTTTATGTTTTGCGTGGTTTATGAGTGTTTGCCGACGGCCTGCCCCGTGTTTCTTTCCTCCCCCGCATGTAAACTCTGGGTATTCGTTGGGCCCGTTGAGTCCGTCATCCGCCTTTTTCCACCAGAACGGGCCCCGTAGGTTACAACCTCCATCTTTGCGTCGGAATTTCCAACACTTTATGGATCCCTCGGTCCGGGTGACCCCCAACGATACTTTTGATCAATCCTACTGGACTTTCCTTTGATTGGACAGAAAATTCCCAGCCCTTGAACCCCAATTCTTTGACTCTCTCTCCCTTGCCTCATATATGTTTTTTTTATCTTTAGCTGTTTGTTCAAATGAGTGGAGTCCTTTTCTCCGTGACCTTTCCCCAGTTAAATTGTTCTGAGACAATGATCGGTTCCCCCTATGCTGTTCTCCGAGAGGTTTTATGCCCTTAACGACGCTAAGTTTTCTTTCTGTTCCCAATATATGGTTCATCAGGAGGCTGCTTCTCCTCCGATGGATTGTCCGATACCGGCTTTCAAACACTCTGCGGGGTTATATCCCCCCTTTCTCTTAGCTTTTTTTTCTTTCCATCAGGGTCTTTCTTCTTTTCCGCCTCTTTGACTTGAAATATCCTGAGGGAACCTCTTGTCTTTTTTGCCGGTCGAGTCATCCCCCATCCTTTCTCCTTCTCCCTTTTTTGCGGGTCCTCCTTTCACCCCAAGAGATCACCTTGCGATTTTGCGTTCACGGGACACGTGTCAGGTAATGCTTTCCCCCTCCATGTCATTACGCTGAACCTGTGATCTCGTGATGCGCGGTCCGGTTTGCCTCTTTCGTCCCTTTTTTTTTCTGGCTAGTAGGGCGTTTCTGTCCCCTCCGGTGAAAGCAGGACACTTTCTGCGTATCGTTTTTCCCCATAGGTAATACGGCCTGCAACGTTCCGAACTTTTCGTTTTCTTCTTCTGTTGCCCCTTCTCTCACCTCCGCACCGGCCCCCTTGTGCGTTGGGGGCCCTCCTACTTTGATTTTCTAGAAGGAGCGGAAATCCTGAGACCCGGCCTCTACTTAGGTCCTGCCCTTCGTTTGTGTGGGATTTCGTTTTCTTCTCTATTAGGTGATTCCTACCCTATCCCTCACTGAGGCCTTTCTTGGCCACCCCTGTCCTCTTCCCCCCTTTCCCCTCTCGCCCCCGTTTTCTGGTCTTTTTTTCTCTTTTATCGTCTTATCTTTTTTCCCCCCCCAAATTTCAAACTTTCACCTTTGAGAGTACCCTTTCTTGCATTAGAAGTTCTTTCTTTTTTTTATCGCATCCTATTTCCTCGCTCAGATTGGTACTGCGCTTTTCACGGTTCTTTTTTTCTCCGATATCAACTCCCTGTGATGTGATCTTTTGGATGTCCCGATCGGATCGTAGGGAAGGCTTCGTCTTGAGCTCTTTTTCTCCACATTCTTCTTCTTCCCCCCCCATCACGAGATACTAAGGAGCTGGACCTATGTCCCAATTTTTTTTTTCCTTGGTACTTATTATTGACCTGTTGCCTAGCAGGGCTCTCCCCCCTCCTTTCTTTTCCTTTTCCCATCCGTTCGCGACCGTCCTCGCTCTTCTTGTACTCTCCCTTCCTTCTAGGGAAAGATCGCCCCGACATATCAGACTCCCAAACTGCCGCCCAAAAATTCCTCCACTTTCCCATTGTCCAATCTTCTGCGATAGGCGCCACCCTACCCCCTTTCCGTTCCTTTTTTGCGTCATTCGGATCTTGCGGTTTGTCGCGTTTCTAGTTATGTTCTCCAAGTCGGCCTTGGTTTTTCTTTTTATGATCTCCCCTCTTCCCACTGCCTTTATTTTTTTTTTTCCTTCATCTCTTCCCCCCAACCCCTCTTTTATGTGGCCATCCCTGCCACCATCCTCCTTTCGTTCGGTTTTTTGTATGCGTCGCCTCGCAATTGGCCCCCTGCCGTAGAGATATAGGACTTCTCTTCCATTGTCTTTCTTCCAACCCTCCCCCGCACACATAATGTTCTTTTTTCTCCTTCAGATCGCCAAGGCATTTCCCGATCCTCCCCCCCAGATCCTCCCGAGGCAGCGCTCAGGGCCCCCTTCCCCCCATGAGAACCGCCATCTTTTGTCGTTTCTCAGTTTTGCCCCAGGGCTGATCTCGTCATTTTTATATCTCTGGAACCTTCCCACTTACTACCAATCTGTACCCCCCTTCCCCTGCTTTATTTCCCCCTCCCCAGTGGGATATGTATCTCCCCAGGCGTACCCAAACCCCCACAAACTTGGACACGTGACTTGACCTTTGGCGACGACGAGGCCCCAAACCTCCATGGTGTTGCTTTCTTCTTTCTTTTTCGGTCTTAATCCAATCTAAGATTATTCTTTCTATGAATTTGCCGATCCTCTCCCTAAATTTCTGTCTCTTCGTAGTTACCCCCTTTTCCACTATACCGAATTCCTGATAGTCCCCTTTGCAAACCTCTGGATCCTCGGGTAAACACTTGGATACTTCCCCCTAGACACCCCCCCTTCGATCTTCTCGTGAGGCCCCTTGGTTCTACAATCTCTTCCTCTCTTTTACTTCTTCCTCCTTTTTTTTTTTTTTTGTCTCTCTTTCCCTATGGTTTAGGCCAATTCCTCCCTCTCCTCGGACTTTTTAGGTGGTTCCTACCTTTTTTATCTATCAATATTGCCAAGACGACTCCCTTCGTATTTATTGGCACCACCTTTCAAACGCTGCATGTGCCTTGATTATTTTTTTTCTTCCCCCTCGCAGCGGTACCTTGTCAGACATGATCCCTCCTGGCTACGTTTGTTTTTTTCTTTTCCCTCCTCACCCTGCTTACCTTTTTTTTCACCCTCCTTCCTTCCTTGTTTTTTTTCCAGCGTCACCCATGGGGGTTCCACTTTTGCCCAACCAGACTAGTCCTCTACATTTTTCCGGCCAAACCAGAAATGATAATAGTCCTTTTTCCTCTAGTTAGTATTTGCATTTCCCCCCTCCGATAACTGTCGATCGCTTTTTCGCCTCTGAGTTCCTCAACACGCGCCGTGGTTCTCCAGAGATTGCCTCTTCGGAGATGTTTTTTGTGTCTCCTTTTTAGAGGCCCTTTTCGCTTTACATTTTCTTCCCCACTCCTTCGGAATGATTGTTTCTTCCTCTTATTTGTTCTTCTTCGATGTATTCAGAAATAGTTCGAGTCCCCCCCAGTAAGTTATCGCGTCCTTCCCCCCGGGCCAATCTAGGGACCCTTTGCATTCCATCGGACATCAGAACAGTTTCTTATTTATTTTTTCATTCCCTTTTAAACTTCAACCCCTCCTATTTTTTTTTTTGACTGGCTGGGAAGCCCTTCCTTCAGTCTCATTCTACCGCCCACAAGGAAGAATGGTAAGAATCCTCCCCCCCCTTCCCTCAGCACTCCACCCAAATACCCATCCTTTCGCTTTTTTCCCCTTCTTAGTTAGGCCTTTTTCGCCCCCCCTCCCCCCCTGATTACCGCTCCAACGGATTTAAGTTTGTTTCTCGCTGATGTGTGTAATCATTTCCTTCGGACTAGTTCCAAGTCTGAGGTTATGCAACTACCCCTTCCCATCCATTCCTTTTCTTCCGATGTCGCACCAGTAGATGACACTCGGCGATGGTTTCTTCTTCTCCCTCTAAGCCCACCCTTGAAGTAATTCCCTCCCCTGCCCCCCAACTTTTTTTTAGTGTCCTCGTAGAGAGGGTATCAGTTTTTTTCCTTTGCTTGTAGGCCCCGCATCTGAATTTTGAATATCGCGTCCGTAATGCCTATTTCCACGGATTCGTCCCCCTCCACTCTTCTCTCCCCCCACGCCTAGGTGCGTTGATCAACTTCCGCCCCCTCCACAACCAAGTGACACCGCGCGACCTTTACCCCCGTCTTTCCCCTTCTCAAAGCCCCCCTATAGGAATTTCGATAGCCTGAAAACAACCGACACTTGTTTGTTAACGAAAGTTTTTGCCTTCTCGCCTTTAACACCCCTTGTATTGTCCTGCGTGGCTCCTCCCCTGATTCGACCAAAATCAAAGGAAGGATAGAGTACCAATGCCAGTATTCACACCTTTTGTGCAAGTACCTCTACCGTGTCAGTCTTTTCCTTTAGGCCTCACCTCCTCCCGCCCCGAGAACAACTATATAGATAAAAAACACTATTCCTTACATCAGTATCGCTTTTTAATCGTCTCGTCCGTCCTATTTTTGTACCCACCGCACTCTTTTTGAAACCCCACCCCTTGGTAGCCCGTTATCTACTTAAGAAAATCTTTCCTTCCCATTTTTCCAAGTTCTGCTTCGACGTCTCGAGGTTCCTCCTCCATACCTGTCTTTCCCCCACTTTGCAATCACCCCTCCCCATCTACTCTGGTCCCTCCCAAACTTCGCAAGATGAACCAACTTCCCGTCTCATTCAGCGAACCCTTCAGCTTGCAGCTCCCCTAATGTATCAACGATATCTCCCTTTTCCGCTTTTCACGTAAGGTACCCCTCAGAGATGCCACTTGTTCTCGTGACTCCCCGCGAATGAGAAGACACACACATTAGAGTAGCACCCTACTTTTTTTATGACCTATGTCCCGGACCCAAGTAAAAGTCTCTGTTTTTGCCCCTCTCTTTTTTTCTGTCTCAAACTCCCCCCTTTTCCCCCCCCGTTTCCTTTCCGACGATCTGCCGACTTCAAAAACCTGGAGGAAAGGTTCGTTACTCCCCGAAGACTGTTTACACTCCTTTATCGGCAATCCATCGTCTTCTTCCCACTTCCTCTTCTCAAGCGTCCCTCTTTTCCCACTACCAGATTTTCGGCTTATTTCATACCACCCGTTCTTACAGCGGGGGCAACAAAACCGTCTAATGGGCTCAATTTTCAAGGGTAATGTAGGTGATGAGAAAACCGTCCCCTTCCCCCTTTGCAAACCGGTTAGCCTTTTTTCTTTCCTCCTACGTGTTTTTTTTTCTCTAGTCTTCATCTCCTTTTTCGTTTTTTTGAGTAACGTCGTTTCATCACCCCAACCGTTTCCCTTCAAATCCCCTTTTTTTTCCCCCTGACGATTTTCAAGTCCGAGTGTTGCTATGTAAATCCCCCCGACGCTGACCCAGGGCGGTAATTGGTCAACCTCCCCGCCTTTGGTAGCCCGCTTTTATGCGGAGTCCCTATGTTGGCCAGATACTTTCCAGCTGCTCGGTCTACGAACCCTTTCCTCACGTTCTTTACTTCCTATTCAGTCTCGTCGGTCCCCTTCCCCTTGTCTTTCGTTCCGCGTTTTCGACAGAGACGGAGGGCACTCGTCTTTCTTTTCTTAACCTCCCTCCAATTCTCGATCTCGTTTGCACTTTTGGGCGGCAGCAGGGTCTTTCTCCCTGATCAAATACAACCCTTCTCCTCTTATGTTTCACCCTCCCCTTTTGAAAGCTTTTTTTTGCTTTTTATTCCCGTTTCCAGCCCTTTCCCATTTTCCTCTTCAAGATGCAATGATATAGTTTGCGACTTTGTTAAGCTTCTAACGTTGGCTTTCCTTTAGGAGTGGATTTCTTTCCGTTTAATCCTCCCCCTTCCCCCCTGGTCTTCGTTTACCTCGTTCTGACTTGCACTGTAGAAGGCCTCCCCCTTTTCCTTTTTTTTGCCTTTATCTCCCTCGCAAAGCGCCCAACTTTGGGTGACGGCGTGCTGCTTTTTCTCCTAGAAGAGACGACCTAGTGTTCACATTCCTCTCCTTTTTCTGGACACGGGGTTGGGTCTCGTCTCTCGTTCTTATATTCAGACACAGCGTTCATATGTAATTGAATTCTTGAAAAACCTAATATTAAATTGGACATATTCCTCCCGTCTGGGTCTTCCCTATATCGTCTTCTTCCTTTTCCCAATAAAATTTTGGTCAAAGTTTAGTCTATCCCTTTTTTTAGCAACATACTTTCTGTATGTTTTACGCCATCTTCTTATACATCGGATTCTCCTGGTATATTAGCGCCTTTCACTTTTTATGTTCGAAGCCTTTGATCACAGTCCCCCGAAGAGTTTTCTCTTCTCTTTGCCTGTTCGTCTCACCCTATTACTTTACCCGCCTTGAGCTTTCCGCATTCTCTCACCATTCTTCGCCAAAAAAATCACTGCGTTTCCTCCCCTCTTTCTGGAAGAGGCAATAGAGTTGTGTTTCTTTATGTTACTTCTTTTTCCCCTTTGCCTTAGCTGGATAAAAAGTCTCCTCTTTCTTTTTCTTACTTTTTATCCTTTTTGAGAGTAAGAGGCGTGCTTTCCGGTTGATGAATTTCCTTTGACACGCTTTTAAGTACGAAATATTCAGCTCACCCCGCTCCCCCCCAAACCCTACTCAATTGCTCCCCTTTTCCTCATTGCGGCTCAATAGATGTCCCAACCCTTACACTGATTGGCTCTCTTTTATGGCTCTTTCCCTTTGATCTTTTAATGGGATTACTGTTTTTCCAGTCGGGAGTGTGTTAGCTTTCGTCTTAGCCGATACTGACTCTTCGTTAACGTCTATATAGTCCCTCTCGTGTTTAATTGTCAATCCAATTCTTCCCCTTTCAGGAGGATTGTCGAGGCCTGGCTGATTTGCCTCTCCTTGCAATATGTATTTCCCTGAATATCCGCTGTAGTATTCTAATCCCTCTTTTCCCCTCCATACCAGAGATTATCTCGTCCCATATTTCAGACGTACTCTTTTGACAGTCCCCTTCAACCGGAGAATCACCCCCCCGAAGTTACGAATTCTTCCTCTATTCATGGGCGCAACGCGGCCGTCCCTTGTTTGGTAGTTTTTCCCTGTCGCGTTGACCCAATTCCTCTCTTTTCATTTAGGAATTTGGACCAGTCCCCTTCTCCCCTATCTCCCACGTCTCTAGTAATGGCTTTGAACCTAACGTTTTTCTTGATCTTGAGCACTTTGAAAAAATTGGAAACATCCCCCTTTGGATCTTGGCGACTACCTCTTCCACACAGTTCTTTTTTCGTTGATGTACCTCCCTCCCCCCCCCCCCCCCCCCCCCCCCCTTGGTCGTACCCCTCCCCCCCTCTATCCCTATGATCATTCGACCCCTTACCTTGATCTTTCGCTCCATATTAAATTACTAGTCGTCATTTCTCCCATGCGTACCCCGGGTTTCCCCTCCTTCCCCGCATTTACTTCTCCACTTTTCCCCACTCGCGGTGGTAAACCCGTCTGAACACTCCGACCCTCAGTTCTCTCGCTGCCAAGTTCAGAAAACG
>Ga0179591_1248027_pt1 | contig 10176 bp, 6 predicted proteins | sample CZOMad2_1_08_16f_FD_182891 | JGI IMG/M metagenome (GOLD analysis project Ga0179591, IMG submission 182891) | Vadose zone soil fungal communities from Angelo Coast Range Reserve, California, USA - CZOMad2_1_08_16fungal (PacBio error correction) | ecosystem: Environmental > Terrestrial > Soil >... | reverse complement strand
GCCTTTTCTTTTGGGACACATGCTGTTTTTTACCAGGGATTTCTCCCTTGGTATCAGTAGATCTGGACGCCGCTCGCACGCTTCATTTCCTAGGAGATCTTTCCCCTAAGTCAAAAGGCCTAGCAAGATCTGCACCAGGTAATGTCCCCCCCCCTCTTCTCAGCTGACGTTGCCGTTCCTCGTCGTGGCGTTAATTTCACGGATCTTTTATTGCCCCGGTGTCCTGATTTCCATTTGCAGCTGGTTAGCTTCTCTTGAGTCGGGAATATCCAGGCCACGACCTAAAGTCGACTCACCTCCAGGGTTTGAGAGTAGCCCGACTCCCCCCTATTTCTGGCGCAAGTACTCTGTAAGCTTCAAAGTCGGAAATTCCCATCGGGACTTTGGAATTTTTGATCCAGCAGTATACCGTTAGGATGAACTTAGTCACCCCAGACAGGCGCCGATACTCTGGTTTCCTCCCCCTGGCGTCCGGCACCCCGCCTAAAGTCCCCTGGGAGAAACTCCTTTCTCCCCTATAAGGTCTTTGGATTCATTGATCACAAGGTCCTTTCCGGACGGCCCCAGACGCATAGGGATTCGACATATTGATGCGCAGGCTCTCTACGTGGTCTCGCTTCCAGTCGCGCAGCAGCTCGCCCCTTCCCAACGACCTCCTGCGTACGCTGACGCGCTTCCTAGTTTCCCCGGTTTCCTCTGTGCGCAAGGGGCCGGCGCATTTTTCTCGTTACTGGTTCCCTCTCGTAGAGACTTTCTTGGAGCTGTCTTCATGGCCGTGGTCAATGTTCCCAGAGCTTCTAGTAGGCATTGGCACTTTCATCATGATTCTTTCTTTGTGGGGTGGTGACTCCTGAGCGACCCTTGGTGTGCTCATCGTCATCACTTCGCCTTTGGTTTTTTTCTCGGACGTCTTTTCACTTCCTTTTTGTAGGGCCTTTGGGATTACGCTCGTGTGTTATTCAACTCTCTCGAACTCCTCCGATGAAAGTAGTGTAGGGCTTCTTGGGACCCCCCGCGCACGGGGGCCCCCAGGGGAGCTGTATCCCTTATAGAAGTGACATCTCGTTCTCCCCTTGTCCGTAAGGATCGTGGTCTTTAGTCCCGTTCTTGGAAAGTACCACTTAGGCCGCAAGCGCTGAATCCCCATTTGCTCGTCCGTGGCGGAGAGGATTATTCGACATTGGCGAACCAGTCCTAACTAGAGCTCAAACCGTTCCTTTCTTCACGCCGTCTTCGCCCTTCTGGAAGTTGCCTAGGACCTCTGGCCGTGTCTTTTCCCCTTGAGGTGCGGTGCTGTCCCGTTTTTTCTTGCCTACGGCCTCGCGTACGTATTTGAGCTCAGGCTTTCGTCTCTTCACTCAAAGACTTTTTTAACGTCTCGAGATGGACCCTTCAGACCTCCCTTTGGCAAGCCCGGTTCCGGTTCTCCTGGGCAGAGGTTTCTCATTGGTACTTTCTTAGAGTCACTTCTTCGGGGCTTCCTATTTTCTCTCCAGGCTCGGAGGCGGCTGTTCCCTTTTGTGTTTATGATTCCCCCCAGTTTGCTCTATTGGCTGGGGCGAAGGACGGTTCTGCTAGCGTGGCAAGGGGATTCAGGGGTGCTGGGAACCTTCGGCTTCTTGCTTCCCCGGAATTAGACGTGAATTTTTCCCCCCCCTTTCCTACCTCGGCGGTGCTTAACCTTCATGAAGGGATAGGACGTTAAAGGCCCTCCCCATCCCTCTAGTCACCGGATTCTGACGGAACGAGTTCCACGATGGACCTTTCAACGAAGCCCCCGTCTTTTTTTTTTAGAGCACTTTTAAGGACCGCCTCACCGCGGTGTTTTATTGCCTTCTTGGGTTTTCAGATTCTGACTTACGGCCTGTTACTTTCAGTAGGGATAGGACGGTTCTTTTTCCCCCGAAGAATTTCTATAAGGATAGTTGGACGTCTCCGCAGAGGATCTGTTCCCCTTTCTTTGTGTTCCCGAGTTTTGATATACGGAATGACTTTTGATCAATCTAGATTTGTTTCTTCCCTCGGAGTTTTTTTGGTGTCTTGCAGACTCCGCGCCCCCTCAAGAACGGCTTGTGGCCTCTTCGCGTCCTCGCATCGCGTCCTTCAAGTTAATTTTCCTGCTCCCAGAGGTTTGCTTCTTTTATCGGAAAGAAACGTGACGTGCTTGCAAGTTTTCGAGCTTTGTCGATTGCTTTGGTTCGGTGACCCGGAGATTGAATTAGTCCTTTTTTTGAAGGATATGTGCTCGGATCGCGTCGGGTGTTGCCTACCCCCTCATCGTTGCATACAGGACCTGAATAGGAATTCACTTTTCCCTAGTTCCCAAGCACTTTGATACGCGGACCGAGTGGCCCTTTTTTTCACCACTTACCATCGAAAGTGATTTTTGCTTCGAGTTTGATCAATCCCCCTCGGTCAGTCGGTTATTTCGAACCGCGCCTTACGGATGAGTCTGCTTTATTAACAGGGTTGACTGGCTCTCTTTTTCCCCTCTCCCCTGCCCCCCACCCTCCGGTGATTCCGCCGCTCGGCCTGTACTATTGCCACCCGCTCCTTGATCGTGCGGGAGGCTGCGCCGGTTTTCTGGTATGACAAATAGTGTTTTCACCTTTTTGCTATTCTTTTGCTCTAAGACCCCCCCCTCGGTCGGCGTTTCCTGCCCATGGCGCCCGAGACTTTCTTCTTCTCGGCACTTTCCCCCGCTCCCAATTACCTCGCGAGGCCACCCTCCTGGTTTGGGATATTTTTCGTTTCCGATCCTGTGAAACTTTCTTCAGACGCGTGCCTACCGATTCGTGCTGGACCGGTCCCCTCTTCTGCGCCGGGACGGGCGGCTGGTGGGGCCATTTTCTGATCTCGCGGTTTTGAATGACCTTCGGGCGTCTTTTTCCAGTAGCTGCCATCGATACGGTTCTCTCCGGCTATTGCCCTCTTGCCTATCCGTGCCCATTGGAGCTTGATGACGGGATGCCGTTCGGGGTCTAGTGACCTCTGGTTTGTCCCCGTTGACGGTGAGTCTCTGTAGATAGTGAATGCCCCTTTCTTCCTGAGAGTCTGTCCCTTTTACGTGATGCGCTGTTGCTTCTCCGGCTCGTAACCTCCCCCTTTTCAGCCCCGGCCTGGAAAACTGCAAAAGCGGGGCCCCGGCCGAGGAAATTTTTGATTCCCCCCTTTTGAGTTATCACCCTGAGAAGTAGAGGGAACGGCCCAATTGAGTAGATGGGCTCGCCAGACGACTGGCCAGGAAAGGACCGACTTTCCCTCGCGGTCTTCCTCGTTGGCTGCTAGCTCTTCGATCCTGAGGCGGCTGTTCTTTTCTTCTGACCCTGAGTTTGGCCTTTCAGTTTTCAGAAGGCTTTCGATCCCGACCTCGCAGTACGTCCTCTCTCCCCGTCGCCAGTCTCCCTTTTTTTTGAGAGCGCCTTCGAGCTGTATCTGTTGACAAGCGATGCTCTTTTTCTTTCCCTTTTTCTTCGCTAAATTTTCTTTTTCCCAGTTTCCGGTGGTCTGCGCACGGTCCAGAAAGCGCTCCTTCTCTTACTCGCGCTCTCCTTGACTTCTGGCGCCGCCTGGCGAGCAGAAATCCGGGAAGTGCCTGGAAAAGTTCGTCGTCCTCCCCCCCCTAGTGTTTTCTAACTTCCCTTTAATAGTCTTTTCATCGAGTCGATCGAACCGGCCCCCCCCCTTGCATGCAAAAGATTTCCTTCTTTCACCCGCTTCAGTCCGCTTTCTTGATCTTCTGCGGTAGCTAGGCGCTCTGAAGGTAGGAACTTCTCCTCCACTCCAGATCCTTTTCCTCCCAGATCTCGAATCTCCGGTCACCCCTTTTTCATTTTGCCCCCATTCCACATACCGCGACGCCCAGCCATGATCATTTGTACAGATCGGAGGTGATCCCTTGCCAAATCTCCCCCCGACTGGGTCGGCAGCGGGCGAGCGCAGTGACGCTAAGGTTCAAATTTTCTCCCCTCTTGCTCTCCGACCCGTCCCACATGCCCTTTGAACTTCCGTTCGCACCTATCTCGTCCCCCCTGATCATCTAGGGCGCTTTCAACTTTTTTCTTCCGATCGCCGTTCCCGAGGCGGTCGCTCATCGCCCTCCGGCGGTTTTGCCCTCGCCTAGGGTTATTATGAGGAATTTCCCCCTCAGCCGAGACCATTCTTCCCGGAGAAAAGGGTGCGCAGGACGCGACTCGTGTAGTGAGCCGTTTTGAGCGCAGGTGCACGCTACAATTGGAACGGCGCCATTCCATGCATCTACTAATTTAGTTTTTTCCTTTGAAGTCCTCTTTTTTGGTGAGCACCTTCGCGGCGCGCGAGCGGCCGACCCCCTATGAGATGTTTCCTCCTTGATTAGGACCTTCTGGCTCTTGAACGCACTTACTGCCGACTGATCAGAGAGCAGATCACAGAACTTTCTCTTCTCTTTTTTTTGGAGACGGTCCTCCCGTGAGAAGATGCGCGGGGGCGCTACGCTTTTCTGTGCCGCTTCTTGGAACCGCTCCCGACCCTCCTAACCGAGCCTTACCCATATCCTTCAAAAACGCAGCCTTCGAGCCTTTACCGTGAGAGCACCCAATGAGGGACCTCTCCTTCCTATTTTCAGGCTTCTCGAACACGGTAATAACTTTTTAAGCGCTACTTTCCCTGGACGAACGACGCGTAGAGCAGGACATTCCCTTTAGACGAGTTTTTTTTTACTTCCTCCTCCAGTCCCCCCTTTACTCCTCCTAGGCTGCCAGAAGAAACCAGCCCCTCCCCCTTTCCCCTTTCTTAAACCTGCTTTTTTTCCAGTCGTGGATCCACCGCGCGGACGCCCTACTTTTCCCCCAGCGATTAGTTTAGTCCCCCCCCCTCCTAGCCCTTTACTAATGTGTTTTCAAGAACCCCCATCTGCCCTTGCGAACATTCCCCCTTCTTTCTTTTTAGTGTTTGGGGAATGCACTCCATGGAGCATTGCAGTCCTTCGTCCTTCTCCCCTAAACCGTTACACTTTTATGATGTGAAGGTTCCTTCAGTTATTTTTTCCCCTGTACTTCCGCGCCGTTGTCGCTTTTCGGCGCAGTTCGAACGGTCAGGTTATTTCCCCTTCCCCGTCCCAGGGCCGCCCCTTCTGAGTTATAATTTTGTCCCGTTACATTCCGGTAGATCAGTACTCACGTAGTTCCCCCTTCCCCACTTTCCCCCGCTGCTCTTAATTTTCGCCCCGGGATCGCCCGGCGGTGCATTGATACCGCCCGTCGACCCTCCGGCCCCCTTTTTTGCCTTTATCTCGTCCGCTGAATGCCTCGAGAGGCCGCGTTCAAAAGACCGTTCCGGAGACGTGCAGTTCCCCTTGCTTTACTGTAGATGTCGATTGCAGGCCGTGATGAACGTATCCTCGGAGTTTCTTTCTTTTTCTCTCGGACTTTGCTGGCCGCGTCGCTCCGGGCTTCATCCCACTTATTCATTCCCCCACAGACAGGTCCGTCCATGTCTCCCGCTTACGATTTAGTCTTAGAGCAGAAGGGTTATGATTCATCGGCCTGACTTCCTTTGGGGGATCGTGACTCTCTCAGTCGTACCGGGCCCAGCTCCTCGCGGCCGATGTCTCCTATTCGGACTTGAAACGTCGCGATGCCTTGACTCTTTGCGCGTTCGGCATCCCGGCGAAGCCCACGCCGCCAGGACTGACGTTAGGCGCTCCGAGAATGTACGTTTCTCTCTTGTATAGAGCGGACCCTATAGCGTAAGTGCGTAGCCTCCGCATCCGATTTTTTTCCCGACCCTTTCCTCTGTTGATCGCTCAACGAGAGAGAGTCTGGAACCCACCGAGCCCCCAGTCACGCGGTCCCTGAGCGCGCGAAGAGAAGGTTCCCCCCTTTTTTTCTCCCCACCGTCCAGGTCTCCTTTCCACCACTGCATGCCGCCCCAATCGGCTCCTGCCGTGCGGCCCCCGGTTCTATGCGACCGCGGTCGTGGGAGAAGGGTTTTTTCCCCCTTGCGCCTCTATACCGACTGACCTCCCGTGAAGGCGGAAGCCGTGGTCGAGATAGAAGTCCTTTTCGCCGTCCTCTTTTCTTTTTCTCCGGAGAATTTCCTCGTTTTTTTTACTCAGGGTGGTCGCGGCGGGCGAGCTTGCGACTTAGTGCTAGAGTTTCTCTCTCTCTCCTGCGTGAAAATCTAGACTCCGTCTTGCGTCTTGAGGGGGCGTCCGCACGATTTATGTGTTTGACTATTCTTCCTCCCCCCCTAGGAATCCCTCTTCTTTGTTGAATTGCGCATGACCGGTTCTGAGGACACCCTCTTTTTGCCCGCGGTCGGGCTTGTTTCCAGAGCATTAACGGGTTTTACTGAGTGTTGCAGCATTGGGGATAAGTTGATAAGCCCCCTGCTCCCCGTTAGATGTTGAGTCCGATGACAGTCAGGGGTCGCTTGAGTTCGGCGTAGAGATAAATAGCCTTTTTCCCCTTTTATTTTTCCGTTCCGACCGAGGTGAGGCTGGATTTTCCGTCGCCTGATCGCCGCTGCTTATCGGGTTTAAATAGCGAGCCCCCATCCCTCCCCTCTTCTAATCGATAGCTAACGATCCTCTTCTTTTCTGCAACCCGGCCTTGGGCGAGGCGCGCGGATTAGTCGCTATTTTTGGGAGGTCAAAGCTCCTCGACTGCCAGTCTTTTTTCGGCAGAGGGTTGGAGGCAATCACGTTCCCCATGCATTCTGTCCCGACTTTAATATCATTTCTTCTTTCAATACGCCTACTTTTTGTTGTGTGTGTTTGAACATGGATGTCTTTCAGTTGGTAGTAATATAATAAGTCTCGATTAGGTCGACCTCCCCCTCGACTTAAGTCTATTTTTTGATACTCCCCGCAAATACTACTTCCGTAAGAGTTTGACAATGTTACGGCCTCTGGTCCCAATCTGCTTCCGTTCGTCGCTTTGATTAGGCTAATTTCTTTTTTTTATCCTCGCCCTTTCCGTTAAGATTGCTCGTTCGTTTCTGATTCGTTTTTACTTTATCCGGCATCCAGACCTAAGGAGAGTAATTCCATGCCCCCTTTCCTTTTCTCTGTCTTCTAGGATGCCCTTTATATCCGCGCCGATCGGGCCCCCAGATCGGAGCCTTCGATCCCCCATCGGGTGCTTCATTCTGATCAGCAGCTGCCACTAAGGGTTTATTCATTCCCCTGTCCAACCCCCTTAATGCTCACCTTGTCTGCCGATCCAAGTTCTCCCTCTGAGTTCGCTTTACCTCCCCCATCATGCGAATGCTCCGAGTAGCTCTAGTCGGAACTGGAGCATCGGCTATTTGTCTGGCCACCCCTTTTTTTATGTCGCGGTTCGCCTACCGCCCGGAGCCTATGAGTGATCTAAAGGCCGCTATAGCTCTTTGAAGATCATCCGAAGCGCCATCTTGCCTCCTACTGTCCGCAGATCGAGTCCGTCTAAAAGGAATTATCTTTCCCCTTCTTCATTTCTGCTCTCTCGATCCGGCATGCCGTTCTTCGCCCGGCTCTTCCGTAGGGGAGCTAGCTTATCTTGCCTGGGTCCACCCGCAAAGCTACCTGTCCAGCCCAACTTCCCTTGAGGGTTCTTCTTTATTGGGTAGGCATGCTTTTTGTTCCTCTTGGTCCTTTCTTGAGGTCCGTTCCTTCTCCGTTGGATGCTAATTCGACGGGTGGCTTGGGCGATCTTCCTCTCTCCTTCTTGTTCTTCCTCGCCGCCCGCAACGAGCGGCTTCTCCTTTTGTGCTGCCCGGCCCACCTTTACGCACGGGTCTTTTTATAAGGGGCCTTCTAAATATTTAGTCCTGAACTCTCGAGCGCCTGTCCGTCGTTGCCGATCGTTTGTTCTTCGGCCGGGCTGCACGCAAACTCAGCTGCGAAACTCTTTCTGTATATGTCCCCCGCTATATTTGGGTCGCTAAGAGGGCAAATAGTGTTCCTCTTTGCCCTGCTGCGACAAGAGATAAGATCCTGAATCTTCCTTCTACTCCCGACTCAGTCACTTCCCCTACTTTGATTTCTGACAGTACTTGAACTGAGAGTTTCTTCGGTTCGCGTGGATCGTGTGAGGTTGACTTCACAGCTAGTCTTTGTTCTTAGCTCGTCTCCGTCGCTGAGCTTTGGGTACGTCTCGATCGCACATTCCTTTAGCCCTCTACCGGGAACCTCGTTTCCTGCACGTACCTTACCCCCTCGGGTATCCGTCCTCTCTTCCCTTCGAGTTCGTGCTCTCGACGGCGTTTAGTTTAATACGTCGTAGGCGGTCTTTGTGGATTTTGGTAGTCCCGGGTTTAGGCTGGTGCTCTTTTGGGGGGCTACGAGGAGAGGAGATGATGACAGCCCGGTAACTCTTGCTTTGTGTGAACACACTCCGGTTGCGGCGGGATGATTCCTTTTCCCTTCAGGGCCGTGAGTTGGTTCACGCTCCGAAGCGAGCAACATTTTTCGCGTCGTTCCATAATTTCACCGAGGTCACGAGGATCCCACGTAGACCCTTTTCTGCAGACGCATGGTCTACGCCTTCACGAGGGTAGACTTACCTTTTCTTTCCTCTCGGCCCCTTCTTCCCTTTCTGGTTTTTATTAATCGTCTGTAGCGGTGCGGTGCTCACTGCCCCGGGAATATTATTGTTTGAGAGGCGCTAATAGCAGAGGGTGGGGCCATGCGTTTCGGACCCCCGCCTCATGGTGATCTCCGATCGACGGGCTCAAGCTAGAGTTGATCCCGGTCTTGCCGTTTTTGTGCTGTTCAGTCGATCGCGAGACTTATAATGCATGGGTGGAATGGCGCCGTTCTCTGCCCCTTAGGATTATCCTTCCCAGTTACGGTTCTGACTTCTACCGCGGGCGTTTGGCTCGGAAGAGTCGTGAAGGGTGTGACCGTTTCGAGCGCTCCTCGGCGTTAGCCGGTCTCCCTCTTGTGATCGGCGTTCTTTGGCCAAAGTTAGTTTTCTTGCCCTTTTTTCCTTCTATGTTTTTTCTGTTTATCCCCCCCAGTTTTTCTCCCTGAGTTTTGGCCCTGTCACGATCGCAGTCCTTCAGCCCCCGGACAGGCCCGCCTTTTTTTTAGTGCACGAATACGGTCTCCACTCTCATGCTTTTCCCCAAGTAGAAGAAAATCTTCTATCCACATCTACGGTTGATCTTGAGCTGATGCACATCGGCCTTGTAGTTGTTGCCGGTCTTCCTCAGCTACGGTCGGTGCAACGTAGGTGTCGCGCAGTTCTACCTTCGCGCCCTCTCCTTGGCTGCTCCGATAAGGCTAGACCCGATTTCCCACTACCTGTTTGTGTGTCAGGGCGGGGTGTCTTTTAGCTTTTTCCCTTTCGCCTTCGTGCACCGGTCTTGGCTACGAATTCCAACGTTCCATTTCTGGTCCGGATCCCTTCCCTTTGGACCTTAATGCTTCGGCCCCTTCCTTCCACTAGTCCCCCCTCCGGACCCCGCTGGTAGGGATATCCGATATTTTGTTCTCTCCTCGTGAAAGCGTCTTCACCTTTTTTTTCAGTTTCTGTACCTCGATCTCGATGGCTGCATCCGGATGGACGTTTTTTTGCATTTTTTCGGGCATTTATGGATGGCAGGGTGTGCTCGAATCCGGTAGGTTCGTTATGGTCCCCATCCCCCTCTCCTCTTTTTATTCCGCTGCCTGCTTCTGGGCATTATCGTTACCTCCGTGACCTGGACGCGATTTATTTGCCCGGTTCCGTTTCGAGTTCGTTGTTTTTCCCGAGTAAGTTTTGTCTTTTTTTTGGACCTGACCTTGATCCTCCGAGATCGTAGTTTCTCTAACTCTATTTCGCTTATTCTCTCTCCCAGAGCGCCGTTAGCGCACAGAAGTGCGCCGATCCGACCACTTGTCCAGCCAGGACTTCCAATAGGTCTAAACCTAATCCTTGTGTTGGCCCAAGGAGGCTTGCGCTCCTCCTGCGCTATCGCGGTTTCCTCAGGAGTAATATGGCTCTCGAGGGCCAGCAGCCAAGTTTTGCGGATCATTTTTTCTCTCGCGTCGAATCGTGGTGACCTTTCTCTCCTTCTGTCAGACCTTCTGACCTTCGGCGGTCTGGCGCCTTTTTTGCGTAGACAAGTCGTTTTCTGACGTGCCCGCGCCAGAGGTTTGATCACGGGCACGACGAACCTAAGCAGCTCCTTTTCCCATCTAAAGATAGGTTCTCTCTGCGATAGGCTTAT
>Ga0179591_1329532_pt1 | contig 10177 bp, 11 predicted proteins | sample CZOMad2_1_08_16f_FD_182891 | JGI IMG/M metagenome (GOLD analysis project Ga0179591, IMG submission 182891) | Vadose zone soil fungal communities from Angelo Coast Range Reserve, California, USA - CZOMad2_1_08_16fungal (PacBio error correction) | ecosystem: Environmental > Terrestrial > Soil >... | reverse complement strand
CAACCATTTTTTACCTTAGGATCTTGTGTTCTCTGAGATTACTTTCCTTCGTGTTTTTTTTTTTTTTTTTTTTACCTCCCCCTTGAAAAGTGTGGGAGTCCTGCCGGGCTCTGTTCCCTCCCCCTATCGCTGTTTGACCGACAGACATCCCGTTTTTTCTAGAGGTAGATGTCGTTTATTCTCCCTCCCCGCAACATAGATCTGAATTGTCTGCGGACTTCCGAACATCCGGGTACCTCAGATCGGGATGACATCTCCTTTCCATCCCGGAGGCTGGGCGTCATTTAGTCTTTTTTCCAGTGCGTGCTCCTAAACTTTCCTCGCCGTGCCTGAATCCCGTCTCTCTCCCCCCTTTTTCAGTCCCGGGGTGTTTCCCTTTATAATTCCCTTTTAATCTCTCGACAGGTCCTTGGTTACCACCGCCCCACTCACTCACGCATTGTCTGTTTTTCTGCCCGCGAATCCGCTACTTTTCCCCCACTGACGGTCGCCGTCGTGGCGGCCATTTTCCCAGGTCTTTGTGGAACCTTGCACTATCTAATTTGTCGGCACTAGCCCCCGGATCCCAGCTCCCCCCGGTCTGGTCGGCCGTCCAGAGACACCCTCCCAGAGAGGTGACCGAAAACGTCTGCTTGGATTGCTTCTCTCCCCCCCACCCCCTGGTGTGACTTGGCTAGAAACCCTTCCGGTCTAGTTCGGCACCTTCCTGGTGCCATGTCTTCTTCCCCCCTTTGAAGTTCCCCACGAGATCGAGAGTGCGTTCCCTTTGGACGTTTCCGTTCCTCTTCCTCTCCCCTTTGTCCGTCACGGCAGGTTCTAACGGGGCCACGGGTTCCTTCGGGGGAATCATCACACCCCCAGTCAGTTCCCTCCCTCCGAGACTCCCTCAGAGAGTGAGCGCCAGCAGCTTCCCCCCTCCCCCTCGACCACGGACTTCGACATGTTTAGGGCGCAGCCTCTTTCTTCTCCCTCCTCAACTTAGACGCGGACAGCTTTGGCCCCACCTCCCTTGCTCCCCTACTTTTCCAAGCAGCTATGTTCCCCCTCCTCCGCTGTACGTCCGGTTTGGAATTGGATGATCGCCGCCCTATGGCTCGTTGTTGACCCGCCTGCTGATTTCCCCTACCTTGATCGTCGTTCCTCCCGCTCAGGAGACTATCCGGGGCCTCCCGTGACCGGCGTGTCTTCTCCCCCTTCTCTTATCTGCTCGACGTACTTGACCAGGTACCCTTTACTTTAATCTCTCTTTTTCTGTTGTTGTGTTTCTCTCATGACCATTACCGTTCTGCCAGCCGTCTACCGCACCGAATCCTCCTTTTAAGTTGAGTAAGATCACTCTGTTCTTCCTTCTTCTCTAATTTTCCGTCCTCCGGAACTCTATCTCACGGATCCTTTCCCTTGCTTGATCAGCATGGCTAGCCAACGTCATAGGGCGACGAGATCATCAGATTACCAAACTTCTCGCTTGGATCCTCCTGTTTCCTGATGCTGGGCCCTGTCCTGGTAATTCCTCTTTGACCCGGAACCCGCTTTCCGTCGTAGAGTTTCGGCTTTCTCCTTCTGATGAGTCTTTATTCCGGGTAAATTGTATAGTTTGGGCTCCTTTATGACTTGGGTTAGTGACTTTTTCGGTTCTCTCGTCCGGCGACGAGCTGTTTTTTTTCAGATTGGGTGTGATCCTTTTTTTTACTACCCTCGCCCCGGTTTGGCCGCCGCGTTGGAGCAAGGTCCTTGACCCCTTTTTAGCTGCGGTCTCGTACTCTGCCACGTAACAATTTCCCCCCTGACACCATGATCCTTCGGTGGACGGCTCCGGCAGTTACCTACCTGACATGGCCTCTGTTCCCCTGTTCTTGGCAAAGTAGCCGAGCTTTCCATTCAAGCCGACAAGGGTTGAAGCCTCCCTCCGTTGACATTGTTGTGATGTTCTTTCACTCGCCTGTTTCGGTCCGATCCTGCATCCCCCATCCCTCCTTTAGCTCTTTTTAGAATGTTTGAGCTTGCGCCCGCTTTAACATTACCACCGCGGCGTTTCTTGTCATATACCGGTCAGCAAGCTTATCGCCCCCCCGGCGCAAGGTGCTCTCGATACTCGTTCCCTTTTTTACGACCCCTCCTCTCTCGATTGAATGGCTTTCTTTGGAAACCGGCAAGGTCAGGTCCTTACTTCCTTCAAGTACATTTACGCTTCCACCCCTTTTTCTGCCTTTTGTATATATCGGTAATTTTTCTCGGCGCAATCCCTCGACGTCAACCTGCGTTCCCTTAGCCCCAACTTCCGGGATCCCGGTTTCCCGCACCGCGCTCCTCCCTTTTAGGTAAGCCCCCCATCCAGGTGTTCCCGTTACCTCCCTGACTTAAAGGACTCGATCCCCCTCTGTTGTTTCCCCTCTGCCCCCCGTAATCGACCTCTTTATCCTTTTCTTCTGTCCCTTCAGCGGATCGATTGGCGGACAAGCATTTTTCCCCCCCCCCCCTGCTTCAGGTCGTCCAACGTCTCTGATTATTCCTCTCTGACTCTCTCCGGTTCTGGTAGCTTGATCCCCACTCCCTAGTCTATTATGCAGTGCGCCCAAGGCTTCCTCCGAGCCATCTGTCTAGGCCCCAGTAAGAGGCCGTTTTTTTCATTGGTAGCTACGAGTTGCCGGTCTCTCGCCTCCCTGTGAAATTTGCGGCGCGTTATCTTTATCAGACCCGTTCCTTTCTGCCCATTTTCTAGGACTGTCCTGCAGTTAGGTTTGCCGTTCCGTTCCGAAAAGTATGGGTCTAGGACGGGGTTGCGCGCCTCTTTTCCCAAGCCACCTTTTGTTCTCATCTTTCTTTCCAGGTGCGGTCTTTAGTCCGAGTTCCCTCCCTGGCGTGCGGAGTTTACTCCACCAAGATAGATCTTTGACAGCCCGGTTCTCCGAGCTTCTATTGATGCAGTGAACGTAGGTCCAGTCCCTCCCCTCTTTTTTTTTGGGATTATACTCCGGAACAGCTAGGCTTGCTTTCGGGTTTCTTTTTTTGATTGCCCCTTTTCCACTCCGTACCCGATCTTTTTCCATTCCCCCCGGTGAAGACTCTTTGTCCCATCACTGATTGCACACTTAGTCCCTGACGTGACGATCATCCATGCCTATATATTTTTTCACTCGTTTCCTCTCGCGACCTTCGATGGTCCCCTCCTAACATTGCCTTTCTCGTCACCCTTTATTATTCTTCGTGTCCAGTATTGGGTAATAAGGTACTGATTGATCTGCTTTCGAGGCCCTGCTATACCCTGAAAAGTGCTTTTCTTCTTCCTTTTATTCTAGCTAGGTTTAGCAGGTCTTTTCTTTCCTCCCCCCCCGGTTCCCAGTTAGATGGTGGCCAGCCTGTTTAGAAGTGAACGTCCGCGACCTCCGAATCCCGCCTTTAGTCCATCCACTTCCGAACTTCAACCTGTACTCTTGATGAATCTCGGTCGTTCTGGGTCCGGTCCTTCGTCGTCGTCCTGAAGAATACCTTCCCCAGGCCGGTCCGTTTTTTCTTGTCTTTTCCCAGCTTGGTTGTGGTTAGGTCCTCAATAGCAGGCGGTTACGAGGCCTCTTAGTCGTTATCCCGCTGCGGGGTTTTCCTCAAATCCTTTGCCCCCTCTCTCGGGGTTCCCCCTTTCTTTTTGTTACTGTTCTCAATCCCCCTCCGCGGGCCGGGATTACTGTCATTTGAGTTTTTCCCTTCCATGGTAGTACGGGTAAGGTCCCGCCCAGCCTCTTCCGACTTTTTCCAGGTGGTCGTACTGTTCTCCCCTTCCACATTTGACCAGCTTCCTTTGCTTTCTTTTCCCCTGGCTTTTTCTCGGGGTGGCGGGGAGCAGGTCGAAGTTGACCCTATCATACTCATTTGATGAGGCGATCTGGGTCACGTTTCCTGCTACACTTCCCTGATGCACTCCCGGACCCCCCTTTCCCCCCACAGTTCGACCTCAAGAGTGGTCAACCCCGTCCTCCTCTGTCCCACGAGTACGGACAACTTTCCCCCCAGTGTTCCCGCTGTCCCTGCTCCCTATGGACTACCGGTCGGATCCGAACCCTAATCCCTCCCGCCCCTCTGAGATCACCCCAATGCCCGTCTCTTTTCCCCCCCCGGTCATTCTGTAAGTTGTTTTCACCCCTATTCTCCCGTCCTTGGCAGGACGGACGCCCCCCCCTGACTCGTTTACTTCTTGAGGACCCCTTTCACACCAAAGCTCCAGATCCCACCACACGAATGCCGGCCCTGGGACCGTACGCTTTCTTTCTAACATTGAACGGCGAGCCCCCTTTACAAGGCGGGTGGTCGGACAAGGGCTTTCGCCCTGGATCTCTCCAGGAGGCACGTTCGATTACTAGAGCCCTTATTTCCCCCCCTCTGAAATTGTCTGTTTCGTTGCTAATTCCCACCGCTCCCCCTGAGCGCCCGAGGTTTCCCTGAACCACCTCTTGAGATCTACCACTGAAGGGCCTGCAGTCCCCTCCGGCCTCTCCAAGTCAAACTGATCAAGAAACGTGCATCTCCTCGGCAATGTTCGATCTGTTCTTTGGCTTCGCACATTCATTGATAGACCAGCCTGCGAAAGGTCTGAACCGAGATCGGGGCCGTGGAGCGTACACTCCCCCCCCCGTCCACCGGAGCTTCCTCCTTTGATTTCCAATGAACCGCAGGGGAAGGCTGAACATCTTGATTATTGGTTTCCCTGTAGACCGACATCCCCAACTGCGATCCTTTTCTTCGAGTACGGATTCCCCCATTTCTGCACGAAGTTTCAAGGATCCACCAGTCAGTACTTACGGTTTAGAACCCGTCTTCCAAATTATAGACGCTGGTTAGGAACACTTATCAGTTTTAGACAACTTCCCCCTCTCCCTCATTTTTCTTCTCCGACTTCGACAAGTTGCACATCGGCGGAGTCAACAACGTCTCTCCTCATTCTCTACTTAACGCGAAGAGCCGTCACTTCCCCTCCTATAAGGTTGCAGGAAAGCTACCTGCCCTCCGTTAGAGCCATCCAGACCCCTCATTTCCCCCCAGGTTTTCGACGACAACTATTGGTTCAGTAATTCACCACCCTCCTCTTACCTCAGTTTGCCCATCCTTTAGCTTCGGCTTGTAACTTTTGATGTCTCACTTGACTACTGTATAAGGTGGACCCATGCCCCCAGACAATTACCCTTCTCACTCCTCCGGACAGATGCCCTCCCCTCTCGTAGCCTCGCTGACCATTTTTTTTTGGTTTCTTTCTTTCAGGTATTGGTCGAAAATTACGAGCCGCTGGAAAGAACCCCCACACCCTGTGAGTTTCGCTTCAGATTCAGGTCCTGCTCAGCAAGCAACATATGAAGCCTCTTGGTAGCCGTTCCTTCGCGACCTCCGGGGACGCATATTATTTTCCTCCCCCCCCCCTGCACCTAGCGGACCTGGAATCGTCTCGATGGTCTTAAAACAGAACTCCTTCAAGGGGTGCTCCCTTCCCCCTCCTGTCCTCGATGAATGTCAAGCTACCCAGCTATATCCAATTGCAGCCAGTGTGGACCCTTAATGGCCTTATCCCTGCTTTCCTTCTTCCCTTTAATTGAGAACCACCGCAAATTCACTCTCCCTTTCCCCTTGATTGGGCTGCTGACAACTCGATCGATAGCAGGTCTCCTTGTTTGCGACCTACGTTTCTGAAAAGGTCTCTTACCACTCTCTGGCCTTTGTAGTCGTGCGGCACTCCTACCCCAGGATCCCTACACCAGAGTGATTTATTCCATTTCTCTGAGCAGGCGAGTTTTCACTCCACAGGAGATGAGTGCTTAGGAGCCCCCCCCCCGGCCCCCCCACCTGTGCTATGTCGGCTAGCGACCCCTGTCTTTCCCCCAGGATCAACTTTTCTGCGGAAATGTTTACTCCTTCTCCGTCCACTCATGTTCTCGAAGTCGGAAGGGCTGGGTAACTGGAAGAGTACGAGGAGCCCTTCCCTGAACCGGTTTTTTCCCCTCTCTTCAAAACGTGGGAGCTGGAATCACCCTTTCTTTTACCCACCCCAGCATGAGCGACGAGCATACTCGTCGTTCTTCAAAGAGATTCCCCCCCATCACCTCATCCCCCCCCTGACTTCGCCATGGACTTTCCTCTTGCGCCCTTTTCAGCTGGTTCGTTTTCCAGTCCTATCATGCCCGAATCTTGTTCGGTGTCCCAATCGGGCTGACCCCCCTGGCCAATAAGCAGTGACCTTTGGAGTATCCAATCCCTCGGACGGCAGGTGGTATCGGGCTTGATCCTAGGCGTGCTTTGCAACCTTCCATGCTCTCCCCCATTTCCGAGAAGTAGAATCCGTTTTCTTCTCGCGTCCAGCGAGCCGGGCATTTTCCTGCATTACTGTGCGTGACTAGCCGGCCGAGTTCTTTTGTTATCGTGGGCGGTCAGCCTTTTACTCCAGCAGTTCCCTTTATTTCCATATCTCTCTTTCCCTTCCTTCTTGAGATATCTGAAATACCTTACGGAGTTTCCTCCCTACCCCCTCCTCCCTCCCTCACAGTGCGTTACCCTGAGCCCCCAGCACTTCACTGTCTCTAGGACGTTTAGCTCCTAGAGCATGGAATCTATTCCAGGCTGAAATGGAGATGGATCCTCTTCGTACGCACCGCTCCATTTTTTTTTTTTTTTTTTAGTTGCGCGCCCCTTTTGACCCACCCCCCCGGACTCTCTCTGATTATCCTCCACATGTAATGATGATTTGACCTTCTTTCAGAAAGTCTTTTTGCGGCCAGCGTCTGTCCGGCGTCTATTGATTGACTACAAAGCTTGATGCTACAGTATCCCCCGCTTCAATTTTTAGAATAAGGTTGTGCTTCGTTCTTTTGAAGGTTGGAATCTGTTTGCTTTCTTTTCAGGAGTTCGACGAGAACTTCTACGAGGAATGATTGGTTTGTGACAAGTGAAAATAATCCCCCATGGGCCTGCCGTCCTTTTTTTTTTTTTTTTGTCATGACCCCTTTCGTGAGGTCTAAGGTGAGCGGTACTACTGGTGGGCACCTTAAACACTTTCCCCCTTGTCCGCACCTCGATCCGTGGTCCGGATTCCTTTCCCGGACGCATGGGCCCCCCTGCAATGTCTCCGCCGAACGTGATACTATTCTTTTCGCTAGCCATTCCCCCGCATAGAACCGTGTTCCCCTCTCCCCTCTTTCCGGCGGGGGGGGGTGTTGGGTTTTTTGGGGGGGGGGGGGGAGGGGGGGGGGTGGGGGTTTGGGGGGGGGGGTTTTGGGGTTTTGTGGGGGTTTTTTTTTTTTTTTTTGTCTTCCAACCGTCCTTCCTGCTAATAGCCCTTCCGACCTTCGAGTGTCGCTTCGGTGATCCTTTTGTTTTTTCGCATACCTGACCCACCCCCCCGATTGAGGCGGCTCAAAGTGGTCATCAAGTTTATCCGCCACACCGACCAAGTTTTGTCCCCTCCTCCCGATTCGGCAGCACGCCCTCCTAGAAGATGATTGTCATTGTCGGTGTTCCCGACCCTGTCCTTCCTGATCGAGGATGACTTCCCTTAAGATTCCCCCCCCTTTTGGCACCTTGTCCTAGCCGGTTTATTCTCGTCGCCATCCCGCATGTAGTAACTTCGCCCCCCGTCTGGGCTGGTGAACGACACAGACAGCTTCCTGATGCCGCGAGTTAAGACCCAAGTCCCTTGTCGTCCCCGGATTTTCGCGGCCTGCCGGAAAGGTCCTCCCCCTCTTTAGGGTTGTCGGCGTATCCGTCCTAAATAGAGATTAGGAGGAGGTCTGTCAGCTGTTTGCCTCCAGCCCTTTCCGGCCTCCACACCTGGTCAGCGAGTTCGCCAAGAGCTGATCCCTTCCCCTCTTTCATTCTGACCCCTCCGTCAGGAATGGTTTTTACTTTCTTCCACCCCTCCGGGGCCCTTGGCCCAGACAGTTCCACTCCATCCCCCGAGAACACGCGCGAGAAAACAGCGTTCAGCTCGCTTGGTCATTCCCGGCTCATCCGAGTGCCCTCGTTTTCCCCTTTGTTCGCGGGCGGTATATGCTGGATCCTCACCGTTCCCCGATTTTAAATGAGGCGCTTAGTTCCGTCTGGACGTTCTTTCGTTCCCGATAGAAGCTAGGTATCGACCTTGAAGGGCTCGCCGATCACGAAAGGTGAGAGTTTTTCCTTCTGTCCCCCAGGTGCGTCTCGTAGTCGCGTTCTTCCCCTCGGTTAGTTCGAACCCTCTTCATGTGCCGCCGTTTTCGCCCTTTCTTGAGTATGGCGCCTGGTTACTGGTTTTTTTTTTCTTTTCCGTGCCATCGGCCCGTGCCTCTGAGATGATGAAGTGACCTCAGGCACAGCTCGGTGCGTCGTTTTAGTGTTGTTCTGCGCGTATCTAAAAGAATGGAGATGGTGCAGCCCACTGCCCGGAGTCTTTTCCCCAGTCTTTATTGACAATATTGTGGACCTGGGCCCGTTGGACTTACACCGGCCCCCGGTTCTTCCTAGGGTACCCCCGGCCCTTTGCGTCTGCGTCTCCCTAGTCGAGGGTTTTACCTACTCCCATTCCCCCCAGTGAACAGTCCTCTGACTTTAGTACATATGACGCCCATAGTTGACGTTGGTAGTTTTAATCCGTCGGTTCGGCAGCGGAAGTGGGTCGCCTTCTCCTTCTTTTTTCAGTCTCCCTGGCGCAAGCTCAGGTGGTCTGTTTTGTTGTGCTTCTTCCCACCACAGACAAGTTCCTGGTGGACATCTTTCCTTCTCTGAAGGTTCCAGTTTCTCCTCCAGCAGATCGACCTTTCTTACCCTTTCCCGACCCGGACTTGTCCGAGTTCTAAGCTCTGGCGTTCATGGTATTAGGCGACTTATCCGCCAGTGCCGCCCGCCTCGTCCTTTACTGTAGTGTTCTTGTGAAGCTTGTGTTTTTGTAGGTGTTTTTTCCTTTTCAGGCAGGTAAGATGAATTTCCTTTTTTTGTTCTTTTCGGTCTCCGCATGCCTCCCTCTTTTTTTTGCCAGACCCCCCAGGGTGCCTCTGTGTGAATCTCTGCTTTTTTTGTTGCCCTTCGAATGCTTTTTTCGGGAGGGAGTCATTTGAGTGTACCTAAAGTGGATCTTTTTTAATTCCTCCCCCGCAGTGTTGCGCCTTTGCCCGGTTTCTCCTTTCCAATCTTAAAAGGTGCCCCCCCCTCGCTTGAGGTCGTGCTTTTGGCTCTTTGACGTTCGGGTCATGTGGTCATTTTTTGCCCCCTTTCCCCAGCTTCTCTCTTTTCCTATCTTTAAGTGGTTTTGTTGATCCTCTCTATGGGTAACCTTCATCCCCCCTGTTCCACCTGCCGACGGCCCCGCGCCCTCTTCCCCCCCCTTTCGAAATAACGAATTTTCAACCGGTAGCGGATTCCTAGGTTCCCCTGCGAAAGCTGTCGTTTCATGAAACGGAATCCCCTTGGATTTCCCTCCCCCCATCCAAATCAGGCCTCTTCGTACTTTTTTTTCAAAAATGGAAACTCAGAGCTGTCCACCCCGTGATCCTCTGGGCAGTCTGTGGTTTTTATTTCCAATCTTCTCCTTGGCATGGCGAAAGTGCCTCCTCCCGTTTCCTTGCCACTGCCGCGCTAAGAGGCCACCCTAAAAAACAGCTCCCGATCACCGAACACGCTTCTGACTTGAGCTTCTTCTGGCGGACGACAGAGTACGACCCCCCCCCTCCCGTCCCGGTCTGAGCCCTCGACAGGGGGTGGTCTGCCCCTGGATGTAGCAAGTGACTATTCGGAGTCGGGCGCATAGAATTTCGAGATCCCTTCTGTCCCCATGCTGGAAATTTTTTTACGTTAGATCCTTCGACACCTGCGCTCCCTGATTTCTGAACCGCAGTTCCCGGCTGCGCCCACTGCAGTGGCCTGCCAGAAGTCGCCAATCCCCTTTTTTTACTTCCTTGGTGCAGAAGTGCAACTGTTCTAGACTCTTTTAGGTCACCTCTAACCTGCTTTTTCTTCCGCAGTTGCAATTACGTTAACGAGATCTTTAATGTATGAGCCGTAATCTGGCACCTCTCTTGAATTGCTGTACCAGACCGGTGGGATCGACCCTCCCCTGTCCGTTGAGCCCTCAGCACACACCGTACCAGCGAGCGTTCGTTATCCTTATCCCACCGATTGCCCGCCGTGTTCACTTCCTCTCCTTTTCTAGTCTTTTTGTATCTTCTTCTTTGTT
>Ga0179591_1284597_pt1 | contig 10177 bp, 13 predicted proteins | sample CZOMad2_1_08_16f_FD_182891 | JGI IMG/M metagenome (GOLD analysis project Ga0179591, IMG submission 182891) | Vadose zone soil fungal communities from Angelo Coast Range Reserve, California, USA - CZOMad2_1_08_16fungal (PacBio error correction) | ecosystem: Environmental > Terrestrial > Soil >... | reverse complement strand
CTTTTTCCTCCTTCTCAACAACGCGTTGGGATCGACTTCTTTCCGGCTTTTTTTCCTTTAAAGGTCCCCCGAGCAGAGATGCCCTTGCGCGAAAAGGCCTTCGCTCTCTCAAGACTCCTTAGACTTCTCCTCCTCCTTTCTCCGATGGTGAGAGAAGATCTCTCCTTCTCGATACAGACAATCACCTTTCTTCCTTTTCCCCCTTATGATCGCGGACCAGATCTCCCCCTCCTCGGCCGAAAAGCATCTTTCTTTTCTTTCCCATTCGGCGTGTTTGCACTTTGGAGGTTTTTTTTTTCACCTGTTGCAGGCCCCCCCCCCTTTTATCGTATGATTTGACGTGGCCCTTAGTGATTTTTTTCTTGAGGAGCCCATAGTAACCACTTTTTTCTTTTCTACATTAGAGAATTCTTTTCCCCATGGTGTTTAATTTTTTTCCCTCCTGCCCGCCTTCTTCCGCCCGTATAAAAGCCTTTTCCCCTTCCTCCCCAGGGGCGGAAGTTCTCCTTTCTTCTTTTTCCCGCTGAAGGCGGAACTGATCTTCCCCTCCTTTTCTGTTTTTCTTGCTCTTAGGAAGATCTCCCCAGGTTAGATCTCTCTCGATCGGTCTCCTCTTTGGAAGGTTCTCCTTTTTTCTTTCCGGCCACTTCTCTAGCGCGAGAATTGAATTTTTCCCCTTCCCGAAATCGTGGAGCGGCTCTCCCCCGGTTGTCCCGTTTTAAGGATCTCCCCCTTTCTTTTTTTGCAAGTCAGTTCCTTTTTTTCCCCTTGCCCGCTCGTAGGAACCAGACCCTTCTTCCCTGGCGTCGAGGAAAGGTTTTCTTTGTCGAACTCTGCCGGTAGACAACCCCCGTTTTTGGGCCAACCCCCTTTTTCCGCCGCGACGTAGGATTAATCGATTTTCTTCACCTGTGGTTGTCGAAGTTAAGGTCCTTTTCTTTTCCTTTTCTGAAAAGGTTTTTTCATTTTTCCTTTTCTCTTTCCCTTTTTCTGTGTCCCTTTTTTTTTCCGGATGGAGGGAGATGGCTCTTCCCCCCTTTTTTTCCAAAAAAATTCGCCTTTTCTTTTCCCGGAGATTCAACCGAAGGAAGGATTGTCCTCCCTTCCTCCCTCAGCATCCAGACTATTTTCCCCCCCTGACAACAAGTGTAGAAGAAACCTCTTTCTCTTTCCTTTGTTGTTAGAGATTTTTCTTCGGCTGACAATTGTTGTAGGCTTTTTTCCTCTCCAGGGCCCCAAGCCCTCTTTTTCTGCAGCGGCGGCGGGTTTTTCGTTTCTCTCCCTCGAACTAAAGCCTTCCCCCCTTTTCTGCTCTGAAATTCCCCTCCTAAGAACCTCAAGGTCCTCCCTTCCCCCCGGAAACGCTTGTGAAAAACCTTTTCTCCGTCCTTTCCTTCAGTCAGGAGTTCCTCCACTCCCCCTCAGTATTTTTTCTCCGATCGAGGAAGCAGAAGCGCTTCCTCTTTCGCGAGTTGTGGTGCATAAAAAGACGTGGTTGGCTAAGGGGTCCCCTTCCGTCCCCCCTAAAAACATCCCTCCCTCTAAGAAGCCGGGTACTTCCTTCTCCCCGAGGCGCGGAAGCTTTTTTCTCTCCTTGACCAGGAGTGAAGGTTTATTTTCTCTTATTACTCTCTTTTTTTTCTAATTTTTGTCAATTCCCTCCCCCCTTTCCTCCCCTCGGCACGGGACAGACCCCCCCCCTCTCATGAGCTCGTCCGGAGGAAGTGTCCCTCCCCTCCTTAATCCCGTAAAGTTCTAAACCCCTCTCGACCCGTCTCCTTTTTCTTCGCCATAAAGCAGGACCCTTTTCTTTCCTCCCCTTCCCTTAGAGCTGTCTTCATCTTGGCAGCCTTCATAGTTTCCCTTCTCGCCCGGGTTTTCTCTTTTAACGAAAGGCTTTCTATTTTTCACACCTGATTACGGGCCTGGGATTAAATCCCTCTCGGGAAAAATTCACCCCCCTTTCTTGAATGGCGAGAATTCTCCCACCTGGGATTTTCTGAGAAAGGAACCTTTTCCCCTCCCCCCGAGGTATGGTTACACGGCAACCCCCTCCTCTAAAGTTTTTTATGGCCTGTTCCCCCTTTTCAATCAATCCCCCCTCCGCAGATGCGAGCTCACTGCCCCCCTTTTCAGGAGCTCCTTCCCTGAGGCATTTTTTCATTTCTTCGATTGTAAGCCGTCTCCCATTTCTTGGACCCTCGCTTGACGGGGAAGATTGTAAGTGAGAGATCTCCTCTAGATAACATTTTCTTCTGATAGAGGGCCTCTTTCTCCCCAGGCAGATCCAACATCTTGCTACACTTTTTCAAATTCCCTCCTCGTACGATTTTTACGTAGTATTTTCTTTTGCAGATTCCCTTAGAGGCCGCCCTTTCTGTCTCGGGAGAAAAGTGTTTTCCCTTTTCCCCCCTCCCGAGGCCACTAGAGCCAAAGAGGTCCCCCCCTTGCGTGAAACATGGCCCCCTTTTTTTTTTTTTTTTTTGTTGAGAGATTCAGTTTTCCCTCTCCCCAACGCTTTTTTTTTTCGCTGCGTGAGATGTATCCTTCCTTGACGACAGAGAAGATCTTTCTCCGAGAATACGGCCCCCTTCCTCTTGGCTCATCCCTTCCTCCTCCTCTTCTTTACCTGCGAAGTGTCTCCTCTTCAGAGGAGCGCAAGTATCGCCCTCTCTCCTTTTGATTATCTCCTCCTTTTTTTTTTGATCGAGCCTTTAATATTCACTTTCCCTTTCATGACCCGCAGAGCGAGATTCTTCTTCCTATGATTAGGAGTCTCCCCTTCTATGCGCTTTTTTTTTCCCCTGGTAAAAAGGATTTTCCCTTCCTTCCCATTGTGATCGGATCGTATGATTGTGACTGTTAACCATCCTTTTTCTTCCAGTGCTTAGACTTAGATCCCCCTTCTATTCAATCTCTCTTTTTTTATGTTGGCAGTAGCGCGTCTTGCCCCCAGCCGTGATCTCCCCCCCTCCCTCCGAAACGATCCAGCCCCTTCTCAAACCTTGAGTCCTTCCTCCTTTTTCTTCCCTTTTTTTTTAAGCTGCAGATACAGGCGACTTCTTCCCCTTCTTTTTTCCGGCGCGGAAGCCGAAGCAAGATGTTGCGTTCTTTCTTTCCAGCTCACCGTTTTATCCTTTTTCTCCTTTTCCACTTGCCTTACTTTTTCCCTTTTTTTTCGTGCCGAAAGAAATAGTGTCTTCTCTTTCCTTGGTCCGTTTGCGGATCGTCCCCCTTCCGCTCTCCAACTTTCCTTCTCAGAAAGAAGGAGGGCCCTTTTTCTTCCCTTTTTCGTGACCCCATATTTTTTTTCTTTCCGCCGGAGCTTGTACGAACTGAGGCAAGGTATCCCTTTACACCAGTAGAAAGGCCGTTCTTTTTGTCCCCTCTTTTTTTCGTTCTCAGTACGTACCTCCCTCTTTTTCTGTCCCTACCTGGTTCTTTTTCAGCGTTTCGTGGCGCTGGTAGGCCTCTTTTTCTTTTTTTCTTTTGTTCGTTGCCAGAGAAGGGATTTTTTCTCTTCCCCCTGCCTTGGCCTGCGGGAGTTCGCGTTCCCCCTCCTTCACCTCCTTTCTAAAGTCCTGGTTTTTTTCCCCCTTTAGCGTCCGAGCAAAGACGCCCCCTTCTTCTTTCTCCTCCTCCGTTGTGTTGTGTCTCTGATCTTTTTTTTTTTCCTTCTTTTTGTTTCTCTTCCTACCGTAAGAGTTATGATGCATTGCCCCGGTCGCTTCTCCTTCTTTTTTCTCAGAAGATTTTCGTTTGTCCTCTTTTTCGGCCATCGCCATCTCCCTGCTCGAGAAAAGTCCCCCCCCCCCCCCTTCCAGGAAGCCGAACAAGCGACAACGTGAACTCTTTCCCCCCTTTCCATCCCTGAAGAGGGAGTAAAACCCTCCCTTCACTTCTCCCCCTTCGAATAGAACTTTGAGTTAATTCTCTTCCTCGCACTTTCAGGGAGAAGTTGTTTTCTCCCCCCCCCCCGGTTGCTACAGGGGCAAAGGTCGAAAGCCTTTTCCCTCCCCCCTCCGCCGCCGCGGAAGAAAGAAGTCGGTTCTTACCTCGCGTGCCCCTCTTCTTTTTTTTTATTAGGTTTTTTTCCCCTTTTTTTCCCGGAAAACGGCCAAAGAATAAGCTGATTCCCTCTCCTTCCTTTTACGGGCCCAGGAAGCAGAAGACTTCAGAGTTCTCCCTCCCCTTCCATAAGCCAAGAAAGTTCGCCCCAATTCACCCTTTTCCTCAAATTCGATTTCTCTTCCCTTTTCCCGGATTCACGCGCCGAAACGTTCACCTCCCCTCTCTCCCCTTCAGCCGCCGATCTGCAGAATTCCTTTTTTTTTCCTTCTCTTCCCTTTTTTCTTAATTTTAGAGGGGCCCCCCTTTTTCTCCTTGTTTTCTCATAACTCATTTTCCCTTCCCTTCACATGACACCCCCCCCCCCCCCCCCCCTTTCTTCGAAGTTAGAAATAGGATCCCACTTTTCTCTCCGCGGGAAGCAATTTTCCGCACCTCCCCCTCTCCGGAAAATCCTTCCCTCTCCTTCCCCTTTCCAAGCATGTTTAAAAACTTTTCCCCCCTGAAACCGCTCAGAAGATGGAGCTTCCATCCCCTCTTCTCCCCTCCCTAAGCAGATATTCGGCCCTCCTCTCTTCCTCCCTCAAGCCGTCTTCCCTCTTCTCGATCTTCGAGGGAGAGCTTTCCTCTTTTTTTTCTTCCCTTCCGTACGTTTTCTCGCCTCGGCGCTACCATTTCTTCTTGTGAGACAACGAGCTTTTTCCATTCCCTACTTTCATCGGTTTTCCCCCCATTCGAATTTCTTCCCGCAAGGTTTAAGACTCTTCGGGCTCCCCCTTCTCCCCTCTTTAAAAGAGAGCTTCCATCTGTCCCTCTGTGTTAGAAGCCCTCTTTCCCCCCTCTCTCTCTTTTCATAATAATCCTTTTTTTTTCGAGATTGGAATGTTCTTCTTCCGCTTTGGTGCGTCGATGGAAAGCGAGTGCTTTTCTCAGATGTTGTCCCCCTTCGAGCAGTAGCTCGAAACCTTTTCCTCACTGCCTTAGATGGTTTCCCCCTACGGACCCGGATCTTCTCTCCATTAATCGACCTTTTTTCCTTTCTCGCCGAGGCGAGAACCCTTCTCCCTTTCCATCAAATCTGCAGCATCGCCCTGGTCTTTTGCTACAGAGAGTCCTTTCCATCTTCACTTCCGCTCCAGCCCAGGTCTCTTCCGACGACATTCCTCCTTCCTTCTTTCCCCTCGGCTTGGAGGCGCATATGAGGAGGCTTTTTTTTTTACCCTTGGTAAACATTTTCCTTTTTTGATCGGATTCGTTATGAGGGGACCTTTCCCCCCTCCCCTTTTTACGTTTTTGACCCGGATCTTTTTTTTTTCTCCCCATAGTACCCCCCCCCTTTTTTTTTGATTGGATCCTCCCTCCTTTGACTGGCAAAGGGGGGTTCCTTTTTTCCCCTAGTCTTGAATCCCTTTTCTCTACCCTAGACGAAGCGCCCGTCCCCCCCGAAAGTTTTTTCCCCTTCCTTGCTCGGCTCCAGAGAGGCTTGAAAGACCTTGTCCTTTTTCTTCCCTTCGGTGACCTTCCAGCCAGACGTTAGGTCTTAGGGCATCAATTCGATCTTTCTCACTTTGGGATAAATGGTTCGAACTTCGTTTTTTAGTTCCTTCCACTTCCTCGGAGAGCCTCCTTCAAGTCGTCTTTTCTTCTTTGATTCATACCCGATTCTTCTTGATCATCGGAGCGGTGCCCGTTTCCTTCCTTTTTTTCCCCTTCTTTCGAAACCTGCAAAGACGGTCCTTTTCTTCCTTGCCAGCCTCGGAGCGGACCGACGTCTTCTTTTTTCTCCTCCTTTTTAAAGGTTTACTTTCTCCTTCTTTCTCCGGTAGCCAACCACAGTAGTTTTATCCCTTCGCAACGGAACGTCTCTGACGAGAGTCGGCTTCCCTCTTCAGCGACCAGCACCCTTTTTTTAAGGGCTTGCCCCGCCCTTTCTTTTTTTCAGCGTTTAGTGGCGCTTGTTTCGGCTAGGAATTGATTTTCCCTTTCTTTTTTTCCCTTTTGAGTTGCTCGAGCAGGGAAGAGTTTCTTTCCCCCCCCTTTTCTTGTTTTCGTTCGAAGAGAACCCCTTCGTCCTCTCCCCCTCCTTTGTCCCAGGGTGCAGCTCCCCTTCGCCCCTCCGAAAAAAGTGTTCTCCCCTCTCCCTCCTTGTTTGTTTTTAGAGAGAGGGGCTTTCCCCCTTTTTCCTTTTTCCTCCCTTAAGCGTTCTGCTGAGGACCGGTACTCTTCTTTTCCCTGTTCTTTCTGCAAAGTTTGGGTTTCCTTCCAATGCGGCCTTAGGCAATCGACCTTTCCCCTTCCTTCCCTCTCCCTCCTCCCCCTAAATGTGAAGAAGACCCCTCTCCCCCCCCTCCCCTTTTTCCCCCCCTTTTTCTCCAGCGAAAGAAAGTCCTTCTTTACTTCCCCTCCCAAACCCTAGGGTGCCCCTCCTCGGCCGACGAGCGGAAGATTCCTTTCTTTTTTTGTGTTGTCGACGACAAAGGACGTGGTTGGCTCCTTTTTTCTCCCCCTCTCCGGGAGAAAGCCACCTTTCTCCTCCCGTTCGGTATGATTTTTCCTCCCTTTTTGTCATTTTTCTCGCGTAAGGAAGACTTCCCCCTGTAACACCTTTCCAGCTCCGCTGATCCAGATCCTCCTTTCCCTTCCGTTCCCCGAAGAGCCGACTCCTTCACTGATCCTTCCTTTTTTCTACCGACCAGATCCTTCTTTCTCCCCTGGTGCCGTGTGCGCAACGATTCGAGTTCTCCCCCTACCGGAAACTTTTCCCCTGGCCCCTTTCTCTCCCCCCCGCAAGAGGAATGGACACTAAGGCGCCGTATCTTCCCTGCCTCCCCTGCAGATAGTCCCTGTTTTTTGTCACTTTCGCGGGTGAACAAGGAGGGATCCTTTCCTTCTTTCTCTCAAGGACGGGGCTTCCTCTTTCCCCCTTCCACATGAACAACTTGCATTTCCATTCTCCTCGCAACCGCCTTCCCCCCCCCCCCTTTTTTGGCTCCTCCGGGCGAATTCCCTTCTCCGATGTCTGTTCCCCGGCAAATAATAAGATCCTCTTTTCCCTTTTTTTCCCCTTCACGAAGGGTTACCACTTTTTCCAGAACCCCTCTTCTTCCTTCTTGGTTCCTGGAGCCTAAGACCTCCTCTTCTTCTTCCGCTCGCTGAGGGTCAGTCGTATTCCCTCTCTCTTTTACGTGAAGATGAAAGGATCGATCTCTCTGAATGATGTTCCCTTCCTTTTTTTCCGTAGCTAGAAGAGACTCTTTCACTCAAGGAGCCAGGTCAAAGGGCCTCCTTCCTCTTTTTTTCGAGAGGCCCCCTCGAAGTCTCTTGCAAGACCAGGGTCCCCCTCTTTTTTCTTAGTTTCTAGCGACAATCCCTTCCCCTCCCTCTTTTTCCCCGCCCCAAAGAGGTGGGAGAATTCTCCTCATCTCCCCCTTTAATAATAATCCTTTGTTGTTTTTGCTCTCTTTTGTGGAACAGTCCTCCTTCCTTTTTCCCCCTATGGACAGCCGGGCAGTGGAAGATCTTCCCCCTTGCTCACCGAGAAAGAGATGAACCTTTCCCTTGCCGACGCGCAAGATGAATGGTGTCCTTTTTGACTCGGAAGATGACTTAGCCTTGTCCCTCCCTGTGTCTCCGATTTTATTCTCTCCTCCCCCTCCACTTCAATCTGAAGCTAGAACTTCTGATTCGTGATCATTAATATTGACTACAGCGCTTCTGCCTCTCCTCGCGAGAGGCTTTTCCATGTTTGAGGTCCGTCTAATCTGCGTGAAGGAGGTTGGTATTTTTTCCCCCTTTTCCCTCCCTTCCAATCAAAACTGATTTCTTCGTTTTTTCCCCCTCCATGTCGTGGAGGTGCTACCCCCCTAAGTCTGAAACTTCTCCCCTTTCTCTCCCTTTTAGAGAATGACCTTTACTGCAATTTTTTATTTCCAGAGTATTAGAAGACAAGGACTTTCTCCCCTCTCGTAAGCAGAGGACCTTATCCATCCCTCTGAAAGGGTACCCCCTTTCCTCTTGATCGGAAAGAACCGGAGGAAGGCCCTCCCTCTAGGCTCCTTCGTGCAGGCGCTCTGCGTTTTGAACGGGTAGGAGAGGAAGCCGAAGCCCGAGGTTTTCCCCCCAGTTTCCCCCCTTTTCTCCCCTTTCTTCCCCTTTTCTAACTTGCGGGAGTAAGGGATCTGCCTTCCTCCTCTCTCCTTGCAGCGTTAGGATTGGGGCCCGTGTCCGCCTCGGCGCTGTCTCTGATAAGAGGAGAGGTTTGCCTCTTCCGCGATCAACTGCCCCTCCCCTTCCCTTCCTTTTCTGGCCCGCTTTGAGCGGGAAGAAGGCTTTTTCTTCCTTCCTTTCCTTCTGTCCCGGTTGGTCTGTTAAGCCCGTTTTTTTCTCACTTTGGCCTTTCCCCTTCTTTTTAGTCGAAAAAAACGTCGCACTGTACTTTTTCCTTACCTTCGAGTTGTTTCCCCTCCTTTTTTTCTGTAAGGGCGGTTGACGTAACTACCCTTTTTTCCTTTCCTTTTCCCAAAAGGGTTTCAGAGTTTCGTGGAGATGTTCGTCTTCCTTTCTTTCCTTTTTTTTTCGTTTGAATCGAGAGGGAGAGGGAGATGGATCGGTTTTTCTGATGGTCTCAGAGCCCTCCTCTACCCCATCCCGCCTCTTCCTAAAGGACGAAGAGTACGGTCCTTGCCCTCAGCCTTTTGTTCCCCATCTCCTTTTCCCCCCCCCACATCTCTCTATTTAATAAGAATAAGTTGTTGTTGTTGAGATTTATTTTTTTCTCCTTTTTTTCGGATTTTCATCTTCTCTCCCTTCCTCTTTCTTCGTTCTTTCCTTTTTCTATTCTGAGGGATCGCCGCGTTGGTCTCTTCTCCCCCTCATCAGTCCCTTCTTCCCGAGGAAATAGAAATATCATGCCTCTCCCTCCCCCCTCTCCTCCCCTCCCAGGAGAACGAAACAGCGCCACTAACCCTTTTCCAAGACTTTCTGCTTCATTTACCGCCCTTAACCCGTCGACAAAAAGCATTTTCTGTTCTCCTTCCCCCCTTACTCCGAACGGAGCGGAAGAGACAGTCAGGGCGACTTTTCCTCCCCCAACGCTTGGTGGATACCTGTCCCATTTCACTCACAGAACCTTCTTCTCCTCCTCCTCTACCCTCCCCTAGCTTCCCTCTGTGAAGTTCTCATCTTTTTTTTCTTTTTTTTTTTTTTTTTTTTTTTTTTTTTTTAGGTTTTTTTTTTTTTTTTTTAATCTCCTTCCTTCCTTTTTCTTTTATCCTGAAAACGGAACCGTCCCTTTCTCCCCCCCCTCTCCTCGTTTTCCGGCAAGGCACCGAAGCCGACTCCTTTTTTTCCTTTTTTTGCGTCCCGAATAAATGGAAGCCTCAAGTTCCTCCCTCCCGATGTTGCGCACTCTTCCCCTTCTGAACCCTCTTCGTCTTTTTCTCCTCGCAGAAAAGTCACCCTCAATCTCTCCTTCCCGGCTCCCTTTCCCAGCCCCCTTAAGAGGGCGCCGATCACTTCTCCTTTTTTTTCTTTCCCTTCGAGGGGAAACAAGCTGGATACGGGCCTTTCCTCTTCCCTTCTAATCAATTTCTCCCTCAATCGATAGTCCACCCCCCATTCCCCCCCCCCTTGAAGTAAAGGGAAGGCGCTTCCAATAGAATCCAATATCTCCTTTTTCCTCCTTTTTCCCTCCCCCTCCACTACGAGGGCTTGGTCCCCTTCAACTTCCTCTCCTTTTTTTATGGGCAGGAAAGCAGGTTTACCACTTTGTCCCTCCCGCCTCCGAAGATGGGCGGCTCACGTTTCCTTAAGCAATAGCTCCTCTTCGTTTTTTTCTCTGCTTTTCTTCTATAATAAGCGTGACGTGAATTTCCCCCTCCCCCCCCCTCTCCCCTCCTGGGCAGAGCTGCGCTTGCTTTGCTTTTCTTTCCGTTCGCGCCGAGGCGCTCACCTTTTCAAAGGTCTGTAATTCCTCGCCTTTTCTTCCTTCGTCTGCGAGGCACCATCGAATGTCCTTTTCCTCCCCCTGCCGCAAGGTTAAGCTCTGACGCCTTCTTTTCCTTCCCCGGGCGACAGCTTCAAAGATGTTGCCAAAGCGGGGTCGAAGGCG
>Ga0179591_1256831_pt1 | contig 10177 bp, 10 predicted proteins | sample CZOMad2_1_08_16f_FD_182891 | JGI IMG/M metagenome (GOLD analysis project Ga0179591, IMG submission 182891) | Vadose zone soil fungal communities from Angelo Coast Range Reserve, California, USA - CZOMad2_1_08_16fungal (PacBio error correction) | ecosystem: Environmental > Terrestrial > Soil >... | reverse complement strand
CCCCTCACCGCACCGGAAAAATCTCCCCTCCTTTTTTTTCTTTTTCTTCTTAATGGCGGCTTTCCCCCCTCCGGTCACGTTAGTCTTCGGTCTCTCCGATCTGATTGTCTTTGATCCTTAGGGCCCTTGGGCGTCTTTGTATTGGAGATAGTTTCGTGCGACCGTCGTGTGGCGAATTAAAAGAGTTCTTTCAACTTAATCGGTCCTCCCCTACGATGAGAGCGATTTCCCCCCCCTTTTTTTTTGTTGGAATTAATCCAAGCCTCACATTTGTTCTCTTTCCTCTTTAAAATCCCCGGCGTTCACGACCGTGCCCTTCCCCCCCCCCGTATAAGGAAATTCTCTTCGCTTTTCCAGAGGACTGGTCTCCTACTTGAACCCTGACTGGATTTAAGGTTCTCCATTGTTGGACCGTCTTCCCGCTTCTCCTCCAATGTCTTTTTTACGGAGTGGTTCGTCCCCCCCCCCCCCTATGCTGAACTGTTTTACCAGCCACCATCCTTCCCCTTACTCCTTCATTTAAACCCTATTTCTTTTCCATTTTCTTGTCTGGGTCACACCTCTGGCTTTAATGGCCCTCGTAGCCGTTTAGTTTATTCCGATTCCCATTCACCCCCCTGGGTGGATTTCTCTCCTTCCTCTATCTTTTAAATAGACATATTTGGCATTTTTATGTCTTTAAGAAACTTTGCAGAAAATGTGGTGGATTGTAAAGAGGAGAGTGTCTTGACTTCCCTCAGTTCGAATCCCTGTTCTCCCCTCTTTTTTGCCACAAAACGGTTCCTCCTCTATGCCTCTTGGAATTCCTCTCAAGCGGTTGCTGACTTAATGACGCCAAATGGGGCGATTGTGAAGTACTTAGCCACGTTTGACTCCTCCAATCCTCCCCCAGATGTGGGGGTTGTGGACAACCCAGATCCCCCCCTCTGTTTTTAATTGTGTTCATAGCTCTTACTCTTCAAATGCTTAGTGAATCGAAGGTTTGATCTATATGCCTCCCTTCTCTCCTCGGTCTTCATATGAGATTGATTGTTTGGGATCGACTTTCCTCACCTGGATCATTTAGCCACTCCTTTGTTCTTTCCTTCGGCACCTCCTGCATCTGAGCAGTGAAACTCTTTTTCGTTCCCTCCCTCCTTCTAGATCCTCGTTCTTTCCGTTGACCGTACGTCTTTACCCCCCTCCCTCACCACTTGTTTCGGATTCTCCCTACCTTTCCTTTTTTTCGGATTTGCTCGCTTTCACTCAATCGTTTACCTACACGTTTTCGACCCCAAGTTCCCTTTTTTCGGCTCTCTCTCAGACCCGACTTGCCTTTTTTCCCTCTTGATTTCTCGCTAACGATGCGTACTAGTTTCGTACGCGGCGATCCCACAAGCTCTCTTAATTTTGTGGCAAAACCCCACTATAGTGTATCCTACGCCCGAGCATCCTCTGTGTTACGAGAGCTCCCTCTTTTCAATCGGCAAAATTCCTTTTCACAACTGATTACCTCGGAGTCTTTCCCTTTCTGTTGATTCCTCTTTTGGGCTCCTCGCAACAGTGTCTCTTTTTTCCTCCTGAATTTCAGCTAAGTTTGGCGTACCTACTAAACTTAGTGACCTTCAACCCCTCCCTTGGTTGCTCCCGTGTTTGGGTCGTCACTATTTTTATAGTCCTCTTCGTAGCCCTTGTAGGGGGGTTCTGATTTAAAGTTAATGTCTAGTTGGAAAGCCGCTCATCTTTTCCCTCTGTCTTCAGGCCCTTGTTAGCTTTTTTTTTTTTACCTTTCATTGCGACTGCGATTTCCATTTTCACCTATCTCTAAAAGACCACTGTCTTGACTTGGCTTTATACTTCCCCCCCGCATGTTTCCCCCCCGTTATGACGTGAACAGTCAAACCTCTTCTAGTTCGTCCCCTTTTGTGGACCTTCCTGAGGAACTCTGCGGAGCTCATATCAAACACTTAAGTCTTGAGGCCCGTTGTCGTTCTTCCGAAGCCGATGCCCTGTTGCAGTGCTAGTCCGTGTTTGGTCTCCTTCTCCACCTTTCGGCTTTGTGCTTTTTTCTCTTAGTCACTGTGGGCTTCTACTCGATATTAGCCTCAATTATTACCCGCAACATCCTCTGGCTGATATTTCTCCCAGTGAATCAGGCTCTTGTGAAACCATGCGCCCTACTTTTGGCCGTCCTGTCTTCCTTGTAAAGATCATCTCCTGGACGCTTTTCACAGCCAGAGTATGTAACCTGCCACCCCTTTCCCCTCCCCCCCCTTCATTGCAAAGGTGATTCCTAGCTGTGGCTTGGTTTTCGTCTTTTAAAAAGACCCCAAGTCTTTTCTTCCCCTTGATTTGATTCTCTCAGATGGCTCTTTCGCTCATCCATCAGACCCTTGATAGTTCTATTGAAATCTGTCTCCTTTCTTTTTGGAGACTATGAAGCTTTCTCTTCCCCCCAGCCAGGAAGCTACAGGAGCGCTGGAACCTTTCAGGAAAAGTCATTGCTTGTTTTGTGGTGTGGGGGGTGGGTTATTGGTGTGTGCTTTTCTCCTCAACTTCGTTGCTGTCACCCCCTCCTGCGAAACAATCCCCCTGCATATCCCAATTTAGTTCTTCTCATTTCTCCCCTTAGGACTTCCGAAGATGGGCCATACGTCATTCTTATTTCATCCTCCATGCGGGAAAGTCTTGTTCGTCTTTTGGAGTCTCAGCCTCTTGATCTGGGGAAGAAGTTGACCAGTATTATTTCCGCATTTTCAATCCATGTCCGTTGTTTTTTGTTTTCTCTAGGAGACCCTCTTATCTGCACATCACGACTTCCGTACTCAAATCCTATTTTCTGTAGGACGTCCCTCTCCGCCAATTCCGTTCCCGTGCTAGTTTTCGGAATTGCCGAGGCTCTCCTGAAGTATTCCCCAGCGCTGGACGCCTTCCCCCTCCCCCCTTGCGGATCTGTTCGCAGGCGGTTTTTCGGCTATCGTATGGAGGAAATACATGTCTTCTCTGTCGACCCCCCTTTTTGAAAGCCTCTTACCTTCATATGTGGGGAGAGCGCAATCTCACTTTCCCCGAATCCCCCTTCATCAGACATTGCTACTCTCCTTTTCAACTAATCCTCTTTTTCATTGACATGATTCCCCCGGAACCAGAAGCCACGCGAAGTTTGAGCCAGCCTTTGCCCAGACTGCGCCTTCCCTTCTCAAAGCGAAAAACTAAGCTTCCATTTCCTGCCTCATCCGCCAATGCACATGAGAGTCCCTTGTGCCGGGTTTGCTGTTAGCGCCCATTCGTGTACTCCCGGCCAGTCACTCTGTAGACCCCGAAAGTCACTCGTCTCATGATGCGCCCCCGCATGACTTAAACCCCCCTTCTCATATCCCCAATAAATGTTGACCGTCTTATCAGACTGCTACTAGCCTCGTACCCCAACCACCTTTCCTCCTAGTTCCCTTCCCCACAACCCCCGGCACCGTGCGGTTCTCCTGCGACAAACCAATATCCCTTCCCCACGTCCGGATCGTAGACCCTGCCCCGTACTGGAAAGGGAAAAATGATCTTGACTTACCTTTCCCTTTCTCTGTTTTCCTCGAGTTCATCTGTTTGCCCAACCCTTACCCTATATAGATGCTCCGGCGTTTCGATGTTCAACTTAATTTTCCCCCCCCTTCTTTTTTGCATTCCCTGCGAACCATACCCTTTTTAGGAGAGGATGTGGAGGCACTCTCCTACTGGTTAATTTCTCTCTCGATTTGCACGTTGTCCTTCCCAATTTGCAGGTAGTCCAACTTCCTCGCCGGGCGCCCCCCATGGAAATCACGGTTCCCATCAAGTCCTTTCCCCACGTCCTCCATTTCTTCCGCACTCTTTTCCCCAGTTAGTGAACCTAACCCTTTTCTCTCCACCAAGGAGTCTTGATGTCCTCCGGTCCCCCGCTTTGACGTCTCCCCCCCCAACGGTCTTACTGTTCGGACCTCCTCCCCCCCTGCCCCGATTAGCCCACCAGACTTAATCACACGTATCTCGGGCCGCCTTTGAAAGACTTATGGGGCTGAGATCCTTTTCTCCCTTGAGCGCTGTTCACCCGGAGAAAGGCGATCTTCTGCTTCCTCATGTTCTTTGTTTGCTCTTGAATGTGGATGCATTCCTTTTACATGTCCCAGGCGACCTCGGGCAGCCGACGAAATAGGGAACCATGCCAGGTGTATTATGGTCTACGTAAGCCGGAGAGCCCGCCAAATGCACTGTCGAACATAGATTGCTTTGATCGCATCCTAGCACCGGCCTTGACCCATCGGCGTATTCAAGGGCCCCTTCAGACCCTAGTAGGTAGTGGTTTATACTCGACGTCCCCTTTCCGTCACTCCGGAATCCCCTACCTCTGGACGTTCCCGCCGGTTTCAATCCTGGGGCCTTATTGTTCCCCTTCTTTTCCAATCCTGTTTGAAAGATTATAGTTGCCCTGCCCCTTAGCCTCTTCTATCAGCCTTCCCTAAAGAAAATTTCCAGTACCCGAGAGTGAAGTCGTGCCCCCCAGATAATCAACCCTTCCGATCACCATACGGCACCAGTTTTTTCTCTGCGTCCTAGAGTCCCCCCCTTTTCTCATTCCCCCCATTTCTATCAAGTGAGAGTGTTGCGGTGTTTCCAACTCGGGCATCATTTCTTCCCATTTCACCTTTCCCTTCCCCCCCTTATCACCAGCAACGACTCTTTTGCGTCCTAAAACATCCCTCACTGTCTCGATACCTAGTTGATTACCATTTTTGGCGTCACTGAGAGGTGGGTGTTCAACAACGATGGCTCTTCATAAAGATCCCCTCCCTGGGATTCCCCACTCTCCACCCCCCCGCGTTTCTCAACCCCAGTACCCCACCCTTTTCTCCTTAAGTACATAATCACCTACCCCAAATCTTCTTACCGCCTCTCGGTACGTCCATCCGGCCCTGGGTTGAAGTGCCTCTCTTCCTCGCCCTTCATCGCGTGGTTCAATCCCGGGATTCGTTTCCCAGAAGTTATCTGGCAATAGTTTGCCCACCACTTGCTAAGACCACCAGAAGCCTTTACTTGACCGCGGTTTTTTTTTGGTGGACACCATTTCCATCTCCCTTTGGGGTATGACGTACCTCAACACATTCGCCCTCTGTTCCACCCCCTTGGTGCTTGACGAAACGTTCCTACTCCTTCTTGTAATGGTAAAGTCTGGACCGGCATTCAAGTCCTCGATGTCAACTTAAGAAGTTTAATGACTTTTTTTGGCCTTTCTTCCCTTTGAAGACTGTTACACCCAGACGTTCCACGACCAAAGTATTTTTTGACCGTCTGCCAACCCGATTCTCGCCTTGTGGACATGCCCCTCGGAATCGGGAGGCCCGTTGGTTACCCCCTGTATGTTTAGCCTCCGTCTTAACAGGTAAACCCATGCAATAGCTCCTCCCGTTAGCACAGAGCCCGTGCTTTTGCCCATCACAGCAGTCCCCGTTCAGAACTTTTCTCCCCTACTCTCTCGAAAGAATGATTAATTCCCGCCTTGAAGTTGTGGCCTTGCCCTCGCCCTTACCCGAACTCCCCATCACTTTTGCGTCTGCAATGAAGCGGTTTTATTTGACTCTCTTTTCCTTAATCATTGTTTCCAAGGCGACCGCGTCAAAATAGAAAGATTTTCGTCCTGGAGGCACGTTGCCCTTCCCCTTTTCCTAGTTGCTCATTTTCCAGCGGTGGGGTGATCTGGGTTTGCGCGTTTCTGTTTCTTCTGCTCGTGTCCTGGTCTTGGAGCTAGTCGTGTTTTGAGTTTCGGATGTCCCCAAGGGGCCGTAAACTGTCGGTACAAAGCCCCCGACGAAGCGTGCGACAGTCGTAGATCGGTGGCTTCTCAATACATTTTCTCGTGGATTTTTTTTTGCACCCACACGCGGCGTTTTCCTTTAGTCTGTACATTCCCGGGTCACCCCCCAGTATCTCCTCCCTTCGTTTTTTACCCATATCGATTCTAGGGATTCTCCCTTCTCCAGTGGACAACTGAAAGTTTGAGTTCCTTGTTTGATCCCTTTAGCATACTAACATGTGTTCGTTGTTGCTTGGGTGATCCCCCCCCCCCCCTGACTTTCGAAATGGTGTACCCCCCCCCCCGCCTTCCGCAGTAGTCTTGTCTTACTCGGTATTTTAACTCTTTTTCCTTCGGGTCGCAAGCAACAAGATCGGATCTAATGGCCCTGCGAGCCGTTCGTAGCGAGGATCCACTTACCCAATGCTTCTTTTCTGCGTCTCGCTGCCGAGCAATTTTTCGGCGTCCCAACTCTGTGGCATAACTGTGGCCTTGGAGGGTGTTTGTCCCCTTTTTTCAACTTTAGAGCTCCTTTAATCCGATTTAGACCCTTCCTAGGTGTCCCCCCCCCGCTCGTGATTTCTCGAGTTTTCCCAGGTGACAGTTTGTTTGACCAAGCGTTTTCTTATGGTGTGACCTTCCAAAAGCGTGGCTTTTTTCTATGTGTGATAAAGTGATTGTCTAAGACAGCAAAGCTTCCCCAATTCTTTTCTTAACAACAGTTCGCCCTGTTTCTGTTGCGCTGCTTGCATTTGATGCGGATCGAGATCTGAAAAATGAAGTGTTTTTTTTTGAAAGGTCGTCCTATCCCTCGTCTTCTAGCGTGTGATGTTCCTTCTGCTCTACTCTTTTTTGGTCGTTTTTCCGTCGTGACCCCCCCCCTTCTTGCCTCCGTGGAAAGCTCCCCCGCCTGCAGTATTCCACTGATTAAGCCATACGTCCGGCCTTTTTTTTTCTCCCTTTCGTTGACGCCGGCGTGTTTTTTTCCTGATGCCTTTAAGAGATTTTTCCCACTTCTACGGGTGGAATTCGTTATTGGAACCGTTCCCTACCTGCTTCCTTTTTTCTTTCCGCCGTTTCCTTTTGCTTGATGCTTTTTTCCTCATCTTTCACAAGTGTTTTTCAGAATTTGCCCTTGGGGCTGATATACTTGAGCCTCACTTTATCTAAGTTGACTTCCTGGTCCATCCTCCTCGTCCGTCTTAGGAGCTCTTCTCGTCACCTTTTTTTCTGCGGCGATCACAGTGCCCCGGTAGTCAAAACCCATACCTTCCAAACGTACTCTCCTCTTTTTGCATCCCTTTTACAATCGCCTGCGCGGGAGATGTCAGCCCCCCAATTTTCTGGTCACGCCGGGCACCTTGGTAGAGCCTTTTTCCTGTTGATTTTACGTTGGGCCTACGATCGGTTATGAGTCCTCCATCTTTGGTACGTTTCTCGCCTGACCCAATATCGCGCCGTGTGACATTTCATTCAAAAAGCTAATGTTTTTCCCCTTCCCCTCCTGCAGAGGGTTCGTTGCTTTTATTCTTATTACTTTTCTTGCGTGAGCGTGTCCGGTTTTGTGGTGGCGGATTGCTTTTCCGTTTCATCCTTTGGGCAGCCCTGAGGATCACCTTTTCCTGACAGTTTTTACCGTGTCGTTTCCCTGAGTCTCTTCCGAATTCCTGAAGTGCCCCTCTCTTCCCCTTGCTCACTATTCTCTTTTCCTTTATGTTTGCTTTGGGATGCTGAGAATGCACCCTCATGTGTCCAGATTCCGTCTAACCGCCCTTCTCTGTTGATCTCCCTGGTAGTGGTTCCTGCATTAGGCCCCCCCTCGTCTTCGCTCCTCCGGATTCCCCCCCCCCTACGTATGAACGGTTCAGGCATCAGCCCTGTAGTAGTTAAAGACCGACTATCTCCTGGTAGTTGTGTGCAGGAACGTTTGGTTGCTAGTCGGCGGCGAAAGCGTGGGGTTCTCCCTTGGCTTCGCCGCCGGCAAACGACCCTCCTTCCGTAATCCAGTCAAATGTTCGTGATTCAAATTTAACTCTTTGGCGCAATCCAAGGACTAAGGTACTGAGCTCCCCCCCTTAAAGCTTTACGCGCAAGGCGGAGCGGCTCACGCCACGGAGTATGCCGATACCCCCCCCCTCCACCCCAACAGACTCTTCCCTTTGAATTGTGCATTGGAAGCGATGTTTTGAGTTCCCCCCCCATTCCCTCTTTTTTTTCGGGGAGCCCAAGGAAAGTTCCCGTTTCTGCCCCTTTGAAGTTCTCGATGGCCTTTATTTTGACCATCATTCCGGATAGTCGTGCCATGGTTTTACACCCAGTTCTGCTATACCCCCTGGCGGCTCTTGAAGGTTTCTTTTCTGCGACTTTCTTGAGTTGGTTTATAAGTCAAATCTCGTTACCCTGGTAGATGGTTGCTAAGGCATCTTGAGCGGTCTCCCGTAATTTACATACCCATCTCGCTCGCGACCACCAGAATTCGTTTCCCCCTCTCCCGTCATTTTCCACTTGTGGCCATGACTTTTTTCTTCCCATCGCTTTAGTAGTCCCTTTGACCCTTGATCTCGGTCCCTCCTGCCCCCTCTCGTATGGGAACGTTTTTTTTTCTTTATTTACGTACCCCCGTGAAATAGGTGAGACGGACATTTGGCCTATATTTGTACACCCTCTTTCCTCACTCCTTTTAGACTTGATCACAAATAGATTTATTGCCTTCCCCAACTCAGCGTAGACCACATTCTACTCACAATTACCGCCGACCGACGTTCTCGCTCTTGAGGCAGGAGTTTACTGACGTCGTACACTGTTGTCTTCCCCCCGCACCGGAACGGTTGCTCCGATTCCAGACAATGTTTATCGGTATTTTAGCCTTATTCTGGAGAGGTTTGGTTCATTTTGAAATTACATAGAGATCAATCTGCTCCTTCCAATTTCCCCAGCCCGTCTTCCCATTCCCCTGCTCTGTCCGTGTTGATTCTCAGCCTCCTCCTTCCCTGATCCCCCGTCAGTCTTCCCCTTTTTTCTAAGATTTGTTAATCGAATGCCCTCCCCCCCGTCCTGGATTGGTGTATGCTTCACTGAATCCTGAGAAGAGTCCCCAGAGGTCCCAGAAGGCATTCTCCCCCTCCCCTTTCCCTTTTAATGACTCACTAGTCCCTGCTTTCAACTGCCCACGAACTGAAGAGGCGGGGCGTGTTTTTTCCTTCTTTTGTGTCTCCTTCCCGGGCGATTTCTCTTTACCTTGAGAAAAATGACCTCCCCCTGCCCCCATAACTTCGTCTCTTTATTTCGCCATCTCTGCCTGATTTACCGCTCCTTTTCTCGGGTGTATTTTACGTTCCTAGCGTTGAGAACGCGGAATACTGAGTCGACCCCCTTTGCGCTTTTCCCTTTCCACCTCCACCCACAAAGCCTTCCCCCCCTTTTTTGACATGAGCCACCTCCGGTCACAGGCCCTCCTTAGCCTTAATATGAGCCCATCCGGGCTGTCTCATTCCCCATTGTTGTCGCTCCGGAGGTTGATCCCTTGCTTTCTCAGTGTCCCCGAAAATTTTTTGTTCTTAGTCTATAGGCATTTAGAAGGCGTTTCCTCCTTAAACCTGTATTTCCGTTACACAAATGGTTCTTCGCCAGCGAAATCACATCCCCCATTATGGGATCTCGACCTTGACAAGGCAATAGATTTCCAAATGTCTGGTGGACATGGCTTTATCTTCCTCCCTCAGCCCCTTAAAAGGTCGAAAATCACTCATGCTTTGCTTCAGTATTGAAATGAACGGGAAAAACGCTTCCCAACCCGGCTAACAGGGCCCCGCAGTCTCCCTTCTAAGCATTAGACAGGTTGTTCAACCTCCAGGCTTTCTCTCCCAATAGATCTGTTTCCTGTTTAAGGGCGAAATTCCGAGGGCCTACCAGAGTGTCCTGTTCTAGTCCATCAGCTCCCGCTCAAGACCCTCGTCCTTTTTCCACGGACCCTTTGCCCGGCCTTTTGACAGTCTTATTGTGGCTGAGCTCCCGGAGACTCATTCTGTTTCACAACGGTATTTTTCAACCCCCCCCTCTCCTTCGGCTTCCCTCTGCCTAGTTGGTTTTTTTGCCCATTTATCCCCTTTCCGCCTGGATGAAGAGGCCCCGCTCAGGGGATGCTCTCCCCCTTTCTCTGCCATCCTGTCCCTGACGTCCCCAGGATTATTAAGTTGGAGGCAGCCCTTCCCCACGCTTTCAAACACGTGTAGTACTCTGCGCAAGCACTTCTTGGAACCCTACTTCGGAGGTCTTCACTTTTCCCCCCTAGACCTGGTAGCTTTTGTCCCCTCTCGAACAGGCCGACCGACTTCACTTTAGGATCTCTCCGCCGGCCCGTATGTCGACGTCGTGTCC
>Ga0179591_1461218_pt1 | contig 10178 bp, 13 predicted proteins | sample CZOMad2_1_08_16f_FD_182891 | JGI IMG/M metagenome (GOLD analysis project Ga0179591, IMG submission 182891) | Vadose zone soil fungal communities from Angelo Coast Range Reserve, California, USA - CZOMad2_1_08_16fungal (PacBio error correction) | ecosystem: Environmental > Terrestrial > Soil >... | reverse complement strand
ATGATCCGGTTAGGAGAGGCGAGGCAGGCCCCAATATTCCTGCTTCTCGGACTTTTCCGGCCCTTCCGGTTCGGATGATGGTCTGGATGGGTGGCCGACAAGGGGGCGCGTCCAACCGCTTGCGGCGCTGATATTCCCTGGGCGCGCGATCAACATGTGCTCGTATAGAGCCATGATCGTCCTTCTTTGGGGTGCGGGCCACTGCGTCATGGGGACAAAGGTCCACTGAGCAATTTGTTCGGATCCGCGAAGCGCCGGGCATCCGGCATAAACAAGCTGAAGAAAGATTCAGCAGGCCCTCGCGACGGCCACCCGGTCTAGGTGGGCGGCAGTTATAGGCCGAAGGCGGGCGCAAAAACCGGCAACCGGGCCTTCTTAAGCGCCCATGATTGGGCCCGCGTCAGGGGCGAGACTACCCGGGCCCTGATCTGTGTTCCCTATGGGGAGGGGCCCGCTCAAAGTACTTGTTTTGGGTTACAGGATTTTAAACCGTCTTGGCCCGACTCCGGCCAAAATACGGCGAAAGACTCTATCGCATTCTGGCAACTGAAATGCCCGTCAACCTCGCCAGGTTTACATATATCGGAGCTTGGTTTTTGAGAGGCCCCCATTGACGCTGTCAAAATTTCAAGGCATGGCTGGAAGGCGGGACCGTCCCCGTTCCATTTCGGAGGCGGGCAGCGGGAAGAAGCGGTTTCGCGCCCTTCAAAAATGGACGGGAAAGCATAATTCGCCGGTTCTCGTGCGATCCTGATCATTGTGCTCGCTACTCTCGACTGGAAAGCCATGCGGAGGGCCGGGTTGGGCACTATCTTTCTGGCCGTCTCCATCGCGGACCGTGACGATTGCGGAGCGATCTTAGGTTCAAGTGTTCTCGTGGGGGGGGGTGGACGCCAAGGGGGGGCGCGGGACGTGAATGGTTCGTTGATCGCGCACCCGATTGGGTCGCGAAAAAAAATTCCGTGCCGCGGCCCTTCGCGGAGGTTCAGCGGCTGACCACTCTCGATCGATTGGAAGCAGCTGTTCCGCTGGGCGGCGTCCTATGGCCGATGGTTAATGTCGAACAGCCCGGTGAGACTCGTCCGCGAGGCATGCGGGCCCGCGCCAAAATTGGGAAATTTCGCGACTTTTGACCAAAAACGACCGCGTTCGCCTTTCCGGCCCATACCCATTTCGTGAATCAAAGGACGGACGGCTTTGGGCGGCGGAGGGACGTCAAAAAGGAATCTGAACCTTCCTGGGTACGTCTCGTCCGAGGAAAACCAGGACGTCGCGGACGCGCAACAGTCTTCGGCGTGCTTCGGCCATGGTCAGCTGAACCACCGGGCCGGTTTTCGCTGAATGTGAAGCGATCCGCTGCCTCAAAAACAATCACGGGGCAGGACAGGCTTACGCCTTCGACGGCGCATGTCCGGCGCGGGCGCACACGCATCGATGCGAAGGGCTATCTCAACCAAGGCTTTCGCTTTGACCATTGGCAACATTGGGCGGCGGCCGCTTCGTGGGAAGGACTCGCCGATTCTATTACTCTGACGGGTTCTGGCGTGCCCAAACAACAGCCGCCTTACCGGCCTATCCGGTGTCCGTGCGGCGACGTCGAACGACTGGGGCATCACCACTTTGCCGGGCCAGGTCGGAGAAAAAAGTGTTGCGCGGCAAACTGAGCGGTCGATGCACCAGGCGAGGCGGGCCCTATATGACCAGGCGATAATGTTCGCGTCGCAACAAACTGGAAATTTCGGACGATCTCGGACCTTTGATTTGGTGCACGGTCCAAAGGCCGGGACCCAAAGACGCTCCGGGCCTCAAAAACCCTTGGCCGGCAGGCGACATTTGGGGAAACGGGGCGCTGCGGACACGACGCTTGGATGTCGGGGCGTCGGCGGACAATGGACGCTGATGTGGGCATTATCGCGCGGATGACGTCGTCTTGCGCGCGATTTTTCCGCTCCGACCGCCGAGGAACCAAGATTCGCTGAAGCGGCATTCTGAAGCTCTCGCCCGTATCGTTCACAAGTTCTCGCCGCGGCGCCACTGCGGGTTGACGTGCAATCCGGAACGGGCGCGCAAGGAATGTTGACCGTCAACCGGGACCGTAGATGTGGCGTTTGAGCGGTTTGCTTAATGAACAATTGTGGCGAGCACGGGATGGCCGGGCCCGACCGCTCGCAGGATCGCCCCGCGCGGGGCCGGAAGCTTCGCGGCGTCGGCAATTCGTGCACAAGGCAGGGTCAGTGCGGACGGAAATGTTCACGTTTGTCCGTACCAAACCGGGCCAGATTACGCCGGTCCTTCCGCCGCAGTTATGGGAATCAACCGTGGCCAGTGCACCTTGGTCTGGCTGGACGAAGGATCAGTCCCAGGGTAGAAAGTGCCTTGTGCAGGTGGGCAGGATTTCTCGGCGAAAAGAACGGGCGTTATGGGGTTTCGCAAATTCGTCTTCGACAACGCCCGTCGTGATGGCGACAGGGGAGGGCACTGTTCGATATAGAAACGAACAGATCGATCTTGCCATCACCGGCCATCCCAAAAAAAACCACAGCTTCATCCGTTGCGTGCGCCGATCACGATCAAGGGACCGTTGCGAACATTTCCTGCTATTCGGCGTGGAAATCAGGGAAGCGCCATCGTCCCAGGCGGACCATACGCTGCGGGTGTCGAGCTTTTGGCCTTCCGCCGTGGCGCGATTTGCCCTTTGTCGATCCGGGCCTCGGCAAAGGACCCGATGCGGCGCGCTCCTCGCGCAGGCGAAACGCGGCAAGGCGGCACGACCAGTCGCTCAGGTTTCAAGCGCTGGAGACTCTGCTGATTAACCCAAGGGGCGCTGCTGCTGCAGCGCCCTTGGATCTAACGGGGCCCAGGACGAAGTCTCAAGGCCGACCGGCCCGAGCGGGCGGGCCCGTTATAAAAAGGCCGTGTCCTCGTTAAGAGGAAGCGCGACGATAAGGCATTCCCCCTTGTTTGCGCGTCCGTCAATTCTTCCCGCGCGAAAAATGTGATTTGCCTGCCGGGCCGTACATTCGCAAGCTTGCACGTTTGCTGGCATTAGCCGGACAAGGGAGGGATGGAGGCCGGGGCCAAGAACGCATGGAGGCGAACAAACCAGATAATTCGCCAAAAGTTGGCGACGCCGGTGATTCCCGTTCATGGTTCGCGCTTTACCGGTTCAGTTTTGCTGCTCGTGTGAATGGTCGGGCTGCTGCGCTCCACGATGGAAACCAAGGGATTTGGATTTCAACACCCGAGATCTATGGTTGGGGCGCGGGGATAATTCTCTTCGGCATTTTCTTTCGAAATTCCAGCAAGGTGGATTCCTGACAAAGTCGGGCCGCGGCCGCTGGGATTTTTGGCCGCTTTCCTTGGCGAGCCTGGGGGCGTGATCTCCGCGGCGAACGGTCATTCGTGCAGGGGACGACGAGTTTCTAAGTCTTGCGATTCCTGCTCGGGTCTCGCCACCGAAGCGGGATTTTCGCGGCCCGGGATGATCTTCTATCTCTCGGCTGGTGGTTATTCCGGGCAGGACCAGCGACCGTTATGGCCCGCGGCTTACTTCCTAGCCATACCCACTGACCAAAACGTGATCGGGCGCACCGTTATCGAGTCTCATCCTGGGCACCGATGGGTCGTGTCGGCCTGCCTGGTTTGGCAAAATGGCTCTTCGTCTTGAAAAGCGCTGCCGGCGCTCGTACCTTGCGGTTGGGGTGTGTTCTTTTATCTTCCCGACGTCCGAACGGGACGGGGGGCGCGTTGGCTGGACCCGCGCGAACGCGAGGCAATCGCGGCCGAAAATTATTCTTTCGAAGGCGGCGATGCCGCCGATGATCGGTCCACGATGTCGTGGTCCAGGCCTTTGGGCGGATTTCCGGCGTGTGCCTCTGTTGGCCGGCGATCTATTTGGGATCGTTGGTTTGAACTTTACGGCATCGGCTAATTGGCTTGCCGCAAAATGGTCCAGGCCAATGGGCCTTCTCGAATTCGCCGATCGGCGTCCTCGTCGCGCTCCCCTAGCAGCCGCGGGAATCGCGCAAATATTCTGGGGCCGTCACAGCGACTACGGCAGCGCGGGTCTGGCACGTTGGCGTTGCCCGCAAAACGCTTGGAGCGCGTTTTTTTGCGTTTATTGCGCTAGTTCTGCCGCGCTTGCAAAATCGGCCCCGCCCTTTGTGATCGGGCGCTGGCGATTGCCGCCATCGGATCTGTTCAACCGTCGCTCCGTTCTGGGGCCATGCCGGCGCAAATTTCTTTCCGGCCAAAGGCGCCGCTGCTGCATCGCAGCCATCAACGGGCCAGGTCGGCAATCTCGGAGGTTCATCGGGTCCCTATGCGGTGGGCTGGGCAAGACGGAGAGGCAGAATTATTCCGGGCGGCATGATGATTCTGGCGGCATCCCTTTCTTCCGATGTGCCGGCTCGTCGGGCCATGGGGCGCCTTTCAAAACGGTTTGCGCGGGCGTATCTGACGGGTTTACGCCGGCCCGCTTTTTCTTCCTCGAAAGAAGAAGGAAAAGCGGGATGGATTCGGCGAAATTGGGCCGAAGAGGAGAACAGATTCCACGGATATCGCAGCATTGACCGGTCCGCCGAACGGATCAAACGGCCAGCCTGGCGGCATTGGCCAATAACGCGGATGATGAGAGCCGAGGGCGACCTGGATTTGGGCACCCGCGTATGCAGGGGCCGGCCCTTTTGGCCATCACCTTTGCCGGCTTTCGGCGGCCATCCTGGATGAAACCTTGCGCCAAAAGCGTGGGGGCGAGTCTCTCGAAAGTCCATCTCTTGGGTCGCGCACAAATCCTATGTGCAGTCGGGAAGAAATGGTGGACGGGCGGTTGTGAAACGCGTGGTTGCCCTTGTATTCGGAATGGGACTTTCGTGCGAGTCATGGGAACATGGCAGGTTGCGAGCGGGTCAATGACCTCAATTCCATCGATCTGTATTGTTATGGCGCCGCGGCCAAATGGGGGCGGGCCAAAGGGGACGGCCGCTTGCATACGCGGGTCAAAATCCAGGTCGCCCTCGGCATCCTCAATTCAATGCCGCGTTATTGGCCAAATGCCGCATGGCTGGGGGGTTTTGTTTGAAAGCCGGTTTCGGCGGAACAGGGGTCATGCTGCGGCGATATCGTGGAATCTGTTCTCCTGACTTCGGCCCAAATTCGCCGAATCCATCGCTTTTCTTAGCGAGGAAAAAGAAAAAAAGCGGGCCGCGTAAACCCGTCAGGATACAGGCCAGCGCAAACCGTTTGAAGCGCCCCATGGCCAGGGACGGAGGCGCGGCAGCGGCAAAAAAGGAAGGGATGCCGCCAGAAATCATCATGCCGGCCGGAAATAAATGCCGCCTCTCCTGTCTGGCCAAGCCCAACCGCATAGGGACCGATGCACCGCCGCGAGGGGCCGACGGCGGCGTCAGAGTTGATGGCGGGCGGGGATGCAGCGCGGCGCCTTGCCGGAAAAAAAGAAATGGCGACGGCTATGGACAGAACGGGAAAGCGAGGCGTGGAAAACAAGGATTTGCCGATGGCGGCAATCGCCAGCACCGGGAGCACAAGGGGAGGGCGGGGATTGCAGGGCGGGCGGCAGGGACCAGGGGCGCAAAACGCAAAAAACAGCGGCTCAGGCGTTGGCGGGCAACGCCACGTGCCCCAGGACCAGCTCTGCCGTATAATGTCGCTGTGGACGGCCCCAGAGATATTGCGCGATTCCCGCGGGCGGCCCATCCAAGCATAGGGGGGGGGGGGGGCGAGCGCCGGACGAGGACGCCGATCGGCGAAAATTCGAAGGAGAAGAAGCCCATGGCATGGACCATTTGCGGCCAGCCAATAGCCGATGCCCGTAAAGTAACAACCCACGCAATACAAATTAGATCGCCGCCAACAGAAGCACCTCACGCGGAATTCCGCCCCAAGGCGGACAATCCAGACTCGTGGACAAGATCATCGGGCGCCATCGCGCTTGAAGATATTCGTTCGCGATTGCCTCGCGTTCGCGCGGGTCCAGCCAAATAACGCGGTCGGTCGGGACCGTTCGGGAAGATAAAAAGAACACAAAAACCACCCGCAAAAAAGGACGAGCGCCGGCAGGCCTTCAAGAACGAAGAAGCCATTGCCAACCATGCAGGGCGAGCACGCCATCGGTGGACAGGTGAGAGACTCGGATTACAGGTGCGACGATCACGTTGTCAGTGTTTAATTTTATGGCGAGGAAGTAAGCCGCAGGCCCATCCAAATAACATAAAACGGGCGCGCGGAAAAGGCCGGGGCCGGAACCACAGCGAGGAGATAGAAGATCATCCGTGAGCGGACGCGCGATAATCCCGATTACGGAGAGACCGAGCAGGGGAGGCAAAATGCAAAAGACGTAGGAAGATAGAAGAAAACTCCGGTATTCGGCCCCCTGCACGAAGAGGCGTTCCGCCGCGGAGATTCACGCCCCAGGCTCGCCATAATGATGCGGCAAAATCCCGAGCGGCGCGCGCCGAATTTGGTCAGGATTCACAAATTGCTGGGAATTCGAATTAGAAAAATAGACAAAAAAGAAGATAATCCCCCGCGCCCCACCCAACATAGATCTCGGGTTTGTTTGTAGGGGGTGTGAATCTAAATCCTTGTTCATAGTGAGCGCAGCAAAGCCGACAATTCACACCGATCAAGAAAAACTGACCGTGTTAAAGCGCGGAACCATGAAACGGATCAGGCCGGGGCTGCGCAACAACTTTGGGCGGAATATTGGTTGTTCGCATCCCATTTGCGTTGCGTTTGGGCCCCGGCCTCCATCCTACTTGTTCCGGCTAATGCCAAGCAGGCAAAACGTGCAAGCTTGCTTTGTCGATGGACACGGCCGGCAGGCAATCACATTTTCGGCGGGAAGATTGACGGAAACGGCGCAAAAACAAGGGGGATGGCTTATCGTCGCCTTCCTCTTACGAGGACCACGGCTTTATTAAAGAGCCCGCCGGCCGGGCGGTCGGCCTTGAGGACCTTCGTCCTGGGCCGTAGATCCAAGGCCCGCTGCAGCAGCAGCGCCCTTTGGTTTATGCCAGCAGGAAGTTCCTCTTAGCGATCTTGACCTGAGCGACCGCGGTGCGCCCCTTGCGCGTTCAGGCGCGCGCGAGGCACTGGCGCGCCGCAATCGGCGCGTACTCTGCCGAGGGGGCCCGGATCGACAAAAAAAGGCGCAGAAATTCGCGGCAAGCAGGGCCGTAAGCAAAAAGCCGACGACCCACCGCAGCAGATTTTGCCGCCCCTGGACGATGGCGCCTTTCCCGTGTTTTCCGTCCACGCCGATAATAGCAGGGATGGTCCAAACGGTCCCTTGATTCGTGAGAAGATCGGCTGCACGCAAGCGGGCGGATGGGCTGTGCCGGTTTTTTGGGGGATGAGCCGGTGGATGGCACCAAAAGATCGATTCTGTTTCGTTCTCAGGTCGACAGTGCCTCCCCTGTCGCCATTCAACGGAACGGGGGTCGAAGGACGAATTGCCGAAGCCCCATTACGGCCGTTCTTCGCCCGAGAAAATCCGCCCACCGCCAAGGCACATTCTACCTCGGGACTGATTCCTTCCGTCAGCAGGGGGCAGGACCAAGTGCACTGGCCAACGTTGATCCCATATAAGCTCGGCCGAAAGGGGACCGGCGTATTCTGACCCGTTGTACGGACAAAAACGTGACAGGGCCGTCCGCAATGGACCCTGCCCCTTGTGCACGGAAATTTGCCCCACGACCCGCGCGAAAGATTCGCCCGCGCGGGCGGGCGAGTGCGGGAAGTCCTGCGAAGGCGGGCGGTCCGGCCATCGTGCCTCGCCACGGAATTGTTTCAAGTTTCGGCCCAATTCCGCTCAAAACGCAACATCGACGTCGGTGACGGGGCACATCCTTGGGCGCGCGTCGTCGATCCTTGGGCAAGTCACCCGGCAAGAATGGTGCGCCGCGCCGAGAAGTGAACGAGGACGTGGGGCGAGAAGGCTTTCAGAATGCCGCCCTTCAGGCGAAAATTTCTTGGTCCGGCGGCTAGGAGCGGGAAAATCGCGCGAGACGGACCGTTCATCGGGGGCGCGATTTTACGGATAATGCCACATCAGCGTTCCAATTCTGCGAAGACGCCGGACATCCCTGCGGCGTGTCCGGCAGGGGCGCCCGTTTCACGGGTCCTGCGGCCAAGTTTGGAGGCGGGAGCGTCTTTGGGTCCGGGACTTTGGACGTGCACCAATCAAAGGTCCGAAGCTGAGGATCGTCGAAATTTCAGTTTGTGCGAACGCGATATCGGGCCGGTTCCATATAAGGGCCGCTCGCCGGAGGATTGCATCGACGGGCTCCAGTTGGGCCGCGCAAAATCGATTTCCCTCGACCTGGCCGGCAAGATTGGTGAGGCCGCCAGTCGTCGACCATCGCGCACGAGGCGGTTTTTGGAGATCACCGGGGATAGGCGTTATTTTGAAATTTTTATTTTTAGTTATGTACATAAGGCGGCGGCAGTTTGGGCCGCGCCAGAACCGTCAGATAATAGAGATCGGCGAGGGTTCCCTGGCCCCACGAAAGCGGCGCCGCATGTGCAAATTGTACCAAAATCGAAAAGCTTTGCTCTTGGTGAGGAGAGAGACCTTCGCATCGATGCGTTGTGTGCGGCCAGAGCGGACATTGAGCAAGTTCGAAGGGAGGGGGAAGGCACTGGGTCCGGAGAAGTGCCGTGATGTTGAGCCAGGCAGGGGGGGGGGATCGCCCTTCACATTACAGCGGAAAAAAAAACGGCCGGTGTTCAGATGAACCTGGGACGAGCAAGCCCGAAGAAACTGTTGTCTGCGTTCGGCGACCGTCGTTTTCCTAGGCCGAGAACGTACCCGGAAGGTCAGATTCCTTTTGACGGTCTTCCGCGCCACAAGGCCGTCGTCCTTGATCACGCAAATTGGGCGTTAATTGGGGCGGAGAGGGGCGGACTGGCGGTTTGCGTTTTTTGTCGTCGGCGAAATTTCCAATTGGGCGGGGCGGGCCCCGATGCCTCGCGGGAAAAAGAGTCTCCAGCCGCGGCGCGCTGGTTCGACATTTAACCTCGGGCAAATTCAAAATAGGACGCGCCAAGCGGAACAGGCTGGCTTCAAAAATCGATCGCGAAGTGTCAGCCGGGATGAACCTCCGCGAAGGGACCGCGGCACGGATTTTTTTCGCCGACCCAAATCGGGCTGGCGCGAACCACGAGGACCAATTCACGGGTCCGCGCTTGGCGTCCCCACAGAACAAGCCTTGGAACATTAAGATCCGCCCGCAATCGTCACGTCGCGATGGGAGGACCGGGGCCCCGATAAAGAGATAGTGCCCAACCGGCCCTCGCATCATTGGCGGTCCAGGCGAGAGTAGCGAGCGAGCACCCAAAAATGATTTCAGGATGAGCCACGAGACCGGCGAAAAATATGCTTTCCCCGTCATATTTTTTGAGGGAGCGAAACCCGCTTTCTTCCGCGCCTCCGCTCGATTGGAACGGGACGGTCCCGCTTCAGCCATCCTTGGAATTTGGCCCAGGGAGCACATGGGGGCCTCTCAAAACAGCTACCGATTGTAAACGGGCGCGGTTTGACGGGCAGGTTCAAGTTGCCCGGATAGGATTGCGATTGATTAAGTTAGAGGCTTTCGCGTCCACGATTTGGCCGGATCGGGCCCACCACAAGGACGGTTTTAAATGTTTTTTAAAATCCTGTAACCAAAAACGAAGTACTTGAGGCGGCCTCCCGCCGATATTTAGAACAAGATTCAGGAGGTGTATTTCTTCGCCCTTCCTGACCGCGGCCATCATGGCGCTTTAGAGAGGCGTTTTGGCCGGTGGCGGGGGGCCCGCTTCGGGCTATACGGCGCACCTTAGACCGGGGTGGCGGTAGCGAGGGGGCCTGCTGAATCTTCTTCAGCTTGTTTTTGCGGATGGACCGGCGCTTCGCGATCCCGACCTGCCGCCCCAGTGGACCTTTCCCGCTTTTTCTTCGACGCCAGTTGCCGCACCCCAAAGGAAGGATACGATCATGGCTCTATACGAGAACATGGTGATTTCGGGCGCGCCAGGATATCAGGCGCGCAACGCGGGTGGCGCGGGCGATCGGCAACCCATCTCAAGACCAATCATCGAAACGAAGGGCGGAAAAAAGTCGAGAACGGCTAGGAATATTGGGGCCTGCGCTCGCTCTCTACCGGTGTATATCAAGA
>Ga0179591_1326282_pt1 | contig 10178 bp, 9 predicted proteins | sample CZOMad2_1_08_16f_FD_182891 | JGI IMG/M metagenome (GOLD analysis project Ga0179591, IMG submission 182891) | Vadose zone soil fungal communities from Angelo Coast Range Reserve, California, USA - CZOMad2_1_08_16fungal (PacBio error correction) | ecosystem: Environmental > Terrestrial > Soil >... | reverse complement strand
TTTTCTTTCATGAGGTTTTCCCCAAACAATATGAATTTCACGTTCCCCTTCCCCCCTCAAAACCGGGACCCACCTGCATCACCCCTCTTCCATCCCCAATGTGCCGCCCCTCCTAATGATTTGAGATAAGAGTTTGCTTCCTTGTCTCCTTGCTCCCATTCGAGTTCTCTCCTGAAGACTCTTACTCAAAGTAAGCTTGTTGAAATTAAGAAGGGAAGACAGGTCAGATTTGTAGCCTTATTACTATGACTGTATGCCCGCTTAAGCCCGCATAGACCCTCCCCCCTGCTCACCTCTTATCTGTTTTTCAGCTCCGCCCCTTAAGTGAGTTCGACTAAAAGGACCAGAAATGATTTCCCCTCCCCCTCTAACACCTTCAACCAACACCCCCCAGCCCAGGACCACCGATAAGGATCGCGAACCCCTAGCGTGCGCCATTCTTCGACCGAATCTACTTTACATAGCGGCTTAGCGTTTCCTTTCTCCCAAAGCGGTTTGAGAGCTCCAACGGGTCCCTTAGTCTACTGTGAGTCCAAATACCCCCCTCCCCCCCACGATTCCTTATTCATGGATTCTCCTCAAAGACCTTCCTTGAGTTGCCGCTTGGCCAAATCAACACGTCTGTTTTCTACGCGATTAAAATTGCAGCAATCCCGAAACCTTTCTCTTCCTTTTCGCTTAGATGCAGACGAAACCCCTTTCTCTAGAACTATCCTCCTGAGCGGACCTTTTTTCCCTTCTGTTTTTTACCCTCAAAGGATGTTAACCGAGAGTATATGAAACTCCTCCCTCCCTCCCCCCCCCCCCGGTCTCCGGCGCCATCACGAATCTCCTAATGCCTCCCTTTTCTCCCTTCTTCTCTGTTAGAGATTTACCGCGCCCTTCAAGATCCGTGGAGCCCTCCGTGAACGGATTGACCCCCCTCTGCCAAACCCCAGGTACCGCAGTATTTCGAACCCCAGCTCTGAGAGCAACGTCTTCTATCCTTACCCCTTTCTTCTGACAGGTGAAAGTCTCTTTTAAGACTAAGTATCTTCTCCCCCCAATCCCCCCATTCCTGCCTTGTTTTATAGCTCGAGATGCCTGTTCAAGGAACATGTCCCCCTCACCCGGCTTCTCTTCTATACTTTTTTTTTTTATTTTTTTATTTTTCTCTACCTCACCGAGAGTTTGCTGACCTCTGCCCAGCTCGCTAGCTTCCCGAGTTTTTATCCCCTGACCAATACCTTTTCTCGCAAGTTGCCCTCCGGCCCTTAGGGTGTTGCGTCGTTCCTCCCCGCTCCCCAGAAGTCTCGCAGGATCCCAGCCTGAAAAGGCCTAATGATACTTCCCATGCACGTTCTCCTCCTGACGGAGCCCCCAACCTGAACCCCTGTCGATGCCCTTGACTACATGAGGAGAATTCCCGTTCTGAAGCTCCCCCCATTCACATTTTCCCTTTTTCGAAGTTGTGGAGGAAACCCGGCGTTTCTTAACAATACACCTCTATGCGCCTTCCAACTACAGGAAGCCCGGGCGAGACACTCGGTGTAGACTCTACCGTCGACTTTTCACTTTCCCCAACCCAGATCTCCGTTAACAAGGAAACTAAAACCCCTTCTCCCCTCCCCGGTTTAGTAGACGTGCGCGCCCAGTTATCCGTCCTGACCTGGCCGACTGAATGGCGCCAGCGAGCTTCCCCCTAGTCATTTCATCGCCCCCCCATTCGTTCCCATTTTCAATCCGTGAATGTTTCAATCCCCTGAGCTAGATGCTAACAGAAGCTTCCTTGAGCTTTTTCATCGCTTTAGCTGAGTGTCATGTAATTTGATTAAATTTTGATACTCTGCATCCCACTGTTATTTCCCCCTCCATTTTCTCGATTTCATAGACTTGGTGACAATGCCCGATTTCGAGCATCGTGGTAAGGATAAGTCTCCCCCCTCAGCCCCCCCCTGAATTACTTTTCTTAGACGCGTGCCCGTCTCCTACGGTTTTTCTCCCGGTCCTCGTGTACCCCCTGCCAACAGAGACCTGACTACCATCACTTGCTCCCCTTCTCTTATTTTCTTGATCTCTCAGATAGACTCTTACGAATCGTTGAAAAGGATAGCTTAAGCTGTCATACCTCCTCGTTTCACTCTTAATAATTCTCGTGTTATCCTAAGTTCTGTCTAACGGATCATTTTTTTTCCTGAGGACTTCATTCGATTCCCTAATCAGAAGCCTTCCATTCCTGTCAAAAACTTCCTCATATTCGCGAGCAGATCCCTTCCCCCCAGTTGCAGTGAGTTTTGAAGTCTGCATGCTTTTGGTTTCCTTCTCCGTGCCCCTTGGCCGCCGTTTTCACCTCATTACGTCGCCCTGCGTGCCCTTCCAAATTGCTGGTTCTAGTTGGTCCCACGTTGATTACTTTTATCTCAAGACGCCACGAGCTTCCGCATCCGGGTCGACCTTTGAGGGAAAAATGAAAGATTCTGCTTCTCCCCAAAAACCTCTTGACGTTGCAGGGATTATATTCCAATCATTTCCCTCCACCCCCCCCCCCCACCAACCCCAACAATAAAACACAAATTGTTTGGTGTTCGAGGAGTCTATAAGAGAACCCCCCGGAGGAGTCTAATACAGTTCTGGAGCTTGCTTCCAACCTCGCCCTTTAGCTAGTAACTGTTTTTTTTTTTTTTTTTTTTTTTTCTGTGCCAACATAAGGAAGCCCGAGGAACCCCTCGATTTATAGAACACAAAATTCCGCTACAGGCCGCCCCTCCAAGTTGTCCTCCCCCCCTGGGCCTTTTTTTCTTCATGTATCCCCCCAGTTTTCGAAAGATCCAGTCGGACTTTAAGCCATTGGCCAACTGCACCGTTACGTTTCCCCCCCTGGAGCTTCCTTTTAATGAGTTAGTTCTTAATGCTTTCTTACGTCCATGCCAACGCCTTCGGATGAGATACTATTAATAGTCTTGACTAACCTTTGTTTCTACCTTTCCACCATCGGCATCCCCGCTCTAGCATGACCTTCCTTGTCTAAGTTCTCGTACCCACAGGAGCATTACAGTAGTAGCCCCATGTTACTTTAAAACAGCCTCCTAATGATGCTTTCTCAATTCGTCCCCTCTTTGTTCCCTTGATTTTGATTTGCGTGTCGTTTCTTCACCGCGCCCCTTCCCGACCGACCAGTTCGGCGAAAGAATGCGCTCTGGCTTCCACTGGTTTGATTTCTTCCCTTACGCCATCGACTAATTCTCACAGTATTCATTCGGCTGATCCAATCTGACCCTCTAAGGATTTAACCCCCCTTCCTACTTGCATAGCAGACGATTACACCTGTCTCCCCCCAAGACTGACCTTCGAAGCTCAGCGTCTGCGTTCGAGCAAGTATTTTTCTTCTTGTTCCATTCTCTTTCGTTTTGCGTTTTTTCCTCCGTCTGCCCCTCGCCTTTTTTCCGTAGAGTCCCCAGTAACAAATGGAACCCCCAAGACGAGTGAGTCACAGACCGCCGTTCGTCACGACTTCGACTTCACTGCCTCTCAGATTTCTGAGCACCTATTTTGTAACCCTTCCTTCTGGCGTTTGGTTTCTGGGTTGCCTTCCGTGTCCGCCCCCCTTCACATACTCAAAGCCCCCCGGCCCCCACCCTGCCTACCCATCACATCTTGTTAAAATGATTCCCCCCCTTTCTCTCCCCATTTTCCTGGGCTTGTTTTCCCCTTCACCTTAACTTCATCCTGAAGAAGTGGGCTTCTGGATCGGCTCAAGGGGCTACATTGATGAAATTCCCCCTATAATCGTTTCGAGAGCTTTTATTCACTGTTGCCACGCGAGTTCTCGGGGGATCTTGACGCGGTGCCGTCCCCGCCGTATTTTTGTTGGTAGTTCTCTCCAGTCTTCACCTACAAGATGACTAGCAGCCAGACTTGTAATTTTTTCCCCCCCCTCCAGTTCGTTTTACATCAAGACATACAAGCCTTTGGCTCTCCTCTGCACAGGCGCAGCTTGCCCTAGCCCCCCCCCTCCTTCCGACTACCCCCTTGATGTGCACGATTTTTAGATCGATAAACGATGTTCGATGCCAACACCCCCCAGCAGGACAACACCTTTCCCTTAAGGAACCCCCCCATTTCCCTCCTCCCTCCCTTTTCTGATCATATCAGCTCTCCAGCCCCCCTTTCCACCGTAGCCGATTTTGCCTAATGTAGTGAAGTATACGAGAAATTTTCATCCCTTTTACTATGCCCCCCAGTGAAGGTTTTTTCTCTAGTTGCTCCATTTCCTCCGGTCCGGCTTTCTGTCGCTTTTGTGTTTCGCTGCGTGAACCCTTTTCCTCTTTTTTCGTTTTCCAGTCCCTCGATTTGTCTGCCCTCCCACTCCTTTCCCACATTTCCTCTTCCTCCCCAGATCTGAGATAGTTCGAAACACCACTCCTCCTTAACCTACTACTCTACATGCCGGACATTGATGTTTTATGAACCACGTCCGGCCTTTCTTTCCCGGCGGCACCCCCCGAACTCCAATAGAGTCCTTACCTGATAATGATGCAAAACATACCCCATGGTTTTTCCATTTTATTATGCCCGTTCTTTTCCGGCGTGATCTTCCCTTATATTTCTCCTCTTGCACCGCTGTCGTACTTCGACCCCCAACTCAGCTCCGATTAGTTCCTTGTTTCATAGTCTTTTCAGCAATTTTCCCGTAAGCTATTTCAGGTCCCCCGCCGTTTTTAGCCTCTCTTTCCCATTTCCTTGCATTATGCTCAAAAGCTCCAATTTTTGATCCCCCCTTTTTTCTTTCAGCTTTCCGACCCCCTATGAGCCCTGTTTAGTACTTAGAGGACCTAGCGATCCTGCAGCAGTTTGCATAAAGCCAAGATCACCGGTTTAAGTTTTCTCCCGCAGTGTCCTCTACAGCGCTACTGATTCGCCCGAGCCCCCTGCCTGCCCCTTCTAAGCCCGCGTTTTCTCCACACAATCGATTTTTCTTTTCCCTTCAAGCGCACTGGTGATGCCTTCAAGACACGTAAACCCATACAGTTATGTTTGGGTCTCCCTATGCCCCCATTCTGACCTTGATTTTGTCGTCTCGAGATTTCCTCCGTGAGTCCCCCCAAACCATTTGTTATTGCTTTTTCTTCCACGCGTCCCCCCCTTTCTTCACCCTCTTTTTGCTGCTTAACTTCGACCGAGTTGGCTAAAGATGTCAAAAGAAGATGCGAAATCGTGTGCAAGAGCCTTGATCCTTCTGACATTCTGTCCTGTAATCGTCCGCTGCGAGACCTTCACCACCCTTCCTCTCAGTGCGATTCTTTAGTTTTACTCTGCTGCTTTTAGCCGCTCTTACGCGCTTCCGACCCCTCAAAATGCTCCCTTTTTTGTGATCTAGAAGCCCCTTTCAGAATGAAGTGTGATATTCTCCCCGGCGTAGACCATACTCCACGAAACCCCGTCTCCCCTTTTCACACAATATCTTTCGCGCATTGTCTTTCAAAACGCGATGATTAGACAAGCGCCTATCGCGTTGCAGTCGTCAAACCCCTCATGTGCTCGAACTACTCTCTTCAAACTTCTCGAATGACCCTGCCCTCTCCTCCATCGCTTACGACCTGGAGTGATCAGCCCCAATCGCTCACCCATCACGAATTGAGTACCTTCTTTTTCCACCGTGTGACCTAATCAGAGGTTTTCTTAAATGTCCCAGCCCATCCTCATGGAGTCTTTCCCCTTCGTCTTGACGCCAACTGCTCCCAGAACCCCCCCTTCGCGCTTTGCCCAGAAGACACGCAACAACCTCCCCCCTTTGAACTGAAGCCACGCAGCGCGTGACTTTTTGTCTTTAGGGCGCCATCCTTTCCTCCTGACCTGGGCGGGAAATTTCGCCCCTCTATTAAGCTCCTTCTTTCGGTGCAAAATTTTAAGGAGATCTTTACCAGGTTTTGTCCCTTTCAAAGATTGGACCAACCCACCCCCAGTTCCCTCCCTTTCTTTTGTTATTCGTCCCTTCTTCATTTCCGTAGTCACAACCCCCCAGCTTCTTGATCGGAGCACTCCTCCCGGTTTCACCCTACTGTTTACTTATAACAAGCTCGTCCATTCCTTTCGCTGTTCCCTCTGTGTTATGTGCTCCCTGCCACTCTAACCCGCTCTACCGCTCTAACCATGTACCGCTGAATTTCGGACCTCCTGGCCCCCCCCCTGAAGAGGTTACCCCCCCCCCCGAGGCGATCCGTCTTGCTCACGTTTTTCCTTTGAGAAAGAAGTACCCTCCGTAGCTGCAGGGCCTTCTCGCTCCTCTCCCTCTTGAAGCGCCGCCCGGTTCTTAACTATAGAACGAGTTTATAGATTTTTTTCTCATGACGTGATTTTCTACCCCCCCCCCATGAACCTTTTCTCTATACGTTTTCATCGTCTTGAAGTTCTCCCCAAGACAAAGGCCGTGAGGATCCTGGTGTGGTATGCCAATTCTTTCCTTAATGTTTTTTTTTTTTTTTTTTTTTTTTTTTGGTTCTCCCCACCCCCCCCACTTCTCCTTTTTTCATGTTGCTGAACTAATTGGGTGACCCCCGAGGCGAGATTCTCCCTCCCTCCTCTTGCTCCCCCTTTGCCACCCTCCCCCTCCCTGGACGTTTCTCAACCGCTTGACAGACCATACCCCTGCTCCCAAGCGGCTCCCGAAGTCCATGTTTTGCTCGAGCCCTGTCGAAATGCTTCCAGGAACTTGCGACCAGGCGCTTCCCCCGCCTTTTGGCCTCCCCCAACCTCCCCACTCCCTGAGTGAATGAAGCACCAGCCATAAACTCCTCTTGTCCTCTGATACTAACATGCGCTGCCTCGGCCACTTTAGTCCCTCTTTCCTACATTTGCACCGACCCGTCCCTTTCCTATTTTTTCAGTCTTATTCAGTCTCATTTTCTTTTTTCCCCCGCATGCAAGACGAGTGTCCCCCCCCATCACTTTCGAAGATGGCCGCGACATCTTTCGCGACATTTCCCTTTGAGTTTCTCTCCACGAGCATCAGTTTCATCTCCAATCGTCCTTTCTTAGACCTCCCCGGCTGGCTGAGCAGATCGAGTCTGTTTATTTCCACGTCAAAGCGTGCTACAATTCACGGTCCTGACAAGTGACGAGCCATTTCTATAAGTGACTTTCCTCTAGATTCTTCCGCTTTGCCCCAGACGACCTATAATTTCGCCTTCCCCTCAATGTCCCCGACCCCCATATGTTCCCTCTTTTTGTGTCATTTTGTACTAGGAAGATACCTGGAGAATTAGGCCCCGCCCGGGTTCTTTCAAGATTTCATCCGCCTCCGTACGCCTGATGATTACCGCCCCCCCCCCCCCCCCCCCCCCCCCCCCTTGCATCTTTCTCCGCTTTCACTCCTAGATTTCACTTGAGGGAGGCCTTTCCTGACTTGTGGTGGTGAGCTCTAACAATGCATTTTGCTTCCCCCTTTTAGTGTCCCCCCTTCTTTTTCCCCCACCTTGGAAGTGCCCTTTCCTTTCCCAGACCCCCCCCCAAGGGGCGATACGGCATCTCTCCCTCTGCCCCTCCTTCCCTGACTTGGTCCCTGCCTGCTGTCTGAGAAAACAACCTGAGCTCTGCCCTCCTAACCCACCCTTGGGCGTTGCCTCTTATTTTCCTCCTTCCCCCCATAAAACCCCTTTTTGCTTTGGTCATAACCGGCCCCCCTAACTGAGTGGTCTCCCCTTGACAGCTTGTCCTCATTTTCCTCTCCCCAATTGTTTTCGGATGACCAACTTGGATCCCAAAGGTCCCCCCCAGCTATGCGATACCTTGTCCTCCTCCTTTTGTCCGTACCAGTCCGTCTTTTTTGTCCCAATACGTTCGGTCCCCAAAAAAGCTTTCTATGTCCAACTGTTTTCACCCCCCTGCAGCATCCTTCAGCTTTCTATAGCTAATATGCCCTTTTTGTCCCCTGATGCCCCCCCCCACAGAAAGCAGGCAATTTCTTTTGAATTTACGCCAGTAATTTCTCTCCCCCCCGTTTTTGTATACCCTTTCCATCACGAGAACTGCTGCCATTCTTTGTCTTTCGCCCCTCCCCTCCGGCCCCCTGATTGCTCCCCCCCAGGTCGACGAGATGCAGACTACCCTCTGATCAGTGACTTATACATCCCTTCCCGAATTTTACCTTTTTCGCTTTACTCTTTTTCTGATTTTCCCCCCCCCCCGCCCGCCCTGAGGACAGCCCTTTGGAGACGAATACAGGTTTCTCTTCTTTCGACCTTTTTTGAGGATATTATCTAGAACCCCGCCCAGAATTTTTCTGCACGCCCCCTTGTCCCACGAAGTCCATACGGCTAGCAAGCTGTTAGAAAATTCGCCTCCCTGCTCACCTCATCATTTCCTCCTTCTGCACCATTCTGGCAATTCCATAGTAGCGAGTTATCCCCCATGGAACATTTTTCCTCCGCTCCTTCTGGCACTCGTGCTTTCTCTGACCGTGCCAACTAGTCATTTAAGCCAGGCTTTGGACTTATGAAAGTCCTTGCCAACGTCGCTCTGAGCACTTTCCTACCTTTACTTCCCCTTGAGTTTCTGATCCGTTACTCTCCCCCTTCCTGCCGTCTTTGGGCTGGAACTTTTCTTTCAATCAGAAAGGTGCCAGGTTTTTAGAATTTTGCGATTTGATTTGAAACGTACTTTCCTTCTTCCGATACCCCCTCCCCGTTCCCCCCCCCCACAACACTTTTTTCCTCTCACTCATATATTCGCGCTAGAACATCCGTGATACAACATTCTCCCCCCCGAAAAGGATTCATGGTTCATTGAGTTTTTCTGCCGCAATTTTACAGCCATTTCCATCTACCTTTTTCGCTTGCTCCTGCTTTTTCTTCTCTCTGGTCTAAATTTTTAAGCACCAGTGAGGTCGGCTTCACCGGTGATTGCCGCGGCGCAGATCGGGAGAGGGACTCCTATTCATCGAATGCCGCACCCCGGATCGCGTTTCCCCCTATTTTTTCCCAGCTACCTCTTAAAGTCCCGCATTATTACTCCTCGCCCCCCTCTGTTTTCAAGCTTACGGTAAAATCACTAAACGTGGTGACGTCAGCCCTTTTTTGAGCTGTTGATGGCAATATACCACATCTGCTAAGAAATCTCCGACGAAGGATTTTTTTTTTCCTTCGAATCAGATTTTCTTTTTCCCACTATCCCTAAGCCGCCGTTTTTTTAAGCCTCGGAAACCCCCTTTATCACGAAGTCCACCGATGAAGTTACCCCCAGTTAAATTTGTCCCTTAGTCAGTTTTCCTTATCCCAGTGACCCAAATGACATGATGTCCCCGCCTTCAGTAGCAAACCCTTTAAGGAGAAGAATCTATATCTCTCCCCAGCTTTTTTTCCCTTCTAGCCCCTGTTCCGGATTTGATCGTTCTGCATTTTCGTACCCTTTCGAATTAGGCCCGCACTTCGGAAATTGCGTTTTTTTTTTTTGTTTTTTTTTTTTTTTTTTTTTTTTTTTTTTTTTTTTTTTTTTTGACTCTTGAGCCGGACAGAGTAACCCTCCTGCCTTTGCCTCTCGATTTAGTTCTGGCGCATTTTTTGCTGCCTTAAAGAAGACTTCTTACAAACATCCCATCAATGATAGAGATGCCAGGTTTTCAACTTTTCCTCCGGCCATATCATTTCACTTGCTTTCAAGTCCAACCCTCTTGCACCCTCATCATTTCCGTTTGTCATGCTCCTCGCTCCAACTATTGTCTGTTCGTAAGAGTTAAGTTAGCTCTTCCTCTCCTCTTCCCCCCGAGCCCCCGATGGTGTACTATTCCTGATGACGACAAGTCCCTCCATTGCTAATCACGTCCTTCCCTCCTGTCCTCCCTCCCTTATTTTCCCTTTCCCCCTTTTTAGTTGCTAGTTTTCCTATGCCCATAGCCGAGGAAACAAAAGTCCTCCCCACTGGTCCGGTTAGTCAGAATCTAAGGACCGCCCCTCCTGATTTTTTAGTTCTATCGACCCACCCGAAGAGTCATTCGCAAGTAGTTATATTTAAATCTAACCATAATAGCCCGGAGTCGCTTCTCACTTGTTCCTTCCCGCTTTATCGCCCAGCCGAACCTCGCCCCCACTCCCAGCACCTCTTAGTCTCTAACCAATTCTCGTAAGAAGCTCCCCGCTCTGGTTTTCGCCCTTCCTTTGATCCCCTCCCATCACCCCCCCCCTTTTAAGTGTTTTATCGTGCCCCTC
>Ga0179591_1195592_pt1 | contig 10178 bp, 10 predicted proteins | sample CZOMad2_1_08_16f_FD_182891 | JGI IMG/M metagenome (GOLD analysis project Ga0179591, IMG submission 182891) | Vadose zone soil fungal communities from Angelo Coast Range Reserve, California, USA - CZOMad2_1_08_16fungal (PacBio error correction) | ecosystem: Environmental > Terrestrial > Soil >... | reverse complement strand
TCCCTCTCCTGCCTTTCCCTAGTCCCTGCGCGCTCAGTCAACAAGAATTCTCCGCCGCCCAGGAACGGTTCGAAGGGACAAGGTTTCTGATTCCTTTTACTCCCCTTTTATAGTCATTCTTTTTTGTAACAATAGGGAGATTGAAAGAGTCCACATCAGCGAACCCCTACCCCTCGAGCCCCGCTTTAATCGTTGAAGTTTTTTTTTGATCTCCCTCCCTCCCCGAGCGGCCTCCTTTTCTCCCTCTGGTCCATCATGGGTAGTTCCAAAACTCCACTTCGGTCTTGGATGTCTCTGAGCCTTCATTATGTAGAGTCTCTTTCTGGAAGTGATGGTTAACTTACGCGTTCTCTCGTGGGTAGTGGAGTGTTTACGGTGGTTCCTTCCCCCCCCCCCTCCGTAAAATAATGTTTGGAACCACCCCTTTTCTTTTTTTTTCGGCTTATCCACCACGGTCTCCCCTCCCTCTATCGTCCATGGGGACAAGAGTCACATGGCCCGGAGAGATATGATCCTTCGCCCTTCTTTTTTTCTTGTTTTACCTTTTTTCATTCCCAGCCTTTTTTCCTTTATGTCTTCTGTCAGTTAGAAAACTCACTACTGGCAAAATTTTCTCCTGCCCGATCCCTTTAGACGGTTGGCCCCAATGTACCCCCATGCCGGTCTTCTCTCATCCCCTTTTTCTATGAGCTCTTTTGCTGGGCTCTGACCCACCACGCTGCGGACACTTTTTCTCGGCGGTATTCTGGCATGAGAGTTTAAAAGAGCCACACTAATCTCCTCCCTTCCCACTCCCCTCTCCAGGACACGTGGTGGACTGTCCAAGCACTCGAGCTTGACGTCGTTCGTTGTGGCCAACAGCCAGCCATTACCTACGCTTCTCTCATGAAGGATTCTTAATTTTCCCTCCTTATTTCCCCCTCTTTCGTTGAGACCAGTAGAGTCGCGGCTCTCGGGAATGTGCTTTCTTTCCGGATTGTTCCCGTAGATATGTTCGTCGCGGTTGGGAAGGAGGGTTGCTTTCCCGTTCGATGATCGCTTTTGCCCGTGCGTGGCGCCATTTTTTGTCCTAAGGGTGCACCTTTTCTTTCCCCCCCACCCCCCCAACCCAATCGGGCTTAGGAGTCCAAATGGCGGTCACTCGATCGCAGTTTTTTTGAAGGCTGGTTTGATCTTTGGCACCTGACACCGTTTCCCCCTCCCCCGAGGAAAACATCCCCCCCTTTCTCCTCCCCCTCCAAAAGAGTGACAGCCGGGGAAGTTGATGCGTCTTTCACGCCGACGTATCGTCCTTTCTGGTCGATCAATCTTTTCTCCATTTTTTAAGAAAAAACCATGACTTCCTCCCTTCCCCCTCCTAGGTCTCCTCTTCCCTTATTACAGTCCTTTCGTCCCTCTTGCATTCCGCGTTTTACCCCCCCTTGTTCCCTTCTTGCCTTTCCATTAACAACTCTCTTCCCTTCTCAAACGGTAAAGCGGCTGGAATTTCGCCCGGATGATTAATTCTTTCCACCGTTGCCGATTCTTCTCTATCCCGGACGCGGCTCCCAAGGAGTGGCTACGTTTTTTCTCTCTCCTTCCACTTTTCCTTTCCCTGTTACCCCGCTCCTTCTAGTTGTGGTCGATTTTCCTCCCTTCTAGAATGAAACTTCGATCTTTACACCAGCTCGCAGCCTAAGTGTGACCTTTCAGCCATTCCGCTTCCCTGCTTTTCCCCCCCAATGTTTTTCCGCTCTACCCCCTTGCGCCGTCTTAACTTCTAGCTCCGTGCTGGCGTTCCTCCGCGCGGCTTCTGGTTACCAATTTAGATTTCTGGTTTTTTTCCCCTCCTGCCCCCTTTTTTCGCTATTGTCCGTCTTTTTTCTTCGTTGTCCTTTTCTTGTAGTGGATTTCTCTCCAAACAACTGTTGTTTTGCCCCCCCTCAAACGCTTGAGCCTGGTAGAGCGCTCTTCTTCAGGCTGCTTTGCCCCTCTCTGTGAGCGCATTCTTTCTAAAGGTTTTGTTTCCGGACGAGGAGCTCAAGCACTGCGACCCAAGAGTTAGCTGTTAGATTTTCAAGGAAATGTTGGTGGCGTTGCGTGCCCCTTAGAGATGAGCGTCTTTGAGGCCTTCCCAGTGACGCCCTTTTTCCTTCCTTTTTTTCCTCTTTTTGACTCTTACGTCCCCACCCGGGGCTAAAAAAATGAAGCGTTGTATCGCTCCTTCTGCCTGACGGAGGGAGTGACTCTCTTTCCTTCTCCCCCCTTGCTTTTTCCCCTCATACGTTTTTTTTTTGAGCTCTCTCTTACTCGCGACAACAGCGACCTCACGGCGGCTTCGCACAGAGCTACCCGCTAGCAGTTGTTCGCTTTTTCCTCGTAAAACCCCTTCCCAATGAACCCACAGGCCAACCCCGTTTGAACGCACAGAGGCCCTTCCCATTTTTTACCCTAGCTAAACTTCTGCTCGAGTCTACACGGTCCTCCCCCTACCTTTCTTAATCGGACCCCCCCCCCCCCCCAAGACTCGTATCCTAACGCGGTTCTCCTGTTGGTAGAATTTCTCGTCGTAAATTAGTCCATCCCTCCGTTGAGAGCAACGAGAGTCTTCCTCCTCCCGGAACTTCAAAGTTCCTTTTTACCCTAGATAGGTCCACCCCCCCGGTTTCAGGATGCGTTCAAAAACCTTTTCTTCACCCCCCGTCACTAATTTTTCCCAACGCATAACCTCCTTCTAGTTTTTTCCCTGGTGCCGACCTCCGCCGTCACCTGTCCCCCTTGATAGACGTCTGAAAGCGTTCGTTCTTACGCCCGTTCTTTCCCCCTGCCCCTTAACCCTCTCTCCAAATTTTCCCCTCTCTTAAGTTGTAGTTAAGCCCTGCTTCTCTTTTCTCATGACCAAACTGTTTCTGCCTCTGGCTCTCCCCTTCGGCCGGGTGGTTTTTTTTTTCCCTTTTTCCCCCTCGAGCTTTTTTCATTTACCAAGACAGAAGGTCAAATAGTCCCGAAACAGCCCGTCATTGCCCCTATGAGGTTTTTTGAATTTCATGAAGTTATCCCTTTCAAGCGTTTCTATCCTCTCCCCGATGCGCTGAAAGACCCTTGCCCCTGTGTCGGCTTAATCCCTTCCCCTGGCTTCCCCCCTGTCCGCTGTAGCCGTGGCCGCAGAGTGCTTTTTTCTCCCGCTTCTCCCCCACACCGCGTTTAGCGGTTACAAAGGAAGTCCAGGAACCCGCTATAACGTCGATTTTGATAATTGGAAGATTTCTCACTCGGTGAATTAGGCAGTAGTAGTTGGGCTGAACCCCCACTTCTCCCCCCCGATGTGATATCGACATGCGATTCCGCGGCTTGTTTTAGCAGCAAGCCCCGGATTTTTCGTCTTTGTAATGGGCTGCTGTTAGAGAGTTTTTTGTTTGCTTTTCCCCCCCCCCTTTTTTCCATTGCGTACATAAATCCCCTCCCGCGTTTTTCCCGTTGCGAACTCTAGCGTGTACCAGCCATGTTCCGATCCCGTTTCCAGTCTCTACGGCCTGACATTTAAGCCTCCTTGCTTCCCCGAAACGTTTCCAGCACTCCTCCCTCCCCCTCTTACGCGATTAGACGTTCATGGACATCAACTTGCAAATCCGCCGCGCTCTCACCTTGGCGCCAAAACTATAGTAGTATTTCACCGCTATCTCTCCTTCATCATCGACCCTCGTGGGCTTCTTTTCTTTTTATGTTTGGCCAAGACGGTATCCTAGAGATCGATGTTTTCTGCAACCTTTTAGTTTTTTGAGATTTTATTTTGTTCTTCCGAAGATCGTGAGGGTGACCTCTCTTTGGACTCTATGGAGTAAGTACCGCCGCTGGCCCACGGTAGAATGTCTGAATTTCAGTGTGTGTTTTAGGCCAGGTTCCCCCTCGCAGTCTTACTCACAAACCCCTCTTCCCCACACCTTCTTCTCCCCTGTCCAATGAACACGATCAAGGCTATCTTTCAGGTCGACAAATTTTTTTCCCTTTCAGTTTGCTCCTTCTTTCAAGGACACTCAGAATCCCTCCCCCTCTTTATTGTGTATTACCGCAAACCCCACGAGACGCACTACGTTGTATGATAGATCGCGTTGAGTTGTCAATTCTCCACACTCTCCCTCCCTTTCTCCTTTGTGCATGTTTCCTCCTCCCCTCCTCTTTTTGTAGCATTTTTCCTCTGGATGAGGTAATTACTGAAGTTCGGTTAATCACGCCCACCCCTCTCTCGGCTCAGCGCCTGTTCTTACTCCCCATTCCCCCCTTTTTTTTCTTTTCCGACAGAATGACCTGAAGAAGCCGACTCTCTCTTTTAGTTTCCTACCATGATTCCCTTTGATGACCCTGGACGCTTCCCTCATGTTTAATTACCACCCCAAACACTGCCGGAGAGTTTGAGAGTTTTCGTCGCTTTTTCTCTCATGTTAGATGCCTTTTCTCTTTCCTTCCTTACCCACCCACTCCCTCACCAGCAAGTGAGATTCAAGGTGCTTCAGGAAACCTGATTCCCTTCGACGATGATTTTGTACTTTTATGCCTTCTTTCCTTCTTCGCGCTGCTTTTTCCCTTCCCAGGATACATCCTTGTAGCTGCAGATGCGTCCTCCAATTTTCTTGATCCCAAACTAACATCGTGAAGATGAGTTCCCCTCCGCCGCTATTTCCCCCCCCCCTTCGCCCTTTCCCACTCAGGTTCCCCCCTTTTTTCCCCCTCGTTCCCCCAAAGGTTCGCGAAAACTCATTTCGTTCTTGGGCCACCAGCCAGCGGCGAACTGTCCATGCCTGTCTTTCCCCACGTGCCCTTTTCTCTATTTCTTAGCAGGTCGATTGCGGTTTTCGCTGGGTTTCACGCTTTTTCACTTGCAGGCTTACTTCAATGTTGACTTTCGAGTCCGATCTGCTTCCCCCATTTTGGGCTGATTATGTTCTCCTGTAGGCATTCTTTTCGTCAAAGACTTGAAAACACTCACCACCGTTACGTTGAAAGTCATGCAGACGACGGGCCCGATTCCCAAACCCCCCAGAGCATTTCGCAACCCCAATTTCTCTCGACTTCCGATGCTGTTCCCCTGTCCTGCTTCCCCCCCCCTAATGACAGATTTCCCCTTTCGGCTCCGGCGCTTTCATCCCACCCGCTCTCCGCAATCCGCGTGCGAGCAATCAATGGTTTCCCCAACTCCTCGCCCTCTCCTATGGCTCACTTTGAAACTTCTTCCAGTCCGCTCGCCTCACCACTCTTCCCCCCCCAACTCTTGCCTCTTGGAGAAGACAATTCCTCCGTGAATTCCCCTGGAACAACCTCTTCTCCCCAAAAACCCCCTTATGAGCCGTCCGTTTTCATACCCGTGCGGGCTCAACACGTTTCTCCTGGTGGATGGAAATTCCAGCCTTGACTTCTTTTAGGTGATGTCCAACTGAAAAGTTGTCGTTCATTCTCCTCACCCCCCTTCTTTCCATCGTCTCCCTTCATTTCCCCTTTCTCTCCACCTTACGCTTTGTCTCATCCAGGTGACCAATTCATGTACTGGCGCGCTGACGAGCAGCACCTCAATGAAACGCGAAAGAGCAGGGCTCCTCTTTTCTTCTGTCTCCCACGCGGCATTTAATTTCTCCTTCCCTTTGAACAAAGAGTCACTATTTGAATTGCCCGAATTGGCCTCAAGAGAAGGGTCCTTTCTTGATTGATTGTCATACTGTGGACTCCGATCGGAGCATAGGAACCCCGTTCCTTTTTTCACCGGGCAGTTTTCCGCCACTTTCAGGATCCTTACCCCTGCTGAAATTTGTTTTCCTCCCCTCTTACGGCCCTGCCCCCCTCCTTTTAAGTCAGTCCTTGTCGACAAGTTCTTCCCCTGAGGAACCTCTTGCGTCCCGATTTCTATCCCTCCCCAAAAACCGCAGTGATCGCACCCCCTTCCTTTCACTTCCGAAACTCCCCCGGCCTTGAACAATAAAAGTCTCATCAGAAATCTTGAGTCTGCCTTTTCTCGATGTCCACGATTTTTAGGGGTTGCCTTCTCCCCCCCTTTTCTCTCCCTTCCCAGTGTCCCCCTTCCCTTGTGCCAACCCCTTCGGTAACATTATCCCGTCCAATCGACATCCCTTACTTAGAAATGTTCACAAATGTTTCAGTGCTGTTTTCCTCGAAGGCAGCCGCTTCTCCGCGATTCGGATTAATTATTTTTACTCTTCCTTTTTCTTCCCTTTTTTGCGAGATCCCTGTGCAAGACGCATTTCTTCCCCGTCCTTCTTAGCTAGTTGATGTTTCTTCACACTCCATCATTGAAAATGAAACCCTTTCTTCCTTTTCAGAAGGATGTTCTCCTTGATCCTCGGTTGACTACGCTTTTGGAACTTCAGATTGGACTGTGTTGTGAGCTTCTCCATTTTTTTTTCTTCTTCCAACAATCTTCTCGGTGGGACCTGCGCGACCATCTCCCCACATTGTATGACCCCAGAGTCCTTCAGACGTCGAGTTCGGCACGGTCTTTCTCTCAATTGCTTGATGGTGGTGGTTGTCACAAACGCAAGTGTTATTATTGAGATCTCCCACTTAGTCTCCCGCCCTTCCTCGACTCGTTCCGTTTTCTCTTTTAGAATGGCAGGTTCATGAGTCCTTGATTTCTCCGGACTTCCGGGGCCCAGTCGTTGGGATAGCGAATCTGTTAGGCATATGACCCGCCTCTCCCTCCCTCCTTCCTCCTGCTCCCCCTTTTTTTTTTTGCATTTTTTATTCCCCGCTTGGTAGAGTGTCAGAGTTGCTAGGGTACTTTAAAGTGGGGGGGTTGTTCGATTATCCGCCGCTTTTCCGTAATCCACGGCTGCTGATCCGTGCGCGGGTCCCCGTCGTTTTCTGCTCGTCTGTTTTTATTCATCTTTACCATTTCGTGGTCCAGGTATTCGCTGACCCTTTCCCGAGATTTTCTCCTCTGTGCAACCTGAGGGCCTGGTCTTCCATCAGCCCACTGAACCCCTTTCGTTGTGGCATCACCGCCCTGGAGCGTGACCTCTTGACCTTTGAATTAAACCAGTGGACTTTTTTTTCGCCGTTCTTTTTCTCTCCATCGGCTTTCTTTCTTTTCGTGTTAAGTGCGCTTCCTGTTGAGGTTCTTCTCACAGGAGATGTACGTTTGGCCTTTTTTTTTGAGGCGATCGCCGTACTAGTGCCCTTTTTTTTAAGTGATCCAGTTAATGGCGCAGTCTCGATCGTTTTGGGGTAAAAACCATGTTTTTTCCTCCCTTTTTCTTCCTTTTTTTTCTTGCAGCGCGTTCTTCACGCGCTTTCCTTGCCTGACTGAGGATAATTACGGGGACCAGCAACTAACCGAGCAACAGCCGCCCACATTAGCTTCGGACTCTTCTGGGTTTTCATCCTCGTTTCTCTGCCCCCCCCCGTTTCCCCCTTGAGGGTGGCCCTCAGGATGGTTAATAACTATCTACGAGCTCTTCTCGGGAAGATCTTGATTCGTGAATAAAATGCATTTTCTTACATTTCTCTCTGCCCCCGCCCTCTCCGGCGTTGTTAATTTTTTTTTCTCGACCTCCTCACAAGTCATTTGGGCACGGTCATTTCTTTTCCACGCCTGGCCCTCTTTGGCCGTCAGTGAGTTCGCGTTTTGCGGGGAGTTCTTTTTTTTCGCTCACCTTTTTTTCCCGCTTTTGTCCTCTTGCCTATTCTGAACTTGTCCCTGGGGGTTTCAAGAGATGCGGTGAGAGGAGTGAAAGCAGGATCTCCCGTAACGGTGTGTAGGAGAAAGATTTGAGGCAGCACGAATTTACAAGTTGACCCCCTCTTTTTGGGTGGGATCCCAAACATTGGGGGGGGGGGTTTTGGGTGTGGGGTTTATTTGGGGGGGTGGTTTCCGTTGGTGTTTTTTGGTTTTTTTTTTGGGTTTGGGGGGGGGGGTGTGGGTTTCAAGAGGGGGGGGGTGTTCGGTGTGGGTTTTTCACTTGTGGGGTGTTGTGGGTGTTTTCTACACACCCATTCGTCGGGTCCCCCCTTCTTTTCATTTCTCCTTCCTTCTTCCCCCCTCAGGAATCCGCCGATTCCCCTTTCTTAGTCCTTTGAACATTTGTCTGATACATTGGGACTCTCACCCTTGGATACTGGTCATTTTTTTTGTAAACCCGTATGCAGCGGGTAGAAAAATCTCGAAACCGACTCGTACTCTTCCTCTCACGATCTCTTTCCCTTTTCTTGTATTACATCTCTCTGTTAACCTCTCAGTCGTGAAATGTCATTCCATGTTTCGGAAACTCCATTCGTTGCCGGATTAGCGGTGTAATGAATGTTCCGCCCTCTCTATGGTGGATATTTCTCTATGCACGCCTTTTCTCGTTGGCCTCGTTTGGTTTGTCGTGGATTTAACTGCCTGCCTTGCCCTAAGAAATCGTCACTGGTCCACCATCGTTTTTTCTTTCGTGTTTCCTCATCCCCACCCCCCTTCGCCCTCGACCTTGTCCCCTGGCCCCTAGTACCTCCTTCGCGATTCCTTGAACTGAAGTATTGAGTTGTTACAAAGGTAACATAGCTTGTGAATTCTTTTCTTCCTTTCCTTTCTCTAAGCAACCCTTCAATTTTCTCCTCCCCCCTCCTTGCGGGTTTCGTGAAATTTTCAGCAAAGTTTCCCATGAAGGGAATTGCGCATGTACGGTTTATCTGTCTAAGCTTTCTGGTTTTACCCCTCCCTTCTGGTACCCTTTTTACAGCGTACTTTTTTTGACTCATTCTTTCAAACTAAACTTCTTCTCCGACAATGATACTCCGAGACCTGGTGCATGACAACCGCCCCCTCCTCCGAACGAGTCTTGTTGTCCACCCATCACTCCCTCCTTCTTGTGGATTTTTCCTAAGGCGAAGTGTGGCGACGAGTTCCCCTGTCTCCTCCCAACTGTTACTAGAGAGGTTTTTCTTGGGCTGTGATTCCCCTCTGGACCAGATCTTAGGTTGCGGCGGACGTCCTTTTCCCCGTTTGGCCCAATTGTGAAGGTTTGGTTTTTTTCCTGTTCCTCGTTTGTTTTGCACCTTTTTCGTTGCCCTGTTTAGAGTCTTCTAAACTGCGGTCCCTCCCGCTTAGCAAATTTCCAGACGGCTGGCTGTATTTAAGTGGTTTACCGAAAAGGGTGACAGTTTAGACAAGTCCCCTCGCTCCCAGAACATTCAAAGCCACTTCGGACGGGGCTTGCTTCCTCTTCCCGCCCTACCTCCCTATGTCCGGAGATCAGCGCGACTTTGGTTCCGCAACCCCACAACAAACAACCACCCAACCCCCACCACCAACCCCCCACCCCCCCCCCACCAATCAACTCTTCTCACTTCACCTTCCCTTAATTACTTATGGACAGCCTCCGGTTCTCGCGATCCTTCCTTCCGTTCTTTCTTTCGGTTACTAAAAACCCGCTTGTTCAAGTCGGCTCTTGCAGCCCCGTTGGGGCTCACGGACCGAGATGAAGTTTTCTATTCCTTTACACCCCCGTGTCTCCCCGTCTGCGCCTTCCTTCATTTAACCACCTTCTTTCCCTGATACCGGCTTGAACTTCAGTTTTTTAAGAGTTACAATGAAAGGTTTTTTTCTTCGGCGTGATTGGATTTCGGTTTTATTTCCCAAACATTGACTCCATTAAACGGCGCGAGTCCCCCCTCTCTCTTCCCGAAGGGTTTAATTTGTTCATTGATCCGTGACTCCTTCTTCAAGGCTTCGAGACAATTCTTCGCTTGCGCCCCGTTGTAAAGGGGTAGTTTCCCCCCTTGGCTTGGTTTTAAGCGATCTTCGAGGTTTTTATACTTCCTAGTTCGGCTACTTTCTTTTACTAAAAAGAATTCGTAAGGTCCCGGGTTGAGTGCCCCGTTGTTTCTTCTTCATTTTTTTTTGGATCTTTTGCACCTCCTCACCAAAGTGTTGTTTTTCAATCCTCCTCTTGAAGCCTGGGCGCGCCCCCATCTGTCTCTTCTGCAGCCTCCTCTTGCCTAGCAGTCTTTCGCACGGTGGTATATGATCTTTCTCACACTCTTTAAGTCCTCTTTTTTCTGCGACGTCCTTTTTTCCTTCAATGTTCGGTTTTCTTTCTGTCCCCACCCGGTAGAGCTGATCGCGATTGCGGGTCTCCCCCAGTTTTTCATCTTCCCGGTGGTTGTTTTTTTTTAATTTCTTAAGGGTCACCTCTTCTGCCCTTTTCTGATCGTTT
>Ga0179591_1344155_pt1 | contig 10179 bp, 7 predicted proteins | sample CZOMad2_1_08_16f_FD_182891 | JGI IMG/M metagenome (GOLD analysis project Ga0179591, IMG submission 182891) | Vadose zone soil fungal communities from Angelo Coast Range Reserve, California, USA - CZOMad2_1_08_16fungal (PacBio error correction) | ecosystem: Environmental > Terrestrial > Soil >... | reverse complement strand
TTCAATTTCAGTTGCTTAGAGAAAGGAGTTGGCTCTAAGTTTTACTTAGACCAAAAGGTAATTTTTTTAAATGGAACTCCTATTTCCTTCAGTGACGACTTGTTCGGGCGACAAAAGGTTCCCTTTTCTTTCCGGATGAGAGTGTGTTCTTCAACTTGCATTAAGCCTCATCCTGTCCCTTTTTTAAACTTCTCTTACCTGGCCGGTCTTACCATTTCTATAAGCCCAAGTCCCGTTAGCGCATCCTCGAAAAGAGTGGCTTCTCCCACCCTTTGAATCTAGATACCATCAGCGGGCCGTTTTCCTTCCCCCCCAGACGCATTTTTTTCTCTTAAAACGAAACAAGGTCTCTTACCACACTTAGTAGCCGACATTCCCCGGTTTCTAGAGAAGTAAAGGGTACTTTCAAGGTTTTCACCGTGTGCATCACTGACTCTATCGAGCTCTGACAATGGTTCGTTTGGGTCCCTGAGGACTAGCAATTTCCTATGCCGTAGTCCTCACTGACATGGTACCCCGCAAGGCGGCTGAGAGCCCCCCCCCTTTTGGCGAACTTCGACTTTTCCTCTGACCATCTGCTGTCTCAGAAGGCCTACAACCGATGGTGCGTGGGGACTCGTCCCTTTTTTTAGGGCAAGATACCCCCTGGCTCTCGCCGCAACGTCCCTTCTGGTAATTCTCTGCCTCGGGATACATTTCACGCCTGTATATTTCTTTTTCCCCGTCGAGGTGAATCTATTGCTAGGAAACAACGCTGGGATCTTTTCTACGATTCTCCCGAAGCTCCCTCTTCCCCACACCAGATCCGAGGCAATGGAGGGCTAGATTTTTCCGTAAGCAGACATGACCTCCTTTTCCGACTGACTAATTCAACACGGCTTTTTCCTGGTCACCTTTCAACCGCCGTTTTCCCTTCTGAGAGATGAGGAAATACAGTACTTTTACGGATTCCTATCTCTTTAAGTCTGTAGCCAAACGGCACGACATCATAGTGTCACAACCAGGGCGTCTGCGAGGGCACATATTCTTCTTCTCCCCCCCCCAAGAGCCACCGTTGTAGTATTCCCCCAGCCCCTTTAGAGAAGGATCTCTCGAACGTTGGAGAATAGAAGCACCTGTTTAATTGAGAGGAGAAGCTTTCGGCCCTTTTTCCTCCCCCCTTTCCAAATGGGTCTCATCCCGTCCCCGTGAAGAAGAGTAGTATACGATAACTCTTTCTTCTATTTAACCTGAGCATCAGAGCATTTTAACGTCCTCTCGCGGCGGACCCGTTCAAGGAAGACCCATTATCTCGGAGACGGATTGATCCCCTCCTCTATGAATCTTCACTCCTTTCTGAGTACAGGTATTCAGCAATCTTCATGGTCGGTTTCGAAAAGGTGTGCTTCGCGATTGATGAGAGCAGTTCTTTACGTTTCAGCACCCAGAGCGGGAGAGGGCCTCCTTCCCCTTTCCTAGAGTTCTACCCGTCTTGAGGGTGAGAGGGTACCCAAATTCGGCAAATGCTTTTGATTCCAAAAGTACATCTTCCCCTAGCTCTCTTTCTAAGACTTGCCCCCTCCTTTTCCCAGGCGCGACGGAGAATCTTTTATTTTTTCTAGTTAGGAGCTAATAAGGAAGGTCTCAACCTTGTAATCCCCAGACCCGGATAAGGTAAATCGTCTCTCCTTCATCTGACCCCCGGGTAGTTCTAATGACGGCTCGAGTACTTTTTCCCATCCTCGATCGACGCCTAGGGTTCCGTTATCCTATCAGGCGAGTCTGATTTTTCCCTCTTTCATGAGGATTCTCGATCCTTTTAAACCTTCAAGAATCAGAGGAAAATCACCTGATGGTCGATCTCCTTAGATCTCTCGTCCTTTCTTTTAATCCTCCCCACTTGTTTATAGCCGCAACATCCTTGGAGAAAGCTCAATGGTCCCTTTATAGTAAGGACAAGTAATTTCTCCAAGCCGACAAAAAGCCTAAGCCGCACTCGGAGGTGCTTTCACTCTTGACCTCCCCCCTGGAAATCTATCTTCATTTCTCTGTTTTGAGAGATATACAGTAAGATTTTTGTTCCATCTTCACCCGCTTCTTTCCTTCTGATCTTTTTTCTTCTTCTTTACCTTCCTTATTATATACCGCGGAACTTTTTTAGCCTTTAGCGAAGGGCTGAGAGCCCTCTTCGGTCAGTGGTTGAATCCGATCCCCTTCCTATAGACAATTTCCCACGGACAGGTGCCTTTCTCTTACTTATATTCTGTTCGCTGGCTCGAAGATAATCTTAGCACGACATGCCGACGGTTTTTTTCCTACTTACTTCTGGCTTGAAGGCAACGGTCGCCAAACCGGGGATACCCTCCTTGGAGCGGGCGACAGGTCTCGCCCGAGAGAAAGCCTTCTCGACTCCTACTCTACAAGGAAATGACCCGGGTCTGGATTGTGTTGAGGCCAATGAAGTAGTCCGATCGGAAACTATAGCAGGTGACGGACTCCCGGAAGAGCGGCCTGGGATCCCCAGCTGAAAAGTATTATCCCTCCGGTAATGTTTCCTTCTACTTTATTTTCCACCCTCTCCTCTGGCCCTGGAAAAAGCCCAAATTTGTTTTCCCATCAAAGCACCTCCTTGCCTTTCATCCCTCTCGAGGTCGTAAGTCTTTTCTGATAGCTTTGTTTTTCTCTTTTCCCCCTATACCCACTTATCATCACTTCCCTTTCAGCTAAGCATTGGCGAACCCCTCACTCGCGGACCTCATTCGAGCCCTCTGATGATAAGTCCTCGCTTCTATCCTCAGCTTTCGTAGTTGCATCTAGCCCCTCCTTTCCTTTTCCACCCCTGTCTACTTCTTCCTTATCTCCCTGCTGTTCGCTTTTTTAAATCCCTAGGTACTTTCGGAGCTATCCTATGACGCGCACGGATTGGATGTATCTTGAACGGGCGTCCTTGTGCAGAACGATCCTGTGTCGAGCTTCTTTGTAGCCTTGCGTCACGCACTTCTCTGAACGTGGCAGGTGATCATCTTTTTCACAAAGGTTCGGTGGCGATCACTCTTTTTCCTCTCCTCGCACCCTGTCCTCTTTTTTTATAACAGATGCTGTCTTTTAGCTTTGCCGTTAAATAATATCCGCGCTAGTCATCACACCCCTTACTTGTAGGATAAGCTCCGCTATCTTCCCCCTCTTATTTAACCGTCCTCACCTTTCCAGTAGGTCCACGTAACTCCCTCGGCTAGAGTAATTGTTTATCCTGCCCACCTCCCGGCCGGATTGCCTTCTTAGGGTCTTTTTTTTTTTTTCATAGTGCGCTTCCCTTTCTCTCCTTCTGAAAGCTTTTTCGAGAGGCTCATCTTATCATTGAGTTTCGAATCAGGCTCTTATTAAGCCCTTGAGGAATTACCCCATTAAAAGCTCGGTGGCCCAATAGTCCCATTGACTTTCCTCTCAATGTTGTAGTACCTTCTTGAAATCAATTCTGACGATTCCCCACACAATTCGGCTCCTGTGTCCTTCCCTCGGAGATCTGGCTGTCGCGATTGATTGAACTATCTCCTGTCAAGTTTTTCCCAAACTTCCCCGTGGGGTCCTTGGATGAGGACTGGACTTTCCTAGTAGATTTCTTAGACAGCCGACCCTCCCCCCCTCCTCACGTTCTATCTGTCCTTCTCTACGGTGAACGTCTGCTTTTTTCCCCCCGACAACCCAAGTCCCCCTTTCCCATCCGAAAAGTAAGGAATTCGGCCCTACGACCTTTTTATTTTTTCGTCCGAGACTTTTTTCCCCTCCCCACTATCTTCTTGTAGGTTTTCTGAATCCTGACTCGCACTTCTCTTCTTCTTAAGCTGCTAGAAGGTCCCCCCGACCCACGGGGTTGGTTTGACAACCTTTTGTAAAGTTTGCGCCCCAGCGACGGGGACGGTCCTGACCCCTCTTCCTCTCCCCCGAAGAGCTTTCCTTCGTCTTCAAGGTAAGGTCATCCTCCGGGCGATCAGCATACCAAGATACTGAATCATTTCCCTTTGGTGCGACAGCACCTCGGCCTGCAGCTCGTAATTTCCCTGACGTTTTCCCATTCCCAGGAAATTTTTTCCTGGTCTTCCGACTAAGGGACCTTCCTGGTAAGCCCCGTTTGATCTAAAATGCGCCGCCCCTCCTTTGACGACAATTTCCTTTCTGTCGGTAGTAAGAGAGGGCGTTTCCCCATTTCGTTCTCAAAGCGTCGTACAACATTGAGATATTAATCCCCGCTTCCCTCCTGGGATTCAAGGTATTTCTCTCATCCCTCTCCCTTCCCCAATTGAGTCTTCAGAGGTCACAGGCCGTCACCTCGCGATGACAGGAGTCACTTCCCCGCTATATACTCCCTCCACGTTCTCCCCTCCAGACCGTTTTTCTACCTCTTCCCTCAATTAGAGATGATGAAGCAGGAAGAGCCCCCGGTCAGACCACTCCTTCTAAATAGATCCTTTAAGGTCAGGTTTCGCGACCTCCAGCCTACAATCTCCAATGTATGGGAGTTTCTCCTCCCTCTCCTCCTGCGAGGAGAGGGGGTAGATTGCCTTTCCTTAGGTGTGATCCTGTCCCTCAGCGGTCTTGAAAACTATGATATAGAGGATACCAAGAAAGATTTGTCAGTTCGCTTTATTTGAAGATCAGCTTTTTGGAATCCCTCTTCATAACCCCCCCCCCTCCCACCTTAATTCCCTTCCAGTTCTACCGCCCCCTCCCGAAATGATACCTCTGTTTCTTCGGTGGAGCTTGACCCTCACCGGATTGAAAATTAAACCAGCCCTTTTCTTTTTCCTACTGGGGCCTCCTTATACCGAGAATAAAGAGTTTCGAAATTGCCTCCGACTTGTCGCCAGGTTAAAGAGATCGCACTCCTTTCCGCCCTCCCCCGTCGTCCGCCGTCCCCTGTGCCGCCGCCTCCCTCCTCCTATCCCTTCTTCCCAATCCTCTCCGTTGTGTTGTGCTCTCTCTTGAGGTTCCCCTCGGCGGTTCGGCAGGTTGCGCTTTAAGAGCGGCTTCCCTTTGGCGGCGGGCGGGGCTGTAGAGGCGCAGTCTCGCGGGCCGGGGCGTTGTCTTCCTCCCCTGCGGTGCTTCTCTGAATTCTGAGTCCCGCCAGCTACCTGCGTCAAGCGAAGTGTCAGTCGGAGAAGGCCGGGGCGGAGAGAATAGACAGAGACCAGCCGCCCACATTCCTTTCCTCCTCTAACTGAGTTACTTTTCGGGCTTCTCAGCATGAATGGATTCCTGTTTCTGGATGTAGTTTTTTAAGCCTCCGCGCAGGACTTGCTTCAACAAGATAATAACCCCCCTTAAGGATCATTTATTTCTTCCTCGTTTCGTCTCTTTTTCGTCCCTCCTCGTGCCACTTCTCTAAAACTGGACTCATTCATATCTTCACACCCTCAAAAGATACTTCTTTCTATTTCGCCTTTCAGTCCCGCTCCGTTCTGTGCGGATTCTTTCCCCCCCTTCCCCTTCCTCCGGAGTCCCTCCGCTTATATCGTTCTCCTCTGGAACGGCGTTGCTAGGCCTTCTGCATCTCTCCTTTCTTGAAAACCCTTGTCGAAACCGGGCTTCGTTTTTCAGCTTAAGTAAGAGGGGCCTAGTCCTCCGGACGCTAATTTTCTTTTTCCTACCTCTTCTCCCTTCTTTGGGAAGCTAAGGGATATTTCATTTGTGAGTGACGTGCCGTCTTAAGGACGCTCAAGCGCGATGTTTAACTTTTTTTTCCTTTTGACTACTGGTAAGAAAACTATCGAACATCCTGCGGAATAAGTCTATTCCTGCTCTTCTCGGTGATGATCAAACGGTGAGTACCTGAAGTCCTAGTAGGAGAAAAGTACTATGACCCACAGTATCAACTTACCAGGAACTGCAATTACTTCCTTTTCTTTCTTGCTCCCCCAGAAGCCCACTTTTACTTTTTTTGAGGAATTGATAGCTCCTCTTCTTTTACAACGGTGTCAGAGGCAGAGCCGGACTACTTGAGTACCCCTTTTCGAATTACGTCATGACCCCCCTCTTGGTTTTTGTCCCTCCAACCCCGGTCTGAAAGCTATCCTTGGAGCTCGGCACGACGGCTTTCTACCTCTTGACCCAGCCCTCGATGCTCTCGTTTCAAGAAGACCCGAAGAGGAATTCCAACTCCTTTTCCCCTTCCTACTTTCACTTCCTTTCTTCCAGTAAGGGGTAGCTTGGACTTTTTCCACTTGTGACACGCCGGTCAGAGCATCTTCGCAATTGAGTGCGTTTTCGGTTCCTTAGACGTCCCCCCCCTCTTTTTCAAGTCCGCTAACACTTTGATCCGGGCCCAGGCGAGGTTTCTTCTCAACTTGGAAAATTCGATAGTCACTAGTCTACCCCTTCAGCAGCGCAGCTATCACAAACGTGCCTATTCCATTCCTTTTGGCCACGTAATCATCAAACACCCTGGTTTCTCTTCCTTCAATGGGTGAGGCAATGTCTAGTGGTCATTCCAGTGTCACCAATAATATTCTGTAGCGAACACGAATATCGTGCTATTTCCTGAGTCCAGTCTCTCTGTAGTTTTCTTACGAGGCTCCTCTCACCTGAGTACTCCTATAATACACCTCTAGGACACTTCGGTTGGGTTTTCGAATATTTGACCCGTAAGAAGACCTGCCCGAGGGCAGTGGGATGGACTTTTTTTGCGGCTTTCCCTCTTCAATAGAAGGGTTACGATCGGCGCTGATCCCACCCTAATGGATACGACATTAGATCGAAGACATGATGTGATTTCCCTCCCCGGTATGGTTGACAGCATCTGGATTCTAGCACGCTTTCCCCTTTCGTTAGCAACCTCGCCCTTCTTCTTTACTTGTAACAGACCTAAGTTCACGTGCCGGAGAAGGCTGTTTCGCTACAAGCCTAGAAGTAAAGGGTAACCTCGTCAGCCGGTCGCTTTCCCCTTCCTTATGCCCTTTTTCCTCACTTTCTTCACACGATGAGGATTGTCCTCCAATTTTTTTTCTCCCTCCGTCTTGTTCGTCGTCTTCTCAATTGCAAGAAGCGTCATTGTTTCCGCAACGACGTCGCTCTCTTTCTCTTCCCTCCAAGTTCCTCGACGTCGAGATGGACCCATGATCCCTTCCTGCATGCGTCCCTCCCCGTCCCCTTCTCCGTCATGCTGAAGAGAAATCTCCATGTTTCGTGCGTTCATTATGATGTGACTGCGGGAGGCCATTGCCGGGCAAGAGAATGTTCCCCAGCGCGTTACGTCTTCATTTCGGACAGCCTGACCTCGAAGAGGTTTACCGCCTCTTTTTCTGCTCCTTTCCCCCCCCCTTTGGTAAGATTCCCCGGCCATCTTCTCGATTGAGCACAAGATCTTGTCGTAACCTTTCCAGTCGACAGACTCCTGTAGGCGAGACGTGATCTTTTCCCTTGGGTCTTCTCAATTAAAGGAGGTTCTTCCCCCTTCTTTCTCAGACCCGCTTTAATCCCCGTTCTTTCCGTTGAGATCGAGTCATGGCCCTGCGTGGTTCTTGAATTCTACGAGGCCCCCTCTGTCTTTCTCCAGTCTTCCTTTTCGAAATTTTCCTCTAATTCCTTGAGTATAGAGCCCTTTGTAAGGTCTCCCTTTGGGAGCAGATCCGCCCACAGATCAACTCGAGTCCTCCCTACTCCTTCCTTTCAGAGACTGCATTCCTCTGCCTGCTGGACCTAATTGATCTCGAAGCTTCCATCCCATCCAGGCGCGCAGACTTCCCCCTTTGCCCGTGAGATATCCCTAGAAGGGATTTTAGCCAGGCCCCGAGCTTTTTTCGAAGAGGAGGTTCAGCCACCGGAATTTTGTCCTAATTACCATAATCCTTGTTCGTTGGAGATCTCCCTTCATTTGGAGTGTCCTCAAGTATGGCGGCTTTTTTCCTGTAACGAAGTTATTTCCCCTTCAGTAGTTTATGGCAGTGAGAGACAGGTCCCCAGGAGCAGTCGGTGGTGCGCCCCCCTTCCTTTTAAAGTTTTTGAGAAGGAACCCCCCCTGACACGTCTCCCGCTTTCTTTTTGCAAGCACCGGCCCGAGTCGTTTTTTTTTCCCTGTCCTGATCTTGCTCTGGTGCGCGGACTTCATTTAGACGCATCCATGCCGACAGGCTTTTCCCCTTCGTTACATCTTCTTCCACCTTTTTCGTCCCTACAAAATTAGGCTTAAGTGATTGGCCGTGTCTGACCTGACTCGAGAACTTTCCCCGCTAGAAATTGACCAGATCTCTCTGATTTCTGATTCGAAATTGAATGTGGTTGAGGACCCTCACTTTCTAGATCCTCCAGGTGTACACCTAGATACTTCGACCAAGGAAGATATAGTTTTTATTTAACGTTGAAAAGTAGTAGCCTCCCCGTAATGTCTCGTGCCCCCCTCCCCTCCTTCCTTCCACTCCAAATGTGGAAAGCTTAAGACCTATGGTGATCCAAAATATCGTTATAAGCTTTAAGAGTAACCTCTTTGGAACAAATCTTTTTCCCTCCCACCTACTTTTCTCAGAAGGTATAAGCGACAGCCGAATTACATTGAGCATGAGAATCTCCGTAGATAATCTGGATGGTGATTTCAAAGATAGACGATATCTATTAATTCTCTTCCTCTATAGACGTCTATTTTCTCCTATTAGGGGAAGAAGAGACTTAGTGGAGTACGTACCTTTGATGATCTGAACCCCGACAACCTTTTTACTATAATTATAGGAGGTCTCATGCGCCTAGGCGTGGGCCGGGCTTCAAGTTCTTCAACCTGGCCAAAAATTATCTCAAGTTTTATAAAATTCTTCCTGAGTCTTCCCTAAGGTAACTAACTCCTTTTTACTTGGCCCCTTTAAGGAAGGGTTTACTACACTCTCAACGTCCTGGGGGCTTGGTTTGGCGATCAATGATGCCGCGTTTTACAGCTAGATTGTGATAGTCAAGTTGTCTTCCACGTCGCTGGGTCCTCCTATTTCTTTCTCTTTTTTCATCAAAAGTTACTGCTCTATAGCTAGAAACAGGAGGAGGGGCCTATGGAAAGAAGCACCCGCCCATTTTAGTCCAAAGTGCAGTCCCTTCCCGGTTTCCAATCTCCTACGAACAAAACTCCTCGGCTCTCTTGATATAGGAGTAATACTGGGATGCCTAGTAGATGTCATCCCCAGCTGGGGTAGTCGACCTTTTTTTTCTATATCTCAGGAGTGGAGCGACATCTTCATTTTCTTGCTCCCTTTTCTTCCGATATAAAAGACCTTGGGCCCCGAGAACATACATCTTAGCAAGGTTGGGCACCGTATTGACCTAAAACGTAATTGACTACCCACCACCTCGGGTTGATGTGATAGCTTCGTCCTGCTCCCTCGGATCTATCTCCTTGGTACTCTCTCTTTTTTTCCCTCCACAAAACGATTCTCCTCTTTTAATGGGCTTTTGGAACGAGTTATGGAATATGAGTCTTTCTTCCCCCTTCCTCCCTAACTGGGTCCTCTCTCTCCCTTTGGAAAGTCGGGTCTTGACCGTTGTCAGCGTCCAACTTCTCGAAACACGTTACTGAAGGTCGTTGCCCTTGGTTTTCCGTCAGCGAATTGTTTATTCCAAAATGCGGTTCTTTGGGGCAAGTTTTCTCGGTTTCACCGCTTGGGTAAGATGCTCGTGTCATCCAGGGGTGGGAGGTCCCCCACTCGGTTCTCAGCTCCGCGGCTGTTACTTGGTACGTCCTACCCAACCGATGTTAAGCCTAACGACGTTCTTTCACCGTGGCCCTTCCGGTAATTCATAGAGCAGGCAATCCGTCTGTACCGGATTGGGGAGAAAAGCAATGTCCTTTCCCCCCGTTCCTTCGTAATCGGGTCACCCTTCCGGGGTTTTCGATTTTCCTAAGTTCCATTCGACGGTCGAGACGGCTCTGAATTACGTCTGACAATAGGTCCTGGGCTTGTCTCAAGTATCTTTGTTTTCCCCTAGTAGTCGTACCTTGCTTCTGAATTTTTCTACTGAATAAGACAGTTCACCACGCAGTCGAGTGAAAGTGATGTCGAGCAGTCGGGTCGGCCACCAGATTAGTTTTCGACAAAAGTCTTCGAAACTGTTTCCCCGTCTCCATTTCTGGAAAGAACGTTCCCTCTTTAATCCTTGCTCTACATCTTGGGAAACGCTGATGACTGGCCTGACCAAGAAGGGAATCGCGAGTTGTCATCCATCCGCGGTCTT
>Ga0179591_1311675_pt1 | contig 10179 bp, 17 predicted proteins | sample CZOMad2_1_08_16f_FD_182891 | JGI IMG/M metagenome (GOLD analysis project Ga0179591, IMG submission 182891) | Vadose zone soil fungal communities from Angelo Coast Range Reserve, California, USA - CZOMad2_1_08_16fungal (PacBio error correction) | ecosystem: Environmental > Terrestrial > Soil >... | reverse complement strand
GCCAACTACCCTTCGACGGACCCTCCACGGTCGGACCACTTCTTGGACAAACAGTGTCCCCAGTTACCTTTTTTTTCTTCAATTGTCTCGACCCCCTAAGGTTCTTCAGGCACCTTTTTTTTTTTTCTTTTCTAATTCATTGAACCCTCAACCGAGGATTAGCCGAAACAATGCTCCTCTCCCCTCACTCCCCCTGCTTCCTCCTACTGAACTGTTCTTCCCACAACCCTGTCTCTCAACGGAATCTTCTGCCGTAGTGCGCGACTTTTTGGATGACTTTTTGGATTCTTTTCGCGTTCTTACGGTCCTACTTGTTACAGCCCTCATTTCATCAGTCGAAGTCCGCCTCCCCCCCCTACAGAGTCATCCTCCGCTAGACGTCACTTTGCATCAAACCCCACATTCTTGTTGAATTTTTTTACTTGCGGGCAGATACCCCTCCGGGAGAAGCTGGACTATTGGACAAGAATAGGTTCTTTTTTTTAGGTACCAAGGCCTCCCTTCTCTTCTGATCCAAGATGCTGTTCACTCCTCCTTTCTCAAAACCGTAGAAGGGTTGCTTTTTCGAATGAAGAGTTTTCCCCCTCCCCATGATCCCCTTCGATTACAACTCTTCCTTCATATGTTTTTGATCCATTACGTTTATTTGATCTGGCTTTACTCTATGAAGTTAGAAGTTGAAGGTGAAGCTATCTTCCCCCACCTAGCCCGCTTTTAACTGCGATCTTTTATTGACCCCTAAACTTCCCGAGATATCTTTTTTTCTTGCCAATGTGATTGACAAAAGTCCCCAAAGTATTCTTAGTCCCCGCCACAGATTCGTCCCCCCTTTACTTAAATGTCCCACTAAGGTGGAAGTCCCTCATGTCTAGTTTTTTTTAAGGTGAGAGTTTTGGGCCGTTTTCCCCCTTTCAGTTCCCCCTTAGGATCTGTAATGATTGATTCATATTTGATGATGTTTTTTTTACCCCCCTTCTTCCGATCCGTACTCTTGCCACCCTTACCCTTTCCACTCCTCCAGGCATTTAACACCACAAATCCTGCGATGATTCTACCCAAGTAGTTTTATTTCGCTTAATTGAGTTTAATCTTGGACTGTTAGCGCTTCCCCCCATCTTCGTTTTTCCCCTTCGTTGTACTTTTTTTTTCCAAGACTTCTCGCCTTACCCCCCTTTTTTTCTAGACCCCCCCTTAAATCAGGTATACTAATTTCTTTGTGGGCCATTGTGGCCACGGTCTGCCCCCCCATTAGACTTTTCATCTCTTACGTCCCCCATCCCTTCTCAACGCAGACTGAATGATATTGTTCCCAAAGTGCCGATTTTACCCATAGCAAGCCCCCCTCGCGCTCTTTCCTTTCCGACCTTTCTCTCTTGTCCCTATTTTCCCCCTTTGTTTCCCTTTTGCAGCTGCGGATCTTCAACGGACCATAATAGCGGAATTTATAAAAGTTTGTCCCACCGCTCCTTTTCTTCCCTTGCGGTTTTTCCTATCTATCCTTCCCACAACTAATACCCTCCGTCGCGTACAGACTTAAGTTTGACTCCACAGTACGGCCCTTTTTTATGTTATTTTCCTAGTCATTACTGAAACTCTTTCCTTTTGGACCTTCCTCTATCCGTTGATTTTCCCTGCCAAATGCTCCTTTGTCCAAAGGACCTCCCAATGCTTCTCCACCGTCTTCTCCCCCCCTCTTCCCACCCCCTTTGGGTTCTTCAAACCGTTCGCGGCCGAGCCTTCCACCTTTGGGAAATGATTTTCCCACCCTTGCCCCACAGATTTTTCCCTTAAGAACCAGATCTTGTCTTTTTTCCTGGGCTAGGATTTCGCACCTCTGATTTCCCCCCATGGGCGCAACCCCCATTCATTGTCCTTTTCTCTTGCTTCTTTCCGAATTGGTAGCAACTTCGCCCCCCATGTCGCCAAAGGTGTGCCGATAAATTAGAGTGCCTCCTCCGTGCTCCCCCCTTTGACCCATTTCTCGATTTTCACTCGCCCCCCTGTAGTTCCAGTGACACCTTTTTTGCACATTTCTAATCGGTACCAACCCCAGATTACTTGTTTGTTCTTTGGTTCTAACTGATTGACCATAAATGCCTTTTCCTTTCCGTTTCCTCTACGTTATTCTGTTCTCTTTTCATATCCAGTCCTCTCCACCCTTCTTGTTGATTATAACGTGACCTTATAATGGTTCCCCCTCGTTCTTTGTTATCTGCGTTTTCCCCTAGATTTTTTCTCTGACGGCCTCTATCCTTGCCAACTCTGTAGTTCCGCTTATTAGTCGGGTCCAGGACCGTGTTTCTCCTTCCTTCAGTTTTCCGATGGTCCTCGACCCTTTGTCTCCCTGCCGTTAGAAATGCTCCGGATCTTCGTGAGAGACTTGCGGGTTTTGGCTCCCCCCCCCCCCCCCCCCCATTCCCTGAACTTCCCCTCAACGTTTTTTTCCTCAGAGGCTTTTCCATAAGAACCCCCCTCCACCCCCCTTCATCTCTTTTTCCTCATCCCTTTTTGAGAGAGTTGCGTCGGTTTGGCACGGCCGATTTTTGCATTTCTTTTTCTCTCCTCTCCACCCTCTCCCTTTCCGTTCCGAAAACCCCCTTCCCCTATATCTTTGCTCGTGGACAACCCCCTTGTCTACGGCGGGGCCCATTACCCCCCGATGTGGGTAGGGCCCGTCTGCATCACAAGACCAATGTTTCCCCTTCTTTCACGGGTTTCCTCTGCTGATTCCCTACCTCCGACTGGCATTCGAGCATTTCTCTTTTTCGTTCAAAACCTCCTTCCGGCACTTTTAATGAAAGCGCCTCTTCCGCAACACAAGACCAACTGCCACGATCTATCTTGCCTTCCACGGGACCCTTTCCAGTGCTTCTGACCCTATCCTCGAGCCACCAGCAGGAAACGGCTTTATAAAGGTCTCATTGATCACATTCCCCCCCTTTCTCCCGATCCGAACTCTTGGTGGTTTTTCTTCACTGCATTTTCCCTTGGGCGACTTTCCACGTGGTGTATTGCAACAATAGCGAAGATCCTTGGTACTTTTTGTCCCTGTCTCCCGTCCCCGACCCATCTCCCTTGCTTTCTTAGGAACTTGGCAAGACTGTGCACTTGACTCGCCTTTTCTTCCGGGTTCCCCAATCATACCCTTCCCCTATTTTTTATTTTCACACTTTTTGCGGAAATGGACCGTTAAATTATTCATTTCCCCCTTTTTTTTCTCTGCGCTATCCAGTCTTCCCCTAAATTTTTTGGTAGAGTTTCACCTCCGTTGTCCCTTACGAGGTATTGTACTTGCTTTCCTGGAGCATTTTGTGCCCCCTTCACACCCCCCTATCACTGACTTCCCTCTGTTTTTCCTTCGCTAATCACGTCTCTTTTTTTCGGCGTCTCCAGCCACTCGTCCTTTTCCCTCCCCCCCCTATTTGGTTTCGCTGATCTCACAGAGCCACCGATCTTGGTATGCGGAAAAAAGACTTCCCTCCGACGGCGCAACCCCCGGTATCACTTCCAGGGAATCTCCCTCCACCCCCCTCCCCATCTATGAGACAACGATTGGATCGCACTCGCAATGGAGAAGTCCCAGTCTGGGCAGATTCCGCAGCCCCCCAGGCCCCCCCTCCCCTTCTTTCTTCTATCCTCCCTTCCCCTCCTCCTCCCCCCCTCCATCTTTTTTTTTCTCACTCTTCCCCTCAATGACTCCCTCCCTCCCTCCTCTCTAATCGTAGTACGCTGCGGAGATGGATCATGCCTGTCACGGAGATTGTTCCCCGGCGTCGTCCCAATCTCTTTCTTTTTCGCCCTCTCTTGAATTGGCTTTCCGCCTTCTTCCACAGCTGATGATTTCGGAAAAGGTGACCCTTTTCCCTTACACCTTGCCCTTTGGTTCCTTCGACGGCCCTCTCCCAGAGCCGATTCAACTTACGGCGAGCTTGAACTGATCTATTCCTCTCGTTCGACCCACTGCCCCTTCTCTTCTCAATCTTGACCCCCTATCCCCCATACACACCTCTTTTCCCTTTTGACCGCACTGAAATCTAAAAAAAGATGGTGGAAAAAGGAATAGTCGACTGCTTTATTGTGTAGCGCTCCTGTTCTCTTCCCTCCTCTTCGGGGGCTTTTTTCAGCCTTTCTTGATTCCAGCTTGGGAAAGCTTCCAGACAGAGCAGTCAGCAGTCAGCAGTTAGTCATCAGTCCTCTTTCCTTCATTTTTTTTGGACTCCCGCTCAACGCAGAATTTCTTCCCCCAGTATCCTTCTTTGGCAAATTCGACGCGCGGGAATATGTAGTTCAAGTGGCGTCACATTTCTTCATCACTTTCGGGATTTAGCCCTCAACTCTGTCTCTTCCCCATGTTTCAAACTCGGAAGACGCCAATGACCCTGAGAGGGTGAAGCTAAGCGTTCAAGCTCGGCGCCTTCCCTTCCACTCCTTCAACTCCCCACTCGTATCCCTCCGTTTGAGATCTTAAATCATGGCTTTAATCTTAGAAGTTTAAGGATCTTCTTAACGATCATCTTTTCCACCCTAGCTCACTTTTGCTTTTTCCCTCTTTTCCCTCAAGTTCTTCTTGACTTTTCCCGAAACTCCCTCTCCCTTTTTTGATGATTCCCCCCCCCTTCAAATTTTAGGGCACAAGTTCCTGTAGCCTTGCTGAGCTCCGTACCCGCGAACTTTCTTTTGGGATTTTAGTTTTCCCCCTTCTTTCCCTTTTTCCCTTCTTGTACTGATGCACTGGGACTGATTCCGGATGGATTCTTTCCTTTCTTGTCACCCGTCTCAGTACCCTCTCGCTTTTCCCCGATTCTAACCCCCTAAAAACTTCTCCCCTCCCCACCTCGGCCTCCGATTCCGCGTCTCACACAATAGTTGTGTGGACTCGTTCAGTGCGTCTTAATTATTTTTCTTTTGTCCTTTTTTTTCCCTCTTTCTTCTCTCGTGTACTCTTTCCTCTCTCTTTAATAATCTTTGCCTTCAGAGATCAGAGAGTTGACCCGCATTGTGCTCTCCTCTTTCCCTCCCTTCGTTCGCTTTTTTCCCGCTGTCTTTTCATAATTAGCGTTTTGTGTTCTCATTCTCTGTACGTCCCACAACATCCCACCCATAGCTCGCCTTCCTCGAGACATTTTTCTTTTGTCCAGCTTTTCATCGTTAGAACTGGACATGACCCACCTGACGTCTTTCCGACAGGACCCCTTTTCCCCTCTTTACGAGATGGGTCTGTTTGTGTTCCTACGCTTTTCCTCTTTTTCTGACCGGCCCCGAGGCCCTCGTTCTTTTTTTCCTCCGGCGGACCCTTCCCCCCGATACTACGTTGCTCGTCATTTAGAACAGGGTCTGGCTTCCCTTCCCCTACTTTTTTTCCTCCAGCACTTTTTTCCCGAAAATTTTTTTGGAATAAATTGTGCATCCAGGCTCTCTAAGATGACCCCAAAGTAACGTTGCTCTCCTCTCTTCCTTTGACTTTCAAATCTTCCTTCCATAACATCCCCCCGAGCTCCGTGAGTTCCCCCAACACCGCGCAACCTTCCGAGCCTGCTATTTTGTCGGCTTTGAATTTTTTTCTTTTCCAAAGTTTCCCTCCCCACTCCTGGCCCCACGACCGCATGATGTTTTTAAATCCAAAGCCGAAACTACACTTTAACTTTGCCTCTTTGATAAACCCCCCCTTCCCCCCGGTACCGCGTCGGTTCCCGCAGTTGAAAGTTTGCCGAAATTGTGGTTATTCTCACGGCGCAGTCGCCCTGTTTTCCCCTTTGGTGTAAGTTCCCTTAAACCAAACTGACGAAGCTAGATTGGCAAGTGAGCCCCCTCGCATCCTTCCCCACGATCCCATGCGCATCTCTCCCCCAAGATTACTGTGTCCTCCTCAGGTGTTGCATCCGAAGCCGGTCCTTATACAATTTATACAGCTTCCTTTTCCTTTCTCTCCGGGATTCCCCCACCCCCAATCTGAGATAATCCCGTTGGTTGATCCCGTGAAAGACCCAGACACTGAGAGCCCACTCTTCGTGCATTAGTCTGCTTAATAGCACCAATCCGTTTTGGTTTTTCGGTTCTCCCGAAAAAACCCGGTCTCCCGGTAGAGGTAGTTTGCAGGGATCAGGGAAGTAGAAAACGTACAAATAGCGTTTTTCCCCCATTGTTGGCCGCCGGGATTTTCTTCCGACCGTTATACTGTTTCCCTCTTTCATGAAAGGTGCTTAGCCGCTATTGCAGGTTTTGGATCCAACCTTTTTTACGTTGAAATAGTACCACTCCGCTCCTTTGATTTTTTTTTTTTGATATATCCCCTACTTCCCTCTTTTCCCCCCTTCCAACCCTTTTATAATACTCCTTTAGATATGCGGCGGTTTTCTTTTGGAACTGAGATGGTCTTTTTATCTCAGTAACGCAAAACCGTATCAACTCCGTCGGGATGTGGTATCTTCGGTGGAAATTTTCCGCAATTCTGTCCGACTCCGTATCAGGTCTACTTCTGCAGGATCCTTTTTCCTTCCAGTTGCGTCAGTCTCTCCCCCAAGCCCAATGTGTTCAAAACGCGTTCATTTCTTTACCGTTGCCGTATCATCCTCTTCTTAGGGAGGTCTCATTCCTTTCCCCCTAGAAGGACTTCCTCCTTAAAGGACCATCTCTAATATGCGGAATGAACGCTTTTTTCTCCCTTTTTTAGGCCTCTGCAAATTCCTCTCTATATTGCGCCCATTTACGGTTCCCTTCCATTTCCCACGGGACTTCCCCTTCTTGAACTAAAAGCTGGCCCTATTCACAGGTTTCGGCGGAACTTACCCTCCCTCACTCAGCGAAGAACCATGACCCAAAAAGTAATCTTGTGGTCTCTGATTTGCCCGTTTTCGCGGATTTTCCTCATTTGAAAGTGCCCCCCAGAGTTCTTGTATTCATTTAGCTTCCCCTGCTTAAGAAAGTGTGATTGACCACGCTTTGGCTTTCGCCGTAGAAATCCCAGACTCCATGGGCCTTTTCCCCTTACGGCTGCTTCCGTTACCTCCAGTGACAAGTCAGGTGCATTTCCTAGTTTCCTCCTCTCCGATTTTAGTTTTTTTATATCTTTTGGGGACCTAAGGTTCCTTGACCCCTAGAGATTCCGCGTTTATTAAGGACTTCTCCAAGACTGGTGCCGTCAACCCATGGGCGCGTTTTTTTAGTGGCTTCCTCAGTTTTCTCCTTATTAACCTTTTTCCCTTCTTTGGCATTCTTCCCCCCTTAAATACAAATTCCCCTTCGGCTACGGCTTTGCCACCGGATCTGTTTTCCGGCGATAATCCTCTTTCCTCGCTTTCCCAGCCTTCCAATGTTGAAGTGTTCGTTAGTTGCAGGCTCTCAAACGATCGGGCAAATAGTCTTCCCCGTTCTAGCTTGAAAAACGTCCCTCGTTTCAGTTTTGCGAGGATCTGATTTTTTCTACCCGATATAAGAGCTTCCCCTTCATTAGAAAATAAATCGGACTGAACACCGAAGTAAAGTCTTGTCCTTCCTTTCCCTCAGATTCCTCCCCTTTTTTTGGCTTTTTTCGGACTTCTGTGTCCATGAAATGCGCGCCGTCTATGCGGAAGGGCGATGGATTGTGAGGGCCCCTCTCTCCCAAATCGAATCCTTGGCTTCCTTACCCCCACCCTCGTTGACCCAAAAAAGGTGGTGCCTCTCCTGGGAGGGAACGATGCCCCCTCGCACCCCTCTTTCCACCCCCTTGCGCTCCATTCTATTATGCCCTCCTTTCCACATCTCCACCTCGTCGCTAGCCCCCCCCCCCCCCCCCAATAAATGATTTCGAGCATCTTGACCAGCCCTCCCCAACTCACTGATTTAAGGACCCCCCCCAACCGAGTGTGTTCGCACGACCCCCTGAATGGGCCTTTTGGGTTCCCTCCTTTTTTTTCTTAGTTCTTTGATTAGTTTGGAAGCGCTTTGCCAGTCAGAAGTTTACCATCCTTGCCTAAGCAATCTCCCTTAAAGAATACCCCGCAGTCAGATTCTTCATTACGTCCCCCTCTTTCCCCCCACGATAACTGAATTTTTTCCCGTAGATTTCTATACCTCATCTTTTTAAGGGACCCCTCTAGGTAATTGACACTGAATACGGGACGGTGGTTCCCCAGCTTCCCCCCATTCTCTTAGCTTTCTTTCTTCCCCCCTTAAATGCACTATGATGACCTTTCCTTCAGCGCTCCCCTCCCCAGATCTTTTTCCGACGCCTTCCTGACCCAAGACTAATTATAACGTCATGTCTTCCTCCCATGATTCAACATCCGCTTAGACTTTTTTCCCCCTCCCAAAATATACGTTAATCAGGCCTTCCTGACGTTTCCCCTTCGCTTGACCTTAAACTTCGTCAACCCCCCTCCTTGATCCCCGGTTTCCCCCCTTCCCCGCTGGATCGTTTCCCCCTTTTCTAGTAATTTTTTACACTCCACCCCTTCGTTCAGGGGACCTAATAGTCCTCGTAGCCCTTAGCCCTATTTTTCGCCCCCCTCCTTACCAGGGTTCCCTTAATTTCCCCCCCCTTTTTCTTTGAGATGTTTCCCCTTGGGTGGGTTTTTTTTTTTTCCGGTCTTCACTTTCTGACACTCTGCTTTTCTGATCTTCCTGCTGATGCTTTCCTTCTTTTCCCCCCTTTCTTCCTTCTCTTTAGGAACTTTTTCATCCATGCCCCGCCCAAGTATGCGCCACAACCCTTAAGTCGACTCTCCCTCTTCGGTTTTTGCGTATCTCTTTTTTTTCAGTTCTTCCCCCGTGCGAATTTTAGTGTTTCTGATAGTCGCTTCCCCTGTTTCCCTACTCGATTTCTTATTCCGACTTTTTTCTCCTTCCGGTATTCTGTTGATTCCCCCCCGTTCTTTCCTTTCTCAACCACCCTTCCACGATTTTCGGAACAGGAAAATCGTAGAAGGCTGTGTTTTGTCATCATTATCGTCCCTCCCCCCATTTCTCGTTTCTGACCTTTTTCTTCTTTAAATCAGTTCCTCTTTCCAAGGGATCCCCCCAATGCATCGTACCTGCGCCTTCCATAGTTTACTTTTTCCCTTTCTTCGTTACAGATTTCCTCTGGTTCCAAGAGGGCCGCTTGTTGGCATCGGTAGTCATTTTTCAATAATCTGACGGTCCCCTCTACCTCTGCGACCTTGATTTTCCCCCCGACTAGATTTAGCCCCTTCTTTTCGATGGTAACTATCTCACCCGGAACTCTTCCCTCTCAATCTTCTCTTTCAGTTTTCTCTACATGTTTTTTTTTCGCATACTTTTTTCTTAAACTCTTGGGTAATATACGCCGTTAATCGATTTGATTGACTTTCGATGACTGAGATTCCTGGGCACGCCTACGTGTCGATAGTTTCTTCCACCCCTTTCTAAACCTTTTTTTTTTTTCGGAGGTTTCTTCGCTAGATCTGCACGTCCACGTTCGTTTTCCCAAATTCTTTTAAACTGGCCACCACGTTCCCACATCTATTAAATCACCACCGAGTTCCCTCTCTTTCCTGTCCCCGTCTTGACCCCTTTCCAACCTTCGACGAAGTACGTCTTCAAACGCGGTTGAAAGGTATTCGATCCGGTAATTATAGGTCCTTTCGTCCTTTTCGCCCTCACTCGCCCACTTTCCCTTTTTGAAACTTGGCAAGGAATACATACCCACGAATCTTTGTCTCCTTTTCCTCTTCTTCCCCCTTCTCCTTTAGAGCTCGTGATTCCACCCCCTCCTTGTTTCCTTTTTCCCTTTCATACTCCCCGAAGCCTCCCCTTTTTCTAAAGAAGGAATGCATTATACGGATTAGTTCTTTGTCCTAGCGAGATCACCTTGGTTGCCGTGTTCCGACCTGCTCCTTCTAGCGACTTCGGCGCCAATTCTTTTTTTTTTGAAATTGGAGGCGGTTGAACCCGGTCCTTTTAGGGTTTTAAGCTTTTCCCCTAAAAACCGCCCTGGTCTTTCCTCTGAGGTAGTCTCCCCGACTGGTTCTTAACGTTTTATCACCTTCAGAATTTTCGTTGGTTTTCTTAACCCTTATCTGGGATGAAACCCTTGGTATCCGTCCTAGAACTGATTACGGATCCGGCTCACGTGAAGATGTCTTCTTTTTTCCCATTTTCCTCTAGTAAACCCCCGTTTTGCTTTCCGATACATCCGTAGTGCACATCGAGTCTTTGCGCGCAAACAACACCCCCCGCCGC
>Ga0179591_1290043_pt1 | contig 10179 bp, 10 predicted proteins | sample CZOMad2_1_08_16f_FD_182891 | JGI IMG/M metagenome (GOLD analysis project Ga0179591, IMG submission 182891) | Vadose zone soil fungal communities from Angelo Coast Range Reserve, California, USA - CZOMad2_1_08_16fungal (PacBio error correction) | ecosystem: Environmental > Terrestrial > Soil >... | reverse complement strand
TCGACCGACACCTTTCCATTTCCTGTCGGTTTTTCGTCTTCGCGGCAAGGAATTTTGCCGCCCTCTCTTTGTGGGCTGAACGCACAGCTTGACCCTTGAGGGGAGGGTGGCAGGCGATCTCTTTTTCCAAAAGGGCTGTTATCTTTCTTTACGCGATTTTATGCAGGATTTCCTTTTTTCGCGGGCCGAAGAGATTCCTACCCATTTTTCTTCCATGAACTACCCGCTTTGCCGTTTTTTTCGCCGGAACTCAGGCTGTTCCAAGAACTGTTCACCTCGTTCCGTCCCCCCCCCACAAGAGTTTTCCGTGTCAGCCCTTGGTACGTAATCTCCCAGTTCTGAGGTCCAGAATGGGGACTCAGATCTTTTTCTGTGAGGATGGACATTTCTCACTCCTGATTCACCACTTTTCCCTGCCGAGCTGCTCCCTTTCTTATCCCAGTCCCCTTTCGCCGTGCATTTAACTCTGTGGTCCAGCTTTTCCCCCCCTTTTGTAAAGTTAATGACACCCCGCCCCCTCTTTTGCCTCCTTTTAGCCCTCCAGCCGAGGCCGGTTCGCACAAGAGGACATCTGTAACACAAACACCTCGACTGCCGATCGTTCCTCCCCTTCTCCTTTGTTTTTGAAATGTTTCCAACTACCCCACTCAAACCTGAGTCATTTCTCCCCCAACTTCCTTCGTCTGGCCCTTTCAAATACTAAAAACCCCTTCAGCCCCTTTGCTTCCCTCTTGGCTGTTCCCCTCCAGCCAGAACAGGGCCCTGAGGTCGAACCCCCCAAAAACAGCCTCCGACTCCCTTTATTGAAGCCTCTCCTTCCCGTTCCACACGCATCGCCCATAAGGTACGTTACTTTTTCCACCTTTGGAAATTGGTTAGATCCTGCTTATTTTTCCCATCATTTTTTCTCTTTTTACCCCCCAACGCCCTCCCCCCTGACTGCCCCCCTTTTCCCTTTTCCACACGTACCGTACTTCCCCGTCCACCTTGTATTTTCTTTTGACTTTCTTCCTCTGAGCTCTTCTCCTTACGCTTTTTCCTTGAGAATTGCCTTTTCCTACCCGTTCGTCCCTTTCCTGGACGACGATCCCTTTTTCACACTTTTCCTTAACAAGTCCTGGTTTGCTTTTTGTCCCGTCCCTTTCCCCAAATTACTACTGAACTTTTTCCGATAGTTAATGCGCCTTACTCTCGCTTTTAGACTCCCCCCCATCTGTGACCGAGACTAAGGTTCCCCTTGCCTTCGAACCATAGCACGCGGGACCCCCACTTTCCTGGCTACCGACCCTCCTTCCACCACTTCCTCCCCTTTCGGAGTTTCTAAAACATGGTTTGGGTGAAGAAACATTCTGACCCCCCCCCCCCCATTTTAAGGAAACGTTTGGTTGTTTTCTTTGAGTAGGTCCTTGCCAGTGAAAAGGTTTGAGCTTTCCCCCTTGAGGAACACCCCCCCTTTTTCGTTCCATTCAGAGCTTTTCCGAGTGCTTTTTTTGTGTAGAAACAATGGTTGGCTTTTTGTCGGTCCACACCCCCGTGCCCAGTTTCCCTTCTTCTTGTTTAGTCCTGCCAATGTTTAACCCCCCCCCCTAATTTTCCTGGTGCTTTTTGGCAAAGGTCTCCCCCCCATTTTTGTAAAAGCCACTGTTTTTTCCTCCCTGAGGATAGATTGATTTTTTCGACCCCCCCTTTGTTGATGGGATGGTTCGACCACCGTTTTACAACCACCCCCTTTTTGGGTGGTTTTGTTAGATTTTCCCCCCCCGCTCCCCCCGCAGCGGTCTGCCACCGGAGGAATGTGGACCCATTCCCTGGTCCCCCCCTTCAACTATTCCAGACCGATTCAGTTTTTTTTCTTTGAACCCGGTACTCCCAAAGACCTCCCAACCCCGGTGTTCTTTTTTTTTTTCATTTACAGTCTTTTCCTGCGTCGTGGTGGTGCTCCCCCCTGTAATTTTGCGGGATTATTTCGGTTCCCCACCCTATTGAAACTGCGCCACCTATTAGAATAGTTTCTGTCCCTGTTCCGACGTTTTTCACTTTCATTTCATTTACACAAAAACTAGGCAGTCCCCAAAGATTTCCCTGCTCCTCAGCCACCCACCACTTTCCTCCCCCCCGCCCCCGGTCACGGGGCTAAACTTCCCGTCCCACTCTGGCTGCATTTTCCTTTTTCCCTTCTTGCTTATCGGCGTCGGTGGTCTTTTGGCGGTAGTTTTTCGGCGAACCTGATTTCAGCCACTGCCGAGTTCCATTGCTCTTCCCCCATTTTGCCCACAGAGGGCCCTTTTTTCACCTGTGTCCTCCCCCGTGCCTAAGAACCGTGTCTTTTTCGTCCACTTTGCCCCCTGGAATACGCATTCCGGAACCAATTTTCCTTACAATGATATTCCCCGTCGCCTTCCTCTTCCATTTTTCTTCTCAAACGACCCTTTTTGACCGTTCCTGCCCTTCCCTCTTTCCCCAAAAGGCCAGGAAATGAGGGAGGTCCCATGTCACACCGGGACGTTTTAAGCACCCTGGTTTCCTTCTACACCCCATGCTAATGTCTCCCGATCTCTCTTTCTCGGTACTCCTGTTTGTTTTTTGTGATCTCGGTAACCTTTTTCCCACTACTTTTTTTTTTGTTTGCAGTACCGGTTTCCTTCCCCCCCCTAATTTTTCCCCAAAGGGATTTTTTTTTCCGATTTCCGGTGGTGGGGACCACCTTTTTTGTCCTCTTTTCTCTTTTCTTTTGTCCTTCGAACAACGGCGTAAAACGTTTACGAATTTTTTCGAGTGAAATTGCCCCCCCTAGGCTCGGCCGGAAAACTTCTTGGTCGTTCTTCTTCCCAGTTTGCCGGAAGGTGCAACTCCTGCAGTTCCTTCATCTTGGTTTGCCCGTAACGCTTTTTTTTCCCCCACTTTTTTCCCCCCATTGATCGTTTGTGGTCTTGTACCTATGCCTTGACGGCCGTTACCCTTTGCCAGTGGTGTGTGTACTTTTCCTTTTTGTTGGGTTTTTCCCCCCCTGAACTCCCCAAGACCACCGCGCACTCCGAGCTCCTGTCCCCTCCCCCCCACTTCACCCTTTCCACCCCAAACCCTTTTCGGCCTCAAGGAGAGCCCGTCCGTCCTTTCCCCCAAAGTTGAACCCGCCTTGATGTTGAGCCCCGATATTTTTGTTGTTCCTATCCCTTTCAGGGTTTGGAGATAGGGTCTATGTTCGTTTGCCTTTTCGTTATTGGCATTGTCTTACCCCCGCTTTCTTTTTCCCGTTGTTAGCCCGTACTTCCTATCACCCGAGAAAATGATCTGTGTCGGTTTGTCCCATCCTTGTGAAATACTACTCCCGTCCATCCTCCCTGACCGACAGAACTCCCCCAGGACCACCGCCCCCCCCCCTGCAAATATTTAATTTTTTTGCACCCCCCCCTCTTTTTTTTGAACTTTGTTTCGACCTTCAGGTCCAAAACACCCCCCATTTGACCAATTTTTTCTGGCGTCTTCCCCGGAGTTTTTGGGGTGCTGTCCAGCAGTCTTCCCTGGTTGTCATTTTTTAACGGCCGAGGGTTTTTTCCCTTGGGACTTCGCCCACAACCAACCGGTTTGGCTGGTTTAACATGTGGGTTATCTCCCACAGTAACCCGGGAGACACCCCACCCATAAGAGAGGTGATAGCATTTTCCCCGCTTTTTTGGTCCTCTTCCCCCGAATTTTTTTTTTAAAACGGTGTCCTTATGCTTTGCGACCTGTAAATGTTGACTGGTTTGTTGATTCCCTGCCCCCATTGCGTCATAGCCACTCCTTCCCTCTTGTCAAACTGTTTTCTGTTTTTTTGGACCAGTTGACCTTCTAACACCCCCTCACTGACTCTTTCTTGTTTAGCCGGTGTTTTTTCCTCCCCCCTTGCCGGAAGATCGTTCAACTCATTTTTTTTTCCGGGCTACGACAACCCCCCATTCACTCCTGTGTTTCTCCCCCGTTTTAGTTTGGACTGGTAGACACCCACCACCTTTGATCCCCCCCCTTTTTTGGAATTGTCGTCTGATGGCTCCTTTGTAGGTGTCCTGTTTTGAAACATCCTTGGTTGATATGTCCCCCCTCCCCTGATTCTTTTTTGCATCCTCGTCAGTTTTTCCTTATTATGGTCTTCGGCGCTTGGACCCTTGCGGTTACCCTTTACTTTTCCTCCCACCAACGAGCTTCCCCTATCGTGCCGTAAAAGTGGTTCTTTGCCAACGCACCCCCACCTGTCCATTTTGACAATTTTTTTTTTTCTTCAGGGCGTCCGCCAATTCTTGCGACCCCCTTTGGTTTTTTCCCTACGTCCCACCCCGAATCATAAGTCGAACCTGTACACGTCGTCTTGTTGCCAGAGAGCTTCTCGGTCGCCCCCGAAGTATTACACTTTGTCTTTCCCTTTTCCCCCCCTTTTCTTTCTGGGTTGCAAGTCCCTTTTGATGGTCTTTCTTTTTATTTAGGTCATAGGTTTCCCCTACCGCGTCTTCGCACTTTCATTTTTTTCCCCAGTGTCCCCTTTACCCCCTTGCGCCGTTTGATTCAAGATGTGCTTTTGAAGTTTCGCCCGTTTTTCGATAGACCTTTGCTTTCTATAGTTCCGGTGTTTCTGGCTATTGGTGATTCCCAAATTTCCGAACGCTTCTTGTGGTACTTTTTATGGTAGTTCTCATGGCCACACCTTCTAACTTTTTAATTGTTGGACTTGCCCTCTTTTCAGGGGTCCCTTTCTTTGTCGGGTTAAAGCGCATTCTAGTGAAACTATTCACATTCTCTGTGCATTTCTACTCCCTTGAGCCCTCTTCTGTTTCAGATTAGTTTTTTCATATATCTTGTAGATTTTTTTTTTGGGTTCCCCCCCTTTTTCGTGTTACGGGCTCCCCTTTTGCCCCACTTTAAGTTTGATTTTTTGTTTCCCGGCCCCTGACCCTGCCTTTTTTTAAACCCCCTTTGGTGCGCTCCACCCCCCCTTACTCACGGCCATGACTCCGCTGAGTATTTTTCTTTTTCAGATGTCCTTTCTCCCCCCCTATAGTCCAATTGTTTTTGTGACTCCTTCTCTTGGCCCCCCTTTTTGCGCCCCGATTAGTGGCCCAGTGTTTTTTGAACCCAAAGCAGGGGTTTCCCACTCTCTTCTTGTGTGTTTTCTTAGGGTTTTCCCGACCCCCAGTCCTTACTTTGGCTTTTTCAAAGCGGCAATTACCTTCCCATTAAACCCTCCTTTTTCCTGACTCAGGCCCTTCCTCTGTGTGTCTCCCTGGCGGCTGGGGAGGGACTTGAGTGTTCCATTTCCTTATAGTCGTTTTCCTTCCGCTTTTCCCCTGTCCTCCCCCCCTGCATTTTCAAGTTTTGCGGAGAGGAAAGTCGCGCTCTCTTTTTGCAACCCCCCACGCCCTTCTTTTTGACTGCCCCTGCTCAACTTACCTAATTTTCGGTAGACGCCCCGCTCGGTTGTAGGGTTGGCCTTGTCCGAATCGACCCCCTCCTCCCCCGTTAATTGTTATTCTCTTTATAATCTAAATTGTTCCAAACCCTCCCCTTGCCCCTCCTCCCCGGCCTTGGAACCCCCGAACTTTTTGCCCCCCCGAATTCTTCACCCCCGGAGGGCCCCTTTTTGATTTGGCCGATCCCCGCCAATGTTTTTTCCCCACAAACGTGGTATCTCGCTTTCTCTTGTATAGAGTCCCCTGGCCAAGCATGGTGTCTGTTCTTTTATTTTTCGCGGATTTCTCCCTTTCCCTTTCGACATCAGCCCCCGACTTCCTCTTTTGGATGGATGTTGTCATCCGGTTCCTTGAAATGGATCTATCTCGCTTTGAAATTCCCCCCCTACCTCCCCCCGGCGCCTCCCCTCCCCGCCCCCCTCGTTGAACGTGGTCCCCCCTGCCACCACTTCCCGGTCCCTTTTCAAGGTTTTCCTTTCCCATGCAGACTCCGCAGACATTTTCCCGTCCGATTTTTCCGTAAGTCTTTTCCCAGTACTCCACATTACTCCTCCCTTTGAGGGAGCGAGCCTTTCCTTGTTGAAGACTCTCCAATTGGTGTTAGTCCACCTACCCTTTCTTTTCCCAAAATTCCCTTAGCCTGCCCGGTCCCCCCCAAAGAATCCGAAACGGCTTTCTCCCCCGTTTGTGACAAAACAGTTCGCTCCCCACTCTATCTCCCCCCCACGATGTTGACCCTTTTTTTCTTATCTTAGACTGTAAGACGCACTCCCTTGTTGGATTTTGTATTTTTTTTTCCCCTTCGCCCCCCCCCCCCCCTTCGGGCAGGGTTAGAGTTCCCACCGCGAACGGTTCCTTGGTCGTCCGGAAGTTGCAAGCTTCCCACTGAGATTTCCTTTTTTTCAGTCCCTTGTTCTTTTTTTCCCCCCGACGGAACATCGCCCCGGTTGTCCCCTCAGTTGTTGTTGACGATTTTTTTCCCCCCCATTTACGCCATCCTTTTTTGGACTTCTTAATTCTTTGCATTTTTTTTATTTCTTCGTTTTGAGTTTTTTGCTCGAGAGACAATGACCACGGAGCTTTTCCCCACGGACGTTCCCTTCCTTCTCCCCCAAAGCTTGGTTGACGTTTTTTCCCCCTCTTTTCCCTGGTGATTAAGTCCAACCGCATTTTTTTTTTTTGGGTAACCTTTTTTACCGGCGTGCCTTCCCTCGACCCCAGGGTTTTTTTACCTGGCGCGCCCAACCCCCTCCCACTTTTATGCCCTCCCCTTCTTCTCCTATAATAATAGTGTCTTGATATTGTTTGACTTTTCTGTTGGTGAGCCCCTCCTTTTTTCCTTGACCCTCCCCTCTTTTTATTTTTTTTGTACCGGGGCCAGGTAGATCAAGGTTTTTTCCCTCCCTTTTAGGGCACTAACACAATTTGCGTCCCACCCTTCCACCCCCCCCCCAATAACCTTTTTGCCTCGGGTTCGGTACCCTTGACTGTCCCCAGGCTAAACTTTACCTTGCCTCGCCCCCCTTTCTTTCTTAGTATTTCTGAAAATTGACTTTCCCTAGGCGTTTTGGTTTTTTTGTTGTCGTCCTTCCCGTTCTGTTTGGTGATGGGGCAATTTCCGTTTACTTGCGGTAGGATATGAATCCTCCTTCCGGCTGTTTTTAATTTTTTTTTTTTTCCCTTCTTCCTTGGCTCTTAATGCCCTCTTCGCCCTTGTCCCACCAGACGCGCCCTATGTCCCTTCGGATCTCCTCTCCCCCCCGCTTATCGAGCCCGGTTTGGAAACATTTTCCCCCACGGGGGTGTGCCCTTCCCTGTCCAAGTTTTTCACTTTCTTTTTCTGCCCCCCTCGTTACGCGCCGTCCTTTCCTTGCTTCGTTTTTGGGGACGATTTAACTCAACGTTCCTTCCCTGGTTCTTTTTTCAGGCCCCGCCTCCAGATTCTGTGCGTGCCTCCCTGATTCTCGTTTGGATTTTTCGTCCGTGCGGAACGGATGATTTTACAAAGCGCTCCTGTTCCTGTTTTAGCGCAACTGTTCCTTATTGTCCCCGTTTGAGAGGGTTTGCGGAGCTTTTCCCCCCTCTTCTTCCGCCGTCTTCGCCCCGGGGCAGTTTTTTCAGGAGTGTGTTCTCTAATTTTCACTACATTTCTTTACTCCCCTTTTCCCCGGTTCTTCCAGGAAAAAGGGTCCTTCCGTTTGTTTTCACACGGCCTGGTCACGTTTCGTAAACTTCCCTGCCTGCCCCTCTTTTCGACTCTTCGGCGGCCCATCAACTAGTACACCCTGACAGCGGCGGTTTGCTGGCAATGGGCGTGTTAGTTGATGTAATTTCCCCCCTCTATGAATCTTTCGGTCATTGGAAGTGGTTCCTATTGTCCCCATTCAACCTCCTCCCCCTTACCTTTTTTCCGACCTCCCGAGCACCAAACAGCGTCCCCTCCTGATTTGTTTTTCAACACAACTGCTGTCGTGGGCATAGTTGCCCTGCGTTCGAACATTGTGCTTCAAAATACACAACACTTTTTTTTTTCCTTCAGTCCCCAAGTGTCTTCCTTTTTGGGTTTTTTTGCTGCATGAGCTACCCCCATTTTTCATGCGGGCTGCAGTGTGTTTTTCGGGCAGAAGGGCCCTTGTGGCCCTCTCCCTCAACCCACCCCACTGATAGAATTCCCCAACTCAGGTCCTCTTTCCCGTGCACAATTCATCGTCATCACGTTCGTCCCACGGAATTTTTTTTTTTTCCATCCACTCCTTTATGTCGTTTTTTCCCTTTTCCCTTTTATTGTCTGTTGAAGAAGCAAGTATCTACCCACCCCTGACTTTTTCCCAGACTACCCTCCCGTTTTCTTTTGAGCCTTGGATTCGGCTTTTTTTCTTAGTGCGCTCTTGGTGCGTTGACAAGGGTCCACTTTGTCTGACTAGTTTATTTGGCCCCGTTACCGGTCGAATTCCTTTGCTTGACGTTTTTCCTTTTGACTTTTTCCCCCCATTTTACTTCTTTTCTTGTTCCCCCCCTTGTTTTGCTTGAGTTTGCCAGGTCTTTTGCAGATTGCCCTTTTGACGACGCTTACCTTTGGTGTGGACCCGTTCCTGTTCGCTCCCGCCTAACTCGGTTAACTGCCGCTTCCTTGCTTGAACTTGCTAGGAATCGGTACCCCCTTACCTTCGGCCAGTACTTGCCCACGACCCAATATCCCTTCCCTTCCTCTTTCCACAGGCGTTGGGAGTTTACCCATTGGTGTGTGCCCATTCCCCTGCCCCAAGCGGCCCCCCCCACGAAAAAAGGGGTTATGTTAAAGGTTTCTCGTCTGGTCCTTTGTGGGAGCTTTTCCCCCTTTTCCCCCCCCAAGGCCGATCGAGTTTCCGGATCCCCCCCCCCCCCCCAAGTCCTCCCTTCGAGCTCGTGAGTGGCCCGGGTTTTTTCGACACTTTTGTGTTTTGTTTACCCAACCCGTGTCCCTTACTCTTCTGCCCTGGTGCGATTTTTAGAAATTTCACCTCGTCGTGCGCCAATGGAGATCCCCCCTTTTCTTTCAACTGCCACCCCCAACCAAAGACCGGTACTCAGGCTCGGTTTGCAATTGTGTTTCGGGTGAGTTCGATTGGTTTCGAACCAACCCCCCACCACCCCCCCTTTGTTCCTTTTTTTTTTCCACCCCTGTTGGTTGTTTAAGTCCGTCTTACACCGTCCCCCCAGGTCGTTTCTTTGCCAACAGTCATTCATTTTGGAACCCTTTCCGACCCCTTGCCCCAATTCTGGAAAACCCTCCAGCTTTCCCTTTTGGTTGGAACCGTTCGGTTCTTTGCAACAGTCACACGCCCCAAAACCTTTGTATTCCCTCCCCAAGGTTAGTTTCGTTTTTCGTTATCCTCACTCCCAAACTTTTTGGCAGATTCTAGTCGTAGGTTGTAATTCCACATTCGCCCACCAAAGCTTATTCTTTGGAAGGTGCTTGTGACGACTTTTTTTAACCCATATGTCATTTCGTCATTTCCAACATTTTAATCCAAAAGCAGTACCTTCACGTCCCACCTACCCCAAGATCCAAAATTCCCTGTCTTCCCGATCCCCCCCAACCCCAATTTAGTCGTCAAAAAAGCACCAAGCACGGTGCCAGTGGACTTCTAAACATCTAATTTTTTTTTTCCATTTGTTTGAATTGATCCGTAGATTAGGTGGTCCCCCCCGTTGTAGCCCCCCCCTGTGACCTACACCCTCACAACCCTCCTTTCCCTCTCTCCCTCCCTTCCCTCGGTCCACCACTCCTCCCGCCCCTCCTCCCTTATTCTCCTCGCTTCTTTCTTTCCATACCCCTCCCCCCCCTCCCCTCCCCCTTCCCCTACCTTCCCTTCCCCCTTTCCCCCCTTCCTTCCTTGTTTTCCCAGGTGTCCTGGCGCCCTTTGGACAGTTGGGGCGTTTGGTCCTGTCACCGGCCGCCCCCAGTGCAAATTATGGTCATACCTCTCCCTGGGACCACGCCCTTACTTCCCCCTTGCCCACATGGCGGGCGTCGTCAAACACCCCGTGGGGCCTGTCCGAGCACTGACCCCTTTTCAAAGGTGTTTTGCGTCGAAAATTTCGATCTTTTTATTTTGGCCAGAACCCCCCCCCTTTCCGAACTCCCCCTTTAGTACAACAACAGTGCCCCCGGTCAACTCGTAGCCCAGAGGCAAGTTCAAAGCTTTGGGTTTTGTTGCCGTTAATGGACCACCCCAACAGGACCGTGTAGTTGACT
>Ga0179591_1315082_pt1 | contig 10180 bp, 10 predicted proteins | sample CZOMad2_1_08_16f_FD_182891 | JGI IMG/M metagenome (GOLD analysis project Ga0179591, IMG submission 182891) | Vadose zone soil fungal communities from Angelo Coast Range Reserve, California, USA - CZOMad2_1_08_16fungal (PacBio error correction) | ecosystem: Environmental > Terrestrial > Soil >... | reverse complement strand
CCCGCATAGAGCAGCCGTTCAACAGGAATCGATTTTTCCCCCCCGTACCTAATGACACCCGCGATACCAGTGTGCAAGTTGGTTATTCGATGTGGCGCTTTTGGTTTTTCCAGCTTTTTCTGCGCAACCCTTCAACCGGCCACCCTATAAGGAGCTCCACCCTTTCCGGAACTACTCCTGGCCCCCCTTTGCACGACCGTTCCCCATCCGAACTCCCACGCCCCCCCCTTTTAGAAAACCCGACTGTCCCAACTTGGCCTTTCAACTTCTTTTTCTCTCCCGTCAGGGGGATGAAAGCTTTCTTGGTCCCCCGTCTTTAGCGATCCCCCCTGAGCAACCCTTTTTTTTCGCCCGGGTTACCGCCTTTAAGTTTTCCCCAATTTTTTTTTTTTTTCGCTGGAAATACGCGTTTTTGACTCTACATTGACACGCATTCCCCTTCCTCGTATGCCTCAAACCATGCCGACCTCTCCGATGTGTCCCTTACCCCCTCCGGCCCTCTTTTACTCCCATCCCCTCTTACCGGTTACACCTTTTGGGATCGAATTACCACATGGGTGGTCGCACGTGCCCCCCTACGCAGACTTTGGATTTCCCGCTTCTCGAGTTTGTTTTCATTGACAGCTGTGAAATATTTTACTGAGCCGTCCCATCCTTCCACAACCCCCATAGTTTTTGCAGCCACTCTAATGGAAAGCGCCCCGGAAATAGCCTTTTATGCTCCTGTTTTACATCCCCCCCCGGCGAAATTGGGATGTTGAATCTGTCGCAGTTGCCTGAAAGCAATGTACCAGCCGCACTTCTTCTTTGCGTGTTTTGGACACGACCCGTTTTCTATTTGGCTTTTTTTCGGACAGTTTGACAGTACTCCCAAAACAAACCTCTCCCTCCCTTCTTCTCACATTTTTGTTTAACCCGTTGACCTTTTCCCTCCAGCCGCACCCCCCCCCCCAAAAATACGTCCCCCCCCCCCAGCATCTGGAAAACATTTCTTTCCTTGTTTTGTAGCGATGGTTTCCCAGAGGATTGCCCCGCCCCTTGTTTTGGTCTTTTTCTTTTCTTTTGCCAAGTTTCACCCCTCGCCCGGTCCCCGAATGAGATAAAGGAGCCAACTTCATGAGATTGTTGTGCAGGAGTACTTCCAGTCTTTTTTTTGACAAAACCCCCTTTTTGTGAGAGTAGGGAGGGTTGCCCGCAACCCTCTTTCCACCGGTTTTTTCTTCCCTTACCAATTTTTTCCGGCTTCTTCTGAAAGCACTTTCCCGGATTTCTCGTATGTGTCAGTTATTTTTTTTTTGAACTGTGGTGCTTGTTCTCCCTCCTCGAGAGATTGGACTTCCAACCAAAAAGGGTGTTTTTTTTGTGTCCTGCCTATCCGGCGGTCATGTTTCATTCTTCCCCAAAATCTTTTAGTTTTTGAATATGACACCCCCAGGTTGCTTCTCAAAGTGGCCCTTGACTCAACGCACTGTCTCATGTTTTTCAAACAGTCAACCTTCCCCCCTGGCATGGGGTTTTTTGGTTTTTCCCGCCCAAAGTACGATTGCCTCGACCTTTCTGACCGTTTTTTTCGCTTTCGGGTGTAGCAATCCGCGAATTTTTTTTTCTTGCTGTAACTTCCCCGTCCGATTATTTCCCCATAAAAAAAAGAATTTTTGTCACCTGCGCCCTTGTCTTTCCCCCCCCCCCCCAATTGCCTCTCCCTCGGGTTTCCGCACTCTCTGTACAAGGAACTTGGTCCTGACGATATAAACTGCCAGCAGATTAATGGAAGAACCTTTCTTTTTATTAGCACATTCCTTTTGCAAAAAAGTTCCCTTTTAGTGTGGTTATTCATGTTGCTTTGTCGGGTTTGGAGCTACGCTGTGTTTTTTGGGCTAAGAAGTGAAAAGTTATTTCGTTCTCCATTTTTTTTATAATCGGGGGTAAGGGGCTTTTGTACCCTCTTCATGTTTGAGCCTTCCTGTTGTCCCCACCCTCCAGAATCCAAGAAACCCTTGACCGACAGTCGATCTTAACGAGGTTGTATGGAGTGATTGTTGCTGTTTTCACCGGGCTTTGCCCCATTCAAAGGATTGTATTACAGTTTCTTTCTTATTTTTGATCCCCCCCCGGTACAGTTGCCGGTGTTTATTTCCTAGAGAGAGCGCCTAATAGCTGTCCGTCCCCAACCGGGCCGATATCTAGGGTCAATTTTGAGTTGTATTACCAAGCAGCTAAGAACTTCCCTTTCCCCCATTCGTGTCTTCCCCCCTTTTTTTTTATTTTTCCGATTTTTTAAGAGCAGCCCCCGTCTCTCGCATGGGTGATCCAGCCCAGTGTGCGAGTGTGATTGTTTGGTTTCCGGAAGGGAAGCCCGATTGGTGTCGGCGTTCTTTTTTTTTTTTTCGCTGAGGTCCCGCAAACGTTTGACCAGCGTACTTGACGATTGATGAAAACAGTTGTGATGACCCATCGGATAAGTGGGCCGGTGCGCCCCCCCGTGGTGATGACCCAGATTTTACCCCGACAATTTTAAGGTTTGCTGGCCGCCCCCCTTTTTCCCAGAAGTGGATCGTCTGCCCAACTTTTTCCACGGGGGGCGATCTGAACCCCTCCTTTGCCCTTCCCCTGCGTCTTCCCTTCCTGAGGTCGTAATAGTAACTCCAAGACTCGCCCTTGCCCGCTTTTCTTTGTTTTTTCACCCAATTCCCCCACCATTCACCCTGGTTGTACAAGTTTCCCCCGCTCTTTAGGTCCATCACTCACTCGTCTTGCAACCCACCCCCCCCCCAATGACCCAATTTATGGGACGCCAATGTCCCGCAAAGAGTTTGCATTTACACTACCGCGTTGCCTGAGGTCTTCCTTTGGTTTGCCTCCGTGGTTCTTCTCTCCAACGTTTTGCCCCCTTTTTTAGTTGCAACATCATCTCGCAAGAGTTTCTCCCCCCCCTCCACCTCTCTTTCCCAAATTTAGCCCCTCGCCCCTTCTCGTGGGAAAACAACCCCATGGCTTGTTTTTTGTGATGGAAACCAGTTTTTACAGGAAACCCCCTTCCCACCTCCGTTACACCCTACCCGAAAAAGTTCATGGCGTGAATGACTCACTCTTCCCGGTATTGAGCCCCCTCTTTTTCATACAAGGGTTTAATCTAACTTTACCTCCTTGACTTTTCGGACTTTCGCTCGCCCCTCCTAAACGTTTTTTTTTTCCTTTTAGCCTTCCGGTCGTAATGGTCTGGGTAATATGCTGTCATTATTTTTCACCCACTATGACTGGTCCGATCGCACTATCCCAGTCGCCCCTGGTTCGGCGTTGTCTTCTTTCAATTCTATCCTCTCTTTGACGGATTTTCTTGAAATTGTAATAGCCCGCGGACGTGAGATAAAGCCTGTAAATTGATTGTTTTTCCCCGCTTCTCTGGCACCCCCCCCCACTGTCACCCGTTGAGTTTCTCCCCCCCTTCCCCTAAAGGAGTCTTATCGGCTTGTCACTCGCGCAAACCCTGCCTCACCCCCCCAAATTCGCGGTTTTGAGTTACCCGTACTTTCAAAGAGACCCGTCCGGCAATCCCTGACGTTCCTCCGACCTCGCGACATCCTCGCTTCGAACCAATTAAGAGTCTTCATCGTAGTCGTCAATCCTATTTTCTTTTGCGGACCTTCTTCATCTACCTTGTTTCTTTGAGCGTCCACTTTTTATCCCACTCTGCGATAGGTTTGACTTCGCTGGAGAATCGCCACTCGATGTGGTGTCCCCTAACCTCTCTCAATTATTTCCCCATTGCACTTTTTTCATCTGTCCTTGAAACCCTCGGGTGCATTTTTTTTTCTTGGTGAGCAGGTGGTGCGCGAAAAACTTCTCTCTTATTTCAGACTCCGTGTTTTTTGCTCTAGATATTTCGTTTTTATGCAACTCCACCCCCTCTGCACCGTATTTTTCCCCCTCTCCCAACCCCCCTGAAGGTTGGTTGCTTCCTGCGGGGAGATACGGCACGCGGGAGTCGTAACACCACATTCTTTTCCTTGCTCCCATCTTTCGTTTGCATCTTAGTGGTTATGAAGTCCTTATAACGTTAGTGCTTGGCTATGACGGCGATGCGCCGCCCCAATAGGGATTTTCCTCCCCTCTGCCGCCGCTTGGTCTCGCCGTGTGATGGCGACCTTAGAGCTTTTCAAGTATCTTTTTCTTATTTTCCCGCGCGTGAGGCCTTTCCTCCACCCGCGGCTTTTTTTTTTGTTGTTGGTTGGCCGCTTGGGTATTGGCCAAGAAATAGTCATGTTTTTTCCCTTTTCGTTAAACCTGATCTCTTATCAGTGGCCCTTACGCCCACACCACCCCCCTGCTGAGAGAACGGTGACACTCCAGCGGGATCACGATGACAGTCATTCTAGCCCCCTATGCGGTACTCCTTCCAATTTTTTTCACAAGTCCAACGGACGCACCCCCTTTTTCCGATGTTTCCCGTTGTGCTTGCTGACCCTCCCTTGTGTAATGAAATCCTTCCCTAGTCACAATAAAGTGTACCCCTTGGCCACTTTGAACTTTTCCGAACGTTTCTTCTTTTTTTTTTTCTTTTTGCTTTCACCCGCCCCCCCTAGGCTTTGCGAATTTCGATTTGCCCTCACCTCCCCCCCCCATGGATACACCCGTGAAGCGTTTATCCTAACTCCATGACCTTTTCCTTTGTTTCTTTTTTTTTTCCCCAACTTTGCGGCGTTTGACATTTGTGCGTTTCACCCAAATGCTCCCTCACAAAACTCCGTTTTTTTGCCTGCTTGGCGTTTCGGATAATCACTTTGCCTTTTTATGAGAGTGTGTTTTGTTCCCCTCTCCTCGTGTCAGAGATTATAGTTCCCTCATCTGGATTTCTCTTTTTAATCAATCACATACTTCCCCCTCTCTCACTGTTCCAGACCCCCTGCTTCTTACCCTCTGTTGCCCCAAATTTTTTTTCCCGCTGTGATTTTTTGTCATACTTTTTCTTTGTGGTTTCAACTTCTGCTGATCTTCACTTGGCATCATTCTGAGCGATCTCCCACCTCCATAGGGATTGTGACCTTTTCATAAACCAAAATCAAATCGGTCCCGGTGCGTTTTTCCCTTATCCTCGCTAATCGGATGAAGGCATTTTTCGATTTCCAGAAAAAATGGGCCTATTGGCGCATGATCACTTCGATCTTCCCCCCCCCCTTCAACCATTTACCCCAAAGAAGCCTTTTGCGGACCGCATAGAAATTCTTTTTCCCGACTTTCTTTTGTTCCCTACATTTCTTATCCTTTATTTGACTTCTTCCCCCCCCCCCCCACCCCTTTCCAGAGAAAAAGTCCCCCAACGCCAAGACTTCAAGTTACGAGAACATAATCCCCCCCCCCCCTTTTTTCCACCTTTTTGTCCTTTTGAAGACGGTAGCGTTAAGCGCGAGTTGCTATTAACTCCTTTTTTTCTTTTCTTTTGTTTGGTCCCACGAGACCCATTCCGAATCCCCCCTTTTCTTTTTGATAGTACACCGCTATTGAACCGCCCCCCCCCCCCCCCCCCCCCCCCCCCCCCCCCCCCCCCCCCCCCCCCCCCCCCCCCCCCTCCGATATCTCAAGAAATACCTTTTTCATGCTTTAACGTGGACCCCCCCCCGCCCCCCCCCCTTGAGTCCTCAACCTTATATGTCCTTTTTTCACTTTTTTCAAAAGGACATTTTTCATGCGACAGGCCCCCACCAGAAAGCCCCCCTGCGTCTCCTTTTGTCGGAACCTCTTTTATTAACTCTTCCTCTCATTTTTTTTAAAAGAACGGCTTCGCACCCTACACAATTCCCCCCCTTCCCCCGTACCCCCCGTTCCTGCATTTCCCTTTCCTTCGTCACTTGCCTCAACCCCCTCAACAAAAGGAAAAAAGTTTCAAACCACCTACACCACGACGGACTGCTTTTTCCCCCCTTCCCCTTCTTTTTTGGTCATTCTTTTTTGCCGTGATCATTTCTCATTAGCAGATCCCCCTTTGCTTTTGAGGAAACCTTTTCGCGCGCGCCAATTGCCACATCCGCCTTTTTCTTTCTCCCCCCCCTTGTCTTGTGCCTCATTAACTTGATCGACCCCTGACAACGCCATTTCACATGGGATCACCCCTTTTCCCGACATACTTTCCCTTTCGTTTGCAATCCCCTTTGTCCCTACCACCTCTCGCAATCGAGACGTGTCGCCAACCACAATCCCCGCTTTTAAGTGTGGAACTTCCATGCATTCTTGCGTTTTTTTGAAGGGTCTGACGGCAATTTGAGAGCATCCTTTTTCTTTTTTCCCCTCGAGTCTTTCTGTTTTGATTAGCATGATTTTCGCCTCACTGCTCTCCCCCCTTCCCCCCCTCACCAAAAATAAGGTTGGTTTGTTTCCAGCAATCTCCCATCGGAGATAAGCCCCTTTGACTTTTCTCCCCCCTTTTCTTCCTCGGTTTCCACTCTGATACCTCCGCCTCTACGATACCCCCTTCCCTGCCACCCCACTTTGGATATCTACGCTCCTTTGTCAACCGTCTTCTGCCTAAGTTTTGTTTCCCCCCAGTACCCCGTTTCTTTTTGGGCCTTTGATGACATCCTAAGTTCCCCCCCAAACCCTTTCTTTGCTCCTTTAATCTTTTTAATCCCCTATTTTACCACGGGGCCGCCCCTAAAGAATACCACAACCCCTACCTTTCCCCCACTCCCTGAAGGAACATCTATCTCTTTTCCTCTCCTCGTGTGGTTTTTTTGTCTCTCTCTGTTTCCATTAGTCGTTTGCCTCATTTGATTTTTTTTGTCTTTTCTTTTTCTTCCCCCCAAGGTAAATTTGCCCTCGGTTTAGGAAAACGAAGTCTCCCTTCTCCCCCCCCACTGTTTTGGTCCAGTACTTCTCCGTTCAGCCCACACCCCCCCCCATATAAAGCCTCGCGAAGGATGCCCCCGCAAAACAGTTTCACCCAGGAATCCTTTTCCCCCTTCTGTCCCTAGCCTTTAAGTTTTGACGGACAGAGTATAGAAGTTGACCGTCCCATCTTGCAGCTTTTTTCTTATGCGCAGTCACATGTCGGCTTATCTAGGCGCTTTTTGTTCCAACCAACAAGATTTTTGTTCTTGTTCTATAGTTGCGGATATTTTCATTGACTTCCCCCCCCATCGGAGAACTCTGACCAAAAGTCTTCACTTTTAAACTTTCACAATCCACCATCCGAAATGATCCTTCCCCCCCCCGTCCCCCAAAGCGGGAATTCGACCAAGTTCAATCTAGAATCCAGAATGTAGGATGTTTGCCTGTGACTCTTTTCCCCCTTTGCTTTCATTCCCCAATTTTTGAGCAATCACGATAATGTAAGGATTTTCCCCCCTGTTGTCCTGTTTTCCAATCGCCACCCAACTTTAACTCCCCAGTTTGTTTTCCCTGCTCCGGGCTACTGTTTTCCAACCAATCCGCGCGCCTTGCACCCTCCCACCCGCTTCACTCGTTTCCCCCGATTTCCTCCAACTGCGTGCTATCCTTCGCCAATCCATTTTCTTTTGACCCCTTCAGCCGTCTTTTTGCCCAAGTATGGCTTGGGTTTAGCGGGTGGTTTTTTTTCCCCCCTTTTTTTGATTATGGCTTCCTTTGAACTTCCGCTTGCACTGTCCGCAGGACTGGTCCTTTTTTATCTCTTTGGACGGGGATTTTGCCCTGCAGGATTCTTGGCTTCCCACCCCTACCGAGACACCTATTCTAGTGCTCCTCCTCAGAGTGGTCTGGCGTGTGCGTGGCTGTTCAATCGGGGTTGGCACCCTAACCCTTTTTCGACCTTTTGGGTTAGTTTTCTTCCCATTTCCTCTAAGGCGGGATATTTTTCTCCGCTAATTAGCCTTTGGTCCCCTTCCAGGCATCAACGATATGATCGTTGCCTTGTCCCCTGTTCCTTTATTTGGTCCTAGTCAAGCAGGCAATCTTAATCTCCCCCTTTCCGTGACAACCCTCTGCAGCCGTGAACGCCTTCTCTTTCCAACACCGTTCTTTTGTGTGTGTACAGCAAGTGACTTTCGAAAGGCCCTTTACTTTCCCTGGCATTGTTCCCCTTTTGTTTTTATGTTCGGGATCCGAAAGTGTCCTCAAGATAAGCGCCTAGTGAGGACCCACCAAAAGTGAACACCTGACCATTTTTCCCCCGATGACGCCCGGTTTTCTCAAATATCTTTTTTTCCCCCCCCCCTCCCATTTAAGGTTTTTGTTCCCCACCAAAGTCAAACGAAGTGATCTCGGCGAAAATAGCCAATGGGGGCTGTTTTTCCCCCAGACACTGACTTTCTACTCAATTTTAACGTTCTCTTTTTTGCAGTCGTCTCACAGCATCCACTTGCTTCTTTTCGTTTTTGTCCAAAACGTGCCCATCCACCTCGGATGACCTTTATGATCCGCTCCTTCCCATTTTTTTTTTTTGTAATTACCCGTTGACGCGTCTTCTTGAACCCCCCCCGCAAAAAGTATTCTCCTAACCCCCCCCCTCCGATTTTGCACCCTAATGATGAAGCCTTATGATTTTTTAGCCGATTTATAGAGGGCAGTTCTTTCTTCCCTATCCCCCCGTAGAAATCCATGATGCGGGCACTTTTTTTCAATCCATATCCCCAAGCGTGTCTCCCCCACAATCAACCTGCCATTCAACGTTACCTCGTTCGTCGCAAAAGACCCTGCGCCCCACAACCTTTTCTTGTGGAAAAGCAGGTTTCGTCCATCCGCCCCCCCCCAAGGTCCAATCGCGATGCCCTCACAATGAACCTGGTGCCGGACTTTCTCAACGCCCCGGCTTTCACAGTGTTTTCTCTTATGAAGCGCGACAACTTTTCCTAATCCTCTCTTGTATCCCTCCTCAGCCTCCCAGACTCCCGCTTGTTCGCATTGATTCCCCTTCAGGCGTCAGTTTGTTAGGGTACTATTCACGCGATTTTCCTCTTCAAAACCCCCTTTTAACTTTCGATCCGTAACGCCCCGTTCTCCATGTCGCGTCCTTGTCTTTTTCTTTTTTCACTGTTGGGTTCATCCGTCGGTTTTCGTCTTCCTTTTCGCGGACTTTCCTATCTTTCTACCTATGGATCTAGAAGATTAGATTACCCTGTTTTTGTTTTTCCGAGGAGAGCCCGAGCCAATTTCCACTTCTACTCGTGCAGTTTCCGACATTTCGATTTTCATTTTCCTCTAGTTTTATTTCTTTCCAAATCCAAGTCCACCCACACCGACAGACCCAAACCCCAAAAAAAATTTTCCTTTCCCTGGTGCTTTTCATGGGTCCGTGCAAAACTTCCCCCGCAACTGCGGTCTTTCCCCCGCCAAGAAGCGTTTGGGCGCCATCTCTCTCCCCTGCGATGCTCTCCAACTTTAGTCGCATTCGTCTCGTCCTCCTACGCTTTTCCGCCGCCGTCGCCCGCCCGAATCGCCCCCGGCCCTTTTTTCTTTCCAGCGGTTCTCACAACTGATTCCCGCTGTACCCGGTTGAAGTCTCTCCCTCCATCCCCTCTGTGTGGGTAGTCCTCGCGTTCGCTTCTTACCAACGAGAATAGGGAACCCTGCATTTTTGAATAGGCCGAACTCTCGTTGTGCATCTTTTGGGCCTTTGTCTTACATGGCCGCGAAAATCTTTCCCCTCCTGCTCCCGTTTTTTTTTTTTGTGCGAATCTTTTCCCCCTTCCCCCCAAACTTTACGTTCCAACTCCACCTAAACGCTAGTTTCACGGCCTTGCCCCCAAACGCCGGTTGCCAGTTTCCGGTTTAGTTACGTCTCCTTCTTTTTTAAAAAACATCGAGGGGCCTGCTCCAGCGGCAGCTCGCATTTGCATAGCTTTTCTGCCCTCGTCACGCTTTCCAGGATTGCTCCGGAGGCGGCGATCGTCCCTTTCTGAAAATCGTAGCCGTTCTCCCTCTTCTCTTTCTTGATTCTAAGAGGGCGCGTGATGGCGCCCTTCGTCTTGCGGGAATTCCGTTTTCTTCTCTTTGCCCGCGTCGAGCGTTCCCGGACATCAAAACCGCCGAACTTTCTCCTTTTGGTTTTTTTCGGCGTTTTTTTGGGATTGACAAGACCGCCTTTCACATAGGCTCTTTTCCCCTCGTAAACTCCTGCGATGTGTAATGGGTTCGCTAAGCTCCTTTTTCCCCACCAATCAACTGTAAGAATCTTGGACTTCCTTAGAGGGCTACTACCCACGGGCATGTC
>Ga0179591_1269791_pt1 | contig 10180 bp, 8 predicted proteins | sample CZOMad2_1_08_16f_FD_182891 | JGI IMG/M metagenome (GOLD analysis project Ga0179591, IMG submission 182891) | Vadose zone soil fungal communities from Angelo Coast Range Reserve, California, USA - CZOMad2_1_08_16fungal (PacBio error correction) | ecosystem: Environmental > Terrestrial > Soil >... | reverse complement strand
GGACCCGCCCGTGCTAGTTTCTGCTTCCTAGCTGAGCTTCCCAAGTTTCCAGCGCCCGTCTCACCTTCACCACCGGCCCCGATTCACAACCTCGTCCTTAAACATGTTTAAACTGCTCTCGGGATTCTACACTGTCGTCACCGCAGCTTTTGTTACCCACCCCCCCCCCCTTTCTCCCCTCTTCCTCACCTCCTCCTCCTTTCCTCCCCCCCTTACCTCATGACCCCCTCTAAGGTTTTTGATCGTCCCCCATTCCCGCGCATATCGACGCCCATTTTTTTTTCATTTCCTCTTCTTATGCCCTGAAGAAGGTCCCTTCTCTTTAGAGAGCGGAGTCCCCCCAACGAGAAAACATCGTAGGCGAATCGTTCCCCGAAGAATTTAGTCAGTTCTATATGACCTCAGATACCTTCGGTTCTTTGGAGGCGTCCACTTGGCTTCTCCCCCCCCCCCCTTGGCTTCTGATTGTATCCTACAGACCGGCACGGCACGCCTTGCGAGCCCCGATCTCAATTCAGAACATTCGCGTTTGCAGTCTTTTCTCCGCCCTCTCAATACGGTGAGTCCCCCTCGGCTCTCAGGATGGACGGTTGATCCTTTCTAGTTTCTCACGGGCTCTGGATCTAGTCGCGTAGGAGCTCGATGGAAGATCTTTCGGAGCGGGAGCTGGTCACCCTAGAATCTTGTCTATGTTCCGCGCGTCCTTTTCCTGCTCCCACGGGATCCCGCGCATCCGTCAGTTTTCGTAGCCAAGGCGTCCTGGAAGCTCGGTTGAAGTCCGTCCGAAACTGATTTAAGTTTCTTCCGTCGTTTCTCTTCCCAATTTCCCCCCGTTAGTCCCGTATGGATCTTGAAGCGCAATCCCTGGAGGACCTAATGTCGGGCTCCTCGAAACCTGCTCAGGTTTTTTTCACGGTGTCGCCGTTTTATTGGGTCTCGTTTTATGGCTAGGCCCCAGCATTCCTCTCTTTTCCTTAAGTAAGAATGCAGCGACTTAAAAAAAAGTTCTCGATAGTGCCAGGAAGAGTGTCGGTCAGGTTGTACTCTTGGTTCTTTTCTAATGGTTGAACCCCAGTCTGTCCTCCTTTCTTATCCCTCGATTCCCTCTGCCCCTCCCTCTTGTTTGAGAAAGGGGTCCACTTTTTTTGGAAATCGAACATGAACTGCATCGGAATGGGCCGTGAGCCTCATCGGTGGTTACAGTCTGTCGCCCCTTTCTCCGGTATTCTTCTGCTTCCAGCGGCTGGCCAGGAAATCTCCTTCTATCTCTCCTAACTTCCTTCGCTCTCGGGACGTTGATAAAATTGATTTTTCCTCGAGGCCATACTTGAGCTTGAGTCGAAGCGGGCCCGCTCTCGTTAAGTGAGGAAGTTGAGGCCCGCTATTCGGACGTTCCCGTCTTTCCCCCCCGGAGTACCCGATGAGGCGTTCCCCGTAGAGTTGCGAGTCGCGCGTTTTCCGCGCAGGGTAGAAGTCTACTATGCTTAACGACGGATAGAAAAGGGCCCCCCCTACCGGCTCTAGAGATTTTTTGCAATTTTCCCGAAAATAAGGGTCAGGGCTTCCACAAGGCACAGCGAAGTTCGCGAACGCCTCGCGGCCTTACGGTTTCCTTCCTTCACCCTCCGCTTGATGGCCCTTTTCCCCCCTTTTTCAAGGATTCCCAGATGAATTCTGAAGTTTAGATTTTATTCGAGGGTGGGGAAAATGCCGGAATTCGGCTCCGTGTTTGACTGAAGACATCAGGCTGTACTGTTTTCTATCGACTGACGGTCGATTTTGTATGAACCTGGATCGACCCCCCATCTTTTCAAGTAAAGCGACCTTCAGGGCCCCTTTTCTTCCCCCTCTGGTGATGCCCCTTGGTCCGAGTGCCCGAGGTACGCCTTGAGCCGACCCCTAGGAAGAGATAGACGCCCCTAGAGACTCGGAAGATAGCCATATTCTACTCTGTTTCTTCCCTTGCCAGTCCCCCCCCCCCCCCCAGTTTCAGCCCCTTTTATAACTAGTCCATGGGCAAGTAGTAAAGGGTCTTAATACCTCCGCCGTTGTTGTTGTGCGAGATCACCTGAATGAAACTACCTTCGTCGATGACGCAACTTTCGTCAAAGCGGTTTTTTGAGAGACTTATGAACTCTTCTATACTCTGCGCTGTGTCCTTTCTTCGGTTTCTTCGAGTCTTGAAGGTCGGTCAAAGGGTTACTTCTCGGTCCCGCGGACCGCCACCTCTGCCGACAGTCGCACCCTTTAAGATGAACTATCCCCACCCTTTCCCGAACCCCCCCCTGATCACCTCCTTTATGCGCTGGAGTTCTCCCTTCCTCCCCTCTTCTTTCTCTTGGGAACATTGGAACTCCTCTACGGAGATGTCGCCCGCATCCTTCGCTAACCCCGCGTCGTCATCAGAAGCTACTGTACTCCACCATACCCTATTTTCTTTTTCAGTTCTGGAGAGCACTCGTCAGGGTTCGATCCTCGGCGCTGGTGATGGAAGATTCCGTGAAACGGTTCTCATGCGGAGCATCTGACTGATTGCTCCTGGGCATTTTTCCGTGGGTCGACTTCCCCTCCCCTGCGTTTTCTACCTTCGACACATACGTCGACCGCGCACTACTGCAACCTCGACTGGCGCCGTTGACGACTTTACTCTTTCACTTAAGAATATCGGGTCCGTGCGACTTCCCCCCTCTCCACTGAATGTGATTGCTGGCAGAGTCTTCGACCACTCCCTCTGAGGTGTCCGACTCATGCGACTTTCTAAAGTAACTGGATCCCTAATATCAGTTTTCTGAATATCTACCTCTCTTCCTGGCCCCTTAAGAATTCTTGCCGCCCTTGTCTACCGGATCCAAAAATCCAACCGTGCGGCCTCTACTGTCCCGTCGATGCCGTTTCTATGGGAGAGTCAAGGCTATGGGAAAGTGATCCCCGTCCAATTCCCCCCGGTTACTCCGGCAATCTTCTTGTCCCTCCCTCTCAATGAGCATTTTTTTAAATTCTTCTCAAGACCGCCCTGAGTACAACCTGACGACGATAATGGCACGATAGGATTGGGTTGACCATTTAGCTCCCGGTATTCCCCTTCCTGACCCTCGCGAGTTCTTCTTTTCCCTCCTCCCAAGAAAGTCATCTCCCCCCTACGCCACCGCGTCCCCGGACTTCCCGATGTTTTTTAGATTCTGTCCCTTCGTTTATTCACTTTCTCTTTTTTTTTTCCCTCACCCATTATGGGACCACCTTTTTTCTGGCCTGTGATTTATATCAAAATTCTCCCTTTCTCGGCTCGCGAACGGTCGGGGCCGTACTCGCCTCTCAAGGACGCTTATTATTACGGTTCCTGGATGCGATGGAGCTGGGTATTGCGCTTTCTTGAGCCTTTTGCTAATGTTGTGCCTTTTCTTTTTTTCCTCGCCTCCCCTCTATCAGAGACGCGCCTCGCCGAGATCCGGACGCCCGTGGACCACTGAGACGTCGCGCCTGCAGAGATGTGGCACTGCAGGTCTCATTCTTGGATCGGTCGTATATAGTTCTGTCCTATGTGATTTCTTCAATGTCCCCTTCCCTTTGCTCCCCTCCAGGCTTTCTCCACTCAGCTCTTCGTACCACATACCACCCCGGGCTGGGCCCACACTTTTGTGACGCTCCCTCTTGCGCTTTTAAATCGAGAATCTAATTCTTTCTTTCCCAAGGCGCCCCCACCTCGGTTATGTGTTTAGAATTTTCGGAGACGAAAGCAGCGTGGGCTTAACCAGAAATCTTACCCCCCTTTTAAAGATTTTTCTTCGCTCTGTCCCCCCGGGAGGGGGACGCCCCCCCCCGGTCCTTCTTTTTCATTACGACGGGCCCGGCGTTCCGACTTGAGCGCCCCGCTCTAAGTACGGGGTGGTGTTTCCTAGACATCATTCTCATTTCCCCTCCCCGGGGCGCACCCTCGATTTCCCCGGTGGGCCCTTTTGGCCGCGATGCCCTTCGTGGCCCTGTGCGGGTCTTGGCACAATGTTTCGTCCTCGACGGATGTGCAATCGATACAGGTCTGTTTTTTCCGCCTATTTCTTCCTCCCTTTTTTTTTTTTTGAGAGGATTGACCCTCTTTTCCGGTACTGCGACACCATGCGTCTCGCGCCCTCAGTAGAGAAAATTTTCTCCATCCCCCCCCGGAGCGGTGCATCGGTAAAAAATGAACCTGATCTAGATGGACCACTGGTTTCAAAGCTAATAGAAGTATTTTCTTAAACCCCAAAGCCTACACCCCTCCCTTCCTAACCTGTTGCCGACTGGAGCCCTTCCGCCATCCCACTCGGACGGTTGCAGTTCCAAACAAGTTCAACTCTCTTGCTCCCCAGGCCTTTTAAGCTTTCTTTTGGGCTCCCCCCCTCGTTATTTCGCTTTTCGATTGTCGACCCCCCCCACGAGACCCGTGGTAGCGCGCTCGGGCACCTACGAGAATTCGCCCTTATTTCACAAGCGTCCTTTAGTGTGGTTAGGACCCAAAAGTGGCGCGCCCAGCCCGTGGCTCTCGATATAAGAAGAGCTCTTCCCTCCCTCGAAGACTTTTTTCTGAAAAGTTCGTCCGCAAATTCTTTCACACCTTCCTCCTCTTCACCTCTGATCTCCCCTACGAACTCGTAGCACTTCTTCGGGCAGCTCATGCAAGCGCGACGTCCGTTGGTAGGGTCGTCAGGATCTTTCGTTTTTTTCCTCCCATTTTTTTTCCTGATTTTCTTTCCTTTCCTTTTCGAGCTCCCTCAGACCTCCCTTTTAGAACATCTAGTACCCAGCGCATACCACTTTCCTCCTCTCCTCAGGTAAAGAGATAGAAACCCGGCCCGTCCTGGAACGGGAATCTTTTCACGATTTCCCCAGTCTCCGCCCTCTTCAGTTGGAGCTCATCCCCTACCGTACTTCCTTTATTCTTTTCTCAGAGATAGACATGTTTTCCACGAAGTCGGGCCTGACACTGCCCTTAGGATTAACGGTTTTTTTTATCGCGGGTTGGTCTGTTTTTTGCACTTTTTTTTTTCCCTCCTACTTTAGGAGACTTTCAGGCAGTTCTCCTTCCGCGATGTCCCACAACGCTCTGTCGCGAGCCCAGTATTTTTTTTCTTTTTCTCCTGTTTATGAGAAGCCTTTTTTTCCCTTGAAACCCTTATTTTCTGCTCCTCTCCCTTCTTCCCCCCTTTGGTCTTCAACCTTATCTTGTGGAGACGCATCACTCTTGGCCTCGCCCACAGCCGAAACTGCCTCTCCTAGTCGATGCCTTGCACGTTGTTTTTTCCTTTGTACCCAAGGCCCCCAGGTAGTTGTTTCTTCTCCTGAGGATTGGAGCAATTCCTCCCCTCCGCCCTCCATAGGAGGATATAAGGGCGGCTCCCCGTGCGCATTGCCGTCGGACCCTCAAGTTCGAGCCATGTAGAAGGAAGCTTACCGCTTTGAGTCACGTTTTTATCTCTCAGGAAAGCAGTCCCCTAATCCCCGTCTTCAATTGTCGCCTTCCTTTCCTTCTCACTTAGACCGTTATGTAGAGAGTCGAGGTCGAAGGGTTACGAAGGTGGACGAGGTCGGCTCCCTAAGCCCCCTTCCCCCGATACCTCCAGCTTCACGCGTCTTTTCCCCTTCCGTCCCCTCCCAATACTGGTCTCTTCCAAGGCAACCGCGCCGATTCGAACGCCTCGAGCGGATAGCCACGCATTTTTTTTCCCCCTTCCCGAACCAGCTTGTCATTTTTAATGTCCTCTTACATTCTCTTCTTCCGCGCGGGTAGAGCGCGGTGCGGGAGACAATCTCCGGCCTCCGTGGGTCCCTGTGTTTTAAGTCAGTTGTACGTTATCCCTTCGCGTGACCTTTAGAGGATTTTAAAGGTCTCTTTCTGCGTTCCCCTGACGCGTTTTTCTCTGAGGCAGTCGTTGGCGGCCGTCCGCGGCCCGAGTACGCCTTGAGGGCTACGCGTCCTCTATCGCCTCTTTCGCTCGGAAGACTTCCCTTCGAGCCCCCGATACAGACTTGGGATTCCTTCTCTCCAGCAACCCCCCCCCAGTCAGCCTTTTTTCATTCCCTTGTCCTTCTGTTACTTTTTATATTATTTTTTTTCCTATCGTTGTTGTTGTGGAGATCACCTGTGACAAAAACATACTTTTTTACCCTACTAGATCTTTTTTTTCCTTATTTTTGGTTTTCTGAGAATGGACTACCCGCGTATCGCGAGGCGCTGATGGAGTCTCGAGGCTGTCGTGGGCCTCTCTTTTTCCTCCAGTGAGTACTTCCGGTGAACTTGGTCCTTCCCTCCAACCCATTGAGTGACAGATCAGTTCCCTTTACCGTCCCCTTTTCCCCCTATATTTCCTCGACCTGCCTGCTTTGTACCCCGAAGCGTCTTCTTTTTTACCATGTCCCACGGAGGCCGTCCTCCCAGATTTCGCCCGTCACCCTGTCTTTCAAAGCGAGCTTAATAAGACTAGACCGGGAATGTATTTTCTTTGTTTAACCCCCCCCCACCTTGGTTTAACTTTCCGCCGGTTTCTTTTTTCTAGTAGGAGTTAGCGAAATCGTCGGGGACATTGGAAGAGCCTTGAAACGGAGGTCGGGCTTTTAATCTTACTCTCAAGTGCGTCTTCTTTTTCTGTACTCTGTATTTGGGAGGACCCCCCCCTCACCCTAGGATCTCCCTGCTTACCATATCTTTCTTCTTCCCCTTAGAAAAATAGTACTTCGCAGAACGGCAATCACGACGTTCCGTGACGGCTTTCCCTCTCTTTTTTCCTTTTCTTTTCTAACGGAATAGCGCCCTCTGCGCAGCGTACTGCGCCTGCTCGTCATGCGACGCCTTTGCCTCCTTTTTTCGTACCGGTATTTAATCTTATATGAATTTTTTTCGACCTCGCGGACCCCATCTTTTTTTTCTCTCCAGTTCCCTGATAAAGGTATTTTCGACACCTTCCAACCCTGCAAGTCATCGACGTTGATGCGTTCTGCTTGATTGTTGACTTTCTTTTAGCTGATGGGTGCCTTTTAAACAGGCATAGTGTCCCCTTCCCTAATTATCCTCTCTGACCTTATTTCCTGTCATCTTTGTTTCAGACCTTTCTCAGAACCGCCATGAACACCTGACCGACAGTCCTGGGCACGATCGTCCCGCGTTTTCGACCCCTTCCTCTGTCCCCTTCGGCAGTCAAATTCCCCCTTTTTCTTTTTTTGTCCTCTGCCTGAACAGACCACCTACGCCACCCGCATCCAATCCACCTCCGTGAGCCTTGTAGAGGTCTTTTTCTTCGTGTAGTCAAAGTTTCCTATAGCGCTTCATATATTGTCCGGCTGGATTTTTTTCCCCTTCCCCGCTTTTTGCTCGATCCTCGGTCGGGCGGTCCCGTTCCAGGACGAGGCTTTTTCTACTGGACGTCTGCAGCGGGGTCTCTTTGGTATTGCGCTCCGATATGCTTCCTCCCTATTTGTTAGAAGTTCCCCCTCTCACATGTTCCCTGATCATTTTCAATCTGAAAGAGACTCGTTAGCGATCCGGAGCGCTGAGCAACGATGGGCGTAGCGCCCTTTAGCCTTCCCCATACTGACCCAGGATGTCCTCTTTTTCTCTTTTCTAGTAACCGGAGATCTTCTCAAGGGCCGGCATCACTGGGTCCTACGGCACAAGTTTTGATTTGACGCACTCTTGCCCCCCCCAGAGATCTTTATCCACCCCTCTTTCCTCACCGCTCTTGCTTGAGAGCACTTTTGGAAGACCCCAACTAATTATACCTCTTTAAATCGCACTTTCTACCCGAGTTCCCCCCTATTAGGTCACAAGAGGTATTTGGACTCTCCTCTATCTCCCTTAAGAGTTTCTGATCCCATATGAACGATTTTCACCTTTGTCCCTAGTCGGGACTGGGTGCGACGAAAAACTTTCGATTTTCTTAGTCCGGGTAGCGGTTTTCGCAATTGTTCTTCTTTTCCCGGTTTCTTGGTGGTGGGGTAATCTACATACTGCAGGTTGAACTAAACTTTAGGATTCCGCCCCCTCTCTTTTAATTTTACTTTTTTTAGCTATGACCCTTTCTTCCGTTTAAAGCCCTAAGAGTGGACAACTGGTGCGCGACGGATGGTGCAGCTGACAGGAAAGAGGGTCATACCATCTTTCCCCCCCCTCCCCCCCCCACCCCAATAATAACCCGTTTTTTTTTGTCCTATTCATATCCCCCGATCTCTATGTAGCGCCTCAACTCGCGTTATATATCAGTTTGTACAGATCCCCCTAGAAGTACCGGCACCAGACCCCTTCATCGATTTCCATGCCCATGCTCGGTGCGCCCATGGACCCGCCCTCCTTCTTTCGATTCCACCCCACAACCTTCCTACCATCATGCGCTAAATTTCGATCCCGCGGCCAGTCCGAATGACCTAGAAGGTTGTGATAGCCCCAGTCACGGCCCATCTCTGACTCCAAGGTCACCTTTGTTAATAGGAAGCTTACTCCCCTTTAAAGATTTTTACCAGTCTCTCTCCCTCTAGTCCTCCACCCCCCTCTGCCCCTAGTTTTTTTCGCTGCTCTTCCCCAATTCAGTCTCGATGGACGAGCGAAGTGGCGGTTGGAGTCAAAATTCTTCCCTCCTAAACGCCCGTTTCTATACCCGAGTTTTCCCAGTCCGTAGCTTCTTTCGGAGAAAGAATTGAGGGAGCACCGTGATGCAGCCCTTGAGTCATATCCCTCTGCCCTATCTTCTCCCACCCTGAACCTACTTCTCCCTTCTTTCAAGCCATGTTCTGCCGTGATCACTTCCCAGTTGTGGTACACGGGAGTCAGGATTTCTCGTCGTCGGGCGTGATTACTCTTTTAAGATATGGAGGTCTTTGAGATTTAATTAGTCCACCTTTCATTTATCTTTCTAGCCCAGCTCTGTCCAGCGCTACCGGCGCCCAGCTCCTGCATAGTAGTGAGTCGAAACCTTCCGCGTCTGCCCTGCTCTTTCAATTTTCCCTGTCCCGAAACTTCCTTCCCTTGCCTTTTGATTTTTAAGTATCAGGCCGTCCCATAATTTGGTCTCTGTCAGTCCCGAGCTAGCCCTTCTTTAAAGCCCGTTTGCTACCTCTCACCCATTAGAAGGAGTGTTTAGTCAAGGTTCCTCGTTTGGTATTGGGTTCTCTTTTCCCCCTGGAGAGGAACTCCTTCCCGATCTCTGGGTCCGGCACTACGACCCCTGTTTTTAAATGTCCCAAAAACTGAGGTCCCGCGGAGTTTTCCTTCTGGTTTATGTCGACTCTGTTTTTCCCACCGATTTTCTTTCGACATCCGCGCCATTTTTCCCCCCTCCCCCTGTGGAGACACGTGGCCATCGCCTGGCCCTTCCCCCAGTACTGATCGACTTTCTTCTATTGAATCTTTGGGGCCGGGTCTTAGATTCTAATTACAGGTAGTACCCCCATGGCTGCTCTAAGTTTTGGACTCTCCCGTTAAGTTTCCCTCCTTCTTCTCTAAAAGGACGTTTCCCGTGATGCGCAATGGTAGGCACAATAAGTCGTTTTCAAGGTACTATTCCCCTATTTCTTTTACGTTATCGGCCCCCCACTTATCATTCAGCGATTACGACCCCCTTTCGTCCCCTTAAGCGGCGACAGTCGATGGCGGATTGAGGTACCCCCGCTATGGTATCGTTGGTCCCCCTCTTTCAGAACGATTTGTTCCTACGCTTTCCACCCCTCCCCCGGACTATTTCCCGAAAGGCGATAGAGATGCGCCCGGTTGCGAACCTCCCCCCTGTTCCCGGCCTTTTCTTCCCCCTTAAGATTTCCTCTAACCGACCCGTCAGAGCATTTTTTTTTTTGTGGAATCCACGAACACCTTTGTTGGGGGCAATCGCCAAGTAACGGCAGTCCTCTTTTAGACTCGGTTTCCCGGTCTCATTTCCATGTTGTTTTTCCCACTGCCGGGAAGGCAAGAAGGACCCGGAAGAAACTCAGCGCTGGGACGGATCCTCTTAGAATTATCTTCTTTCTTTTGGACAAGGGCCTATTCAGTCTTTAACTAATTCCGTCTATAGGGCAGGTGTCCGTAGTTCTGTCCGGTTTGCAACGATGAGGCCGACCGGCGCGGCGGATCGAACTCTGACACAGAGGTTCAGAATAAGCCCTCGCCTCCTTTTTGATTTCTCATCCCCCCTCGCCAGGCTGTCATTGAACGGGACGTTTCTGGTGG
>Ga0179591_1243754_pt1 | contig 10180 bp, 10 predicted proteins | sample CZOMad2_1_08_16f_FD_182891 | JGI IMG/M metagenome (GOLD analysis project Ga0179591, IMG submission 182891) | Vadose zone soil fungal communities from Angelo Coast Range Reserve, California, USA - CZOMad2_1_08_16fungal (PacBio error correction) | ecosystem: Environmental > Terrestrial > Soil >... | reverse complement strand
TATGTCTCTCACCTCATGGGAAGTTGGAGTGGCACCTTTGGATTCAAAAATTGGTGGTGGGGCTTTGGAGCCCCGATCGTGTGGATCGCCCGGTTTTTCGATTGTGCAGAGCGGCATTTTCTTCTCTGTTCTTTGGCCCTCTGGACAAAGCCCCTTTCTAAGCCTTCTTGCACGCTGTGAGAAGCTTTTTATCCTTCAGTTTTACACTCCCAGTGGGAGGATATTTCTGTTTGTGCTTCTGTGATCGATCTTTCTTTGGCCAACGGGAGAATTTGTTCGTATGTCGGCGACTACGACAGGTCCCCGATGGTCCCCGTCGTTAGCGGCGTTCGATCGTTGATTTTTTTTCTTTGACTTGGTTTTTGGCTTTTGAGACGGTTTTTTTTCGATTTTGGAGGCGGGCCCCCTGTGCTGATTCCCCCACCTGGTTTTGTTCTAGGGGTGCTGGGAACCCTTCAAGTGTCGTTTCCTCGTACGTTTTTTCCCTTTTCCCCCCCACACCACGACCCCCCCCACCACGGTTTTTTTGATTTTAATCTAGTCATGGCGTTGTTATCATCCAGGCTGGCTGGTTTGCATGACCCGTCAATGTGCGGCCCTGATAAATCCTCTCCCCCCTGTGATGCTTTTTTATGTTTTTTTTTTTTTGTTTTTTGTGGCGCTGAAGTCTGCAATGCTTTTTCCCTCCACGCATGACCGCTACGACCCGACGAGGGATTTTCGTCCACGTAACAAAGAAGGACCCCTTCCCTCGCTCTGTATCAGCATCAGTCCTCTATCGACCTTTTGGCAACCATCCCCCCTCCACGGTCAACATCCTATTCAGTGATTTCTCCTGATCTGGGATCTGTGGGGCGACCCCGGCCATGCGCGCTGCGGAATCTGAGTCCCCAGTTCTCAAAAAAACGGGGCTCCGCAGCTTCCTCCCCGCCCACCCCAACAAGTAACCAGGAACTCAGTCACTCTTGTGGACGCGCTGGCCCTACACTTTGCTATCGCGCCGATTTGGCTGTCCTTCAGTGATCCTGCTTTTCCTTCTCCTCGTAAGGCCCATGGTCACTCCCGTTCCGAGTCTTTTCTTGAAATGTTTAGCAACGTGGTGTTGGGACCAGTCGTTCCTGTCCGTCACGTCTGCGACAGCACGCGCCCCCCCACCGATTGACTTTTTCTTGTCTTGACCATCCCCCGTTTAAGTGCGCTGCTGATTGGATCAGCCAGTCCACCCTTTCAAACAGCCGTCACCTGCGAAGGTGATGCTGCCGCGCATAATCCCTGCTCTCCACGTCCCATCTTCCTCACTTTATCGCCTTTTTTTTTTGTTCCCCAGGCACGCGTTGCGGATTAGGCTCCTACCTTTCTCCCCCCCGTGGCTTTTTTTCGCGGTCTACCTGAATCACAAGTTAGCGAGAACCTAGTGCATCTCACCATCCTGCACATCTTTTAAAGGGAATGCCTTTTTTTTTTTTCGTTTTTGGCGATCCTCGGCTCGTGCTTGCCCTTTGTGTTGCCAGTGGCGGCTGGTCCCGTCCATGGTTCCCTGGACCAACCGGCGCTTTCTGGCGGTGGCAGGGCTTCCGGTTGCTTACGGCTTTTTGTTGGGGAATTTTGGGACATGGCCCTGTCAGCGTCGTCCTTCTTTCCTTCACTTTTTCAAAAGGGCACGCGATTGCTGAGTGTGGCCTACAAGGGTGTATGGGCCGGTGCCGGTCATTCCTAATCGCGTCCGTTTTTGCTTATGTTCTCTTTTTCAGGGACCCTCTCAACTCTCTGTCTTCGGGGGAGTGTTCCAAGCGTGGAGTGGTGCCTCACCACTGCTCCCTCCCGTGCTGGTTCTGCATCGTCGGCCCCGACACTCTGCTCTTTTCCTTTTTGACACGTGATGGCTTCTGCTTGCTGGCCGGTGCTGCGGCCCCCTTCTCTCGCGCGCGTCGGCGTTTTGACTGTTTCAGTGTTTGAAACTTGGTGGGGGTGTTCATTTTCTTGTTGAGTTGATTTCTCCTGCTTTCCTTTTCCAGACAGAGACTCCCCATCGTCGCCTTTCTGTTTTTTACGCCGCGATTCGTTGCGCACGCCAGGCACGCAACACAGCGGCCTGCGCAGGTTATACTTTCTTTGCAGAATGCCAACCACAGAGTTGGTCATGTTTTCTCACCCTTCTTGGACGTTGTCCCTTTGGCAAGCCCCGCGCCTTCATCCGACCTTCTTCTGCTCCCTCTCGACTTCCCCCTCAGCCTCCCCGGGTGACCCTGTCCCGGGAAGTTTTTACTGGCACGCGAAACCCCCGGCACGGAACCCTTTCGGCCCTGTACTCTAAAATGACGATTCACCTGCTGGCGCTGTCCTTCCCCCCCCGATTGTTTTTCTTCGCTAGCTTGATCCCTTCTCGCCACAACACGGCTACTCCTTCTGTGTTTTCTTCTCCGTGTGGCTCTCGTCAGTTTTGGCGCCCAGGTGCGCGGTCCCTTTTGTACAAGCGTGTGCGTCCCTGGTCTCCAGACGAATTTTCCGGGCCGGCGTCCTGTGAAGGACCAGTGTTAGAGTCTTTCGGGGGGTCCGGTTATGATTTCAGTTTCTCAGCTCCCCTTGTCTGCGCGGCGGAGGACAGATGCACATTTGCGTGGCCTGCCATCAGATAAATGATCAGGACGTGATCATTTCCCACCTTCTCTTCCCCCTTGAATTTAAGCACTCGATCCTCTCCGCTGTTTAGTCGCTGAAGGCCTTAGTTGATCCCACATGCTGCGTTCCCGTCGCGTCCATCGGAGCCCCGCCCGGCCTACCTCTATTTTCCTTTGCACCCCCACCAGGGCCTTCTCTGCTTTTGGGCAGGGATTCACATCGTTTTGTTTTGCGCGGGTCCCATTAGCTGTTAGGATCGGAGCTTCACGATGCTGTTCGCCAGCCTCCTTCGCTGATACCTTGTGGGGTGCGGCCCCCCCCCCCCCCCCACCCCCAGAGCGTCCACTCACTTGCGTCGTTTCGCTGCGATTACCTTTGCTCATCGAGATTAAACTTCCTAGACCTGGGCCTGCCCCGTCTTTGCGGGAGCTTTCTCAGGTTGGGGCTTTTGACCGCTCTTCTGGGGCCATTGGTCAAACCTCAACAGCCCGTTCCTGCGGTTTGTGATCTGTCCTGACATATTTTTTTACCTTTGGAGTGCTTCAGCCGTCCCTTTCCCGGAGCCCCCCCTGCCCCCCCTCCAGTGTTTTTTTGTTCAACATTGCGACGGATACACGTCTGGGGTGCTGCTCCGCTTTTCTGTGTTCGATCTCTGAGTCGCTTTTTCTCCCCCTGCCTTTTTCTTCCTTCCATTCCACAACTTTTTTCCCCAGTTGACCCGGCCCTCCCCTTTCCCCTTTCTGGCCCTCTTTCTTTTCCTCACGTTGTTTTGAGATAAGCTGCCATTCGAGGTCATGCGGGTCGGTCCGGGCGTGCTGTTTTATAACGGGTTTAATGGACTCTCAGTGCGGCAGGGGTGTGCGTCCACCCCGCTGGTCTGAGTTTGCCTAATAAGCACTTAGTTACACAGACCCGGACGTCTTTCTAATGTATCTTCCCACCCCACCCTGGTTGGTTGGGTCCGGGGGCTAAGGGAATGGGGAGGCCGCTTGTCTTCTCCTCCGACTTTTTGCCACCCTCTGCGGTTTGCCGCTCCCCTCCCCACCGTTAGTTCCTCGGCGGTATTTGAATTGATCCCGGTCTGGTACTTCAGCCCCACCGGTGAGCCGCGTCACGCCTTTTGGGGTTCCCCGTTGCGGAGGTCTAGATCTGTGCGCTCTTGAGCGGGTGTACTCTCGTTTCCAGAGCATGTGTTCCGATCGCGGACGTTCTCCCTGCTAATCCAAACAAAAAACCCCCCCCCCCCACCAAACCCACAAGGTCAGGTCTGATCTTTTTGTTACCTTCGCTTGTAATCCTTTCCCCCCTCTGCCCGATCTCTAAGTTGAAAGTCGCGTGCAACTTTTTTTTGGTATACTCCCCCATCTTACGGCTGCATGGATTTGTTTTCTCCCTAGAATGCCCGGGTGGCGTGTAGGTGCAGGCGCTGTGACTCTCTGGCAAGCAGCCGTGTGTTCGCCCGCGTTTTTTTTTCTTCTGAGTTTCTGATTTATTTTTAATTCGACTTGGCTGTCGTCGTGTTCGATGACCTTCAGTCCTTATGAGCCGTGATATTTTCCGGGGCCACTTTTTGATCTGTCCTGCACCCGACGCCTCGTTAACCCTTTCTCTGTTTTTCCTTCGTTCAAGAACTTTTTCTTTTTTGGCAGTTACGGTAGAGCGTCCGGAAACGCCGGCCCAGTTCTCAGACGACTTTTTTTTGCCTGCCATTTTGGTGACCAGTGACGGCGACAGTTCCACACCGCGATCGCCACCAGGAGCCTCCTATCCAGGATTATCCACGTGTTGGCGCAGTATTTGATCCATGTCTATAGGCGACCCCCGTAAACTGATGATGGGGTTGAATCGATTCCAGTTTTGTGAGCCTGTTGACTCCGAGTGGCGCAGTCATTTTCTTTTTCCCCCAGTTGTTTACGGAGGTGAATTTTTCCCTCTTTTCCCCTTATTAAGAAATTTTCACCTTGCTTTCCGGGGGCTGGCCCTTCTTTTACGGTGTAGACTCGTCTCCTAATTCGGATGAAGTGTTTGTGAGCCGGGGTGTGGTTTCGTTCCTAGTACATGAATTTTTGAAGAATGCCCCCCTCTGTCACTTCTTCAGATGCGTAGAACTTCCCTTCGCTGCCGAATGTCAGCCTGTTTTCGCCTGATCGCTTGGCGTACCCTTCCCACCATCTTCTTTCGATCTCCCCCTATTTCGGCCTGCACCCCATCCCTTTGTTCCATAAAAAATCGCCCAACCTTTCAGTGACCCTGAACCCCCCAGTATTGCGAGATAGACGTGGTTTCAAGAAAAGCCCATCCCCCTTTCCATTGCGCATTTTTCCGAGTTTTTCCTCTCGTTACAGGCCGCATTGTAAAGGAGTTTTTCTTTTTTCAGTGGCTTGAGTTATACCTGGTCGCCACCCCCCGTGAGACAGAGTGGTTTTTTTGATCACTCATCCCAGGGCGCATCACCTCAGTTCTAGTTCATAGCCTTCCGTCCGCTCCGACACTGTGACCTTAGGAGGGACCCTGACAGAGAACTGATGCGACGTGAAATTTCCCGCAGGTCCCTCCAACCTAACACATCCCTCCGCGGCCACCTCCTTAATAGACGGTTGGCCAGGGCCTTAAGGCAACTCAATGGCTTTCGTCCGCCCTCTCCCGGCTGATGATTTCTTAATAGTTTATACTTTTATCTTCCTGTGGGACCCCCTGCCTTGAGATAGTCTGCTGGGTCGTGCTCTGTTCCATTCTTGTTCTGTCTTCCCGCGTACCCCCCTTAACGGCTATGTTATTGCTAAATCTCCGCAGTCGTTTAAGGTCGCCCCCCCTGGGGGCCGTCCTGTACGGCAGTTTCTAGGTCGGTCCTTGAGCTTCTTATGGTGTGCGCCTATCTGCAAACTCCACTGTTCCTTCCTGCATTTTCTTGGGAATGTTCCCTCCCTTGCCTCTTTACGTCAGGGCGAAGTCCACTTGCAGGTCATCGTGGCGGTCCGTTATAGCGTGACCTGGCGGTAAGCCCTCTTTTCCACCACGTGTTTCTTCGCCCGCGCGAGGAATGGTCCGGACAAGGTTTCCCTCTTTCTAGTAGGCTCGTATAACGGACAGCCTCATTCGATCAATTACAGACTTTCGCTTTTGCTTCGCCTACTTTCACCGATGGGAGATTACGGGTTATTGTGATGGGGTTAGGGGGCGGCGTCGACTGCTCCCTTGTTGTTGTATCTTTTCGGATCGATGTCTTTGTGGCGCTTTAGGGGTCTACCCCCCTCCTTCCTCCCGTCGCCCCTGAGGCTAATGATGGTTTTACAAGGACGGTACGCGTATTGGTTGCCCCCCATGGGTGAGCTCGATGCTCTCTTTTTCTCATCTCTCTTGTCCGATTTTTTTCGTGATTTTTTTTAGTGCGGTCTCATTTCACTGTTTTGGTCTGTCGTCTGACCGTCGAGTCGAACGTATCAGCCTCTTCTCCCAGACGGTACCCCATAATGCGAGTGTTCTAGTCAGTTTGTGCCGCACTTCGCATTGCCCTCAGCAGGCCGCTATAAATGCCCGCCCGACCATTATCTCCCCTTTTCTTGTCCAAATTACATCCGGGTTGAGGGGGTGGGTTTTTTGGTGAGGGGTATGAGTACTCTCACGACCCTGTGATCTTTATGTACTTACCGGCCCCCACCCATCCCACCCATAAAAACCGGTTTGGGATCCCCCCCAGAACCTTGTCCTTTCCAACAGTCGGACTCACAGTCGCCACACACACCTCGATCATCACCCCTTGCGCAAAATGCCGATAAGAAACGGCCTCGAGCTCCCGCGGACAGCCGCGATGACATCGTTACCTTGAGGTCGTAGTGTTCCCCTGCAGAATTTCCCGCATTATAATCCGTGCGGCTTTTGGCCCCAGTATTTAGGGCGGGAACCCGCCCGTTCTTTTCAGCGCCTTGAGAGGTCCTTGCCGGTAGTAGACTCCCTTTTCCACTGGGCCAGGTTTTGCGTTGACACCCGTTTTCTTTTTTTGGTTTGTAACGCACGAACGAAACCCCGATTCCCGCTCTAAGTGTCGACCACAGGTTCGATCGCACGATTTTATTGCGCACGCTCCCCACCCCTTAATTTAATTTCCTTGCCCGACACCCTGCCCCGTGTCCTGTGTAGCTTCATATCTTTCTGTGCCCACTCTTTGTTGCCGAGATCTTTCTTTCTTGCCGCAATTCCGGCCGCTGGCGGCAGTGGCCCTTTTGCTAAAAACTTCTTTTGTGTGCTCCTTCGGTGAGACTCGGAGTTCCTTGTGGAAGACTGTTTGTCGACGCTGCTCTATCGGTTCATCGTGTTCGGGTTTTGCCAGGTGGCCAACGGACACCGTCCAATTTTCTTCCCGGACGCCTCCCCGTGGTAGACTTCGGTCTATTCCGGCAAGGACTACCATTCGGGGTTGAGGTGGACGGCGTCGTCCCTCCATGGTGATCCAGATCTTTCTTTTGCCCAAACAGGCCGTGCTTAAGATTATTTTTTACGTTTTTTTTTCGTTCCGGACCGTCAGGTTCCCTGTGTTTGATGGCTTTGCGTCTCTGCGAGGCGCTCGGTCTCCCGGTTGTGATTCTCGATTTTGTTGCACTTTTTTTTGGGGCATGATCCCCTCTTTTTTCTTCTCTTTTTTCGGGCAATTTAGGTGTCCAGTGTTAGGGTAGGGTGTTGGCCTTAGGTCCGACACTCTCGACCCCCGAGCTCTCGGTCACACTACACAAAAACACCGAAACCCTACACCCCCCTTTTCTTTTTCTTCCCTTCCCGATACCTGGTTTCGTGCTGTTCTCTTGTCCTGTGTGGGCATGGATTCCCGGTCACCCTTTACGTTCCCCTTTCAGCGTCACTTCGTCGGCATTTGGTGGCCCCCGATCTGCACTTTTGTTACGTTATGGTCAGTTCGGCCGTACCCTCCCAACCTCTCTTCGATATTTTTAGTGCAAAAAATCCTTCCAGCTGCCTCTTCTGTTTCTACATTTTTTGCATGAAGATCGACCCTGGGGGCCCACCAGGTCCCCACTTCCTTTTTCCCTTCTATATTATATTGGGAGACTTTGCGACTATTTGGCGACCCCCGGCAGCAGCCCGGCGGACACTTCCATCCGTCCCAGCTCCCCCCCAAAATTGTCGCCGATTTCCTTGCCACATAACCCCGGAAACCCTGTCATCCTCCCCCTTTTGACGCGGGACGCACCTTTTAACGCCTCGCGATGCTTTTTCTTTTTTATCGTTATTCTGGCTGTCTTTATCCTTCTTCCTCATTCGATTTTTCTTCTTAAAAAGTACTCGCGGGCGTTTGACGTTTTTTTAGCAACGGGGTGGACCCCTTCGGTTTGGATCCCCCTTTCGCTCGCCCCTCGCAACACTCTCTGCCTTTGTCCACGGTCTTCTAGCTTTCCCCCGTCTTTGAGGACGAGCTTCCAGAAGCACACAAGTGTCCACCTCCCGGAAGTGGTCTGTTTTGCCAACGGCATGGTTGTCTCAAACCGAATTCAAAGGAACCCTTCCTCCTGCCTTCTCTTCCCCTTTGTTGACAGAAAACTTTTGATGGCTCGTCGAGGTCCAAAGACATCACGGGCCTGGCTATGTTAACGGACCTACAACGGTAGAGGTTTAACGGTAGCATTCCACTCTTTCCCTTTTTTTTTTCCAAATCTATTTGGTGCTGCTTTTCGGCTGGCGATCCTCGGTCTTTTTGCTTCTCTCTCCCAGGGTTCGACATTGTTGGGAATGGCCCAACCCGTTTCTGTTATTTTTGGTTCTTCCGGTATTTGTTTATTGTGGGGCCAGGACTGGTTTAAGTCCTGTGGCTCAGGGCTTTTCACCGGACTCCTGGGTTTTGTGTGGGCCGGACATTTGTGGTGAGCGTCCCCGTGCTGGGCTAATTAGGCGAGGTTCTTGCTTCTTCTGGATCACGTGATCAGCCTACTCACAGCGAGTTCTCAGGATTCTTGCCCGCTCTTCACGTTGTTTTCATTACTCATCCCACTTCCAGCCCGTTATATCCTTCTTTCTCAATCTATTTTCCCCCCAGTGATTTTTTTTAGATGCTCTTTCCACCCGTCCGGCGGTCTGTGCATGTTGTCCGTTGTTTGTTTAACCCCCCCGTCCCGTATACTCTGACCGATGGTTTCCTAGGGGTTTCAACTTCGAAGTGGTGTTTCAATGTTCTTTTTCGTTCCGCCGAGGACTTGGTGTCAGCCAAATCTAGCTGTCCGTCCCCTTGTTTGTGTTGAGGTGGTCTTGTCCTGCCCTCTGATACCGTTTTTTTCCAATTTTTGTTTGTCATGCTAAGTTTTCTTCTACAGTCTTCTCTGTACCCGATTTTCTAGGCCTATTCACCCTTCCTTTATTTTGACTTCGGGCTTACCAATCTCCTTGCGAATTTCACGAAAATGTTACGGTCTCTTCGAACCTCCCGCTACCACCCCGTAAGGTTGCCTTCACCGGTCCTTTTGCTGACCCCCCTGAGAGGGACCCTGCCACCATTGAATCCATCAATTTACTTGCTTAAGGCTCCCCTTTCCCTTGTGACAGCTATGGTATACCCCATCCAGTTTCTTTTGCTAGATTATATTCGCGCCGTCCCTAACTACCTCTGCTCCTGGTGTATCTAAGTCTGTGACGCTGTGAACCTTTCGCGCCTTTCTGTCCCCTCCTTTTTTAGGGCTTTGACTTCTTGTCCGGTTTATGTCCTGCTTTGAGATTCCGTTAATTGCATATGGGTTGCGGGTGCGAGGGGAGCTAGCCCCCCCAACTTTTTGGTTTTTGCTCTCTTTTAAAAAGGTGTTCCTTCCCGTCCATAAGGATATTCGGAAGTGCATTCATCTCACCGCGAAGGCTTCCCGCGTCTGTGTAATCATCTAGCCTCCCTTTCTTCTGCTGCCACGCGCGATCCGCAATCTTGAGTTCCCCAATCCGCGTTACATCGGTAACTTTCCTAATCTCCACCGGGCACTTCTTCCCTTCGGGCACTACCAGCCCTTGTAGTCTTTTTCAGCTTTCACCACAGCTGGGTCGCAGCTTGCGTTCCTTTCTCATCGTTTAGGATATTTGTCTTAGCCATTTTGCCTCCCTCCTTTCTCGGAACCTGTCAATTGTGGGTTTTTTTGAGATTTACTTCCCTTTGTCTTACCCAGTGCTGCGCGAGGCGTTCTGCCCCGTTGTCACTGAGTCGCAGACTTCACCCAGCACTATGACCGCGGGCGGTTCCCCCTTCAGGTTTTTTGACGCTGGGTCTCACGCTTTTTTTTCGACCAGCTCTGGGTAGTTTTTGCAATTGGTAGCTCCCTCCCGTCGTATGCCGGGTTGTGTTCTTGACCCTCCCCCCCTCGTTGGCACCCAGTTCTTTGATCGAAGAAACTTGTCCTTGAATTCCTTGACTCTCCGTCCGACCCAGTGTTTGTGTGTGAAATTGAAAATTCGTTTTGAGGGGTTTTTTTTGCGAGCGATCCTGTCTTGGTTATTTGTGTTCCCTCTCGTTGGTTCTCAAAACCTTCCCTTCCCGACGGACTGAAAACCGTTTTTTACGAACCTTTGACAACGGACCTCTTGC
>Ga0179591_1204472_pt1 | contig 10181 bp, 16 predicted proteins | sample CZOMad2_1_08_16f_FD_182891 | JGI IMG/M metagenome (GOLD analysis project Ga0179591, IMG submission 182891) | Vadose zone soil fungal communities from Angelo Coast Range Reserve, California, USA - CZOMad2_1_08_16fungal (PacBio error correction) | ecosystem: Environmental > Terrestrial > Soil >... | reverse complement strand
CTTCTCCACCGTTTCGCGTGTCCTTGTCAGTCTTCCCCCGTACGGGTATTTTGCTTTTTCCCTGCCACACGCGAGTTTTTTGCGCCCAGTTTTTTTTTCCACTTTCACCCTGCCGCAAGTTCAAGATCCCCACGTTAGCCTGCCCCCGTTGGTGGTCTACTTTCCAGGATGCTTGTCTTAGGTCGGTGGGGATCCTTGTTTTCCGTTACGAATTTTTTAGAATCTCCCCGTTCGTGCTTTTTTGGATGAATTGGTATTTGTTAGGCCCGCCCCTTGGTTTTGCACCTTTGCAAATTTTTCAGTTCGGGTTTTTCGTGTTACCCGCGCCGTCATTCACATTCGTAGCCCCGCCCCATAGTCGTCAAGCCTTGCCGTCCGATCGCAACGTGTTTCCCCCCAAAATTTTCGGGTGAGTTGCTTTTCCTTCATTCCCACCCCAGTTGGATCGGTAACAAGGTTTTTGAGGAGGCCTGTCCCATTTTCAGGGACATTCCGCCCCCCGTTTCCCCTTCATGACACCGTCCCACTGTGTCAAAGCATGTGGTTGGCGTGTTTTACGGCCCCCCCACGACCCAACACCCATGTCCTAGGCGGCCTCTCTCCCCCTTCCCCATCTCTTCGCTTTGCTTTTTCCTTTGTAAGACGTCTTTCGTCGCTCATCAAGGCACGTCCCTGCTGCCCTTTGGCCTTCCAGGTTTTTTTTACCATCATCCTTCCGTTTTCCCCGATGAACTCTTTTAACAGAACAGTTGCCGCATGCTGTAAAACCGTACCATTCACCGTTCAATTTCACGCTCCAAATTGGTGACCCCCAAGACTGAACGTTGTCACCTGCCGGCGAGCTTGTTTTTCCGGCCCGATTTACCAGCTCCTGACCCGACCATGAACGGTTTTCTCCTTCGACCTAATGATTTTCCAATGTACACCTCGCGCTAGGAGGTCCCTCCCACTGACCGATTTGAAGCTCTCCCTGATACCCACCCATTCGACCCCCTGGGGTTCTCCCGTCTTTTTTTTCAGATTTTTTTAAACGACCAACCATTGGCCCCAAGTTAAAGAGCCTTCCCCATTTTTGCCCAAAGTCGGTCCTGTTGAAGTTTTTTAAGTTCGATTCACCAGTCGCCTGTTTTTTGCAAAGCCGCCCGCGCAACTGCAAGAATCCCCCCTGCCGACTCGAGGACCCCCCCCCCTTACCCGCCTCGAACCCTCTGGTGCCTTGCCAATTATACCACCCCCTTCCGCTATTTCTCCACCCCAACACACATGGCCCCTGAAGAACTTGGGCACCTTCCCCGGTTATCTTGTAGGTTGCGGAACTTTCAGTTCTTTAGGCCTGTCCTTCCCCCTCCCCTCCGTCTGTTTGCTCTTGCCGCTCGGCAAGCCCTGTTCTTTTTTTAAAACAATCTTTTCATTTCCTTTCTATTATTTAGTTTCCCCCCCCACATTCCCTCAGGTATTCCTCAGAAGCAATCTTTCTTCTCACGGGAATAATTCCCTATCTGCGATTCCTTGACCCAGAGCACAACGGGCTGGACACACCCTTTCGACAGAGCCCCCCCCCCCCCTCGTGAGACGTGTTCATCCTTTTTTTCTTTTAACGACCCCCCCCCCCTTCAATTATTACGATCTCCCCTCCATCGGAGCTTAAAGGCTGGCTGACTACTAGATTCTGAGTAATCGATGAACTCCGGTAACCTTTCTACTCCCATAGGGGGGTGAAAACCTCTGCCCGTGTTTGATTGTTACGCGATATTTCGCGTCCCTCTCCATCCCTCCGCTCCTCCTTTACATGGGCTGAGTCAACCAACCCCCCCTCGTCTGGTGGCGATCCGTGAAGGTTTTCCCCACCCCCGTTCCCCCACCAGGAGACGCCCCCCCACCCCCTTTGAAGAAGAGCCCTTTTCCATGTTCCCCTAAGTTTTCCACAACCCTTCGTTTCGAGTGCAACATCTGATCTCTTTTCCTTACCCCTTGTTGTTTTGTTGCTACCTGTTGTTTTGCTGAACGAGTTTTTTTTATGACTCTTTCCTGTCAGGATTCTGTTCCTTTTTGAGGAACCCTGTCCCCGGCTCTATTCGTTTGAGTTTCGTATTTTCTAACCTGTACGTATGTCTCCTTTGTATAGAATCGGTACGCAAATTATGTTTCCCTGCCAAGGCATCTGGGGGATTCCTTTTTCCTTGGGTGCCCTCCATGGGTTCTGTCTTGTGTTGGAGGGTGAAATTCGGCCCCCTTCGGTTACTCTGCATTATGTTCTCGACATCTTTTTTAAGAGAAGTCCCTAGTGTTTTGTGGTGCTTTCGGTGGGTGGGGTTTGTGGTCGTTCTTTTCGTGGTGTGGGGAGGGTGGGTTTGTTTTTTGGTGGGGTTGGGGGGTGTGGTGGGGGTGTGGTGTTTGCTTTTTTTTTTGTGGTTGTTGTGTGGTGGGTTTGTCTTTAGTTCGTTGTTGTTGTTGTGTCGTGGGGGGGGGTTTGTTTGTTTTTTTTTTTGTTTTTTTTTTGGTGGTGCGTGGGGGTTTCCCGTCGGGGGGGTGTTGGTTTGGTTTGTTTTTTTTGGGGGTGTTTTTTTTGTGGGGGCTTTGGTTTTGTGGGGGTGTTGTTTGTTTGGGTGGGGTGTTTTTGTTTGGTTGGTTTTTTTGGGTTTTTTTTTTATTGGTTTTTTTTTTTTTTTTTTGGTGGAGGTTGCTCTGATCCCCCACGGATCTCCGTCTTGATTGGGTAGTCCCCTACACTCTCACCGCGCCCCAAGACTTTTTGTTTTTTTTGCCCCCGTCCCAAAGGGTGGTCCCCCCGTGTGGATACTTCTGCACCTCCTGGATCTACTTCTTCCCCCTCTCAGACAGAATCTGTTCTTTTTACCTTTGACTTTTTTTCCCCATAGCCCGATTGATATTGATTGCACCTTCGTTTGTTGCCTTTTCTGACTCCCCTTCCCCCCCCCCTGGCGAAAACATATGCTGGAGGAGCCCTTGTTTTCCTTTATTTCTCAGTGTCCGTCGACTACCTCCTATTACCTTGAACCCTTCCCCTGAGATTTTTTTTTGGACGGTTTTTAACTTTTCCCCGGCGGTGTATTCGTGGAGTCTTTTTTAATTGATTTCGGGCTTGTACTGTTGGTTCTCTAGCCTCAGGCCACGTTGCGTTGATTTTTTTGTTTTCCCTTGGAATACCCCTCCCCCCCCCCCCCCCTCTATTCGTGCTCCCCTCTTGGTGAGATAGGGAACCCCCCTCGACACGTAACCCTTGCCCTCTTGCTTGTCCCTTGACACATTTTTAGTATTGACTTCTCGCTTCAAAATGGGCATTCTATGGGATCCCTGATACTTTTAGTGTTTTTTTGAGATGTTTCTGCCTAGCAGTCTCCGGATGCCGTCCTTGTCTTTTTTCGGCTCGACCCCCCCGGTTTTTTTTTTGAAATGTTCCCCGCTACATTCTTGAGGCCCCAAGTGCCCGGCGCTCCGAAAGGTTCCGCTCTTCTTCACCCCCCCTGGGAGAGACACTGTAGCATTTAATGGCCCCCCCTCCGTACCAAGTTTTTTGTTTTTTTCCGGCATTTGCTCCCCAGTGGCTGATTCCCTTCTCCCCATTTTCTCTTTTCTCTTAAGTCTTGTCTGATTTTCCCCGTCTGATGACTGTTCCACCTCCTCCTCCGCTATTCTTCCTTTCTGTTTTTTTTTGCCCCCTGAAAATTTTGTACACCAGGTATACAGTTCATTCGTTGAGTTTGTATTCAGAACCTTTCTGTCTTTTGAATATTTGCCCCGCCGATGGTGTTCTTCAATCCCCCCCCCACGTGAACTTTTGTATTTCGATTCATTGTGTGTTTGAGCCATGTCTCTCGTTTAAGGTTCCTTTTTTCTTTCGTCGTTTTCCTACCATCGCGGGCTGTGCCGACTCCCTTTTTTTTTCCATGGCGCGTCCGCAGTCTTTTTTTTTGTTTTTTTGGTTACGCCCCGAAGCAACCACGGTTCCTCTGTCCCGAGTACCTGTGAAGCCCCTGTGAGGGCAGTCTCCACTGTTAAATACTTTTGAGATGCTCTTTTCTTCCACGATTAAGACTCTTTCCACCCACCACCCCTTTACCAATCCCTTACCCCCCCCTTCCCCAGACCTGATCTTTCTTCTCTTCCTATTTTACCTTCGTCGATTTTCCGTCTGCCGCTTCCTCGAGTTTTTTCTTGTCCCTGGTTCAACAACAGTTTAAGTCATTTTTCATTGTCCCTGTGTCTCCTGGCCGACGGATCTCCCTTCCCTTAACTCCCCTTTTGTTTTTGGTCTTCTGGATGGACAGAATGATGTCCTCTTTTTTTCCCCTCCCCTCCCCCAACCTAAGTTTTTCCAGCCTACGGTCTAACAACATGTCACCCTTTGTATGGTAGGAGTGTCTGCCCATTCCTTTGGCCCTCACCTTCACCACGTCCACCCCGCTCTTTTTTTGTCGTAACCGGCTCCCGGCCCGCGCCCCGCTTGTTTTGAGTGGCATTCGCCCCCGACGATCGTTTCGCCGGCATGGGGGCACCCCGAATTCCGGTGTTCTTTTTTTTATAGGGTCATCTTACATTGACAGATATATCCGTCCGCTTATCTCCCTCAACCTCCCTCCACCCCCGTCCCACCCCCCCTCCGCCTATGTTTCTTTCCCTACTACCCTTTTTCATGCCACCTAAAACTCTTTCCCACCAATTCCTCCTCCCATTATCCTATCTCTCTAGTCCCTTAACGCTCCGCCCCCGTTCTGCCTCATTCATTTTTCACGCTCCTAACATTTCTCCCGGGCCTGGTTTCCAAGGGGCCGCGAACCTATGACCTCCTATCCTAATGTAAGGCGTGTAGAGACCACGTTTCGAACAAAGTCCTCCCGGGATTTGCGGGACGTCTAGCCCGTCCACCCCGGACATTTAATTACCAGAAAGGCGTTCTCTGTCCTTTTGCTTTTGTAGTAGTGCCTTTCCTACGGAAACAGTACCCCGGCGTACCGTCTTTTTCCACCACGTTTTTTGTTTTTCCCACCCTTGTTCCCTTTTCTTATGATGGTTCCCCGTCCCCCTAGGCCCCTTTGGTCCCCTCCCCCCCCTCCGACGGGCCCGCCCGGTTTGTTTTGCAGGGATGTCCCCGCACATGCCCCCAAAACCTTCTTGGGGTTAAGGCACTCTCTTACCTCCTACACCCCCTCACCTACCTCTGCCCCTCAACCCTACTCTTCTTCCCGCTCTTTTCCGCCACTCTCTTTTTTCTCTATGTCCTCCACCTCTCCTATCCTGCCCCTTTTTCCTCCCTCCCCCAACTACCTCCCCCTCCTCCCCCCCCCCCCCTTTCCCTCTCCTCTCCCACTCCTCCCCTCCCCATCTACCCATTATCCCCCTTAACCCTCCCGCGCTCCTTCCTCTCCCTCCTTCCTCCCGTTTTTTTGCCGTGGACCGCGTACCCACCCCTTTTTTTACCTTTTTTTACCATGCCCTTGGTCAGTGACCGAGTACTGCTCCATGGAAAAATTTCCGTGACGGTGATTCCGATTTCCTCCCTGAAAACGTTCCCGACTTGCCGTTCTTCCCCATTTCCCATGCCTTTCGTGCATGCTTTGGTTCCAAAGGACGCGTGCCCCCCACCTTCCGTTGTTTTCGTTCCCTCCGGTCAAGAGTCCGATTATATTCCCCTCGTGCCCTGCGAACCTTCCAATTTTTATGGTTATCTTTTCCCCCCAGTTTAAATGTTCGGCCATCTCTTTGCCCTTCGGTTTCGACCTTTTTTGTGCAAGCAGCCGCCCATCTATTCCAAGCGCACGCCCACTTTTTTTTTACGCGGGCTTCCTTTTTTTTTTCATCACCCGCCCCTTTTTAACCGTTTACCCATGCGCGTGGCCGGTTTTTCCGGTTTCAGTCAGGCTTTTCTGCACCGGTCCCCTCCCCCCCACCCAATCGATGTTGGGCCCTTGTTGGTCCACCTTCCGTTCCTTCTCCTACTTCCACCCACGGACACTTTTTTTTTCCTGGTTTCCCCACTCGTTTACCCCCACCTTTTTTTTTTACGAATGTCCCACGTTTCTTTCGAATGTCCCCCCCCACCCACGTTCTTTCCTGGCCCCGTTTGGCACCGTTTTCTCCCTAGGTCCCGTCCGTTCCACTGCTGCCTTTGTCGTCCCTTTCCGCCCACTCTATTGTTTTTGCGCTCGTTTCTCAGTGACCCCCTGTTCCAACAACTTACGTCCCCCGATCTCGCTGTTTTGCTCCCCCCCCCTAGCATCCTCCCTTTTTTTTTTTTTGAACCCCGATTCGGCGACCGGCTCCTTCATGATCCGCTCCATGGTCTTTGCAATACCTGAGCACCGGGGGGTCCCACCCTTTTTTTTTTAGTCTCCAGACCCCATTCTTGCTTCGTGTTGCTATCGGGACGGACCAACTCCCATCCTGTTTTTTTGTCGGTTCTGCCCGGTACTGGCTCCTTCCCCCCCGTCCCCCCTTTTTTCCCAGTGAAGAGCTTTTTCCCCCCCGGTCACGAGACTGTTGTCCGCGCCTCGTTCCCTTTGTCTTTTTTGCGACCCATGTTCTGTTTCCGATTTTTTTCTGCCCTCCGGACGGTCTAGCCCCAGTGAGCTCTTTCGTCACCTTTTTTTTTTTTGTTCGCCGGCCACCCTTTTTTCGTGCGCTTCCCCCTTTTTTTCCGTCACCCCCGGACCCTTGCTTGCCGACCCCCGACCTTTTCCCTGTTTTGACGAAAGTTGTCCCTCTTTTTCCTAATCCCCCCCCCTCCTCCTCCGTGTTGTTGGTTTGTTTTATTCCGCTTCCTGCTTAGACGTTTTTTGTTTTTTCTCACGAGTTCCTGTCGGCGTTTTAGCCTTTGACGTTGACCTGTTTTTACTGGCTTTTTCGCTCGAGTTTTTGGCGCTATTGCCGACTCCTTGTCTGCGCTGCTTTCTTAGACTCTTCCCGGAACCCCTTTACATTTTTGTGGTCTTTTCCTTCCGCTTGTTGTCGACGAGTCTTTGATCTTCGTTTTTGTTCGGTGTTACATTTTCGCCCCTCATCTCTTACTTTTCATTTTCTCTTTTCTTTTTCGCCAGCGGAAGATCGAGCCCCCCTTTCCTATCAGGTCGCCGATCCCATTGTTGATGGGGTCCACCCTCACGGGCCTCACCCACATTTTTTTTGCCCTTAACATGTTTTGTTTCCAAGACCGTGTGATTTTGCCCCCCAGCCCATTTCTTAGTTTTTGAGGTATTTCAACCTGATCTCCGATACTTCGTTTCTTTCCCTTTCTGTGTGGTGCTCCATTTCTTGTTTTTTTATTCTAGGCCCATTGCTTTCTTTTTTTTTCTGTTTCGCCCGCTGCACGTTAAAGTCGTGCCACCATCGTTTGGCTTTCTGCTTTACTGACGGTCGTTTTAGTCTTTTTTAGTTGTTTTCCCTCTTCTCCCCTTTTTTTTTGTTGCCTTTCAGCTTTGTGGTTGTGCCCGTCCTCTCTTTGCTCGGTTGGCCTCGTGGCTTTAAGTTTTTTGCGATTGCCCCTGGCTTTTTTTACGTGGTTTCAGCTCTTCGGTTTCATACGGCGTGTCTAGGCCGGTTTTGGATCAAGACCTCGAGGTTCTTGCCGGTCTATTTTTTTGAGTTGATCTCCGGTCCCCCCCCCCCTTTTGTGCCTTTGCCCTAGTTCATGACGCTTCCCCTCTGAACCCCTGTCGGCCTTCTGATGGGCCTAGATGATTTTGCTTTGCTTCGTTTTTCGCCCTTCCTTTGGTCCCTATTTCCCACTCCTGTTTCCTTTTGATCCTGTGACCCTGTCGTTTTCCTTGTTAGAGTTCCCCCTTTATTGCGGAATCCCCCTACTAGTGGTCACTGGCGTTGCTTTGCCAGTTTCCCCGCGTTGGCCCCCCCCAATTTGTTTAGAGGCGTCGCCATGAGATTGTCCCGCCAAGGAGCACGTTGTCGTTCCCCTGTCCCCGAGCCCATTCCCATGTGGAGGTTTTGGTTCCTGCGACATTTTTATTTTTGGGTTACATGTGTGCTTCTGAACTGATTTTCTTCAGTTTTTTTTTTTTTTGAACCGGGTTGCCCGTCAGCCTTGTCCCCCTCCCTATTTGGGGTCGTGTCCCTTCCCCCCCCACTTGGGTTGACCTTTTTCCTTGGTATGGGCGAGTGCGTGGACGGATGTTCCCTTTTTCTTTTCCCTTGTGTACCTCTACAAGAAATTGTTTTCCCCTACGTGCTGAGACATTGTCCCTGCCTCGCGTTTCCTACTACTCCTTTTCTCCTTCAAGGAATTTTGATTTACCGGTTTGATGAATTGTTTGAATTCCGCGGGCGCTGATCACATTTTTTTTTTCTTTTCCTGTTAATTTGGGCCGCCCCTGCGATCAACTCCTCTTTGTCTAATTCTCCAATTTTTCACCAGGATGATTGATGTTCGGATCCCCTCACTTCCACCCCGTTTGACTCCAAGCTCCGGTTCCTAACCCCAATGAGTCCCCTAGACGATCCGTCGTGTCTTCTGATTACTCGGTTTGACCGTTGATGCTTTCTACCTATTGCGGTGCCTTTTACGTCCAAGCCGTAGCTCTCCCTTTTGAACATTTTTCCCGCATACGTCGTAACCTGCATATCTCTCCCATTTTCCCCTTTCCCATCTTGTTTGTAAGACTAGGTTTCGAGCGAGACGCCGATTTCTTTTAGAGTTACTCCGGAAGGGTCAGGGTTTGGCCCCCATTTTTTGACCAAAAGTCTAAGGTTTGGATTTTCTGGAGGCGTATTCCACGAAAAAGCTTCTCTTTATTCCCCCCTTACAAGACAGAGCACCCACCATTCTCAGGTCCCACCGCTGCCCTGATCCGTTCGAGTGGGGACAAATCCTGTATTTTGTATAGGTTTCAGCGTCTTACAGCTAATTATAAGTGTTATTTTTCGTTTACCCGTCCATTGCACACTGCTCCCCCGTACGAGCAGGGCCCCAAACCTTTGTCCCTTTCGGAGCGTGTGGTTCGCAGAGCCCCCGTCTTTGCCCTTCACCCCCCCCAGTGAGACCGGTGCTTTCGTTTTCGTCAGCTCGTCCTATTCACTCCCCGGAAAATTGTTTTTCTGCTCCCTTCCACTGGACGGCCACCACTTGTCTTGTTTAGTTGTCAATCTGGCTCCCACGACAGTTTTTCGTCACTTTCCCCCCCCGAAGGCCGGGTATGAAACGTGTGTTTCAGTGGGACGCCCGCCCCACCCCAACACCTGGGAACCTTGCGGGACGTCTGCCTTCCTCGTCCTGATCCTCCGTGAGATCCCACGCCTTTCTTTCTCCCCCCCCCCACCGCCATGTGGGCAAGGGACCCCCCTTACTCTTTGTGGCGAGCGCTTTCACTTCACCGTACTTGGGGTTGGCCGGGCTGGACTTTTCCACGTACCCCAGTCTCTTTCTGGGATCCGCTCCCAGTTGGGAAAAAAAGCGCCGTGTTTCTTTTTTTCTATCCTCCGAGGCCCCCCCCTGCTTACCCGATTTCATTCCGAGTGGCCCCTGAGTAACCGTCCTTATTCCTTTGTTTTTTTCGCTGCGTTACCCTTGTTGCGGATTCACTGTTTTTACTTTTTTTTTTCTTTTTTCTCCGATACCCCTTCTAAGAGACCAGCCTCTGATCTCCTGATTCTGTTGCATCCCCCCCCTCATGCCCATGGGTTCCCTCCGATCCCTTTTGATTCCCCTTCAACACAGTCCCATTTTTACAAGTTTTTCTTTTTTACCTTCGTGGACTGGATCTGAGTCCGTCCTCCCCTTAGTAGGGATCACCAAGACCTTTTTTTGATTTTTTTCTTTATCCCCCCCCCTACCTCCCCTCGTCTATTTTTCTTGAAATCCCCAAGAAAGTTTGTCACCGCGTTTTAGATCTCCCCCCTTTTACCACCGCCTTGTCAAACTCGGCACCCCCACCCCCGCCCCCGACTCCAAAACCCGATAAGGAGCCTAATGGTTTTCTCCCCACACAGACACATCGAGATTCCGTACATTTGTCAACTTCCTTACGTAGGAGACGTTACACCGGCCACCCAGTTCCGCCCTCTTCCGACTCATGTTGGTCTGGCCTCATCGCGAAAGAGGACTCCCCCGCACGTATCCACGACAGCACACCCCAAGCCCACAAACTGCACAAAAACCCCCCCCCTAGTTCGAAATCATACAAGTTCCTCAGCCCCCAACATCTATCCCCCCACGA